>Ga0136846_1214739_pt1 | contig 10655 bp, 11 predicted proteins | sample HopSoiMetagenom2_FD_96841 | JGI IMG/M metagenome (GOLD analysis project Ga0136846, IMG submission 96841) | Grasslands soil microbial communities from Hopland, California, USA - 2 Assembly 2016 (version 4) | ecosystem: Environmental > Terrestrial > Soil > Grasslands | place: USA: Hopland... | reverse complement strand
TTTCATTTTGGAGAAAAGTACAAATGTCGTTTGGCATGAACAATCATTAACAAAGAAAAATCGTAGAGAACAAAATGGTCACAACAGCTTTGTCGTTTGGTTTACTGGCCTTTCTGGATCAGGAAAATCAACACTTGCAAATGCGGTTGCAGCACGTTTATTTAATGATAAAGTACGAAATTATGTATTAGATGGCGATAATATCCGTCATGGCTTAAACAAGGATTTAGGATTTTCAGAAGAAGACCGTACGGAAAATATAAGAAGGATTGGTGAAGTGGCAAAATTATTTGTCGATAGTGGTCAAGTTGTTTTAACTGCCTTTATTTCACCTTTCCAAGCAGACCGTAAGATTGTCCGTGATTTACTAGAAGAGAAGGAATTTATTGAGGTCTATGTAAAATGTCCAATCGATACATGTGAACAACGTGATCCAAAGGGACTTTATGTGAAAGCAAGACAAGGACTGATTAAAGACTTTACAGGGATTAATTCTCCTTATGAGGAGCCAGTGAACCCAGAGCTAGTCATTGACACTCATAGTTTCTCTATTGAAGAGAATGTTGAACAAGTGATTCAATATTTAAAACAAATTGAAGTCATTTCATAAAGGATACAGTAAGTTATAGAATAAGAAGAAAAAGAGCAGTTTAATCCGGGCTCTTTTTCTTTCGTTTTATGCTGCGTGAGGAGTGTGTGACTACCATGTCAAAAGTATATTTAGTAGGTGCAGGACCGGGTGATCCAGAATTAATTACGATCAAGGGCTTAAATTGTATTAAAAAGGCGGATGTTATTTTATATGATCGGCTAGTTAATGAAGAACTTCTTGGCTATGCAAAAGAGGGTGCAGAACTCATTTTTTGTGGGAAACTGCCAAACTTTCATATCTTACAACAAGAAACAATTAATCATTTGCTGGTCAAACATGCGAAAAAGGGGAAAATCGTTACCCGATTAAAAGGTGGCGATCCATTTGTATTTGGAAGAGGCGGAGAAGAAGCTGAATATCTTGCACAGAACCGCATCGAATTTGAAATTATTCCGGGGATTACCTCTGGAATAGCAGCTTCTGCCTACGCTGGAATACCCTTGACTCACAGGGAAATAAGCTCTTCCTTTGCATTTGTTACAGGTCATAGCAAGAATTTTGAAGAAGATAAGATTAAGTGGGAAGCACTTGTTAAAGGTGTTGATACGATCGCTATTTATATGGGGGTCAAGAATTTTCCGCGAATACAAGCGAGACTTCTTCAATGTGGCAAAAGTTCGGAAACTCCGATTGCTTTCATCCAACAGGGAACGTTACAAATGCAAAAAACCGTTATAACTACTCTTGGTTCAGCAAGTGAGACATTAGTCAAAGAGAAAGTAGAAAATCCGTGTATGATTGTGATTGGAGAGGTCGTCAAACTGCGTGAGAAGATTAGTTGGTTTGAGAACTTGCACATGAATCATCAACTGTTCATGGATGATGCACGTTAATATGGAAGCCGTCCTATATATTTGCCACGGCAGTCGAATACGTGAAGCAAGTGAACAGGCGATTTCATTTATTCACCAAGTCATGAAAAAAGTGAATAGCCCCATTCAAGAAATTGGTTTTCTCGAGCTGTCCGAGCCAGCTATTGCGCAAAGCTTTGAACGTTGTGTAGATAAAGGGGCGACTAAGATCATTGTTATACCCATTCTCCTTTTGACTGCAGCACATGCAAAAATTGATATTCCAAATGAATTAACCAACCTACAGTTGCGTTTTCCAGAAGTAGAAGTGAAGCTTGGACAACCAATCGGTGTACATGAGAAAATGATTGACCCTTTATTAGAACGGTTAGCAGATACCAAGATACCAATCAAGGATGATTCCATGGTTTTATTAGTGGGACGTGGAAGCAGTGATCCTGATGTGAAAAGAGATTTAACACGGATTGGAGAAATGCTCAAGCAGAGAAGCACAGTAAAACGTGTGGAGGTTTGTTTTTTAACGGCAGCTAAACCAAGCATTCAGGAGGGTCTTGAAAAAGCTAATGAATCTGGAGCAGAGCAAGTATTCGTGATCCCTTATTTATTTTTTACTGGTATATTAATGAGGAAGATTGAAAAATACATCAAACAGGTGAATATGGATATGAGAACGGAATGGATCCTTTGTCGTTATCTTGGCTACCACCAAATGGTTGAAGAAATTATAAATGAGCAAATAATAGAATTGTCTAGATAAGGTAGACTTCCATTAATGTCCCTACTACTGTAACGAGTGGGGGAAATTTCGCCCAGCTTCCCAAAATGAGAAGCTGGGTTTATTTGTTTTGATTGAAGTATATCAGTCTCAAGTCTTAGTCTATACTACTGCGTAGTAACCATTTGTACGTAAACAAGTAGCAATTATTGATCAGGTGCCTTAAAATGAAGATGAAACTTTTTTATGTTATTTTCGTATAAATTAATAACCTCAATAGATAAGGATCATCTAAAAAGGCATTCGTGATTCAGGAGATTGTCCTTATTTAAATCTATAGCATTTTACAGGAGTTGATTGTGTTGAAATCATTTTTTCAATTTTTATTTCGTTCATTTGTGGCTGCTTTCACTTCTGTTCTCGTTTGGACGATTAGTTATTTAGTATTTATTCAAACATTCTTGATTTCGTTATTGTTTGGCTTAGCAGGAGGAGTTTTTATTTTCTTCGTCCTGAAGTGGCATTTTAGCTATCGTTTTTTACGAAATAATGGGCTATCGAGAAAAGAATATAACTACATTAAGAAAAACTTAAAAGAGGCTAAGCTCAAGATTAATCGTTTGCAAAAAGCAATGTGGCGCACGCGAAATTTAGCGAGTATGAAACAAAATGTTGAATTGGTTCGTATTGTCAATAAAATTTATGGAATTACAAAAAGAGAGCCGAAACGTTTTTATCAGGCGGAACAGTTTTATTATACAAATCTCGATTCCATAGTTGAATTAACAGAAAAATATGCTTTTCTAAATTCACAACCTGCTAAAACGCCAGAACTTACTCAATCTTTACAAGAGACTCGTTTAACAATGAATCAATTAGCGGATTCGTTAGAAAGAGATTTGTATACCGTGATTGAGGATGATATTGACGATTTGCAATTCGAACTAGATGTAGCAAAGAAATCGATTAGTAAACACCCTTTTGAAAACAATAATAGGAGACGATGAACATGACGGAGCGAAAGTCAACGTCTGAATTAGACGAATTATTGGGGAATCCATTTGGTGAATTGGAGATCACGAATCCTGCCACAACCCTACAGAAAGCAGAAGAAAAACCAAGAAGACTGATTGATTCCTTGCCAGAGGAAAGTAAGCAAAAGGCCATTGGATTAGCACAGCAAATTGATCCTAAAAACCCCCAGACCATTATCCTTTATGGAACACAAGCACAATCGAAACTATTAAATTTTTCGCATTCGATGCTTGACCATGTTCAAAATAAGGATGTAGGGGAAATTGGCGATATATTAACTGAATTAATGTCAAAACTTGAACAAGTGAATCCGGATGAACTTCAACCGGAGAAGCGAAATCTTTTCTCCAAGCTCTTTGGAAGAATTTCGAGCTCAGTGAATGAAGTATTGTCAAAGTACCAGAAAACAGGGGCGCAAATCGATCGCATTACGGTCAAACTTGACCATTGTAAAAAAGCGTTAATGACAGATAATATGATGCTGGAACAGCTGTATGAAAAAAATAAAGAGTATTTTCTAGCCTTAAATATTTATATTGCAGCCGGTGAAGTAAAAATAGAAGAATTAGAAACAAAAACAATACCCGAGTTGAAAAGAAAAGCGGAAATAAGTCAAGATCAAATGGATTTTCAAGATGTGAATGATATGATGCAATTTGCTGATCGTCTGGATAAACGGATGTATGATTTAAAGCTTAGCCGTCAGATTACTACACAGAGTGCACCACAAATTAGATTGATTCAGAATACGAATCAGGCATTGGTAGAAAAAATTCAATCATCGATTATGACAGCAATCCCACTTTGGAAAAATCAAATTGCCATTGCTTTAACCCTTATTCGTCAACGCAGTGCAGTGGAAGCTCAAAAACAAGTTTCTAAAACAACGAATGATCTTCTATTAAAAAATGCTGAGATGTTAAAAACCAATACAATTGAAACAGCAAAAGAAAATGAACGGGGCATTGTGGATATTGAAACATTAAAGAAAACACAGGAAAACCTGGTTTCCACTTTGGAAGAGACTCTTCGTATTCAATCGGAAGGTCGCACGAAACGACATCAGGCTGAACAAGAATTAATATCTATGGAAAATGAATTAAAACAAAAATTATTGAATTTGAAGAATCAATGAAAAACTAAATATTGATTATGATTTTTAGATTAGACTCATTAGTATGCATCAACCCATGATCAGAGGGATCTTTAAGAATTCAGACGATGTTCATTTATAACTGAGCATCGTTTTTTTGTATCTTTAGTACTTTTGGTATAATAGAAGCGGACATAGACTGATAGATTAAAAGACTAGAGACTGCAATTTGAAGGATGTGATCATGATCTTATTTTTGAAAAAGAATTGGCGCCTACTTACATTTGGCTTATTTTTAATGATTGCTGGATTGACATGGGGAATGGTTGGGAATATAGGTCAAAATTCACAGAAAAGTATGAGTCAGGCGAAAAAAATAGAAAAGCAAGTAGAAATTCCTTCTGAACCTTATGTAAATGAGACAGAATTGATTGGGCAAGCACATCACTTCTATAATCAAACAGCGGGTTGGGGGAGAATTGATTCGTTAAATTGGGAAGAACATCAAAAATTTTCGCAATTATTATTAAATTCACTGGATGCCATTAAGGAAAAAGAGTCATTGGTAAAGGATTTTGAGCGTATCCGTTCCCTCGCAACTTTTATTATCGAAAAAGAAAAAGATAAGCAAAATGTAGTCATGCTCCATCGAATTTTTCATGATCTTGATATAGACATGAACAATTATGAAAACGAAGATTATTTTGAAGTCACGAACTATGGTGAAGGAAAGAAGCAGAAAGAAGTCCTTAAACAAATCAAATCCAACTCGGGTGCCTGATACGATAAATTGACATTAGTGTTTTCGCAAAGTACACGATTATTGGAAAATAGATTTTTAGCATTGTTCTTGTTATACTAAGCCTGCTCAATCATTTTGTGGATTGAGCTATTTTAGTTATCAGTCATCTGAGTGCTTCGTCGGAGATAAGCAATGCTTTGTTTTCGGGGATCATTTCTAATGGTGATATAAAGGAAGATGAACATGACATCATCATTGGTTTATATAAAAATGTGGCAAAAGGCCCTGCAGTTGGAAATTCTTCATTTAAAGAAATATGGAAGCCATAAATATATTGTAAAAAATGGCCAGTTGCTCAATCAAAAGGGGGCATATACGTATTATTTTGAAACGGTTCAAATGGTAAAAATTCCAGTGGGCTCAAATGTACGGATTGAATGGGGACAAACGAAAGTAGAAGGGAGAATATTATCTTCTGAGGGACAAAGCATCATTGTGAAATTAGATCAATCGATCGGTGACCTTCTTTCTGAACTGATTATTTGGCATGATCCATGGGAATTACTGGATCAATTGATTCAACGTTTAGAAGAAATGAAGAAAAGCAAACGGAAACGTTTAAGAATCAAAAATTTAATGGATCCATCTATGCCAACAAAGCATCCGACAGAGATCATCAAATCAAATGTTCACGAATTGATCCTTCGGTCGAAATATAATCCAATCAGCTATGTATGGGGGCCACCCGGGACAGGGAAGACCTATACCTTGGCTAGAGTGGCAGCCAATAAATACTTTCAGGGAAAAAAAGTGTTAATTCTTGCCCAGAGCAATCAGGCTGTTGATGTATTGATGATGGAAATTGCCTCTTTTGTTGAAAAGAAAGGAAAAAATCGAGAAGGAGACATTCTACGATATGGTTCACAGCAAAGCGAAGCTATTTCTCAATTCGGATCGCTTCATATCAATCAATTATTAAAAGTGAGTCAACCGGCGCTCGCTGAGCAGAAAGAAAGCCTGATGGAAGAACGCCGTTTATTAAAAAAAGATTTAGCGTCAACATTCAGCCATCGTGATTCAGATCATTTATTACAAATTGAAACGAAATTAGCTTCAATCTTAGAGAAAATCCACCAAAAGGAAGTTCAGTTTTTAAAAGATGCCGACATTATTGGGACAACCTTAGCCAAAGCGGCCAGTGATCCCAATGTTTATGAAAAAGAGTTTGATTTATGTATACTTGATGAGGCGAGTATGGCGTACGTTCCTCAAGTGGCATTTGCCGCTTCGTTGGGAAAAAGAATGATTGTATGTGGAGATTTCAAGCAGCTCCCACCGATTGCAATGGCACGCCATAAATTAGTTGATGAATGGTTAAAAGAAGATATTTTCCATAAGGCAGGTGTGACAGAATCGATTAAGGAAGGAACGTTACATCCCCATCTTTTTCTTTTAAGAGAACAACGAAGGATGCACCCGGATATTTCTTCTTTTACGAATAAATATATTTATCAAGCATTAGTGGGTGACCATAAAGGTGTCGCAGCAGCACGCAAGAAGATTGTAGACAAAAATCCATTTCCAAGTCGTGCGAGTATCTTTCTTGATACAAGTGACACGGGTACCTATTGTATCACAGAACGTATGTCCAATTCCCGAATTAATTTGTGGCAACTCTTTCTGTCTTTTCAATTAATTCATGAGGCCTATCTTGATGGAAATCGATCAATTGGATATATCACACCATATCGAGCACAGGCACTATTAATGGAAAAGCTATTGGCAGATCTATATAAAAATGAGATTCAACAGGCAGATATTGTCTCGGCAACCATTCATCGATTTCAAGGAAGTGAGCGAGATGTGATGGTTTTTGATACGGTCGATAGCTATCCCCAAAATCGTGCCGGTATGCTGTTAATTGGAAAAGAAAGTGAGCGACTCATCAATGTTGCCATTACAAGAACGAAGGGTAAGTTCATTCATATCAGTAATGGTTCATTTATTAAAAAACATGTTTACCCATCCAAAACATTACGAAAATTTGTTGATCATCAATTGAATTTTGATCAAGCTGTAAATCCATGGGAGATTGGTTCATGGATCAGAAATCAACATCCTAGATTACAGTGGATGCATGCCAAAAAACTGGATAGAGTAATGAATGATCTTCATGCTGCAAGAAGCTCCATTGTTTTATCAATTTCAAATGATCATGAACTTTCAAATGAATGGCTACAATCATTAAATGAAAGAAACACGGGTGTTGAATTGACCTTGATATCCAAACAAACCTTTCAATTTTTGAAACCTGATCATATCGTGAATGAAGCATTTCCATTTCCGTTTGTTCTCATTGACCAACAATTTCTATGGCTAGGAATACCGATGGAAGGATCACGTTTGGTACAACCGCCATTTGTATCTGTTCGATTAGACTCGAGAATACTTTGTGAATATTTCCTTCACAATTGTATGGATGTTAACACATGAGAAATACTGATTTTATTGCGCCTTTAATAAGAGATTTTACATTGTGAAGAAAAAGGGCAGCACATTGATTCGATCTTTGTGCTGTTTCGTATGAGCTTGTCAAGATCCTACTAAACAATCTACATAAGATAATTATTTCTATATAATGTATATAAGATGCGAAAAGGTACTTAATCATATATACTAGATTAGTAAGCGTTTTCATTTGTGATCAAAGTAGAAGTTTAGTATGTGTAATCATAAAAAGGGAGGTTTGAACGATGTTTAATAAAATCTTATTAGCTTCTGATGGTTCTAATAACTCACTACGTGCTTGTGATCGAGCCATTGAAATGGCAAAGTGCAAAGTTGATTCAATTATTGAAGTTGTTTATGTTATTGATCTTAATACGTCAAAACAAGAAGCATTGCATCATATGGATGCCGATGCCATTCAAATTGAACGTGAACAACGTATGCAATTAACAGTTGAGAAGATCAAAGCAGCAGGTGTAAATAGTAACACTACAATCCTTCATGGGGAGCCGGGACCCACCCTTGTTAAGTATGCGAATGATCAGGATTTCGATTTAGTAGTGATCGGAAGTAGGGGCTTAAATTCACTCCAAGAAATGGTACTTGGTAGTGTAAGCCATAAAGTAGCCAAACGCGTTCAATGCCCAGTTATGATTGTTAAATAACATAAACAAACTTTTTCTTTATAAGCTAACGTAGTTTTCAATTAAAAATGGTTAGGAAAATCAAAAATATTTAATATTTTAAATTAGTTTCATATGGTGAAATTGTATGATTTATTTTAATATATTAAAATATATAATTACTATATAATAGAAGATTACGAGAAACAATTATAAAAAGTTAGTTTGGAAGAGGCGAAATAACGATGAGTTCCAATATGCTTTATCAAAAATTTGCGATAACACAGTCCTTGACGTTGAAAATTCTTGAAGCGGTTACAAATAAAGCAGAAGAATTAGGGATTAAAATAAATGCAGCTGTTGTGGATGAAGGAGCAAATCTGAAGGCGTTTATTCGAATGGATGAAGCAGCCTTGCTTAGTTCTGAGATTGCTCAGAATAAAGCTTACACAGCAGCAGCTTTTGGGAAACCAACACATGAGTGGTATCCAATGATAAAAGATGAACCTGCCCTTTTAACTGGAATTGTCCATACAAAAAAGCTTGTTGTATTTGGTGGGGGGATTCCGCTTACAGTAGGTGGGATCATTGTTGGAGGGATTGGGGTTTCAGGTGGTACTTCTGAAGAAGATGTCCTATGTGCTCAAGCAGGATTAGCTGTTTTTGAAAAGAACTGTTAGATTCCAATTGAAAAATAGATTCTATATTCGAAAAATAGTAGACTTTACTTTTTAAAATGAGTTAAATATAAGAAAAATTTAATAAAATGGTAGAGAAAAAATTTCCGTTTTTATATAATGCGGAAATTTTCTCTTTATATCCATATGATTACTATTTTAATAATAGAATAAATAGTATAAAAATTAAATTAATTGTAATCGCTTTAATTGGAAAAAATAGAATTTATTGTTTATAATATAGGTGTCTATATTATTATTTAAAAATAGAATGAGGAGATGTTGAAATGGTTGAACAAGGGAAATTTGCTGACGTAAGCGGAATTCAAACGCATTATCATGAAGATGGTCAAGGGGAACCGCTTTTACTTATTCATGGATCAGGCCCAGGGGTTTCAGCATGGGCAAACTGGCGCTTAGTTTTTCCGATTCTTTCTGAAAAATATCATTTATATGCACCAGATATTGTAGGTTTTGGTTATACGGATCGTCCTGAGGGGATTCAATATTCCATTGATGTTTGGGCAGACCATATGATTAACTTTATTGATACGGTCATTAAGAAAAAAGTATCGATTATTGGTAATTCTTTCGGTGGAGCGATTGCACTGCATGTAGCTAAGCGTCGTCCAGATCTTATCAATAAGCTCATCATGATGGGTAGTATGGGAACGGATCATCCGATTGCAGATGGATTAGATAAGGTTTGGGGATACACGCCAAGTGTAGAAAATATGAAAGCTCTTATTAAGATTTTTGCATATGATCAAAGTATGGCTGAAAATGGGGACTTAGTGGAAATGCGTTATAAATCTAGTATTCAAGAAGGATTCCATGAAGCGTTTTCAGCAATGTTCCCGGCACCAAGACAAAGACATGTTGGAGCCATGGCCTTAACCATTGATCAATTGCAAGAGATCAATTTTCCAACATTAGTCATTCACGGAAGAGATGATCAAGTTATTCCATTGGAAGAAACTAGTTTTAAATTAGTTCAAGCTCTTCCAAATGCACAACTTGTTGTGTTCCCTCAATGTGGTCACTGGGTACAAATTGAAAAAACGAAAGAATTCTCCGGACAAGTTATGGCCTTTTTAGAGCAATAAGTAAAAAAAGAGACAACTCCTAAGGCTTAAGTTGGGAATTGTCTCTTTTTTACACTCTTAAGAAAGCATAAAATTGCAGCGCTAGAGAAGTTCGGGCGTAGGTGGCAATTTTTAGGAAAACAGTATAAGTGCAACTACGCCTCTGTCTTCGCCTTGTAGGCGGCGCGCCAATCGGCGAGTTTTCTTTAGAATCAAGAAGTTTTCTCTTCGTGTTCATCAATTAGGATGAGTGAACTTTTTTTGATCCAATATTGAAAGTGATCAACAGGAAATACCCCTCTACAATCAGAATTGTCCATTTGAATGACAACACTTCCGTTTTTCACTTCAATAATTTTTAATGTTTCAGAATTCGTGATATTTGGAATGAAACTACTTTTCATTTCAAATGCCATATTGTTATATAAATCCACCTTAAACAATCCTCCTAATAATCATACACTTTTACTGTATTGATATTATTTTTCCCACTTTATTTTTTGGTATCCATATATTAATGAAATCGGATAGATGAAAGTGATTTTGTTCTAGATTTCAATTCTATTTTATCATAATTAGAAAATTATGGTATGCATTATAAGTAAGAACATAATAATAGATTTTTCTTGAAGCTTGTTATGTGCAATCATTTTTTACCCCGGTTTAACAGGCTGTAATGCCCCCACCTCGAGGCTCCAGATAAAAATAATATA
>Ga0136846_1234820_pt1 | contig 10657 bp, 7 predicted proteins | sample HopSoiMetagenom2_FD_96841 | JGI IMG/M metagenome (GOLD analysis project Ga0136846, IMG submission 96841) | Grasslands soil microbial communities from Hopland, California, USA - 2 Assembly 2016 (version 4) | ecosystem: Environmental > Terrestrial > Soil > Grasslands | place: USA: Hopland... | reverse complement strand
GATGTGATCAGCAGGGATACCGTTTTCGACCAGGAAGTTCTTGGTCCGGTCAACACGCCGTTCCGAGAGCGCCTGATTGTATTCAACGCTGCCCCGTGGGTCGGCATGCCCTTCAAGGATTAGATGAGCCTCTGGCTTCGCTAACAGATATTCCTTGAAGTCCTTGGACAACTCCAGCAGCGTCTGCTGCTGGCTTGTCACCAGACCGCCGTCGGGTTTTTGAACAGTAGGCTGCGCCGTGGCGAAGTAAATGCTGTGTCCCAGCGCGAGTCTAGCCTCCAATTCCTTGTTCACAACTGGAGCCGGTGGTGGCTCTATAGAGACCTGTGCAGTCGTTGCCGGTGCCGTCAGACCACGCGAGTCGCTACAAGTCGCACTCACCGTAATCGGACCTGGTGTAGCACCAGCAGTATTCAGGGTCGCAGTATTGCCGCTGCCGGAAATGCTGCCTCCGGTCGCGTTCCAACCGCTCACTGTTACCGGAACGTTGTCCGGGCTGGTGCAGGTTGCAGAAACACTGATGGGGGCGCCTGCCCGTACCGAAGTCGGACTTGCCGAAAGCGATAGCGACGGCGGATTCTTCGGTGGTTCTTTCACCGTGTAGTTGGCAGTGCAGCTCGCTTCGCCATTCTTCTTCTGTTTCGCATCACTGACTTTCGCAGTCACAGTGTAGTTGCCGCCCGCTACTCCATTAGTGTCGATGCTGGCGGTTGTATCTTTGCCGCTGATCTTGCCACCGTTCGCCGACCACTCATAAGTCAATGTGTGCTTCGGATTAAAGTTGCTGGTAGTGACGGTGGCAGTGATCGGCTCTCCGACCAGCACCTCGCTGGGCTGCACGGCGCAATTCGCACTCGGCATGAGTTCAGGAGCACCACCAAAGTTAAACACCAAGCCGCCACGCAGACGCACGCCCTTCAAAGTGGGGCGTTGCAGATCGTTGAACGCCGGTCCCACAACATCGTCAAAGTGATGCTGCGCCCATACATAATCCGCTTCGAACACGCGGATGCTGAGCTGCTTGATCACCTTCAAATCCATACCGCCACCACCAATCAGGCCCAAACCACTCTTGGGATTAATCCCGTTCTCGGCAAAGCGGTTGTAACCAACCAACCCGTGAATGAACAGATCGATATTTTCCTGCCGCCAGGTCAGCTTGGGACCGACGGAATACGTCGATTCATAACCAAAAGAATTCCAGTTGTGGCCGAAATCGCCTTCCAACCCCAAAACTTTGCTGAAGTTGTAGGTATAGGCCAAGCCAAATCCCTTGCCCATGCTGGGTGGCTTAATGCCCACTGGAGCATTCAATGGCTGGAACGGCTCTGGAACAGTTCCCCCAGGGTTAAGCCACTGATATCCGACGAACACATCCGATTTGGGCGTCTCCTGCGCTGACACAGCACAAGACAAGAAGATGATGAGACCAACACCAACCGCCGCAAATAGTACATGCACGGTATTGCGACAATGTGACATGTGAACCCTCCACGAACCTTTCGACAATCCCTGGGAAATCCCACGCCCGTACAGAATGTTCGGGGCTAACGTGGGTGACTGTGCTGTGGCGAACTTGCGTTACCGCAAGCTATGTAAGTTTAATCATAGAAGGCTACTGTAGCCAAGTTTCAAGACATCTTACCCCGTCTCAGATTGACACCCATGTAAAGAAATGTGAGTCGCTTGCCTCTAGTCGCCAGGCGCTCGTCGTCAGCCAAACCGCCCGAGGCTTAGCCACCGGCGACGAGTGACGGTTTTAAGGAACTGTGAACCCCTATAATGGCTATTGTCTACTTAACCTTATGGCCCAAGAAAAAGTCCTGATTGTAGAAGACGAAGATAACGAGCGCACTGGCGTGGCCGAGTTGATCTCCTCGTGGGGATACCGTACCGACACCGCCCGTGATGGTATGGAGGGATTGGACCGTGTTGCCGCCTTTGCACCCTCCATCGTTTTAACCGACATGAAAATGCCCCGCATGAGCGGGCTGGAGTTGCTCGAGAAACTGGCGGCGGCCGACCAGACGATTGCAGTCATCGTGGTTACTGCCCAGGGCACGATCGACAGTGCAGTCCAGGCGATGCGCATGGGCGCCTATGACTACATCACCAAACCGATCGATACCAGCCGCCTGAAAAACATTTTGCAGAATGCGTCAAACCTTCTCGGCACGCGTGCCGAGTTGGAAGTGACCCGCCGCAAACTGCGTGACACAGGATCACTCGGCAGCCTGGTCGGTTCCTCCAAAAAAATGCAGGAGATCTTCCGCCTCATCGAAATGGTGGCTCCCAGCACCGCATCGGTCCTGATCACCGGCGCCAGCGGCACCGGAAAAGAAATGGTCGCCCGCACCATTCACGACTTAAGCACCCGCCGGACCAAGGCCTTCGTCCCCATTAATTGCGCGGCCATTCCCGAAACGTTGATCGAAAGCGAAATCTTCGGCCACGAAAAAGGCGCATTCACTGGGGCCCTGGAACGCCGTACCGGCTGTTTCGAACTGGCCGAAAACGGGACCCTGTTGCTCGACGAAATCGGCGAGATGCCCATTAACACCCAGGCCAAACTGCTGCGCGTTTTGGAAGACCGCAAGCTGCGCCGTCTGGGGAGCAAGGTAGAAACCACAATCGACGTGCGCGTTTTGGCCGCCACCAACAAGATTCCGGAAGAAGCTGTGGCCCGTGGAGAATTACGCAACGACCTCTACTACCGCTTAAACGTCTTCAACATCCACATGCCGCCGTTGCGCGAGCATAAGGAAGATATCCCCGATCTCGTTCAGTCCCTGCTCAACGAAATGAGCGCCAAGCACGGACGCAAAGTGGCCACGGTCAGCGAAGCGGTATTGAACCAATTCAAAAACTATTCATGGCCTGGCAATGTCCGTGAATTAAGAAACACTTTGGAACGTGCAGTCATTGTCTGCGAGAGCGCGGTCGTCGAAACCAAACATCTGCCTCCAGGTTTCGGCCAAACTCCACTGCGCACTTCACCCGATGATCCAGATGCAGTCCGCCTCGGGGTCGGCACAACCGTCGAGGAAGCAGAAAAGTTGCTGATCCTGAAAACTCTTGAGGCCACCAGTAACAACAAAACTCGTGCCGCAGAAATTTTAGGTATTAGCTTGAAGACCCTGCACAACAAGTTGAAGGAATACGGCAGCGCTACAGCCGATCTGTCCGCGGAGAAAGAAGAGGTCTGAAAAACACTTGGTAATTGGGTAATTCTTAGATTTGGTGATTGAAAAGCGCGGGGTTCACCCGATTACCAAATTACCCAATTACTAAATTCCCCGATGCGTCGCCGAACCAAACTCGTTCTGTCCATCACCATGATGGTGGCGGCGCTCGCAGTTGGCCTTTCGATCATCTATATTTCGCAAATTCTCCGGCAGTTGATCATCCAGGCCAATGACACCGCTAATCAACTGACCTCCCAACTGTTATATGTAGTGAACAACGCTGCGCCTGACCTCAGCAGCACCAAAGTCGACACCAACAATCCCGCAGCTGTAAACCGCGACTTGGCTTACTACCTCACCACCGATCGCGACCTGAGTGTAATTCTCACTTCGGTCGTCAGCAGTTGGCCCACGGTCTACGACGCGGCAATTGTGGACACGAATGGCAAAGCCATACTACATAGCAGTCCGGACCTGGTCGGTAAAGTGATCCAACCGCGACAAAAACTTCAGTTGGTGCAAGACGCGCGCTTCCGCCGCCAGATGCGCATGATTTACAGCGCGCCCATGGTCTACGACGTCGAAACTCCCCTGGTGCTAAATAACATTCAATTCGGCAGCATCCGCGTGGGAATTTCTACCGTATTTCTGAAGAATGAAATCACGCCGCTTGTACAACGCGCCGCCGTGTATTGCTGTATCGCTGTGTTGTTGTCCCTGATCCTCGCCGCCTCCCTGTCCCGTCTCGCTCTCGGCCCACTCGAACAGATCAGCAAGCGCCTGGACAGCGTGAGTGCAGGGGAGACCGTCACACCTACCCCCGAAGCCGAAGACCTCGGCGACGAATACGGGTTGGTCACTTTAAAGATCGCCCACCTCGGCCGCCAGATGCGCGATACCAAAGAAATCTTCTCGGCCTTGAAAGACAACGTGGACCAGATCATGGCCAACCTGCAAGACGGCCTGATGCTGTTCACGCGTGACTCGCGAGTAGTTCTGGTCAGCGCGTCGGTAGAAAGATTCCTGGGCACGCCGCGGCAAGCTCTCCTCGGCAAATCGGTGAAAGATATTTTCTCTCCCGGCACTCCACTTGGGGCATTGGTCCTGGAGGGTTTTCAACTACGCAAAGCTTTTGGACAGCGGGAAATCGAAGCCGCCGGCGGCAGAAGTATTCAGCTGGCGCTCGACTTCATCCACGAAGGCGGCACGCAAATCGGCGCACTGCTCACCATGCACGACACCGAATCGGTCCGCCGCATTGAAAATGAAATCGAAACTTCACGCCGCCTATCTGCCAGTGGCCGCCTGACCCGTGGTGTGGCCCACGAGGTCAAAAACCCTATCAACGCAATCGTCCTGCATCTGCAGCTGCTGCAAAATAAATTGCAGCAGACCGACCCCGATACGCGCCGCCACATGGACATCATAGACAGTGAAATCCACCGCCTCGACCGCGTCGTGCAAATCCTGGTGGACTTCACCCGTCCCCGCGACCTGCATCTGGAACAGATAGATTTAAAGCACGTACTGGAAGACGTTTCCCAGTTGGCTGCTCCCGATGCCGAGCAGCACGGCGTGAACCTGCACAGCGACTTCTCGGAGGAAACTCTGCCGGTGACCGCTGATTCCGACTTCATGAAGCAGGCTTTTCTGAATGTTGTCCTCAATGGTGTACAGGCTATGACCAATGCCGGCAATCTCTGGTTGAGCGCCCGCCGCGAGGGAGAAACCGTCCTCGTTGAAATCCGCGATGAAGGCAGTGGGATTCCACATGACTTGCAGGAAAAAGTTTTCGAGTTGTACTTCACTACCAAGCCCGACGGAAGCGGCATTGGCCTCGCCCAGACATATCAAATTATGCTGTGGCACTATGGCTCTGTGGAATTCGAATCCCAAGATGGCAAAGGAACAACTTTTCGTTTACGCCTGCCGCTGACCGAAGTTCGCACCAACGGAGTGACTCAAGAGCGTGCGGAGCCGGGGCTTGCCCCGGCAGGCCCAACAGCACGATAAACAGCATCTAACTCACTGTGACAACGCTGGCCACAACTTTAGGGTGTCTGCTGCTATTGGCAAGTCCTCCGCCACGAGCCTTGTCCGCGGCGATCTTCTTTCCGGCACAGGAAGCCACAGCGGCGCAAACTCCCGCAGAACAGCCGCCCGCCACGGCCAAACCGCCAGAAACAAAAGATCAGCCGCAACCTGTACCCGACACTCCAAAACCATCTGTAATCGCGCCAAAGAAAACCGCAGCGAAGAACTCCGTGGCCAAAAAGAAAGTGAAAAAACGCTTACCGGCAAAGGAAAATCCGGTGGTCGTGATAAAAAACGGAGGGACGGTTGACTCGCAAGGAGAGATTTCCTCTACCGCCAGCGATCAACAAGCGCCAGAAAAACGCAAAAACACCAACTCCTTGCTGAACACCACCAAAACAAATTTGCAGAACATTTCGGGAAAACAACTCAGTCCCGATCAGCAGGATATGGTGCGACAGATACGAAATTATATGCATCGCTCGGCCACGGCTGACCATGAAGGCGACATCCAGGGCGCCTATAACCTGGCTGTCAAGGCGCACCTGCTTTCCGAAGAACTGATAAAACCCTAGGACTACTTCGCGGCCGTCTTCGTCGTGCTTACTTTGGCCAGCAAATCCTTCGACATCTGCTGCACCGGCCCTTGAATCTTGATCGCCTCTTGCAAAATTTCCCGTGCCTCAGCCATCCGGTTCAGCTTGCCATAGGCATAACCGAGACGATACGCAGCGATGGCAAATTGTTGCTCGTCCATTCCCCGCAGCAAAGCCGTTGCGGATTTCAATTCCGCCACTGAAGCCGGAGTTTTATCCTGTTTCATATACGCGTATCCCAACGTGGAATGGGCAACTCCAGCGGAAATCTTCCGCGCATTGTCCGCATCGGGAGCATCGGCCTTGGCCGCCGCAATCGCTTTTTGTGCATAAGTAACTGACTTCGCCAGGCTCCCCGGCTTGGCATCATCGACATATGCCCCCGCCAGCAATAACAACGATGGGACATGATTGGGATTGGTAGCTAGAGTTTTTTCTCCGTAAGCCACCAGCCGGTTCATGTCCTTCAAATCAACCAGGGCTGCCATGGCATACGAAGTAATTCCATCTCCAAAACGCGAATTGGGAAACGCCGGAGTGAACTTCTCGATGTAACTCATCCGTGCCCTGGCATCGGTCTCTTCGGCGATGGCGTTATAAGCTGCAGCTTCTAAAAATTCATACGATGGTTTGGCTGAACTTTTGTCCGACTCCACACGCGCCGCAAAATCCGCATCGCTTATATCAGCCGGCTTGGGCTGTTTGTCGAGCGAGTTATAAACCTCGCCGCCGCGAGTGCCATATTCGACAATCTTGGCGTGGTCTTTGACCTTCTGCAGAATGTTGACCTGCGATACCAAAATATCCATGTCCTTTGGCGACCCGGCCAGCGCTTTATCGCCATACGCAATCGCTTTTTGTGTGTCGCCGGTAGCGTCATAAGCCTGTGAAAGCTGCCAGTTACCGTAAGCGACGGCAGCTGGATTCGAAGCGAACTTCTGGATGAAATCCTCGTACATCGGCAGTTTCTTTGCTTCGTCAGGCTCCGCAGTAATCGCAGACAACGCCTGGTCCTCAGGCGTACCCGCGGGAATAACAATCTTGTCCATTTGAGCAAAAACAGGCAGCGAAAACAGGAATGCCAAACCGACTATAAGCCGACGACTGACTCTCATAGAGCAGCCTCCAATGTTCTGTGCCGCGAATCGTAGCGCTAGAGCGAATTTCTGGCAAGTGGTTTAGGAAGAAATCTAATCCTTAAAGATTGTCATTCCGAAGGAGCGTAGCGACAAAGGAATCTGCTTTTTCCAGCCCGGGAAACCCTCCCATCCGCCATGCTATAGTCGGGCCGAATGAAAAATCACGGCGAGCCATCCACCTCATCTCTCAATCGCCCGTGGTATCACTCTCCTTCATTCATCTTTTTGGTGGCCCTGACGCTGCGACTGGCCGTACTCACCATCGGACACACTTACCGCATCACCCCACGCGGAGATCACTTCCAATTCGGCTGGGAAATGGGACGCATTGCCCGCTCGCTGGCTCTAAACCAGGGCTTCAGCAATCCAACCGACCTGCCCACAGGCCCCAGCGCATGGGCGCCGCCAATTTACCCCTACACCCTGTCGAAAGTATTCCAACTCGCCGGTATGTACAGCAATGCCTCCGGCTGGATCATCCTCGCTTTCAACTGCATTTTCGGCGCTCTGACTTGCATCACCATTTACAAAATCGGAGAAACAATCTACGGCGCAAGCCTGGCCCGCGCCGCATCCTGGACATGGGCAGTTTTTCCCTACGCCATCTACTGGCCAGTCCGCGTAGTTTGGGAAGCCAGCCTGAGCGCGTACTTGTTAAGCGTCGCGCTACTGCTCACTCTAAAAATGAGGGACGATTCTCCAAAACTGCGCACCTGGATCTGGTACGGATTGCTGTGGGGCCGCATCGCCCTAACCAATACGGCCCTGGTTTCCATGTTGCCGTTTTTTCTTTTGTGGCTGCTGTATCGATCTCAACAAAGAAAAAATTACTTCATTGGAATGTGTTTAGCAGGGATTGTCATGGCCGCAGCCATCACTCCCTGGCTGATTCGCAACTATTCCGTCTTCGGCAAGTTCGTCTTCATCCGCGACAACTTGCCGCTGGAAATGCATGTAGCCAACACGGAAACTTCTAACGGTCTATGGACACGCAGCGAACACCCGGGCAACGATCCTGAAGCCATGCGACGTTTTCAGGAGTTGGGCGAACTGCGCTTCATGGAAGAAAAACAACAACAGTTCCGGCAGTTTGTCAGCGACCACCCGCAACTATTTTTAAATTTCTCATTGAAACGCGCAGCGTATTTTTGGATCGGGACTCCTGTGAACGCGGAGGTGGGCGGACACAACCTTCTCCCAGCCCGGCATCTCGGCTTTTTCCTGGCCAGCGCTCTGGCGTTCGCAGGCTTATGGTGGACATGGCGCGAAAAAAAATCCGGCGTATTTCTATTCGCCTGCCTGCTGCTTATCTATCCACTTCCGTATTACCTGGTGAATCCTTTCCCCCGCTACAAGCACCCTATCGAACCGGAAATGATATTGCTTATCGTGTTCGCCATCATTCACCTTTACAATTTCTCATTCCGACGAGGCACGTAGTGCCAAGGAGGAATCCCCCCTTTAGCCGACAGCACAATCGGCTGACTCACAACGAGAGCACCACACCCATAATCACCGTTCACTCCAAATCATTTAAATTTATAGAGTGCGGAATATCCTGCAAAAACCAGCGCTGCGCTACATCTTCATCGCCAATATGGTCTCCATGATTGGGAGCGGTATGAACTCCACCGCGGTCGCCTGGTTCATTCTGCAAACCACACACTCCGAAATGGCGTTGGGAACATTTGCCATGTTGCAAACCTTGCCTGCCATGCTCTTGCTACCCTTCACCGGAGTAATCATCGACCGCGAAGACCGCCGTCGCCTGGTCATGATGCTCGACGCCATCCGCGCCGTAATTATTTTAGTTGTCGCCATACTCGCATAAACACACGACGTAAAAGTCTGGGAAGTCTACGCCATGAACACCCTGGTCGCCGCCGGCTTCTGGATGTTCTGGCCGACCATTACCGCACTCATCCAGGAAATGACGCCCGGAGAAGAATTCGTTCACGCCAACACCTTCCTGATGGCAGGAATTCAGGGTGGCTTTTTCATGGCAGGAGCGATCGTCGGCTTCGTTTACAACCACATCGGACTGGGCGGAGTACTGGTCATCGACGTATGCAGTTATGTGGTTTCGTTCCTCTGCTATTTGGCAGTGCGTAAAGGCAAGCACATCGTCCCCCGCGCCGCAGAACTGAAAACCGATTTGATTGGCGCGGAAACCACAGTAGAACGCTTCTTCCGCGAAATGGGCGAAGGATTCAAATTTCTGCGTGGCAATATCAACATCGTAATGCTGGGAATAAGCTGGGCTCTATTCCTTGGCGCGATGCTGACAGGGGTAGTAGTCATCGGCCCGCTAAGCGACAAAGTATTTCACGCCGGAGCCACCGGGTACGGCTGGCTCAACGGAGGCTGGGGTGTCGGTGCCTTTCTGAGCACCCTGTACACCTCACAAATGATCGGCTGGGTTGGCGCCCGGCGGGCGATCGCAATATCGATGGGTGCATTGGCGATTTGCGTAAGCATTGCGCCACTGTCCCCAAAGCTGGCTATCGCCGTACTTTTCTTCGGGGTCATGGGTTCAGCACGCGGCATTAGCGGAGTAGCCATGAACACCAGCATCATGGAGATGGTCCCGCAACATTTTATGGGACGCGTGCAGAACACTTTCTATTGCGCAGGAACCGCTCTGCAAATCGTGCTGGGATTAATTGTCGGCGTGGTCGCCGAATATAATCTGGTGGCTGGATTTGCAGTAATCGGAATCGTCTACGCACTGGCGTTCGCAGCCTCGAGCTGGCCGTTAAAGCAAACAACACCGACCATTCAACCGAGCACAGCCGATTGAAGTGAATCAAATGGAAGTCGGATTGGAAGGTTCGTGTCAGGGCATCGGCTTCAGCCATGCCAAAAACGTAACATCGATTGCGTAGGCGCCCATGCGGCGCAACTACCACGAATGCCGGTTGCACTTTTGCAAGACTGCAATCGCGCTTTCACCAGTCCTCCTCTGATATCCTTTTCCGTTCAAAACTAGGAGACCTGAATGTCATTCAACCTCGAAGGGCGCACCGCGGTAGTCTTCGGCGTAGCCAACAAGCGATCCATCGCCTGGTCCATCGCCCAAGGCCTGCACAACGCCGGAGCGAAAGTGATCATCACCTACCAAAACGAGCGCCTGCAACAGGAAGCTCAGGATTTGATCGATTCCCTCCCCGGCGCCGAAGGCCACATGTGCGACGTCTCGGTTGACGCGGACATCGATAAACTCTTCGCCCATCTGAAAGAAAAACACGGCAAGCTGCACGCCGTGGTACACAGCGTAGCCTACGCCCCCGCCGAAGAATTAAGAGAAGACTTCATCAACACCACCCGCGAAGGCTTCCGCATCGCACACGACGTAAGCGTCTACTCTCTGATCGCAGTCTCCCGCGCCGCCGCCCCGCTCATGGAAGACGGAGGCAGCATCATCACCATGAGTTACTACGGCGCAGAAAAAGTAGTCCCGCACTACAACGTGATGGCGGTTGCCAAAGCTGCCCTGGAATGCACGGTCCGCTACCTGGCCAGTGATTTAGGAAAAAAGAAAATCAGAGTGAATGCAATCTCCGCCGGCCCCATTAAAACCCTTGCCGCTCGCGGAATCTCAGGTCTGGGCGACATGCTAAAAGCCCACGCTGACCGTGCTCCTCTAAAGCGCAACGTAGAAGTAGCTGAAGTTGGAAGCACAGGGGTCTTCTTAGCCTCAGAT
>Ga0136846_1225389_pt1 | contig 10659 bp, 9 predicted proteins | sample HopSoiMetagenom2_FD_96841 | JGI IMG/M metagenome (GOLD analysis project Ga0136846, IMG submission 96841) | Grasslands soil microbial communities from Hopland, California, USA - 2 Assembly 2016 (version 4) | ecosystem: Environmental > Terrestrial > Soil > Grasslands | place: USA: Hopland... | reverse complement strand
GCCCGGCTCGAGCAGCTCTATCCGTTCCCGGTCGACGAGTACGCGGCGGTCGTCGCGTCCTATCCGAACCTCCGCGAGGTGGTCTGGGCCCAGGAGGAGCCGCAGAACATGGGCGCGTGGCGGACGATCCGCCATCGCCTCGAGGCGCCGGGTGTGCCGCTCTCGTACGTCGGCCGGCCCTGGCGGGCGAGCCCGAGCGAGGGCTACCCGACGGCGCACCTGCGCGAGCAGGACCGCATCGTCCGCACCGCGCTCGGGGTCGGCTAGCTAGCGCCGCCGGGAGGCAGAGCGCGCCGCGCGCGCGCTCTGTGCCGCTCGCAGAACGCGTGCGGCCACACGCGGGCCGTGCTTACGGGCGATGTTCAGGATCTGCTTCCGCTGCCTCGGCGGCAGGCGGCGCCAGATGTCCCACGCGGTGAGCGCGAGACCGAGCGGCCCGAGTCTGGGCTTGAGGCGCGGCACGCGCGCATCCTAGTCGTCCTGCTCGTCGTGGCCGTAGGCATGACCGTGGCCGTGGCCGTGACCATCGCCCTGGCCCTCGTCCTGCCCCTCGTCCTGCCCCTCGGGCTGTTCGGTCTCTGCCGACGGGACGGCCGGGGGAGCCGCGGCGGGCTCGTCGGGAGCGGGGGCCGGCTCTGAGACCGATGCCGGAGAGGCCGTCGGAGTCGTCACCGGTGTCGTCGTAGCGAGCTCGCGCCGCCGGACCGGTTGCCGGGCAGGGTGCCGACGGACGACGGCGAGGCTCGGCCGGGCGGGCGCGGGACGCGCCGGCACCTGGATCGTGCGCGTTGTCACGAGCCGTGCGACGCTACGGTGCTGTCTCGGCGCGGGTTGGGCCGCAAGGCGCACGGAGCGCTGCAGCGCCGATGGAGGAGCCGAGATCGGCCTGGCGGCTTCGTTCGGCGTCCTGACCAGGGCGGCCATCCCCACGACCGTCGCGATCGAGCCTGCCATCAGCGCGGCGGCCAGGGCGCGCGCAAAAGTCTCCCTCATGTTCTTCCCCCCAACTGTCGATACCTCGATCTAGGGATTTCCATCGGCATCCGGGAGTCGGACTTGAGGGGAAGTTGTGGCTAGTTTCAAGGTCAAGCTCGTTGCCTATTTTCTGCTGCTGTCGCTCCTGCCTCTGGCGGCTGCGTTCTGGGGCTTCTCGACCGTCGCCGCCCGCAGCGAGACGAGACGCGTCGACGCGCGTCTGCAGGCCGGTCTCAGGGCCGGCCTGGCCACCTACCAGGACGAGCTCGTCGCCGCCGACGACGACGCGGCGCAGCTCGCTCGCAACCTCGCGTTCCAGCGGGCGCTGGTCCGTCACGACCGCGCCGCGATCGAACGTCAGCTCACCGGGCACCCGAATCTCAGCGTCGACGGGGGCAACGGCTTCCTCGTCGGCCGCTTGGATCCGACGGCCGCGACCCGTCAGGTCACGGTCGTCGGCGAACGCGGGACACGCGGCGCCGTCATCGCATCGGTGCCCCTCGACCGGCGGCTCGTCGGCCGGCTGGAGGGGCGATCGGGTCTCGACGGCGACGAGCACGTCATCCTGATCGAGGACCGGCGCGTGATCGCCGGCCCCGTCGACACGATCGGCAGCCGTTTCGACGCGCGGTCCGGCAGCACGCACACGCTGACGTTCTCGGGCACGCGGTACCGCACGCTCGTGGCCGACACCCTGAACGATCTTCCCTCTGCGACGATCGGCGTGATCAGCCCGCAGACGCGCATCGACGCCGCGAACCACGCCGCGATGCAGCGCCTCCTGGCAGGGCTCCTCGCCTGCCTCCTGCTCGTCGCTTCCGTCGCGTACATCGAGGGGCGGGCGATCGTGCGCACCCTGCGCCGCCTCGTCGACGCGACGCGGGCGATCTCGCGCGGCGACCTCGAGCAGCGCGTGCCGGTCCAGGGCCGCGACGAGTTCGCGCTGCTCGGCCGAACGTTCAACGAGATGGCGGCGCAACTGCAGACGCGCCTCGACGAGCTCGAGCGCCAGCGCGGTCGCCTCCGCGACGTCATCGCCCGCTTCGGAGAGGCCCTCGGCGCCACGCACGACGCCGACCAGCTGATGCGGCTGATCGTCGAGGCCGCGGTCGAGGCGACGAGCGCAAAGGGCGGCGTGATCATCTCGTCGACCGGTGAGCTCGTCCAGGCCGGGACGCCCGGGGAGGGGGCGGACAAGATCTAGGTGCCGCTCTCCGCGGGCGAGGTGACGTTCGGCTCGCTGCTGCTCTTCGGTGACGGGTTCGAGGACGAGGACCGGATGACCGCCGTGTCCCTCGCCTCACACGCGGTCGTCGCGCTCGAGAACGCTCGTCTCCATCGAATCGTCGAGCGGCAGGCACTCGTCGACGGTCTCACGGGGCTCGCGAACCGGCGGCAGTGCGAGGACACGCTCTCCTCGGAGCTCGCGCGCCTCGAGCGCTTCGGCGGCCCGCTCGCGGTCGTCGTCGCCGACCTGGACTGGTTCAAGGACGTCAACGACCGCTACGGCCACCCCTCGGGCGATGCCGTGTTGCGCGAGTTCGCGCAGCTCTTGCGGGACCTCGTCCGCGACGTCGACCTGGCCGGCCGCTGGGGCGGCGAGGAGTTCCTGCTCATCCTCCCGGGCACCGACCTGGCCGGGGGCGCCCACGTCGCCGAGCGCGTCCGCCTGGCCCTGGCGGGCCGCATCGTCCTGTCGGCCGACGGGTCGCCGATCCCGGTCACGGCCAGCTTCGGCGTCGCCGCGACCCCGCCGGCGTCGACCGCCGCCGAGCTCTTCTCCGCCGCCGACGCCGCCCTGTACGAAGCGAAGCGGAACGGCAAGAACCGGGTCGAGACGGCCCCCGAGGCCGTCGCGCATCCGTAGGGGTCTCTACCCTTCCTTTGTGGAAAAAGCCCGTGGAGGGCTACAATCCCGCCGCAGCAGTTCGCCCCCGCCCCCAAGCTCAGGAGAACCTATGCCGGTCGAGACCCCGTCGCTGTTCGCGAAAGTCATCCAGGACCACCTGGAGCTGAAGGAACGGAACTCACGGCTCGATGACTCGATGCCGCTCACGCACTACAAGAACTCCGATCCGTTCGACAACCATCCCCTGTTCAAGACCGAGGAGCAGGCCCGCCTCGAGGAGACGATGGACGGCGAGGAGCCGGCCGTCGTCGACTCCTCCGTCGTGCTCGCCTGGCCGGGCGAGGAGACCGCCACCGACGTCGTTGCTCATACCGACGAGGAGAGCCTCTGGGGCAAGAGCCGCGATTTCGACTGGGGCGACTAGGGGCGTAGGGTAGGTCCTCCCGAACGAGGAGGACCGATGAGACGATTACTGCTGGGATTGGCGCTCGCCGCTGCGGTCGCGTACGCGTTGCGGGACTGGTTCGCCGCCCCGCAGCCCCATCCCTCGTGGGAGGAGACGGACAACGACCCCGAGGACATGAGCGGCGATCTCGCGCAGCGCGCCCGCGAGGCCGAAGGCGCTCAGGCTGCGGAAGCAGAAGAGTCGGAGACGCCGGCCGGCTAGAGGAGCTTCGCGACCACCGTCAGGTCGCTGACGAACGCCGCGAGGTTCGCCTCGCGGTCGGAGGGCTCTCCTCGCAGGATCGACGAGGGGTGCACGGTCGCCGTCACCGCTTCGGCGAGGTCCGACTCCAGCAGCTCCCCGCGGTGCTGCGTGACGCGGAACTGGCGGCCGAGCAGCGACTGGGCGGCCGTCGCGCCGAGCAGGACGAGGACGCGCGGCTTCACGACTGCGAGCTCGGCCTCGAGCCACGGGCGGCATGCCGTCATCTCCGTCCAGTTCGGCTTCTGGTGGATCCGGCGCTTGCCGCGCGCCTGCCACTTGAAGTGCTTCACCGCATTCGTCACGTACACGCTCGTGCGGTCGATCCCCGCCGCGTCGAGCGCCTCGTCGAAGACCCGGCCCGCCGGGCCGACGAACGGCTTGCCGGCGCGGTCCTCCTGATCGCCCGGTTGCTCGCCCACGAAGACGGCGCTTGCGCCGGCGGCGCCCTCGCCGAAGACCGTCTGCGTGCCCACCTGCCAGAGGTGGCAGCCGCGGCAGCCTGCCGCCGCCTCGCGTAGGGCGGGAAGGGTCAGCCGCTCGGGCAGGAAGTCCGCGGCGGTCACGAGCTTCGTATCCCCGAGCCTGGAACCCCTCAACCGGGGGATTCCACGGCGGCGCCTGGGCGCTTTCCTATGTCTCGGTTCGTCAAAGGGGGCCATGCTGCGGCTGCATCACCCAATCGAGCTCGTTCGGTGAGCGACCACGCGCTGCCACTCCGGCTCCTTCCCGGGCCCGAAGAGACGCGTTCGCACGAGGCGCTCGTCGAGTCGTACCGCCGTCTCGCGGACGTCTTCCACTACGTGCTCGGCGAGCAGAGCCTCGACGCGCTGCTCGACCGCATCGCCGACGCGCTCGCCGACCTGATCCCCCACGACTCGCTGACGATCTACGAGGCCGACGAGCCGCGGCGGCTCCTCATTCCCGTGTGGGCGCGCGACAAGTGGGCAGAGAAGATCCTCGAGGACAAGTGCCCATTCGGCGTCGGTCTCACCGGCTGGGGCGTCGAGCATCGTGAGGCGGCGCGTGTGAATCAGGCGCACCTCGACCCGCGTGTCGCGACGGTTCCGGGGACGCCCGAGAACGAGCCCGAGGCGATGGTCACGATCCCCCTGGTCGCGCGCGACTCCGTCAAGGGCGCGCTCAACATCTACCGGCTCGGCGAGGACGCGGCATTCGACGACGACGAGTTCGAGCTCGCCAAGCGCTTCGGCGACGCCGCTGCGCTGGCGCTCGACAACGCGCAGATCCGCGTGCGCCTGGAGCACCAGGCGATGACCGACTCGCTAACCGGCCTCTGCAACCATCGTGCGTTCCACGAGCGCCTGCGCACGGCGCTCGCGCACGCGAGTCGCGCGCACGAGGCCGTCTCGGTGCTGATGCTCGACATCGACGACTTCAAGCGCGTCAACGACATCTACGGACACGGGGCCGGCGACGAGATCCTGCGTGGGCTCGCGGAGACGCTGAAGGACGCCGTCCGCTCGTCCGATGCGGTCTACCGGCTCGGCGGGGAAGAGTTCGCGATCGTGATCGCGTCGCGCTCGGCCCAGAACGCCGAGCAGCTCGCCCACCGCGTCGTCGACCGTGTCGAGTCGACCGACTTCGACCCGGCCGGGCGCATCACGATCTCCGTCGGGCTCGCGCGCGGGCCCGAGCATGCGATGAACCCGCGCGAGCTGATCGCGTGCGCGGAGGCGGCGATGATGAGTGCGAAGGCGCGCGGGAAGAACCAGATCGTCCTCTACGAGGAGAGCGCGATGGAGCGCCCGGCGGGCGAGCCGGTCCCGTCCGCGCGCGACGTCCGCTCGGTCGCGCACATGAAGATGCTGCAGAGCCTCGGCGGCAAGCTCAACCGGCTCAACAACGTGAAGCAGATCGGCACCGTGATCGCGACCGAGCTGCGCGCGCTGATCGACTACCACAACTGCCGTGTGTCGCTCGTCGAAGGCGACGACGTCCGGCCGATCGCGTTCGTCGGGCAGTTCACGAGCGAGACCCGGGAGCCGATGGAGATCCTCGCGTGCAGGGTGGGGGAGGGCATCACCGGCCGCGTCGCGCAGACAGGGGAGTCGCTGCTGATCGGCGACGCTGCGAATTGCGAGTTCGCGCGCATCCTGCCCGGCACCGACTCGATCGACGAGTCGCAGGTCGTCGTGCCGTTGACGTTCGGGACGCGCGTCGTCGGCGTGATCGTCATCTCGAAGCTCGGCTTGAACCAGTTCGACGAGGACGACGTGCGGCTGCTGGAGGTGCTCGCGGGCCACGCGGCGGTCGCGCTCGAGAACGCAAGTCTCTACGAGGCCGCGCGCCGTGAGGCCGAGCGCGCGACCGCGCTGCTCGAGTTCAGCCGCCAGCTGTCGAGCGCGGAAGGCATGGACGCGGTCGTCGACCGCATCGTCGAGCTGTCCGCTCGCACGCTCGGATCGCACCGCGCCTCCGTCTGGTACCAGGATGCGGCCGAGGGAGAGATTCACCTGCGTGCCACCTACGGCTATTCGGAGCTCGAGCGGGAGCGCCTGTCCCGTGAGGGCTTTGCACACGTGCTCGCGGACGAGCCGTTCGTCGTCGGCGACGCGGCGATCGCCCCACTGACCCTCGACGGCGGCCGCCTGGGTGCCATCGCCATCGCGCTGCCCGACGCCGCGGACTTCGGCGAGCGGCAACTACGCCTGCTCGCCGGCATCGCGCATCAGTCGAAGCTCGCGCTCACGAATGCCGGCAGCTTCGACACGCTCGAGCGCACTTTCCTCGAAACGGTCGAGGCGCTTGCGAACGCACTCGAAGCGAACGACGAATACACGTCTTCGCATGCGCGCTGGATCACCGACTTTGCGCTGAAGGTCGGCAAAGGGCTCGGCCTCGAAGGCGTGTCGCTGAAGCGGCTCGAGCTCGGCGCGCTCTTCCATGACATCGGCAAGATCGGCATCCCCGAGACGATCCTCTCGAAGCCCGGGCCGCTCACACCGGCCGAGCGCTCGATCGTCGAGAAGCATCCCGAGCTGGGCGAGAAGATCATCGCGCCGATCGACCGGCTCGAAGAAGTGCGGCCGATCGTGCGGCACTGCCACGAGCGCTACGACGGCGCGGGCTATCCAGACCGGCTCGCCGCCGACGAGATCCCGATCGAGTCGCGGATCATCCTCGTCTGCGACGCGTACCACGCGATGACGACCGACCGGCCGTATCGCAAGCGGTTGACCGCCGTCGAGGCAGTCCGCCGGCTGCACGACTCGGCCGGGACACAGTTCGATCCGCGCGTCGTCGACGTCTGCGCGCGGGTGCTCGCTAGTCGCGGCGCGGGCGCCAGCCCGTCAGCGATTCCAAGCCCTCGCTGAAGCTGACGTGCGCGGTCGCCGGCGCGACCGTCTCGCGTGCCAGGGCGCGCTCGGCGTCCTCGACGGAACGTTCGCGGCGGCGGATGCCTTCCTGTTGCGCGGCGAGGCCGGCCTGGAGGCGTAGCACTTCGGCCTCGCGTCCGCGGAGCTCGTGCTCGCGCGTGGTCAGCTCCGCCTCGCGCTCGGCGACGCGCCGCTCGACCTCGCTGCTGTGCTCCTCCGTCGCGGCAGCGCTCTGCGCACGTGCTTCCATGTCCTGCTCGCGGTGGGCGAGCGCCTGTGCGCGGCCGTCGAGCTCCACCTTCTGCGCGGCGAGCGCCTCGCGGGCCGCGGCGAGCTCGCGCTCGGCTTCTTCGACCGCCCGTCCGCGCTCGGCGAGGTCCTGCTCTTTCGCGTCGAGCCCTTCGAGCTTCGGCTCCAGCTCTTCGACCCGCTGCAGGCGCGCAGCGATCGCGGGCTCGGATTCCTCCAGCTCGAGCTGTCGTGCGAGGAGCCCCGCTTCGCGCTCCGCGAGCTCGCGCTCGCGCGCTTCGACTGCGTGCGCACGCTCGTCCAGGTCCGCCTCGCGGCGCGCGAGCAGCTCCTCTGCGTACGCGCGGTCCTCGTCCACGGCGGGCTTCTCCGAACGGCGGAACCGCAGCGTGCGGCGCGGTACCTCCGGCTCCTCGAGCTCGCGGGTGCGTCGCTCGACCTCGAGCTCGCGGCGCGCGACGTCGGCTGCGCGCTCGCGGAGCGCTCGCTTCATGTCCTCCAGCTGGACGAGATCCTCGGTGCGCTGCCGCTCGCGCTGCGCCGCCAGTCGCCGGGCGAGTTGCAGCACCTGGTCGCGGTCGAGGTCGTCCTGCTTGGCCCATGCGGCCTCCCAGTCGAGCGACTCCCACGAGTCCTCGCGCGGCTCGTCCATGCGGAGAGAGTAGCGCGGAGCGCGTGACGTTTGACCGCTCCGAGCAGGGGAAAAACGGCGGGCATGCCAGGCAAAAGTGCAAACGTCAAAAACGAGAAGCAATACGAGAAGCTGAAGGAGAAGGGGATGTCGAAGCAGCGCGCCGCGCGGATCGCGAACTCCCCGGGCGCGTCGAGCCGCGGCGGCAAGAAGTCGCACTCGAGCTCCTCACGCTCCTCCTCCAGCCAGGGCGGCACGACGGCGCAGAAGAAGGCCGCGGGCCGCAAGGGCGGCCGCGCCGCCGCGCGGAAGGGCTAACCCGGACCGGCGACGGTGACGCGCCGGGCGTGCTCACGCCGAACGCGCACGACGTAGTCACCGCCGCCGGCCGGCTCGACCGTGTAGTCGCCTCCGGTGACGTTCGTCGGCCGGTAACGCAGTCTGAGCACCTCGTCCCCGGACTCCGCGAACGTCTCGTACGAGACGCGGGTTCGGCCGTACGACACCGCGCGAACGACGGAGGTCGAGGCGAGCAGGTGGTTCTGCCGCCTCGGCGCAAGCTCGGGCAGCGACCCCATGCCCCAGTTGAAGCTGCGCAGGTAATCCGCATAGCCGTCGCTGAACCAGTACGTGTTTTGCGGCCGCTTCCCGCAGCATGAGATGCGTCCGTCGGCCGCAGCGAAGTACGTCGCGTAGTTCAAGGCGCGCACCGCGCGCTCGCGCGCCCGCGTGTCGCCCGTCCGCCGGTAGAGCTCGGCGTTCGCGACGGCCCAGCGTGACGTCGTGCTGCCCAGGCCGACGGGCGAGCAGCAGCCCGGCTTTCCGGGGGCGCGCTGCTCGTCGATCGCCCAGGCGCCGGCGAACGGCCCGCGACCGAAGCGCGTGCGCACGTACTCCAGCAACGCGGCGGCATGGCGTTGCCAAAGCGGATCCTTCGACGGGTCGTGTAACAGGTACAGCGCCGTCAGGGTCGGCACCGCCTGGTTGCGGCTGCGGGGGTTGTACGGCACGTCCTCGTAGAACCCGCTCCAACGGTCGGTCTCGAGCTGGTGCTCGACGAGCCACGACCACGCCAGTCCCTGCGCGCGGCGATAGGCGGCGGTGTCGCCGGCTCCGAGCGCGATCAGGTCGTCGAGCAGCTGGATCGGCCCGACGACCGCGCCGCCGAACTCCGCACCGTCGAGCACCCGGCCGGTGCGCGCATCGACGCGGAACGGCCAGGGCGTGTGCTTCGCGTCTCCAGCCCGCACGTGCCGCGCGAGCGCGTCGGCGGCGGCGACGGCTGCACGGAGGTAGCGCCGCTCGCCCGTGAGCTCGTAGAACAGCAGATAGCCGTGCCCGAGCAGCCCGACCTTGTCCGGCTCGGTGCCGCCGTAGAACCAGCGCGGGAGCCCCGCGAGGCAGCGCCCGTACCTGCGGTCGCCCGCGCAGCTCGTCGCGAACGGGACGCGGCCCCACGACCAGCGCGCCGGCGTCGTTCCGTGCGCGAGCTGGTAGTCGAGCATGCGCCGCACCGTCGCGATCGCCCGCCGGTCGCCGGAGTACGGGTACCAAGCCACGACGGAGTCGACGAACGCGGCGTTCAGGAACGCCGGATTGTGCTGCCAGTAGACACCGCGAAGCGAGTCGCCGTCGAAGACCGCATAGCGCAGATAGACGCCGCGCGCGCGCCGCTCGAGGAAGTTCCAGCCCAGCCGCAGAACGTGGTCGTAGCCGAGGTTCGCGTTCGGCCGGTACCACGGCAGCAACCGGCCGTCGGCGTCGCGCACGGCACGGTGCCACGGAAGCAGCCGATGCAGCGGCCGGCCGTGGATGCTGCTTGTGCCGCGCGTCGGGAAGAGGCCGAACTGCTTCAGCGCCGGGATCAGCATCGAGTACGGATGCATGGCCGCCGAGTGCGGCCAGCGTCCGACGACGGTGTGCAGCGGGGCGCGCGGGTGGAGCCGCCGGAGTGCCCGCACGAACGGGACCGACTGGTCGCGCGGGTTGACGACGCGGTCACGCTTGCTCCACCACAGCTGCAGCGGCACGCCGGATGCAGCGATCTTCCGCACGTACGCCATCGGGCTGCGCAGCGCGTACGCGCGCCGCGCCGAGCGCGGGGCGCCGCCGATCTCCTCCCTCGCCTTGAGCCGCAACCCACTCCCGATCGAGGCGCCCCATTGCTGCAGGCATCGTCGGTTGCAGCGGAGACTGCGGAAGTCCCAGTAGCGCTTGGCCATGTCCGTGACGGGATCGAACGCCGCCACGCCCGCGAGCAGCGACGGATGCCGTGCGAGCAAGAGCAGGCTTTCCTGGCCGCCCATGCTCGCGCCGAACGCGTACACACGGGACGTGTCGAGCCGCAGCCAGGGGAGCCTCTTCCGGACGATCTCCGGCATGCGCGCGAGATCGTCGATCTGGCCGGAGTAGCCCCACGAGAAGCGCGTGAAACGGCGCCCCTGACCCTCGGGGTTGACGACGGCGAACGACCCGAGCGCAGGCAGGTCGCCCCAGCGCTCGGCGTTGTCGTCCGCCGGAACGCCGCGCCCGTGAGGGGAGATCACCAGTGGCAGTCGCGGGTGCCGGTCTTGGCCGTACCAGTCGGGCACGAGCACGTACGCCGCGCGCAGGTCCCCGTCGTGCGTCCGGTACGCGATCTGGATCGTGCGGACGTGGACCTGCTCCCAGCCGCCGTCGCCCGCCGCCGCCGACGAGACGGAGAGGCAGAGCAGCGCTGCCAGAACGCAGAGAGCGGCACGACCCATTCCGCCGATGATCCCAGCCTTGCGCGTGCTCTGTCAGCGCCGGCGCCCGCAATCCGAACTCCCCAGCGCCTCGTACCTCACGCGAAGGGGGTCGAAGGGCGATCCCGGAACGGGAGGAGAACCGATGCTGCGAAGGTTCCATCTATTCGCGGGCGCGGCCG
>Ga0136846_1241649_pt1 | contig 10660 bp, 7 predicted proteins | sample HopSoiMetagenom2_FD_96841 | JGI IMG/M metagenome (GOLD analysis project Ga0136846, IMG submission 96841) | Grasslands soil microbial communities from Hopland, California, USA - 2 Assembly 2016 (version 4) | ecosystem: Environmental > Terrestrial > Soil > Grasslands | place: USA: Hopland... | reverse complement strand
CGCGCCGCGGGCGCCGTGCGCCTGTTCTTCGGCGACGGCGCCCTTCCTGCCACGATCGACGAGGACACGCGATGACCGACGCCTTGCACCTGCGGACCCCGCCTCCGGCCGCCGCCGCGCCGTCCTACGAGGCCGCCCAGGAGCGGCTGGAGGAGATCATCCGCCGCCTGGACTCCGGCGCCGCCGGCCTGCGCGAGACGCTGGACCTCGTGAGCGAGGGGCGCGCGCTCGTCGAGTACTGCGCGGGCGAGCTCGAGGCGGTCAGCCGCGGCCTGGAGGAGCTGCGCCTCGACGAGCTCGTCGCCCGCCTGGAGGGCGACGCCGCGCGCGGAACGCGATGAGCCTCTGGGAGCGCCTGGCGGCGCTGCCGCTGAGGATCGACGACTACGGCCTGGAGAACCTGCAGCGCGCCGTGTCCAGCGCCTTCACCCGCCGCTCGACGGTCATCCGCCTGCGCGGCGCGGGCGCGGAGGGCGTCGGCGAGGACGTCACCTACGACGCCGAGGACCACGAGGCGCTGCAGGCGGCCGGATCGGCCCTCCGCCTCGTCGGCGACTGGACGCTGCGGTCCTTCTCCGATCACCTTGCCACCCTGGACCTCTGGCCCGCTCCGCCGACGCGCCCCGCGTCCGTGCGCTACCGCCGCTGGGGCTATGAGTCGGCGGCGCTGGACCTCGCGCTGCGCCAGGCCGGCACGTCGCTGGCCGCGGCGGTCGGTCGGGCGCCGCAGCCGGTGCGCTTCGTCGTGTCGCTGCGCCTCGGCGAGCCGCCGACCATCGAGCCTGTCCGCGGGCGGCTGGAGCGTTACCCGACCCTGCGCTTCAAGCTCGACGCGACCAGCGACTGGAGCGACGAGCTCATCGCTCAGCTCGTCGCCACCGGCGCCGTGGACAGCATCGACCTCAAGGGCCTCTACGAGGGCTCGATCGTCGACCAGCGCGCCGACCCCGACCTGTACCGGCGCGTAGCCGAGGGCTTTCCGCAGGCCTGGATCGAGGACCCCCGGCTGAGTCGGGAGACCGACGCGGTCCTGCGGCCGTATCGCGACCGGATCACCTGGGACGCCAACATCCATTCGGTCGCCGACATCGAGGCGCTGCCCTTCCCGCCGCGCATGGTGAACATCAAGCCGTCGCGCCTGGGGTCGCTCCGCGAGCTGCTGGCCGCCTACGAGTACTGCGCGACACGCGCCATCGACATGTACGGTGGCGGGCAGTTCGAGCTGGGTCCCGGGCGCGGTCAGATCCAGCTGCTCGCCTCGCTCTTTCATCCCGACGGCCCCAACGACACGGCCCCCGGCGCGTTCAACGACCCCGATCCGCCGCCGGGGCTTCCGGCCTCCCCGCTGCCCGTGTCGGCGGCCGAGGTCGGCTTTCGGTGGGGCGAGTGGAACGAGCGGTGACCATCGCTCCCGCGCGGCAACGGGCGGCGCCGCACATCGCGCGGGCGGCGGTGCGGGCATAGAGCCGCTGCCCGGCCGGGTCCGGGTGCGCGCCGTCGTAGAGCAGGCCGGGCCGCCCGCTGACGCGATGCCAGTCGGCCAGCACCGCGGCCGGCCAGGACTGCACCGTTGCGGCCAGCGCGGTGTTGACCTGCGCCTCCCAGCTACGCGGGACCCGCACGTTGACGAGCACGACGCGTGGCACGTCGCGCAGGGCGCGACGCAGCCGGCGAAGGTCCGCATGCCAGACCGGCCCGTTGTCGCCCATCTGCACGACGACGCGTTCCGGCAGCGCCCGGGCCGCCCGGTAGGCGGCCAGGCGGCTGACGACGTCGTGGGGCTGGCGACCGACCGCCGCGTCGACGCGCGTCCCGGCCCCGAGGCGGCGCTCGAGCGCCCGCTGCGTCGCCAGCATGACCGACGCGCCGACGGCGAGCGCCGGGCCATGTCCCGCGCTCCTGCGGACGGTGACGGGCACGCGCGGCGCGGCGACCGCGGCGAGCGAGTGCTCGGGCAGGCGCGGGGCGCTGGCCTGTGACGGCAGCGGTCGCGCCGCGATCGCCGCCGCACCGACGAGCACGAGCAGCACCGAGGCGCCGACCGCGGCCAGGCGCTCGCGGGGCGCGCGCTGGCCCAGCCACGCGCCGATCGCCCGGCGCGCCTGTCCCGTGCGGAACGGCCGCTCGACCCAGCGGTAGGAAACGGCGGCGAGCGCCACCGTCAGGCCGATCTGCAGCGGCACGAGGAGGGCACGGCTCCAGGGGAGGTCGATGCCCGGGCGCGTGAAGACCATCACCGGCCAGTGCCAGAGGTAGATTCCATAGCTGCGCCGGCCGACCCAGACCACGGGCGCCCGCCCCAGCGCGCGGCCGACGCGCGAGGCGGGGTGCGAGACGGGCGCGACGAGCGCGGCCGCGGCCACCGCGACGGCGACGAGCCCGCCCCGGTACAGCCACTGGTCGTAGTCGTGCGCGCGGACCGCGGCCAGCGCGAGCGCCGCGAGCGCGAGCAGGGCGACCGCGTCGAGGACGCTCGCCGCGCCGCGACCGGTGCGCGCCCCGTCGCGGGCGGGCGGCCAGGCGAAGGCCAGCAGCGCGCCCACGAGCAGCGCACTGGCGCGCGTGTCCGTGCCGAAGTAGACGCGCGACGGGTCGTCGGCGGTGTAGAGCAGCGCCATCAGCGTGACCGACACGAGGGCCGCGGCGGCGACCGCGGCGGCGAGTCGCGCGCGGCCGAGGGCCAGGAGCCCGGCGCCGAGCAGCGGCGGCCAGAGCACGTAGAACTGCTCCTCGATCGACAGCGACCAGAGGTGCAGGAACGGCGACGGCCGGCCGAACGCGTCGAAGTACGACGTGTCGGCCAGGATCAGATGCCAGTTCTGGACGTAGAAGAGCGAGGCGAGGGCGTCGCTGCGCGCGCGCGCCAGATCGGCCGTGAAGCCGATCGCCACGACGGTGACAGTGACCAGGATCAGCACGACGACGGCCGGCAGCAGGCGCCGCGCGCGCCGCAGCCAGAAGGCGCCGAGGTCGATGCCGCCCGTCGCGCGGCGCTCGGCGAGGAGCAGCGAGGTGATCAGGTAGCCGCTCAGGACGAAGAACACGTCGACGCCGAGGAAGCCGCCCGACATCCACGCGACGCCTCCGTGGTAGAGCAGCACCAGGGCGACCGCGAGGGCGCGGATGCCGTCGAGACCCGGCCGGTAGGGCAGGGCGGCGGTTCGATCGCGGGTGGCGCGTGACACGTGGCGGCGGGCGGAGACCGAAGCGGCGACGGTAGCGCGATCGCCCGCGGGCCGCGGGGCCGCGAGTTGCAGCGCGTCAGCTCAGAGCAGGGGCGCGACCTCCCGGCCCAGCAGCGCCACCGCGTCGAGGTCGTCGTGCAGCAGGTGCTGGCACATCACCCGCTCGGCGCCGGCCTGGCCGACCGCGCGCAGGCGCTGGGCGACCTCCTCGGTGGTCCCGGCGATCCAACCCTCGGGCTGGGCGGCCAGCCAGCGCTCGGGGTCGGCGCCGGCGTCCCCGCGGCGCTCGGCGAGGCGCCGCGCCCGGTCGTGCAGCTCGGCCCGGTCGCGACCGACCAGCACCATCGTCATGACGGAGAAGGGGATCGGCTCGCGGCCCGCGCGCTCGCAGGCCGCGACGATCCGGCCGCGCCGCTCGCGCACCTCGCCGGGCGTGGCGAAGACGGTGTTGTACTCGTCGGCGAAGCGCGCCGCGAGCGCGGCCGCGCGCGGGCCGGCGTTGCCGCCCATGATGAGCGGCGGGTGCGGTCGCTGCACGGGCTTGGGACAGGCGTCGAGGTCCTGGAGCCGATAGTGGGCCCCCTCGAACGAGAACGGCCCGTGGCGCCAGTGGCCGTGCACGATCTCCAGTTGCTCGGCGAGCATCTGGACGCGCTCGCCGGTCGGCGGGAACGGGATCCCGAGGGCCGCGTGCTCGCGCTCGTGCCACCCGGCGCCGAGCCCCAGCTCGACGCGCCCGCCCGACACGTGGTCGGCCGTGGTCACGGCCTTGGCGAGCAACGACGGATGGCGGAAGGTCGCGGGCGACACCATCGTCCCGAGCCGCAGCGTCGTCGTCGCGGCCGCGAGTGCGGCGAGCGTCGTCCAGGCGTCCAGGGCGCCGCGCTCCTCGTGACCCTCGAGCGGGAGCAGGTGATCGGAGCGAAAGAGGGTCGGGATGGCGTGCTCCTCGCACGCCCGGGCGAGCGCCAGCCACTGCGGCCAGGTCACGCCCTCCTGGCCCTCGATCATCAGGCAGAGCTGCATCCCCCCGTGATGCCCACAGCCGCAGGCCGAGCACGCGATCGCCGGCGAGCAGCGTCGACGGCCTGCGCCGACGCCGGCGACCACGCGCGGGCGCAGGAGCGCGAGCGGCTCGGGCTGCCTAACCGCCGTCGCCCAGCGCGGCGCACAGGCGTGGAAGCGCGTTGCGCGGCTCGACGCGCGCGAGCCGCACGGCGTCGCAGCCGACCCAGGCCGCGGCCTCGCGCAGCGCGGCGGCCATCGCCTCCTCGGAGCCCGGGCGCACCGACAGCTGCTTGGCCACGAGCGTGGTCCCGTCGCGGGCGGGGTCGGCGCGGCCGACGAGCCGCCCGCGGGCCAGCAGCGGCATCGCGAAGTAGCCGTGGACCCGCTTCGCCGCCGGAACGTAGGCCTCCAGCCGGTGCTCGAAGTCGAAGAGCCGCCGGGTGCGGCCCCGGTCCCAGACGAGCGAATCGAAGGGCGAAAGCAGCGTCGTCCGGTGCCGCCCGCGCCGACCCAGCGCCTCGAGGGCCTCGGGATCGGCCCACGCCGGGCCGCGCCACCCCTCCACCTCGACCGGCACGAGCCCGCTGTCCGGCAGCGCGGCGTCGACCTGCTCGCCGCGCAGCCGGTGCTGCTCGGCGAGGTCCGTGCGCGTCCCGACCCCGAGCGCCCGCCCGGCGGCGGCCACGAGCGCGACCAGGCACTCTTCGTCGGTCGGCTCGTGCGCGAGCAGCGCGGGCGGCAGGGCCCGCTCGGCGAGGTCGTACACGCGCTGGAAGCCGCGGCGCTCGATGCAGACGACGTCGCCGATGTCCAGCAGCCACTCGACGGCCACCTTCACGGCCGACCAGTCCCACCACGGGCCGCCGCGCCGCCCACCGCCGAGCTCCTTGGTCGTCAGCGACCCGTCCGCGCGCAGGCGCTCCCGCACGCCGTCGACCGCCTCCTCGGGCACCTCGTGCCAGCGCCGGCCCCGCGCTCGAAACCACCGCCGCCGGAAGGCGAACAGCGGCCAGGAGTCGAGGGGCAGGACGCAGGCGGCATGCGACCAGTACTCGAAGGCCTGCGGCGGATCGCGCGACCAGTAGGCGCGCTCGATCACCGCGCGCGGAAGCGGTCCCAGTCGCGCGTAGGGCACGAGCTCGTGGCTGCGCGCGAGCACGGCTATCGTGTCCAGCTGCACGGCCCCGAGGCGGCGCAGGAGCGCCGGGACGCCGCCGCGCCGGTCGGCGGCCCCAAGGAGGCCCTGGGCACGCAGGGCCATCCGGCGGGCGTCGGCGGCGCTCAGCTGCTCGGGCAACGTGCGACGATTCTTCTAAACGCTACGGTCAAACCTTCCCAAGGAGCGCTGAGGAGCCGATGGCCCCGAAGAAGAAGCCGGCCAAGATGGCCAACCGCAACCTCGGAGTCGAGGCGGTCAAGGACGACGGCGACCGCTACGCCGTCGTCGCCGCCGACGGCCGTCCCGTCTATCCGGGGCGCGGCGTCGCGCTCAACGAGGCCGTCCGCCTCGGCACGTCGCTCGTCGCCGCGGCCGGGATCGCCCGCATCGAGGACGACGGGACCCTGACGCCGGGCCGCATCGGCCAGGCCGGGTCGTTCGAGGCGGTCACGCCCGCGGCGTAGGGCGGGCAGGGTCAGACTGGCTGCGGCGCTCGGTCAGACCCGCTGGATCAGCGTTCCCGTCCCCAGCCCGCCGCCGCAGCACATCGTCACGAGGCCGATCTCCTTGTCGTCGTCCTCGAGTTCGTGCAGGAGCGTCGTGATGAGGCGCGCGCCGGTCGAGCCGATCGGATGGCCGAGCGCGATCGCGCCCCCGCGCGGGTTGACCCGGTCCATGTCCGGGTGGTGCTCGCGCGCCCAGGCCGCCACCACCGGCGCGAAGGCCTCGTTGATCTCGACGTAGTCGATGTCGTCGATCGTCATGCCGTTGCGCTTCAGCAGCCGCGCCGTCGCCGGAATCGGGCCTTCGAGCATCTTGACCGGATCGCACCCGACCGTCGTCTGATCGACGATCCGCGCGCGCGGCCGCACGCCGAGCTCATGGGCCGTCTCGCGGGCCATGAGAAGCACCGCCGCCGCGCCGTCGGAGATCTGCGAGCTCGTGCCGGCGGTGATCTTGCCGTCGGGCTTGAACGCCGCCTTGAGACCGGCCAGCGCCTCGAGCGTCGTGTCCGGCCGGATGCCCTGGTCGGTGACGTACGTGTCGCCGTTGACCGCGAACGGGACGATCTCGCGCTCGAAGCGGCCCGCCTCGGTCGCCTTGTGCGCCAGGCGGTGCGAGCGGAGCGCCAGCTCGTCGAGCTCCGAGCGCGGGATCTCCCACTCGTCGGCGATCATCTCCGCCCCCAGACCCTGCCCGACGATCTGGTGCTTGTCCAGCAGCTTCTGCGTGTAGGCGGAGCCGAACTCCTGCTGGGCCTTCGCGCCCGCCGCGAACGAGATGTGGCCCATGTGCTCCACGCCTGAGCCGATGACGACGTCGTGGACGCCGGCGGCGATCAGTGCGGCGGCGAAGTTCACCGCCTGCTGCGCCGAGCCGCACTGGCGGTCGACGGTGGTCGCCGGCGTCTCGATCGGCAGGCCCTCCTGCAGCCAGGCGTTGCGCGCGATGTTGAAGGCCTGCTCGCCGATCTGCTGCACGCACCCGGCGATGACGTCCTCGACCTGGGCGGGCTCGATGCCGGCCCGCGCGATGACCTCGGTGAAGGTGCGGCTCAGCAGGTCGTTGGGGTGGACGTCCTTGTAGTAGCCCTTCTCGGGATGCCCGCGCCCGATCGGCGTCCGGACGGCCTCGACGATCACGACCTCGCGACCCTGTTGTCCACTCACCCGGCTGCCTCCGCGTGCGCCTTGACTGACCCCGCCTCGGATCCACTCTACCGCCGCTGACTGGCCGGTCAGTCAGCCGCCCGACGCCCGGTGCCCGTCCCGGTGCGCTGGCCGCGCGACGGCGCGCGACGTATCGTCCGCATATGGCCGTGGGGGTGCAGCCCGTCGCAAGCCCGGCGCGGGGAGCGCTGGACCCCTACGTCCCGCGCGTGCTGCTGGCCCACCTCGCCCAGGCGCCCGAGGCGACGGTGCGGGTGGTCGACGGCTCGGTCGTCATGGCCGACATCTCAGGGTTCACGGCCCTGTCGGAGCGGCTGGCGCGCCTGGGACGCGAGGGCGCCGAGCAGGTCGCCGACGCGATCGGGGACTCCTTCGCCTCGCTGCTCGCCGTCGCCTACGACCACGGCGGCAGCCTGCTGAAGTTCGGCGGCGACGCCCTGCTGCTGCTCTTCGAGGGCGACGACCACGCGGCGCGGGCCTGCCGCTCGGCCGTCGGGATGCGCCGGCGCCTGCGGGAGGCCGGGCGCGTGCGCACCCCTGGGGGCCGCGTCGTGCTGCGGATGTCGCAGGGCGTCCACAGCGGCGCGTTTCACCTGTTCCTGGTCGGCGGATCCCATCGCGAGCTGCTCGTCACGGGCCCGGCGGTCACGACGGCCGTCGCGATGGAGAAGATCGCGGAGGCCGGCGAGGTCGTCGTGAGCGCGGCGACGGCGGTGGCGGTGGGCGCTGCCTACACCGGCGCATCGAAGGGGCCGGGCGTGCTGCTGACCGCCGCGCCGCCCGCCCCCTACTCACCGGTGGCGCTGCCGGAGCACCTCCCGCCGCCCGAGGCGGTCGCCGCCTGTCTGTCGACCGAGGTCCGCCGGCACGTGCTCGACGGCCGGCGCACGCCTCCCGAGCACCGAACCGCCACGGTCGCCTTCGTGCGGTTCGGCGGAAGCGACGCGTTGCTGGCCGACCACGGCCCGACCGCGCCGGCGGCGGCGCTCGACCGCGTGGTGCGCGTCGTGCAGGACGCCGCCGATGCCCGGCACGTGAGCTTCTTGGGCTCCGACGTCGACTCCGACGGCGGCAAGCTCATGCTCGCCGCCGGGGCGCCGCGGTCGGTCGGCGACGACGAGGAGCGGATGCTCCTGACCGTCCGCGCGATCCTCGACGCCGATCTGCCGCTCGCAGTCCGCGCCGGCGTCCACCGCGGCAGCGTCTTCTGCGGCGACGTCGGCCCCGAGTACCGCCGGACCTACACGACGATGGGCGACACCACCAACCTCGCGGCGCGGCTCATGGCGGCCGCCCCGTGGGGAGCCTGCTACACGACGCCCGCCGTGCTGGACCGCTCGGCCACCGCGTTCACCGCGACCCCGCTGGCGCCGCTGCGGGTCAAGGGCAAGGCCGACACGGTCGCCGCCCTACGGCTGGGCCGGCCCGGCGCCGCCCGCTCCCGCGACCACATCGCCGACCGCTTCCCGCTCGTCGGACGCGAGGGCGAGCTGCGCGCCCTGCGCGCCGCGCTGGCCGACGCGACCGGTCGCCGGCGGGCTGGGCGTGCAGTGCAGATCGGCGGCGAGCCCGGCATCGGCAAGACGCGGCTGGTCGAGGAGCTGTGCGAGAACGCGGGCGACGTGCTCCGCCTGAGCGTCGCCTGCGAGGCCTACGCCGCGGCGGTGCCCTACGCGCCCTGGCACGTGCTGCTGCGCGCGGCCCTCGGGCACGAGCGCGACGCGCCGGCGGAGGCCGTGGCGGGCGACCTGGAGGCGGCCGTGCGGGCCCATGCGCCCGACCTGCACCCGTGGCTCCCGCTGCTCGGCATCCCGTTGGGGCTCGATCTCGCGCCGACCCCGCAGGTCGACGAGCTGGGCCCCGAGGTTCGCGCCGCCCGCCTGCACGAGGTCATCAGGCGCTTCTTGGGCGCGCTCCTGCCCCGCCCGGCCTTGATCACCGTCGAGGCGGCCCATCAGATGGACCGCGCGTCGGCCGACCTCCTGCGCGCCGTCGTCGACGACCTGGCCGGGGTCCCGTGGCTCGTGCTCGTCACGCGGCGCGAGGTCGAGGGCGGATTCCGGCTGCCCGAGGAGGGCGGGCACCTGCACCTCGAGGCGGGTCCGCTGTCAGGTGAGGACGCGCTCCTCCTCGCCGAGACGGTGACCGAGCACGCCCCGCTGCCGCCGCACGTCGTGCGCCTGGCGGCCGCGCGCTCGGCCGGCAACCCGCAGTTCCTGCGTGACCTGCTGCGCGCCGCCGACGCCGACCCCGAGGCCCCGCTGCCGGACTCGATCGAGACGGCGGCCATGGCGCGCCTGGACCGCCTTCCCCGCGCGGACGCCGCGCTCGTGCGCCGAGTCGCCGTCCTCGGGGAGAGCTTCGACGAGAACCTGCTGCCCGTCGTCCTCGACGACGAGGTACCAACGCCCGACGAGGCCACCTGGCAGCGACTGTGGCGCTACTTCGACCGCGACGGCGGGCGCGTGCGCTTCCGTCGCTCGGTCGCGCGCATGGTGGCCTACGAGTCCTTGTCATTCCGGACCCGGCGCCGGCTGCACGCCGCCGTGGCCGAGCGCATCCAGCGCGACGCCGGCGTCGACGTCGACGAGCAGGCCGCCATCCTGTCGCTTCACCTGCACCGCGCGGGTCGCGACGACGCGGCCTGGCGGTTTGCGCGGATCGCCGGCGACCGGGCCCGCGAGCAGTACGCCTACGCCGACGCGGCCACGCTCTACCGCCGCGCGATCGAGTGCGCACGCCGGATGGACGCCCCGGCGGTCGAACTGGTCGGGGCGTGGGAGGCGCTGGCCGACGCGCTCGCGCGAACCGGCCAGCTTGCGGCGGCCGATCGTGCGCTGGCGGCCGCGCGCCGCCTCCTCGAGGACGACCCCCTGCGCGAGGCCCAGCTGCTGCTCCGCCACGCCCACGTCGCGGAGCGCGCCGACCGCACGGTCACCGCGGTCCGCTGGACGCGGCGCGGCCTGCGTGCGCTCGACGGCCTGCAGACGCGTCGCGCCCGCGCGGTGCGCGCGCGACTCACCTCCATGCTGGCCACCGCGCGCCTGCGCCAAGGTCACGTGGAGGAGGCCATCGAGCTCTGCCGGAAAGCCATCGACGAGGCGCGGCTGGCACGCGAGCGCGAGGCACTCGCCCACGCCTGCTTCATCCTCGATTGGGCGCTTGTCGACGCCGAGCGGGCCGCCGAGGCCCGCTATTCGGGTCGCGCCCTGCGCATCTACGAGCGGCTCGGCAAGCTGGACCGGCAGGCGGCGGTGTTGAACAACCTCGGCGGGTTCGCCTACTACGACGGGCGCTGGGACGACGCGGTGGCGCTGTACCAGCGCTCGGCGGAGGCGAGCGGCCGCGCCGGGATGGTGGCCGACGTCGCCTTCGCCGACCTGAACATGGGCGAGGTGCTCGCCGATCAGGGACGGCTGGCCGAGGCCGAGCAGCACCTGCGCCGCGCGCGCCAGGTGTGGCGCGGCTCCGATTACGCGGGGCCGTCGGCCACCGCCGCCGCGTTCCTGGGGCGGGCGCTCGTCCGCAGCGGCCGGCACGACGAGGGTCTGCAGTTGCTGCGGGAGGCGGTGACCGAGCTGCGGCGGCTGCACGTGGACGGCGAGACGGCTCTGGTCGAGGCGTACGTGGCGGAGGCG
>Ga0136846_1230444_pt1 | contig 10660 bp, 3 predicted proteins | sample HopSoiMetagenom2_FD_96841 | JGI IMG/M metagenome (GOLD analysis project Ga0136846, IMG submission 96841) | Grasslands soil microbial communities from Hopland, California, USA - 2 Assembly 2016 (version 4) | ecosystem: Environmental > Terrestrial > Soil > Grasslands | place: USA: Hopland... | reverse complement strand
GTTGCTCAAGCGGCCGGTGCAGCCTAAACAGGCCCTGCGCCCACAACCTCGCCTGCTCGCTATGGCCGTCGGCGTCGCGCTTTTCCCTTCCACATTCCTTAGTCCCGTACTCGCTGACACTGCGGCCACAGCGCTGCCGACGGGGGGGCAGGTCACCTCCGGCAGCGCAACGCTCACCTACACGCCGAACAAGCTGCAGGTCGACCAAAGCTCGAACAAGGCCATCCTGCAGTGGGACGGCTTCTCGATCGGCTCGAACGCCTGGGTGAACTTCAGCCAGCCGAGCGCCTCGGCGGTCGCGCTGAACCGGGTGACGGGCACCAATCCGTCTGAAATCTTCGGCCGGCTTACTTCCAACGGCCAGGTCTTCCTGACCAACCCCAACGGCGTGCTATTCGCGCCGAGCGCGTCGGTCGATGTGGGCGGGCTCTTCGCCACCACGCTTTCGATCGCCGATCGCGATTTCCTCGCCGGGCGCTACAACTTCTACAACGCCGGCGGCGCAGGCTCGGTGACCAATCAGGGCGTCATCACCGCCACCGGCTATGCATCGCTTGCCGGCCCGCAAGTCCGCAACGATGGCATCATCATCGCGCGCGCTGGCACCGTGGCGCTCGCCGGTGGCGATCGCGTCTCCCTCGACATGATCGGCGACGGCCTCATCAAGGTGAGCGTGGACCAGGCGGCGCTCAACGCTTCCGCCATCAACAGCGGCCGCATTGAAGCCGACGGCGGCAACGTAATCCTCACCGCGCGTAGCGCCAATGCGCTGCTCGACACGGTCATCAATAACTCGGGAATCGTTCGCGCCAACTCTCTCATCGAGCATAACGGCCAGATCGTTCTCGACGGTGGGGCAACTGGGACGGTAGCCAATAGTGGCACGCTGCAAGCCGCGGGTGCGAAGGCCGGGACGAACGGAGGAAGCATCAAGGTTTTAGGCGATAAGGTCGCATTGCTTAGCGGAACCCGAATCGATGCCTCTGGCGACACGGGTGGAGGAACGATTCTGGCCGGTGGCAATCTCCATGGCGCCGGCCCGGAATACAACGCATCGAAAACGACCGTCGCATCAGACGTCAGCATTAATGCGGATGCCGTTACGTCCGGCAATGGCGGCACCGTCATCATCTGGTCCGACGACGCAACCTATTTCGCCGGGCACATTTCGGCGCGTGGCGGCCTCCAAAGCGGCGACGGCGGCTTCGCGGAGGTGTCTGGCAAGAATTCTCTGAACCTTCCGCGGCTCGCCGGGCACTTCGATTTAAGGGCCCGCGCGGTGGGCGGCCACGCAGGCAACCTTCTCCTCGATCCCAACTCTATCGATATCGATGCGGGCGTAGCCGATGGCACCGCAGCTGCAGGGACGCCTAATACAGGGGCAGGAGCCAGCACTGTCACGGCGAGCAGCGGTCCGACGAGCATTCTCGCCTCCGACATCGAGGAGGTCTTGGCGGCCGGGACGAGCGTCACGCTGAGGACGACGGATAGCGGCGCGACGACCGACAACATCAATATCAATACGGCGTTGAACGGCGGCGTCGCAACCGCCGGCGCGAAGTTGACGTTCGATGCTGACGACTTCGTCACGGGTTTTAGCAACCTGACCGGGACTGCAGGGGCGAACTACACAGTCCTTCTGAAGATCGATCTGATAGGGACTGTCTCGAAGGTGTACGACGCGACCACGACCGCAAGCCTCGCGTCGGGGGATTATCGCGCTCACGGATTAATCCAAGGTGATTCGATTTCATCCGTGACGCAAACGAGCGGTTCCTACAACACTAAAGATGTCGGCTCGGGCAAATTAATTACCTCCGATGGCCTAACTGAGGGCGTTGACTACACGTTAACCGGAACGGTGGCGAACTACACGCTGCCGACGAGCGCATCTGGAAATGTCGGAGTAATTACTCCGAAGACTTTGGCTTATAGCGGTTTGTCTGTGCCACTCACCAAGGTCTACGACGCAACGACCGCGGCAGTGTTGAGCGGCACCGCGGCGCTGAATGCGGCGCAAGGACCTGGCACGGGCTCCACCGCCGATGGCAATCCGTATACCGGTGATGTGGTTAGCATCACGGGCACAGCGGCAGGCACCTACAACACGAAGGACGTAGCTGCGGCTAACACGGTAACGTTCACGGGTCTAACCTCGAGCAACGCGAATTACACGATCGCGCAGACGCAGACGCAAGCGGCGACGATCACGCCGGCGGCGGTGAGCTTCACGGGTACGCGGACCTACGATGCGACAACCAACGTTGCCGCATCTATCTTCGGCACGAGCGGCAGCGTGGCGACGGGTATTGGGACTGAGACGGTGGCGCTCACCGGTGTGGGCACAGTGGCTAGCAAGGATGTACTGGCCGGTTCGCAAGCGGTCAACACTGCCGGCCTAGCGCTCAACGATGGTACGAACGGCGGTTTAGCGTCCAACTACACCTTCAGTGGCGGCACGCAGACGGCGAGCTTCACGGCCAAGGCACTGACGCAGACGGGGCTATCGGTGCCGGGGAGCAAGATCTACGACGCGACGACGGCGGCAGTGGTGAGCGGCACGGCGACGCTGAACGCGGCGCAAGGGCCGGGCACGGGCACGACGGTCGATGGCAATCCGTACACCGGCGACGTGGTGAGCATTACCGGAACGGCGGCAGGCACGTACAACACGAAGGACGTGGCGACGGCTAACACGGTGAGCTTCACCGGTACCTCGCTCACGGGAGGCGATGCGGGCAACTACACGCTGACGGCGCACGCTTCGCAAGCGGCGACGATCACGCCGAAGGCGCTGACGCAGACGGGCTTAACGGTACCTGGCAGCAAGACCTACGATGCGACGACGGCGGCGGTGGTAAGCGGAACGGCGACGCTGAGCGCAGCGCAGGGGCCGGGCACGGGCACAACGGCCGACGGCAATCCGTATACCGGAGATGTGCTGAGCATCGCCGGAACGGCGGCGGGCACGTACAACACGAAGGACGTGTCTACGGCCAACACGGTGAGCTTCACCGGTACCTCGCTCACGGGAGGCGATGCCGGCAACTACACGCTGACGGCGCATGCTTCGCAAGCGGCGACGATCACGCCGGCGGCGGTGAGCTTCACGGGTACGCGGACCTACGATGCAACGACGACATTCAACGCTAATACGTTCGGTGCGAGCGGGATCATTAATAGCGGCATTGCTGGCGAAACCTTGCTACTAACCGGCGCTGGGTCAGTGCCCAGTTCGCATGTTGCCGCCGGCGTTCAGGCGGTTAACACGGCGGGGCTTGCGCTGAATAACGGCACGGGTCTGGCCGGCAATTACACGTTCGCCGGTGGAACGCAGACAGGCACAGTGTCCACAACTACGGTTAGCCTGGTCGCCAGTCGGGCCTATGACGGCTCGCCGAATTTCATTGCTGGTGCTTTTACACCCACATTTATCGGGACCGTTGGCGGCGAGACGTTAACCATCGCTAGTGGCACAGGATCCGTGCCGTCCAAAGACGTGTCCGCCGGCACGCAGCCGCTCACGATCGGGACCTTGGCGTTGGGTAATGGCACGGGTACAGCGAGCGACTACACGTTGGGCGGGACGCACACCGGCACGATATCGCGGCTCGCATCCGTCACGTGGACCGGAGCTGGTGGCAATAGCTTGTGGTCGAACGCTGCGAACTGGACCGGCGGTGCGATTCCGGACAAGAACAACGTTCAGAACGTCAACCTTGCAGGTGCAACCGTGACGTTCGACAACAGCGTTCCCGCGCTCTCCGGCTCCGTGCAGGTCGACAACGTGAGTGCCGGTGCGCTGGCGGTCAACAGTGGCACGCTCAACGTTGCAAGCGCGGCAGCGCTCACCGGGTATTCGCAGAGCGGTGGTACCACGATGACGGGTACGACTTTCGGTAGTACGGGGGGCTATGCGCAAAGTGCCGGCCTTACGCAAGTCGGTACCAATTTGTCTCTCAGCGGAGGCGCCGTAAACCAGACGGGGGGCAGTCTCACCGTCGGTGGCACGTCCTCGATCAACGCTGGCGCCAGCGGGATCGCTCTCGCTTCCGGGAGCAATGATTTCGGTGGGTCCGTTTCGCTAACTGGCGCGGCGACGCAAATTGGCGACTCGAACTCGTTGACGCTCGCCGCGCTAAGCACCGGCGCGCTGACCGCTGTCAGCGCCAGTGGCTTGAATCTCGGTTCAGGCACCGTGAATGGAAATCTAACAGCGTCAACCAATGGCACCATCTCGGAAACCGGTGCATTGATCGTAAGTGGGGCGAGCAACCTGCAGGCAGGCGCCGGCGCGATTTCGCTGACGGCACCCAACACGTTCACCGGCGCGGTTACGGCGAATGCCGCCAGCATCACGATGACGGCCGCCAACACGTTGACACCGGGAACGATCAGTTCAGGCGCCGGGCAAATAAATCTCACCGCAAATGGATTCGGCACGACGGGCTCAGTGTCCGGTGGCTCGGGTCGGTTCAGCAGCGCCAATGACGTTGGCGGTTCCGGCAACTCGCTGAACATCCACTTTGGCTTTGGCAGCGTGGTCCTAACCGGCTCGGCGAGCAGCTGGAACCTCAGCGGTCCGGCCACGCCGCAACCGACTTTCACGCCGAGTTCGCAAAGCACCGGCGCCAACGTGTTCTACAACAATGGCTGCATAAGCGGACCGGCCTGCGCGGGCGTGTTCTCCGTGACGGCGTCGATCGGTGCGTCGGTGTCGCAGATCGCGGCCCAGGCGTTGAAGGATGCGCAGTCGACCGACAGCGTGGCGAAGCAGATCGATTACGGCTTCGCCGGCGACGTCGGCACGACGCCGCCGATGGATCACCGCATCGACGAGACCGGAATTTCGACGCCGCCTTGCTTCGAAGAAAGCCGGGAAGGAGCCGCCTGCAAGTAACACGAGCGGGATGGGGGAGGTCCGGGGCGCCGCAGCGCCCCGGTTTTTTTATTGCCGGGTACAATCGCCGTTCCAAGGGGGAATGAGCAGGGTCGATGGCGGAGCAGCTCAGCGAGGCGGCGGTGCTGTTTGCGGACGTGAGCGGCAGCACCAAGCTCTACGAGACGGCGGGCGACACCGTCGCGCACGCCGCTATCGAAAAGTGCGTGAACATCATGCGCGAGAAGACGGTCGGCTCCAAGGGCCGCGTCATCAAGACCATCGGCGATGAAGTGATGTCCGCCTTCAAGACCGCCGACGACGCCGCCGACGCCGCGATCGAGATGCAGAGCGCGATCTCGGAAATGCCACCCGTAGGCAACACGCAGATCGGCATTCGCATCGGCTTCAACTTCGGCCCGGTAGTCGAGCGCGATGGCGACGTGTTCGGCGACGCGGTGAACCTCGCCGCGCGCCTCGCCGCGGTCGCGACCAAGGGGCAGATCATCAGCGCGCGCGACACGGTCATGCTGATGTCACCGATGCTGAAGGCGGCCACGCGCGCCATTACCACGATCCAAGTGAAGGGCAAGGCGCAGGAGATCCAGGTCTACGAGCTCATCTGGCAGCAGAGCGAAGACATGACGACCCTTGCCTCCCAGAAGTCGGTCTACAAGCCGAAGAACGCGAAGCTGCGGCTGCTCGTCGAGGGAAGCGAAGTCATCCTGTCGTCGGAGCGCCCGGCCGTCGCGCTCGGTCGCGACGCGTCGGCCGACTTGGTGATCAAGGAGCGCATGGCCTCGCGCGCGCACGGCAAGATCGAGCGCCGTCTCGACAAGTTCATCCTCACCGATCACAGCGCGAACGGCACCTTCATCACCATCGAGGGCGACAAGGAAATCGTCCTTCGCCGCGAGGAGTTCACGCTTCGGGGTCATGGATGGATCGCCTTCGGCCAGTCCCGCGCGGCCGCCACCGATGTGGTGGAATTCTTCTGCGAGTAGCGCGCGCTGCTTTAGAAACAACGACTTAGTTAACCAAGCGGCCGGGGTCGCGAAAGCCGCGAGGTGCGCCCTCCCTGTGGAAACCGCTGGCCATTGTTGACGACAGTTTCGCGACAGGCGCCGCGAGGAATGCGCTGCTGCCCTGGATGCAGCGAGATTAAGGCCTTGACGGTCGGTATTTTTACCGCGATGTACTGCCTTGTCGGCCGCTCCCCCGGAACAGATAATTACCCTCCATTACAGGGGGATGCAATAAAGTCCTAAGCCATGAGCGCAGAAGCGCCCGTTCCTGAATTGAAGACACTTGGTCGCTACAACCTCGAGCGCACGCTCGGCAAGGGGGCGATGGGCGTCGTCTATGAGGGCGTGGACCCGCGGCTCGGCCGGCGTGTGGCCATTAAGACCATCCTCAAGAGTCACCTCGACGCCGACACCGCCAAGGAATACTCGATGCGGTTCGTGCGCGAGGCGCAGGCCGTCGCGCGGCTCAACCATCCGAACATCGTCCAGGTGTACGACTTCGGCGAGGAAGGCGACATCGCCTATCTCGTCATGGAGTTCATCAAGGGCAAGGAACTCAAGACCTTCTTCGACGCGAGCGAACGCTTCGACCTGAAGGAAGCAGTTCGCATCATGGCCGAGCTGTGCGAGGCGCTGGACTTCGCGCACAACGCCGGGATCATCCATCGCGACATCAAGCCGGCCAACGTGATGATCGACGCGCAAGGCCGCACGAAGCTCACCGACTTCGGCGTGGCGCGGGTGCAGGACTCCGACAAGACCTCCGTCGAGCGCACCCAAGCAGGCACTATGGTCGGCACGCCTGCCTACATGTCGCCCGAGCAGATCACCGGCGGCAACATCGACAAGCGCACCGACGTTTTCTCCGCCGGCATCATCCTTTACCAGTTCCTCACCGGAGAGAAGCCGTTCACCGGCTCCGGCGCCTGGACGATCGCGAAGAAGATCATCCAGGAAGAGCCGGCGCTGCCGTCCTCCGTCAATAACGCTGTCACGCCGCTCTTCGACGCGGTCGTGAATAAAGCGCTGTCGAAGAGTCCCGAAACGCGCTACCAGTCGGCGCGCGACCTTGGCATCGCGCTCAAGCGCGCGCTCGACGGCAAAGGTGAGGAGGACGACGACGACAAGACGGTCGTCGGCAGCTTGTCCGACTTCACCGCCATGAAGCCAGCTCCCGCCGTTGCGCGTGCGCAGCCGGGCGACTCCCAGCGCACGTCCGCCGGAACCAGCACCGGCACGCAGGCCGGCGGCAACCAGGAAGTCGAGCTCGAGTTCTGGCGTGCGATCAAGGACGGCAACGACCCGGACGATTTCGACCTCTACATTCAGCAATTCCCCAACGGCATTTACGCGGCGCTCGCCAAGCGCAAGATCGCGAAGCTGCGCGGGGTACCGCTCGAAGAGACCAGCGCCAAGGCGAAGGACCAGGAGCGCAAGGAGCAGGAAGAAGCCGCGCGGCGTGAAGCCGAGGTCAAACAAAAGCTCGAGGCGGAGAAGGCGCGCTTGGAAGCCGAGATGGCGCGCAAGGAAGAGGAATACAAGCGCCGCGAAGCCGAAGCCGAGGCGAAGCGCCAAGCCGCGGAAAAAGCGCGGCTGGAAGCGGAAGAAAAGGCCAAGCGCGAGGCTGCCGAATTAGCCCGCAAGGAAGCCGAAAAGGCGAAGCAGGAAGCAGCGGCGGAGCTTGAACGCCGCGAAGCGGAATACAAGAAGCGGGAAGCGGAAGCGGAGGCGAAACGCCAGACGCTCGAGAAGGCGCGGCTGGAAGCCGAAGAACGCGCGAAGAAGGAAGCCGAAGTCCGCGCCAAACGCGAGGCCGAGGAGAAGGTCAAACGCGATGCCGAAGTAAAGGCGCGCGCGGAGGCGGAGGCCAAGCAGAAGGCCGAGTTCGCCAAGCGGGAAGCCGAGCTCAAAAAACGTGTTGCGGAGGCCGAATCGAAGCCGGGCGGCAAGAAACAGGCGATCAAGTACGCGGCGATCGTCGGCATTTTGATCGCGGCCGTCGCCGGCACCTACGTCTACTTCTTTGGCGCCGGCGACCAGTACACCAAGCAACAGCTCGCCTCCATGCAACGCCAGCTGGAGGAAGCGAAGCAAAAAGCCGCCGAACTCGAGCTAGCGAAGAAGAACGAAGAGACGGCGCGCGTAGCGTTGGAGAAGGCAAAGAAAGCTGAGGAGGACGCGCGCCGGTCGGGCGACCTCGCCAAGCAGAAGGAACTCGCCGAGGCCCGCCAGAGGGCCGAGGCCGAGGCGAGGAAGCAGTCCGACGCGACCAAGGCCGCCGAGAGAACCGCTGCCGACGCGAAAGCAAGAGCCGACGCGAAGAAGACGGACCAGGACAAGCTCGCGCGGTCGGAAGATGCCAAGAGGGCGGAATCTCAGCGCCAGGCCGAGGCCAAGGCGCTCGCCGATAAAGTGGCGGCGGAAAAAGCACTCTCCGAGAAGCTCGCCGCGGAACGCGCGGCCCTCGATGCGGAGAAGCAGCGCATCGAAAAAGTCGCCGCCGAAACCAAGGTGGCGGCGGAGAAGGCCGAGCGCGATCGCCTAGCCGCCGAGAAGGCGAAGCAGCAGGTGGCGAGCGCGGCGCCTGCCGGGACGGCGACTCCGGGCGGAGCGACGCAGTACCACACGGCCGTGTCGTTCGAAGAGAAGGGCGAAGGCAAGGCCGCGGTCAAGGCGTACATCACGGCCGCGCGCGGCGGCAGCTGCGAAGCGGCCAAGCGCCTCGGCGACATTTTCGACAAAGGTCTCATTGGTGTCTCGCGCGACTACGCCGAGTCGCTCAAGTGGTACAACTTCGCCCGCACGCTAGGCACCTGCGACGTGCCGGTGGCGAGGAGTCGCAGCTAGACATCAAGTCCCTGAATGCCGTCTGGCGCGGCATCAGGCTTCCCGGCAGACTGCTTCTCCGGCCAAGTATTTAGAATATGCTAGCAAGAGCCCTGTGAGGCCCGGAACGGTTCTGCAGCCGCCACGGCTGGTTCCCGCATAACGATGTCCGTCACCTTCAAGATCTTCACCAAGCAGGCGGGGCGCCCCACGCTCTTCCAGACCCGCGAGTTCGACGCGCTGCCGGTCACACTGGGGCGCGACGAGAGCTGCACGGTGGCGCTAGACGATCCGTTGAAGCACATCTCGCGAGTGCACGTCGAGCTGCGGGAGGACGGTGGCGGATACTGGCTCTGCGTCGTGTCGAAAGTGAATCCGGTGATGGTAAAGGGCCAGCGCCACGGTCCGGGTAGCCGCGTGGAGCTGCAGTCGGGCGATAGCTTCGACATGGGCGAATTCGAGGTGCAGGTAGCCTTCGCGGAAACAAAGCGCACATCGCCAGCGGAGAAAAAGCCCCTCAACGAGGTGCTGCTGCCCGACGACGCACCCGCGTTCCCGGAGGACCTGCCGCCGCCGGAGCCGGGTCTCTTCGACGAGCCGACTTCCGCTGGTAGCGACGAGCCAACCTATATGGGGCCCGCCGTCAGAGCGGCGCCGAGGCCCGTGTTGGAGGCGACCACGCCCCGCGGGCCAGCCGCGAAACCGCCGGCCGGGGCGACGCCGATGCAGCACGCCGTGCGCGCCTTTCTCGAAGGCGCCGGCATGCCTGACAAGGCGCTAAGCGCCGAGCAGAGTGAGAGACTGCTTCGAGAGGGCGGCGCGATCCTGCGCGCGGCGATGGAAGGGCTGGTGACGCTGCTCGTCGCGCGCGGCGACATGCGCAAGGATTTCGGAATGCAGGAGCGGGACGACAACCCGCTCAAGCGGATGGGCGGAGCGCAGGAGACGATGGACTTCCTCTTCGACCCGACAACGCGCCGCGAAGGCTCCCTGCAGCCCGTACAGGCGATCGCGGCTGCGGCGGAAGACCTGCGGGTGCATGAGCTCGCGCTCATGGCGGGCATGCGGGCTGCGATCCTCGGCGCGGTGAACAGCTTCGATGGCCAGGTGCTGGAAAAGGCGCTCGACAAGTCCGCCGGCGGCTTCAGCTTCGGCGGACGCAAGGCCAGGCTGTGGGACCTCTTCGTCGCCCACCAGCAGAAGCTTTCCCAAGACGCGCAGCAGGACTTCAACAAGCTGTTCGGCCGCGATTTCATGGCGGCCTACGAAGCTGAGTTGCGCCGGCTGAAGAGCCGGGAGTAGACCCCTTGCCGGGCGGACCGATACTGTATGAAAATACAGTATGGTCGCCTTGGCCGAAATCTTGGAACGGCACCCCGTCTGGCGGGGCGGCAGCCTCGCCCAGGTCATCGCCGCGCTGCCGAGCGGCTTTGCCGCGCTCGACGCGGAGCTGCCTGGGGGAGGCTGGCCGCGTCAGGCCCTGACGGAGCTCCTCGCCGAAGAGGCCGGCATCGGCGAGCTGAAGCTCATCCTGCCCGCCATTGCGGCGCTGACGGGCTCGGGGAGGCGGACGGTATGGATCGCGCCGCCGCACATACCGTATGCGCCTGCCCTCGCCGCGGCGGGCGTAGATCTTGTGAACCTCCTCGTCGTCCGGGCGCCGCAACGCCGGGACGCGCTGTGGGCAGCCGAGCAAGCCCTGCGTTCAGGGAGCTGCCATGCGCTCGCTGCCTGGCTTCCCAGCCCCCGCTATGCCGAACTGCAGCGCCTCGCCGTGGCGGCAGAGGCGAGCCATGCCGCGGCATTTCTCTTTCGCCCGCTTGCCGCCGCGAACGAATCGTCCCCCGCCGCGCTTCGTCTCGCGCTCGAGCCGGCGGCATCCGAACTCCATGTGCGCATCGTCAAGCGACGCGGCTCGCCGCTCGCGCGC
>Ga0136846_1213721_pt1 | contig 10660 bp, 7 predicted proteins | sample HopSoiMetagenom2_FD_96841 | JGI IMG/M metagenome (GOLD analysis project Ga0136846, IMG submission 96841) | Grasslands soil microbial communities from Hopland, California, USA - 2 Assembly 2016 (version 4) | ecosystem: Environmental > Terrestrial > Soil > Grasslands | place: USA: Hopland... | reverse complement strand
TTCATGTCGATGCCGCCGAAGACGACGGCCACGCGCAGGTTGGAGTGCTTGGCGTAGGCCTTGATGTTCTGGGCGACCTGGTCGGCGAGCTCGCGCGTGGGAGCGAGCACCAGCGCGCGCACGGGGTGGCGCGCGGGCGAGACGCTCGCCGTCTCGTGGCGCATCATCTTCTGCAGGAGGGGGATCGAGAAGGCGGCCGTCTTGCCGGTGCCGGTCTGGGCGGCCCCCATGACGTCGCGGCCCTGCAGGACCAGCGGGATCGCCTTTGCCTGGATCGGCGTCATCGCGGCATATCCCTGGTCGCCGACGGCGCGCAGGAGCTTGGGATCGAGCGGGAGGGTATCGAAACGGGCGGGGGCCAGTGCTGTTTGCTCGGGGGCTTGGTCCGTTTGAGCCGGGACCGGGGCTTGCGCTGCTTCTGTCATGAACCGCCATTATCGCCTGCCGCCACGAAAAGCGCATGCGGGCCGTGCACAGCCGCTAGAATCCGCCTTTCGACCGGCTCCGGCCCGCCGGCATGAGCGTGCGCGCGAGGCTGCCGCCGGGCGGGCTCCGAGGGGCGATCCGAAGCCGCCCGGCGCCCTGCGCGGCGCCTTCGCGCGCCACGCCGCGGGCCTGCCGGCCGGGCCCCTCCTCCATGAATCCTGCGAATTCCGACCTTATCCCCGGCCAACGCGCTCGAGCCGCCCAGGGGCCGACACCCGCTCCGCGCCGGCGGGCCGCCACGGCCGCATGATGCGCAGCCTCGCCACCCTGCCCGCGCGGCTGCGCACCGACCGGCGGCTTCTGCGCGTGTTCGCGACCGCCGCCGCGAGCTACATCGGCCGCTTCGGCGCCGGCATCGTGGTGCTGGTGACGATCCCGATGGCGCGCAAGGCGCTCGACCCGGAGCTGTTCGGCACCTGGATGATGGTCACCGCGCTCCTGGGCTTCTTCAACTTCGCGGACCTGGGAATCGGCAACGGCGTGCTCAATCGGGTGACGCAGGCGCGCGCCGCGAACGACCGCCAACTGCTGCAGCGCGTGCTCGGCTCGGGCTACGCCTGCACCGTCGTGGCGGGGCTGCTGCTGCTGCTGGCCTGGTGCGCCTGGCTGGGCTTGAGCCCGTCGCCCGTATCGGTGGCCGGGCGCATCTCCCCGGACAACGTGCCGGCGGTGCTGGCGGCACTCGGCACGTTCGCGATCCTGATCTCGATCAACATCCCTGCCACGCTGATCCAGAAGGCACAGCTCGGCTCGCAGCAAGGCCACTGGATCGGCATGACCCAGCTCGCCTGCTCGGTCGCCACCTTCATCGCCGTGCCATGGATCCTGCACGTCAGGGGGCAGCTGTTCGAGCTGATCCTGGCGACGCTGGGCGTCCAGACGCTGGGCAACCTCGCGAGCTCGGTGCTGTGGCTGCGACGCAACCGCGTGTTCGAGGGCGCGCGCTGGCGCGAGCTGGTGCATGGCCCCACGCTGCGCGACCTGCTGCGTGTCGGCAGCCAATTCCTCGCCCTGCAGGTCGCCGTGGCGCTGGCCTTCCAGTCCGACGCGATCGTCATCACCCAGAAGCTGGGCCAGGCGGCCTACGGCGATTTCGCCGTCGTGCAGAAGCTGTTCCTGTTCGTCTCGATGCTGCTGAACTCCGCCCTCATGGGCTTGTGGCCGGCGTTCGGCGACGCCATCGCCCGCAACGACATGACCTGGGCGCGCAAGGTCCTGCTGCGCAGCCTGGCGGCCGCCGGCGCGTTCGCGTCGACTGCCTCGCTCACCCTCGTGCTGACCATCGGGTGGATCACGTCGCACTGGCTCAAGACCGCGTTCGCGCCGCCGCTGTCCCTGTGCATCGTGCTCGGCACGTGGACGGTCGTCGACGCGATGGGCTCGGTCAGCGGCGTCTTCATGAACGGCGCGAACCTGGTTCGCATCCAGGTCGTCGTGGCGCTGCTGATGGCCGGCACCGCCTTCGCCGGCAAGTGGGTGCTGACGCCGATCCTCGGCGTGACCGGCACGGTGCTGGCCACGCTGATCGCCTACAGTGTGATCTCGGTCCCCGGCCAGTTCTTCGTCTTCAAAAACTTCTTCGGCTCCCGGAAATGACGCCATGAGCAACATCCGCATTCCCATCTACCAACCCGACCTCGGCGGCAACGAGAAGAAGTACGTCAACGAGTGCCTCGACACCTCGTGGATCTCGTCGCGCGGCCGCTTCGTCGGCGAGTTCGAGAGCCGCTTCGCACAGCGCATCGGCGTCGAGCACGCCGCCAGCGTCTGCAACGGCACCGTGGCGCTGCACCTGGCGCTGATCGCGCTGGGGATCGGCCCGGACGACGAGGTGATCGTGCCCACGCTCACGTACATCGCTTCGCCCAACGCGGTGGCTTACACGGGCGCCCGCGCCGTGTTCGCCGATTCCACGCGCGACACCTGGCAGATCGACCCGGAGGACATCCGCCGCCAGATCACGCCCAAGACGCGCGCGATCATGCCGGTGCACCTGTACGGCCAGGCCTGCGACATGGACGCCATCATGGCGATCGCGCGCGAACACCGCCTGTTCGTGATCGAGGACTGCGCGGAGGCCTTCGGCACCTACTACAAGGGCCGGCACGTCGGCACCTTCGGCGACATCTCCACGTTCAGCTTCTTCGGAAACAAGACCATGACCACCGGCGAAGGCGGCATGGTGGTGAGCAACGACCGCACGCTGATCGACCGCTCGCGCCACTTCAAGGGCCAGGGCCTGGCGAGCCACCGCGAGTACTGGCACGACGTGGTGGGCTACAACTACCGCATGACCAATATCGCGGCGGCCATCGGCCTGGCGCAGCTCGAGCGCGTCGACGGGTTCATCAAGGCCAAGCGCGAGCTGGCCGCGCGCTATCGCGAGCTGTTGAAGGACGTGCCCGTGACCCTGCACGGCGAAGCGCCGGACACGGTGCACAGCTACTGGATGATCTCGCTGCTGGTGCAGCATCCGGACGACCGCGATCCGCTGCGCGCGCACATGGCCGCCGAGGGCATCGAGACGCGCCCGCTGTTCTATCCGGCGCACACGATGCCGATGTACGCCCGCAGCTACCGCAAGCACGCGGTCGCGGAGGACCTGGCCTGGCGCGGCATCAACCTGCCGAGCTGGCCCGGCCTCTCGCCGGAGCAGGTCGATCGCATCGCGGGCAGCATCCGAAGCTACTTCGCCGGCAAGGCCTCGAAAACGGCCTGAAGCCCGCTCGCCGGGGCGCAGGGGGCTCGGCGACGCCCCGCGCCGGGTGCCGAGGCGGCACCCGGCCCCGCCGTGCGCCGCCCGGTCGTCAACCCGGAGAAGCTAGAATTCGCGGCTTCGAGCTCGACGTCCGGCGCGGCCCGCGCGCGAATCCGCGCCCCGCCGCGGCGTCGCATTCCGACGTCGCCCCACTTTCAGCAGACCCCGCCCGATGCCGATGATCCCTCCCCTGGTCCTTTCGCAACGCCCGCAGCGGGGGCTTGCCGCACCGATGGCGGCGCTCGCGGCCCTGGTGCTGGCCGTCGGCTTGTTGCCACTGCCGGCGAGGGCGCAGTTCAGCGGCAGCGCCGACACCGACCTCACGTCGCGCAACACCACCGACACCACGCGCATCAACGACAACACGTCGAACGGGGGCAACAACAACGGCAGCAACAGCAGCGGCAACGGCAGCGGCAGCAGCAGCGGCGACTACGGCAACACCGATTCCGGGGACACCGATTCGTACGGCAACACGGCGCTCGGCGGCCCGAACCGCCTGCGCCAGCCCTCCCAGGGCAACCGCGGACCGCAGCAACCCGAGCCGCGCCAGAACCTGCGGCTCATGCCCTACGCGCCGAGCGAGTTCGAGCGCTACGTGGCGCAGCTGCCCGACGCCATGCGAGTGCGCCGCTTCGGCTCGAACCTGGTGGCCGACGACCTGAACCTGCCCTCGAGCATGCAGGATCCGTTCCCCGCCGTCCCGGGCGACTACGTGGTGCGCCAGGGCGACGAGGTGGTCCTCACGATGTGGGGCACCGTGGATGCCGACCTGCACTTGACGGTCGACCGCGGCGGCAACATCGCGGTGCCGCGCGTCGGCTCCATCCACGTCGCCGGGGTGCGCAATTCCGAGCTCCCCGACACCATCGCGAGCCGCGTGGCGCGCACCTACCGCAACTTCCAGCTCACCGCCTCGCTGGGCCAGGTGCGCGCGATCCGCGTGTTCGTGGCGGGCTACGTCCAGCGTCCGGGCACCATCACTCTCAACGGCCTGTCGTCGGTGCTGCACGCCGTCATGCGCGCCGGCGGCCCGTCGGCCGCGGGCAGCTTCCGCGACATCCACCTGCGCCGCGCAGGCAAGGAAGTGGCCGTGTTCGACCTGTACGACCTGCTGCTCAAGGGCGACCGTGCGACCGACCAGCTCGTGCAGCCGGACGACATCATCTTCGTCGGGCCCGTCGGCCCGCAGGTCGCCATGCTGGGCAGCGTCAACCAGCAGGCCATCTACGAGCTGCGGGCCGGCGAGACGCTGGGCGACGCGCTGCGCATGGCGGGTGACTTCACCGCGGTCGCCGACCGCACGCGCGTGTCGATCGAACGCCTCGCGGACCGCGCCGCGGGCCGCGTGACGCAGCTGTCCCTGCCGGAACATTCCGCCGACCGCCTCGCCACGGGCGACGTCGTGCGCGCGTTCAGCATGGTCAGCGCCACGCTGCCGCAGCAGTTCCAGAACGAGCACGTGCGCGTCGAAGGCGAGGTGGCCCACCCCGGCGACTACATCCTGCCGCCCGGATCGCACATGGAGGACGCCCTGCGCGCGGCCGGCGGCATGACGGCCGCGGCCTATCCCTTCGGCACCGAATTCACGCGCGACAGCGTGCGCAAGACGCAGCAGACCAACTACGAGCGCGCGCTGCGCGACCTCGAGACCGAGATCGCCAAGAAGCAGGCCAGCACGCGCGTCGCATCGGCCGAGGAACTCAGCGGCCAGACCGCGTCGACGCAATCGAGCTCGCGCTTGCTCGAGCGCCTGCGCCAGATCAAGCCCACCGGCCGCGTGGTGCTGCAGCTGTCGCCCGACACCGACTCGCTGCCCAACCTCGCGCTGGAAGACGGCGACACGATCAGCATTCCCTCGCGCGGCACCGCGGTCGGCATCTTCGGCAGTGTCTTCAACACCGGCAGCTTCGCGTTCGAGCCGGGCCACACCACGCAGCAGTACCTGGCGCTTGCCGGCGGGCCGACGCGAGGCGCGGACAAGGGCAGCATCTTCATGATCCGCGCCAACGGCTCGGTCATCAGCGCGCGCCAGAACACGTCCTTCTGGCACTCGGACAACAGCCTCAACGACATGGTGGTGCTGCCTGGCGATACGGTGTTCGTCCCCGAGGAACTCGACAAGTCGACCTTCGTGCAGGACGCGAAGGACTGGACGCAGATCCTCTACCAGTTCGGTCTCGGCCTGGCCGGCATCAAGTCGCTCGGTCTCTGAGTCGGCGCGCGCAGCTCCCCGCCAGCCCATCGCCCCGTGCCGTCGATGGCGCCCTTCCGTTCACCCTGGATCCTTCCGTGACACCAGCCGCTTCCGACGATCTCCGGCCCGACCTGCAAGACCCCGACGCCCAGGGCATGGACCTCGCGGCGGCGCTGGCCATCCTGGCCGCCCGCTGGCGCCTGTTCGTCGTCGTGCCGCTGGCGGCCGGCCTGCTGGCCTTCGGCGCCGCGTTCCTGATCAAGCCGACGTTCACGGCGCGGACGGTCTTCCTGCCGCCGCAGCAGCCGCAATCGGCCGGCAACGCCGCGCTGTCGTCGCTCAGCGCGCTGTCGGGCCTGGCCGGCAGCATCGGCGCGATCAAGAGTCCGGCCGACCAGTACGTGTCGCTGATGCACAGCGCCAACGTCCAGGATCGCGTCATCGACAAGTACCGGCTGATGCAGGTCTACGACGTCGACTACCGCTTCCTGGCTCGCAAGGAGCTCGACAAGAGCATCCGGACGGAGCTGGGCAAGAAGGACGGCCTGATCACGCTCGAGGTCGACGCCAGCAGCGCGCAGCTCGCCGCCGACATGGCCAACCAGTTCGTGGCCGAGCTGCGCCGCCTTTCGAGCGAACTCGTGCTCACCGAGGCGCAGCAGCGCCGCCAGTTCTTCGAGGCCCAGCTCAAGCAGACGCGCGTCAAGCTCGGCGAGGCCCAGCAGCAGCTGTCCAAGAGCGGCTTCGACGCCGCGGCGCTCAAGGCCGAACCGAAGGCGGCCGCCGAAGGCTACGCGCGGCTGGAGGCCGAGGCCACCGCCGCCGAGGTGCGCCTGCAGACCCTGCGCCGCTCGCTGGCCGACACGGCGCCCGAAGTGCAGCAGCAGCTCGCGCAGTACGAAGCGCTCAACGCGCAGTTGGCCAAGCTGGCCGACGCGGCCAATCCGGCGGGCAACGCGGACTACGTGAACCACTACCGGGACTTCAAGTACCAGGAGGCGCTGCTCGACCTGTTCGCCAAGCAGTACGAGATGGCCCGCCTGGACGAAAGTCGCGAAGGCGGGCTGATCCAGGTGGTCGACGTCGCGACGCCGCCGGAGCGCAAGAGCAAGCCGCATCGCGCCTACATCGCGGCCGGCGTGCTCGCCGCCACGTTCATCCTGCTGATTCCGTTCGTGCTGCTCACCCACTACAGACGCCAGCGGGCGGCGGCAGGGGACCGGCCGCCGCCGCTTCGCGACGAGGTCGTTCCGGGGTCGGCCGCGGTGTGAACCCGGGGCGGCCGCGTCGACGGCGGCCCCGGCCGCCTCGCGATGCGACGGCGCCCACGATGGCGTGGCGGTCCGTGGGCGCAGCCGGCGCCGCTTGCCGTGCGGCGCCGGCGGTCCGGAACCCGCCTCGCGGGCGCCTTCCGATCGACGGCGCGCTTCGCATCCTTCCTGTCACCGCAGCAGTCTCTCGACCATGACCTCCACCCCTGTCGACGCTTCCCCGAACACGCTGGCCCGCCTGCTGGCCGCGCCGCGCGGCGGCGTCGCCATCTTCACGGCCTGTTCGGCGAACTACCTGACCAAGGCCATGGCGATGTGCCTGTCCGTGCTCGTCCACGAGCCGGACGCCGTGCCCGTCATCCTGCTGGTGGACGGGCAGCGCGAGGTCGAGTTGCGCGACCCGCGCGTGCGCATCGTGTGGGCGGGCGACCTGGGCTTCCCGGAGTACCTGAAGTGCGCCTTCAAGTACAACATCATCGAGCTCAACACCGCGCTCAAGCCGTTCATGGCGCTGCGACTGCTGGAGGCCTTCGACCGCGTCATCTACCTGGACCCGGACATCTGCGTCTACGCGCCGCTGGCCCCCGTGCATGAGGCGCTCGAGACGCACAGCACCGTGCTGACGCCGCATGCGCTGTCGCCCTACGCCGGCCCCGGCCGGCCGAGCGACCAGGACCTGCTGCGCTTCGGCGCCGCCAACCTCGGCTTCTTCGCCGTGCGCGCCGACGACCGCGCACGGGCGCTGCTGCGATGGTGGGACCAGCAGTGCCGCAGCAACTGCTTCTACGAGCCGCAATCGGGCCTGGGCGTCGACCAGAAATGGCTGGATCTCGCGCCGTCGTTCTTCGAGGGCGTGCATCTGCTGCGCGATCCCGGCATGAACGTCGCGTTCTGGAACCTGCACGAGCGCACGCTGGGTCGCGAAGGCGATCGCTGGTTGGTCAACGCCAGCGTCCCGCTGCGCTTCATCCATTTCAGCTCGTTCGTCGAGGGCGACGAGCATGCCGTGGCCAACAAGCAGACCCGCTACCCCAGCGGCGCGCGCCCCGACTTCGCCGACGCCGCCCGAACCTACCGCGACTACCTCCAGGCGTCGCGCGACTCGGCGGCGCTCGCGCACACGGACTACGCCTATGCGCACTTCGCCAACGGCGCGGCCATCTCCGCGACGCTGCGCCGCTTCTACGCGATCTCGCGGCATCCGGCGGTGGTCGCGGCCGCGGATCCGTTCACGTCGGACGCGGTCTACCGCTACGCCCAGGCCAACCGGCTGCTGACCCGCGACAGCGCGGTGGTGGGCCCCCACACGTTCAAGGCGCAGTCGGGCTATTCGCGCCAGCAGGCGCTGATCGGCCGGCTGTTCCGCGCCGTGCTGCGCCTGCTGGGGCCGGATCGCTACTTCCTGCTGCTGCGCTACCTCGGCAACTACACGTCGATCCTGAACCAGGCGGACATCGGGCAGGCGTTCGACAACCGCTTCCGCCCCTGAGCGCGACACCCGCGACGCGATGACCGCCCTCCTGCAACTCCTCATCTTCAAGAGCACGCTGGCGTGGCTCCTGATGGGGGCGTCCCTGCTCGTGCTGCTGGCGTTGCCCCGGTTGCTGGGCCTGCGGGCGCTGAACGGCATGATCAACGCGCAGATCACGTTGTTCTTCAACGTGCTGGTCATGGTCGGCGGGATGGACGCCGAGCTCATCGACGCCGGCCGCATGACGCATTTCTTCGTGCTCGAGTTCGGCTTCCTGCTGGCGGTACTGCTGCTGTACCGATGGGTGCTGAAGTACCGCGCCATCGTGATGGCTGCGCTGCGCAGGTTCTTCTCCGGCAACGGCGCATACGTCCTGGTGGGGTTCATGGGGGCGCTGACGGTCTTCAACTTCGTCGAGGCGCCGTCCGACGGTTCGTCGCGCATCGAGTACATGACCGAGGCATGGTTCTCGCTGCTGAAGCCGGCCATCCAGATCGCCACGCCGCTGTCCTATCTCGGCGTGTTCGTGCTGCTGCTGGACCCGGCGCGCAAGTGGCTCGGCTACGTGCTGCTGGTGTTGGCGATCCTCTCCAACATCGCCACCGGCTCCAAGGCCTCGTTCCTGCTGGCGCTGTTCTTCGCCTACCTGGCCATCCGCGACCTCACGGCCGGCCAGAAGATCTCGCTGTCGCGGCTGGAGCGCACCGTCATCGTGGGCGTCGCGGCGCTGGCCGGCATCATCGCGCTGTCGAACCTCGCGGTCGACGCCTCCGACGTGCTGGATCGATTCTTCCTCTACGGCGAGGCCAACATCCTCACCTACTTCTCGCCGGATCCGACGGCCGCCTGCTCCAACGTGTCGCTGTTCGCGAGCATGCACCGCGGCCTGGCCCGCTTCCTGGGTGACCCGTCCGCACGCGACCTGGACACGCTGTTCGGCTTCGCCCTCATGATCCAGGAACTCGGCGCCAACACGCTGACCGGCCCGAACGCGCGGCTGTCCGCGTACTTCGCATGCAACTTCCCCGATGGCAAGATCGTGTTCGGCCTCGCGGTCGTCGCGCTGTACCTGCTGATGATGCGCACCACGTTCAAGACCGCCCTGCGGCGCCCGCTCGCGATCGCGCTCGTCTATCCGTTCGTCCTGTCGTCGCTGTTCGGCGCCTCGCAGGACTTCCTCACCATCATGCAGGACATCACCATCATGACCGGGTTGCTGATCGCTTTCGGCATCGCGTCGATCGCAAGCCGGCCCGCGAGCCGGAGCCGCCATGCGTGAACGGCTCTCCGTCGTCATCGCCGCGAAGGATCCGCCGGCCGAGCAGTTCCTGCTCTGCCTGACCTCGTTCGCCGCGCTCGCCAACGCCGGCAAGCTGCAGATCGTCCTCGTCAGCTCGGGCACGCTCCCCGAGCTGCCCGCAGCGCTCACGTCGCGCTTCGGACTGGTCAAGGTCGTCGACGTCCCGGCGCAGGGCGTCTATGCCGCCTACAACGCGGGCTGCGAGCACGTCGACGGCGACTACACGCTGTTCTTCGGCGCCGACGACATCGCGTTGCCCGCGATGGACACGCTGATCGACAGCGTCCTGTTCAAGGACGACGGCTACCGCCTGGTCGCGGCGTCGTGCTACATGCAGGCCACCGGCGTGGCCAGGCCGTCGCGCCGACGCACGGGCCTGATCTTCGCGAACTGGTGCCATCAGGGGCTGTTCTACCAGACGGCGTGGCTGAAGGCGCACCGCTACGAGACGCGCTACCGGGCGCAGGCCGACCACCGGATGAACATCGACATCGTGTCGCGCCGCGACAGCCGGGTCTTCATCTCCGACCTGGTGGTGGCGTACTTCTCCGCGGGCGGCGTGTCGTCCACCGTCCCCGACCTGGCCTTCCGCGCCGACTTCCCGCGCATCGTCGGGGACGCGTACGGCCGCCCGTGGGGCTGGCTGGTGCGGGCCAAGCAGATCACCATCGACCTGATCAAGGGCCCCCCGGAAAAGCGCTTCCAGAGCATCCATCGCCGCTGACACCGCTCCGGCCGTACAACCCTCACACCAGAACATCATGAAGAACGTACTGATCACCGGTGGCGCCGGATTCATCGGGTCGCACCTCGCCAGGCTGCTGCTGGCGCGCGGCTTCAAGGTGCGCATCCTCGACTCGCTGTCGCCGCAGATCCACGGCGCGGTGCCGGCCGGGCTGCAATGGCTGTCCGATCCGGGCATCGAGTTCATCCGCGGTTCGGTCACCCGGCGCGCCGACGTCGAGCAGGCGCTCGACGGCGCGGAACTGCTCGTGCACCTGGCCGCCGAAACCGGCACGGGCCAGTCGATGTACCAGATCGCGCGCTACAACGAAGTCAACAGCCAGGGCACGGCGCTGATCTTCGACGTGCTGGCCAACGCCGGAACGCGCAGCCTCGAGCGGGTCGTGCTCGCCTCCAGCCGCTCGATCTACGGCGAAGGCGCCTACCAGTGCAC
>Ga0136846_1236355_pt1 | contig 10661 bp, 10 predicted proteins | sample HopSoiMetagenom2_FD_96841 | JGI IMG/M metagenome (GOLD analysis project Ga0136846, IMG submission 96841) | Grasslands soil microbial communities from Hopland, California, USA - 2 Assembly 2016 (version 4) | ecosystem: Environmental > Terrestrial > Soil > Grasslands | place: USA: Hopland... | reverse complement strand
TGCAGGAAGTGTTATTTAAGGATCTTGGCCAAATGCCCTATAAGGAAGCCTGGGATTACCAGGAGGAGCTATTGCAAAAGAATGTGACTACAAAGTCTCATCTCCGCAATTTACAGGAGGAATTAATCGCTCAATCCTCCAATCAAAAAGCTACGGCTCCGCTGGTAACTCTGGAAGATTCTCCATCCACAGACCATCATCTTCTATTTGTGGAGCACCCTCCGGTTTACACACTTGGTAAAAGTGGTAATGCCGGAAATGTCCTGTTGAGTGAAGAGAATCTGAAGGCGAGAGGTATCGAATATTTTCATACCAACCGTGGCGGTGATATTACTTTTCATGGCCCACAACAGATTGTGGGCTATCCGATACTGGACCTGGAGAAATTTTATACCGATATAGGGAAATACCTGCGGAATGTGGAAGAGACGATCATTCTCACACTTGCTGAATACGGCATAAAGGGAGACAGGTCTCCAGGTGAAACGGGGGTTTGGATCGACCCTTCTATTAAAGGGAGAGAAAGAAAAATATGTGCTATTGGTGTACGTTCAAGTCGCTGGGTAACCATGCATGGCTTTGCACTCAATGTAAATACTGATCTCAATTATTTCAATTTCATCATTCCCTGCGGAATCCAGAATAAACAGGTTACTTCAATTGAAAAAGAATTGGGAAAATGTGTAGATTTTGAAGAAGCAAAACAGTGTGTGAAAAGGAATTTTGAGAAAGTATTTGATGTAAAATTGAAAGAAGGATAATTAAAACTCCCTGGGAAGATAGAATCTGTTCTTTTCCTTCACTTCACCGTCTTCCGTTAATTCAAATTTATACCAGCCGGCCTTATAGAAATTTGCCTTATCGATCTTGAAACTTTTCTCTTTTATGTCCTTGAGTTCAAAGAGGAACTCATCCTTAATGGTATAAAATTTTATACTGTATTTTTTATCGTCCTCGGGCAGAGTAATGCGTATGATCCCATCTTTCAGCGTATAAACGTATTTGGAGGGCACCCATTGTTCAACTGGTTTTGGCCGGTTACCCATGTTAATATTATTGACCGATCCATTTACCTGGGGTCCAGCAAAACCGCTATCAGGAATTAGTGGCTGAACCAGGTTTGGATTATCCGGCCTGATCTTGATACCCTGTTTGCGGGCCGCGATCTCCAGTGTATCCAACACAGGTTTTTTGGCACTACTAAAAAAGAAAATGCCTTTATCAAGCATGATATACAGGCGATAAAACATATTATCTGCAGGAGCTTTTGTGTCCATGTAGCCATTTGCGGGAAGTTCCGGATCTGCAACCGTGAGGATGGTTTTGAAATTACGCAGACTATCGGTTGAGCGTTGGATACTGATCTGTCTGATATCCTGAAACCGGTTGTGCCATTCCACCACGACCTTTCTATCGCCCACATTACGTAATGAAAATTTGGGAAGCGTATCCTGCGCAAGAGTGTACTTGCAAAAAGCGAGTGAGATCAGGAAGAATAACAGGGCCAGTTTTTTCATAATACGAAAACGAAAAAGGAACATGGATTCTTTCGCGGGTTAGGGACAAAGATAATGCACAATCTTAGAAAATCAGAACATTAACGTTCCTTTGCGCAATGATAAATTCCCCTGTAATCCACCACTGTGAATAAGTAATATCCGGCTTCCAGATGGGAAAAAGTTTTTCTGAATGAGGTCGCGTACCGCGTAAAATAACTTGCCTGTATATACAAAGTCGGTTGGTATCTGCATATGCTTATAAAGTTCATTCATGAACTCCAATAACGCCGGCTGATATTTGGAATATCCCCCAAAATGGTAATCATGCAACAGTTCAGGGGCTGCTACACCGGAAGCCAGTAATGCTTTAATCATTTCCTTCAGGTTGCGATTGTTCTTCAGTACGCTGATGGCAATAACCTGTTTTTCTTTCGCAGCATTTGCAATTCCTGCTGCCGTGGTACCGGTACCTGCGGCACAGCAATAATGGGTATAGTTCTCTGTAAGACCATCAAGAATGGTGGCAGCACCTGCAGCACCGAGATCCCCATACCCGCCTTCATGAATGAGATAATGGTCGTCAGTTCTGTATTCAGCTGGGATATTCTTTTCACTGTATTCATTTCTGGGAATAAATACCAGCTGCATGCCCTGTGCTCTTGCATTGAGGAGTGTTGGTGAAAATATAGCAGGTTCTTCGCCGCGAATAATGCCTACTGTATTAAATCCTTTAATTTTTCCGGCCGTTGCTGTAGCAATGATATGATTGGACCAGGCTCCGCCGAATGTGAGAATGGATTTTTTCCCTTTCGCTTTGGCGTCTTCCAGGTAATAGCGCAGCTTGAACCATTTATTGCCGGAAATAACCGGGTGGATCTTATCCAGTCTTAGTACAGATACATCCAGTGTTGTTTGAAAAAAACCAGAAACCTGATCGATAGTGCATTGCATTCAAGGTGAAATTAGTTTAATTTCGTGGCCAAAATTAAAGTACCATGGAGGCAACATTGGTGATATTGGCGGCTGGGATGGCCAGTCGTTACGGGAGTATGAAACAGATACAGGGATTTGGGCCCGGCGGTGAAACAATTATGGATTATTCCATTTACGATTCTATCCGGGCTGGATTTACTAAAGTGGTATTTATCATCCGCAGGGAGTTTGCGGATAATTTCAGGCAGATATTTGAGCCGAAACTGAAAGGTAAAGTAGCTGTTGAGTACGTTTTCCAGGAACTCGAGAATTTTACAGAAGGTATTGCCATTCCGGCAGACCGGAAAAAGCCCTGGGGTACTGCACACGCGGTTCTCTGTGCCCAGGATGTGGTTAGAGAGCCATTTGCCGTTATCAATGCTGATGATTTTTATGGTCGCAACGCTTTTGAAGCCGCGTTTGATTTTTTGAAAAATGATGCTACTGAGTCCAATTATTCAATCATAGGGTATGATCTGCTGAAAACCCTTTCTGATTACGGAACGGTGAATCGTGGAGTGTGCACACTGGATAACCTGGGTAACCTGGTTTCGATCAACGAACGCCTTAATATCAGCAAAAAGGATGGGAAAATTGTTTGTGACGATGGTCAGGAGCCCAAAGAATTGCCGCTTGATACAAGAGTATCGATGAATTTCTGGTGCTTTCATCCTACTTTTTTCACCTATACGCAACAGGTATTCCGTGATTTCCTCCAAAAGCATGCGCATGAACCTAAGGCGGAATTCTTTATTCCCATTGTTGCCGATCAGTTTATTAAAGAAGGCGGAAGGGTAGAAGTAGTGCCTACCAGCTCATCCTGGTTTGGAGTAACCTACAAGGAAGATGCACCTTTTGTAGAGAAAAGCCTGAATGATTTAATCAGCGCAGGAGAATATCCTCCAAAATTGTGGGAGAAATAAATCGATAAAATCGATAAATAGTTTTGAAAATTTGGGTTTAAGTTTTTAATAAGAAGCCCGGATTTTCAAAGAAGTAATTAGATAAATAGTTTTGAATTTTTGGGTTTAAGTTTTCTAATATGAAACCCAAAAATTCAAAATATTAATTAATCACCTTTTACCATAAACACGCAATCTTCAATTTTCTTCACCTGCTGCTGCTTGGTGAGGCCAGAGAGATTGTTTGTTTTGGAAGTGATCTTCACATTTTGGTAAATAGGGTTCTTCTTCACATTGTCCACAGCCTGGTAGATGTATTTGGACTGAATAGCAAATACCACGTCATCAGCTTCGGCCTGCTTGCCGGTAAGAATGCCAATAACATCTCCTTCGTGATTAAAAACGGGCCCGCCACTGTTTCCGGGGTTAGCCGGTACAGCAATCTGGCAGCTTAATGTATCTCCAAGATATCCGGTCCTGGCACTCAGGTAACCTTCGCCATAAACTATTTCATCGCGTGGGAAACCAAGTGTGAATATTGGCTCAGCTATCTCGGAAGTTGTTTTGCGAATGCCATAAGGCAGGGAACCAAATGATTTAAATTTTGGGTCATCAATTTTGATAATGGCAACATCACGAGGAATATCCAATTGTACAACAAAGGCATTGAACTGTTCACCCTTTGAATTGAAGACTTTAATGTTCTCGGATTTTTTTACAACGTGGGCATTAGTTATCATCAGTCCTTTGGCATCTATCAAAAACCCGGTCGCCGCTGTTCTATAATTAATTTGAATTTCTTTTTGGGGAGATGCCTTGCCCGCCAGTCCCTGTACCTTTTCATTGGCCAGGTCTGTTTTTATTTCAGCTAATCCTAATCTTCTTTCCAGTTCTTTGTATTGGTCAGTAGTAGTGCTCGGAGACACTGACCATACAAGTATACTCATGGTAAGAGCAGTGATACCGGCAATAGAGGCGGCAATAGCTGTAACTCTTTTATATTTATTCCATAGGTAAACAATCTTTGCTTTGGACTTCAGACCATCTTTAATCTCACCTTTGTCTGCAAGATCATTATGTACATGCTGAATGGTATTCCTGAATTTCTGCCATTCACTGAAGCGGTTCATCTGCTGAAGAAAGAGAGTATGTTCAACTACCAGCTGATCTATCTCACCATTTGTTTTGCGGAGGTTTTCAAAATGAAGGCGTTCATCCGGGTTCATTTCACCGCGGATGTAACGTTCAACAGCGTCAAGGATCGTTATATCGTTGTATTCATTCATCACGGGGTTCCGTTTTTATAGTGACTAAAAAATATCTTTTTAAGGCGCATGAGACATTTGTATTTCTGGGTCTTGGCGTTCTCTGCATTGGTATACCCAAAATCTAGTGCTATCTCCTGCATATTCTTCTTTTCAATGTAAAAGGCCTCCAAAAGGCTTTTACAGGGCTCTCCAAGGCCCAGAATGGCTCTTTCCATCATTCCAAATTCCAGGTCCCTTTTCAGATGATCTTCCAGATCATCCTCAACAGGCACCACGGAATCAGGGTCCCCAAAGTCGGAAGTAAAGCGCTTGGTCTGTTGTAACTTCTTGAGCCACAGCCGCCTACTCACAGAATACATATAGGTCCTGATCTGGCAATGAAGCTCAAACGTTCCCGAGCGGGCCTTTTCATAAAGAACTATCATAGCTTCCTGGAATACGTCTCGGGCATCGTCTATCGATCCGTTGTTGTTGATTATCAAGGCCTGAACCATACCATAATTGTCCCGGTAGATGGTTTCAACGGCCTTTTTATCGTTTCTGGCTAATCCTTGCAGTAAGATCTTTTCGTTGTTCTCTTGTTTCACCTATCCGCTATTTAATACGGCATTTTAAAAATAGTAACCCTGCGGGAGTGTTAAAAAAAAACTTTTAGATATCGGGTTACCTTTTGGCCTGCCGGGGTATAAAGTCCTGAAATATTTCACAAAATCAAAAAAACTCACAACAAATGAAAAAGCTTTTTATCGTATTAGCTGTTGCCAGCTTAGGATTTGTAGCTTGTAACAACGAAGCTTCAACTGAGACAAACACAGAGGATTCAATCCGTAAGGCTGATTCCATCCATCAGGCTGACAGTATCGCTAATGCAACTGCTACACCAGATACAACTCACCACATGGATTCTATGCCTAAAACTGATAGCGGCGCTAAAAAATAAAGAGTAGTGAGAATAGAATTATAAAGGCAAGCAATTGAAGGGCCATCCGTTAGGGTGGCTTTTCACTTTTATTAATTTAGCCCCCGTTTACCCAGAACTTAGCCTTTAATAGGTTACCTTTGCCGACTTAAACAACAAATTCCCGAATTAGTGACCACGTTTGAATCATTAGGTATTGAAGAAGGATTATTGCTTTCAATACAGGCGTTGGGTTTTACCCAGCCAACCCCCATACAGGAAAAAGCAATTCCTGTATTGCTCAAGGGTACAAAAGACTTTGTAGGACTGGCCCAGACCGGCACCGGTAAAACGGCGGCCTTTGGCTTACCGCTCCTTCAGTTGATCAATAAAGCTGAGAAATCTCCCCAGGCTTTGATCATTTGTCCAACCCGGGAACTCTGCCTGCAGATAACCAACGACCTGGGTGTTTTCAAGAATAAAAAAGATCATATTAATGTCACGGCTGTATATGGCGGAACTTCCATTGGAGAGCAGATCAGGAGTCTGAAGAAAGGCACCCATATTGTGGTGGCCACCCCCGGACGTTTGATCGATCTTATTGAAAGGAAGGCAATAAACCTTGAAAAGATCCATTACGTGGTTTTGGATGAAGCTGATGAAATGCTGAATATGGGATTCAAGGATGATATTGAATTTATCCTGAAGAATACTCCTGTTCGTCAAAGTACCTGGTTATTCAGTGCTACCATGCCTCCGGAGATCAGGCAGGTTAGCAAACGCTATATGACGCAACCGGTGGAAGTAACCATTGGTAAAATGAATGCTGGCGCCTCTACTATTGATCACCAGTATTACGTGACACAGCATGTGAACAGGTATGAAACGCTGAAACGTATTATTGATTTTAATCCGGGATTATACGGTATTGTATTCACGCGCACCAAAGCAGATGCCCAGGATATAGCTGAACAGCTGACAAGAGAAGGTTATGATATTGAACCGCTCCATGGTGATCTTACCCAGCAACAGCGGGATAAGGTAATGGGCCTGTTTCGCGACAGGAGCATTCAACTGATCATTGCAACAGATGTAGCTGCGCGTGGTATAGATGTGCAGGGTATAACGCATGTGATCAATTATGAGCTGCCGGATGATACAGAAGTATATACCCATCGCAGCGGTCGTACCGGTCGTGCAGGTAAAAGCGGTATCTCCATTTCAATTGTAACTCCGAAAGAATTATATCGTCTTCGCCAGATTGAAAAACTGATGAATACCCGTTTTCATAAAATGGATATTCCTTCTGGTAAGGATGTCTGTCGTAAACAGTTCTTCCATTTCATCGATAAGATGCTGCAGGCAGATATCAGTCATGGTGAATACGAAGCCTATCTTCCAATCCTTAAAGAGAAATTTGCCACCGTTGAAAAGGAAGAGATACTGCAAAGAGTAGCAGCTTTGGAATTCGATCGTTTCCTGAAGTATTATGAGAATGCTGCCGATCTGAATATGCGTGAAGAAAGAAGACCAGAACGCGGGGAAAGGGCAGTACAAAGGGATACCAGGGGAAGAAGCTTTGGCCAAAGGGAAAGCAATGGCAGCGGTGGGAATTACCAACGCTTGTTTGTGAACCTGGGTACTAAAGATGGTTTTTATAAAGCAAGTTTCCTTCAATTCATATTGGATATGAGTGACCTGAAGAAGGAAGTACTCGGTAGAATAGACATGAAGGAAATGAATAGCTGGATTGAAATTGAATCCGGCGCCGCCAAAAAAATGATCCGTTCTATTGATGGGAAAAATTATAGAGGCAGAAAGATCAGGATGAATGATGCTGAATCGGGAGCCAGAAAATAATTAAATTAAAATTGTTCAAAAACACAGAGTAGTCTATATTTGCCCTGATGACAATCGCACAAACATTTACCAGCTTTTATTTTTACTTCTTTTATTTTAGAATGAAGCCGGGAATGCTTTTGTTGAAAGTCAAATAAGCGAAAAACTAAACTCAACATAAGAATCCCGGCCAAACGGCCGGGATTTTCATTTATAATCCTGCTAAGATTTTAAAAGATGGTCAATAAAAAGGATAGTACAGAGGTTGAAGTAAACAGTTCCGCGGTTCAAACTTCAAATCAACAATTGGGATATGCCATCCAGGGTTATGAAGGCAGTTTTCACCAGGAAGCCACTCGCCAGTTCTTCGGCAAAGATGCAAACGTTATACCCTGTGCTACCTTTCGTGAAGTGGTGAAACTGGCAGCTAACGATAATGAAAGCCAGGGAGGGGTGATGGCCATCGAAAACTCCATAGCCGGCAGCATTCTTCCAAATTATCACCTGCTTCAAAAATCCAATCTTGTAATAATTGGTGAAGTTTATCTGCAGATCCGCCAAAACCTGCTGGTGAATCGTGGAGTAAAACTTGACGAGATCCGCGAAGTTCATTCTCATACCATGGCAATTCAGCAATGTCATGATTTCCTGGACCAATACAAATGGAAACTGGTGGAGACGGAAGACACGGCTTTAAGCGCCAAACATGTTCACCAGCATAAAAGCAAACATATTGCTGCCATTGCCAGTAAACTGGCAGCAGAATTATTTGATCTGGATATTATTGCTCCAAACATTCATACACTTAAGAATAATTATACCCGTTTCCTGGTACTTCAGCCGGAAGCAGCAGTTCCGGCGGTAGAAAATGCGGATAAGGCCTCAGTATACTTTCATACAGATCATTCAAAAGGAAGCCTCGCAAAAGTATTGTCCCGGATTGCGGATGATGGAATCAATCTCAGCAAGCTGCAGAGTTTTCCGATTCCCGGTAGCGATTTTAAATACAGCTTTCATGTAGATATGGAATTTGAATCCCCCGAACAGTTTTTTAACGTGATCAAAAAAATAAAACCCATGACTGCAGAATTGAAAGTTTATGGTGTTTATAAACGTGGTATCTGGAAATAATAATGAACTGGACAGAATAATAATGAAATGAAAACAAGTAAGCGATTAGAAGGAATTGGCGAATACTATTTCTCGAAAAAATTAAGGGAAATAGAGGAACTGAATAAACAGGACAGGCAGGTAATCAATCTTGGTATTGGCAGTCCCGATCTTCCACCACATCCTGATGTGATCAAAACGCTGCAGGAAGAAAGCGCCAAACCAAACGTACATGCCTATCAATCCTATAAAGGATCTACGGTATTGAGAAGGGCGATCAGTGAATGGTATAAAAGATGGTATGGTGTAGAACTGGATCCGGACAGTGAGATATTGCCTTTGATCGGTAGCAAGGAAGGCATCATGCATATTTGTATGACTTACCTGGAGAACGGGGATAAGGCATTGGTGCCGGATCCAGGATATCCTACTTATCAGAGCGCAGTTAAGCTGGCAGGTGGTAAATGCATGGCTTATGATTTAAAGGAGAAGAATAATTACGAGCCGGATTTCAAAAAATTGGAAAAGAAGAAGCTGGGTAAGGTGAAGTTGATGTTCGTGAATTATCCTCAGATGCCTACAGGCCAATTGGCAACTACTGATCTTTTTGAAAGACTGGTTGCATTTGGAAAAAAACACAATATTCTTATTGTTCATGATAATCCTTACAGCTTTATTTTAAATGATAATCCAGCGAGCCTATTACGTATTGCCGGTGCCAGGGATTGTGTGGTAGAATTGAACTCCCTGAGCAAATCTCATAATATGGCAGGATGGCGCGTGGGTATGCTTTGCGGAGCGAAAGAAAGAATTGAGGAAGTTTTACGGTTCAAAAGCAATATGGACAGTGGAATGTTTCTTCCTGTTCAACTGGCAGCCGCAAAAGCATTATCTCTGGGAAAAGACTGGCAGGAAGAAGTTAATAGAACTTATAGTGCCCGTAGAAATAAAGTTTTTGAATTGCTGGACAGGCTGGGTTGCAAATACTCCCAGACGCAGGCAGGATTGTTTGTGTGGGCGGCCATTCCGCGCAATTACAAAGACGGGTATGTTTTGAGCGATGAAGTTTTATATAAGGCTGCTGTGTTCATTACTCCCGGCGGAATATTTGGAGACGCAGGAAAAAATTATGTGCGCGTCAGCCTTTGCAGTACGGAAGAAAAGATCAGCGAAAGCATTGAACGGATCATGAAAATCAAGCAATAAAACCAGTCCAGAATTATGTTTGGAAATGTTACCATAGTAGGGGTAGGTCTTATCAGCGGTTCTTTTGCCCTTGGCTTAAAAGAAAAAGGTCTTGCCAGAAATATCATTGGTGTAAGCCGTACTGAAGCCAGCAGTAAAAAGGCAATTGACCTAGGGTTGATTGACGAAGCCCTTCCACTTGAAGAAGCAGTCAAACGAAGTGATCTGATCTATGTGGCCATACCCGTTGATACCTCGCTGACAGTTATGCAAACCATCATGGACTTGGTAACAGACAGGCAGGTTGTGGCGGATGCGGGATCCACCAAGGAAGCTTTATGTGCTGCATTGGAGAATCATCCCATGCGCAGTCGCTTCGTAGCCACCCACCCAATGTGGGGTACAGAATACAGTGGACCGGAAGCGGCTGTACGTAATGCGTTTGCCGGACGCGCCTGCGTGATCTGTGAAAAGGAAAGGTCAGATAAACAGGCGGTTGATATTATTGAAAAGATCTACCATGAACTGGGCATGCATATTTTATATATGAATGCAAAGGACCATGATATGCACACCGCCTATATCAGCCATATATCCCATATAACTTCATTTGCCTTGGCCAATACGGTTCTGGAAAAAGAGAAGGAAGACAATGCCATATTCGAACTGGCCTCTGCCGGTTTTGAGAGCACCGTTCGTCTGGCAAAAAGTAATCCATCCATGTGGGCACCAATATTCATGCAGAACAGGGAGAATATCCTGGATGTTTTGAATGAACATATTTCTCAATTAAGAAAATTCAAGGCCTGCCTGGAGAAAGAGAATAATGAGTATCTCCTGGAATTAATTGAGAACGCCAACAGGATCCGAAGGATTATTAAATAGGAATGGTTTCAAAACATAATAAATAACTTTACAAATCATACAACAATATGCAAGCAGCACAACAAACAACAAATTCAGCCACACAGCAGGCATGGAATACGCG
>Ga0136846_1222363_pt1 | contig 10661 bp, 5 predicted proteins | sample HopSoiMetagenom2_FD_96841 | JGI IMG/M metagenome (GOLD analysis project Ga0136846, IMG submission 96841) | Grasslands soil microbial communities from Hopland, California, USA - 2 Assembly 2016 (version 4) | ecosystem: Environmental > Terrestrial > Soil > Grasslands | place: USA: Hopland... | reverse complement strand
GAGGTCGTGATCGTAGGGAAGGTCTTCGAGCTGAGCTGTGAAACATACGCCGACGGAAAAAGCTGCGTCTGGTCATAGCCCGTATGGATACGTTTGCTCTCGTTCGGGAACCGGTTGAAACCCCATCCTGCATTCAGCACCATGGTGGGGCTCAGTGTGACCACGCTCGTTACATTGATCGCGTCAACTTTGCGGTACAGCAGGTTCGCAGTCGAGTACGGGATCTGGTAGACGTTACCCGATGGTTCTTTGGAGCCATAGTGAAGATAAGAAGCCGCCGCTCCCCACCATTTTGTGATCTGGTGATCAAGCTTCAGACTGAATTCATCAGCGCGATCTCCAAGAGTATCGTTGCCGAAGGTGTTGTTACCCGTCGCCGACGTCGTGGTCGGCAGCGGAAGAGCTGCGGCAATCTTCAAGCCAGCCGGAGACAGATAGGAAGAAGGAATCTTCGCATTCGGAATGATGACGGTACGATTCGTTCCGGTCGGCGCAGCGTATGGGTCATACAGCGTTACGCCGCTCTGGCTGAAGTCGCCGGTCCGCTCCAGCGCCGTCGGAAACCGGGCGCCGGTACTGGAAAGCGGTGAACGCTGACGATATCCCTCTTCAGTCACCCAGAAAAAGGTGCGATCTCTTCCGTTATATAGACCAGGAATGCGTATCGGACCTCCGAGCGCGCCGGCATAGCTATACCATTCAGCCGCTCCGCGTGGTGTCTGCGGAGCTACCGTAACGCCGTTCACAACGTAGGGAGTACGGTTATAAGCCCAGCTGTTTGCGGTCCAATTGGTCTGGCGCGTCAGGCCCATCAGAGTGCCGTGAAGTGTATTCGAGCCTGACTTCAGCGAGGTATTGAACATACCGCCGCCGGTTCGTCCCATCTCCGCGTCAAACGTGTTCGCCTGCAGCTTCATCTCTCCCGTCGCCTCCAGCGAAGGGATAATCACGGCCCGGTTGGTGGAGTCTGTGATCGGAACACCGTCCAGAAGATAGTTGTTGGTCCCGGTTGGGCCGCCTGCGATGGAAAGCTGCGACGATCCAGACTGATCCTGAAAACGCACAAAACGCGGGTCGCCGGTAAAAGTCACGTTCGTATCAAGCTTGGTAAAGAGGAAGGGGTTGCGGCCCATGTTGGGCAACGTCTGCAGCTTCTGCTGATCAAAGGTCTGGCCGTTGGAAGCCGACGCAGTATCGATCAGGGGAACTTCCGCCGTGACTTCCACCGTCTCCGCCGTTGAACCGGTCTTCATCCCCATATCGACGGTAGTGGTAACTCCAATCGTTACCAGAACATGCGTCTGCGTCAGCTTGGTGAACCCCGGAGCCAAAATCGTTACCGAGTAATTTCCAGGATCGACGGCAGCAAAGGTATATTCTCCGGCGCTGGTCGTTACGGCCGAACGAGAGATGTTGGTGCTTTCGTCGGTCAACGTAACCACGGCGCCGGCCACCACCGCCCCGGTGGCATCGGTCGCGAGACCGCGAACACCGCCATAGTTGGTCTGCGCCGGAAGCGCAGAGGTACAGAACAACGCTACAGCGAACAGCGCAACGAGGGCACGGAGTCGAAACAGATGAACAATCACGGAATCCTCCTGGCAAAGCGGTAGAGACACGACTGCTTGCGCCCGTGGCCGCCTCAAACGGCAGGACGGGACGTTCAGGCGCACGTCAGCGAAAGCGTGAAAGCCGGTTCTTCTTGGCCGCGGAGGCCAGAGACACCACGGGGAGGAAGGTGCGAACCCTCACGCAAAAGACTTCGGTTGTACCGATAAAACGAGAAACTGCTTACACTGCCTGGGACTGACGATCGACTTCACCCTGCTCCTCGCGGAGCACGGCTCACTTCGGTATAGCGTCACAACAGTCCGGGATGTTCCCGGCAACAACTCGTGGCTCCAGCGAAAGACACCTCACCAAAAAAGCGAATGCACTTTCTCAGGAACCCTTTTGGTTTGCGGTTATGGGGAGATGTTGCCATCGGTGTGAATTTTCTGTCAAATCAAAAGTCAAGCCTGACGTTCATCACATTTGGGGTGAGCTCCGCGTCCATATCTATATCGGCGGAGTTTTCCTGAGTTGGGAATGTGTCGGCACTTCGGGTTAGATACCCGGATTTTCACAGTAGATGGTGCAGCCATTTACTGGTATGGTGGGCGGTAAGTTGCCATCCAGTAGGGTTTTAGGCAAGCGGCTACACTACTGGAAGTAGTAGATGTGGGCGGTGTTCCGGCGTTTGAGCGGCACCCAACCTGAGTGTCACCGCATCAAATAATTGATTCGGTGATGGTCTGAAGTACCGAAGGCACCGCGAACCCCGGCGGATTAACTGCCGGGAGATATCCGGTGGGCTGCAGGGGGAACATGTTCGAACGGTATACGGAGAAAGCACGGCGGGTGATCTTCTTCGCCCGGTACGAGGCCAGTCAGTTTGGGTCACCTTACATTGAAACGGAGCACCTGTTGCTGGGTCTGCTCCGCGAAGATAAGGCGCTGACGAACCGTTTTCTGCGGTCGCACGCCTCAGTTGAATCCATTCGCAAGCAGATTGAAGGACATACGACGATTCGGGAGAAAGTCTCGACCTCGGTCGACTTGCCCCTTTCCAATGAATGCAAGCGGGTTCTGGCCTATGCCGCCGAAGAAGCAGAGCGTCTGAGCCATAAGCACATCGGTACGGAGCACCTGTTGCTGGGTCTGCTCCGCGAAGAAAAGTGTTTTGCCGCAGAGATTCTGCAGGAGCGCGGCCTAAGGCTGCCCGCCATCCGCGAGGAGCTGCAGCGCACCACCCAGGAGAAGCCGGCGCAACGTCAGCAGCAGCAGCGCGAACAGTCTATGCTCGCCGAGTTCTCACGCGACCTGACCCAAGCCGCCATGGACGCCCAGCTCGATCCGCTGGTCGGCCGCGACTCCGAGGTCGACCGCGTCATCCAGATCCTCTGCCGCCGCACCAAGAACAACCCAGTCCTGATCGGCGAACCCGGTGTCGGCAAGACCGCCATCGTCGAGGGCCTGGCACAGAAGATCGCCGACGGCGACGTGCCCAGCTTCCTGGCAGACAAGCGCGTCCTGTCCCTCGACCTCTCACTCATCGTGGCCGGCACTAAATACCGCGGCCAGTTCGAAGAGCGCCTGAAGACCATCATGAAAGAGCTGATGGAGAATCAGAACTCCATCGTCTTCATCGATGAGCTGCATACTCTCGTCGGCGCCGGATCGGCCGAGGGCTCGCTCGACGCCGCCAACATCCTGAAGCCCGCGCTTTCCCGCGGCGAGATTCAGTGCATCGGCGCAACCACGCCGGCTGAGTATCGCAAATCGATCGAAAAGGATCGCTCGCTCGAGCGTCGTTTCCAGGCCGTCAAGGTTCCGCCGCCGAACGAGGAAGATGCCATCAAGATCATCATGGGCATCAAGGAGCGCTATGAGAAGTTCCACGCCGTCAGCTACACCGACGACGCGATCACCTTCTCCGTCTCGCACTCCAACCGCTATATTCCCGACCGCTTCCTTCCCGATAAGGCCATCGACCTGATCGACGAGGCCGGCGCCCGCGTAAAGCTGAAGCAGACCTCTCTGCCCGATGAGATCACCGAGGTGCAGAAGCGCATTAAGTTCATCGTGCACCGGATGGAGAACGCCATCGCGAACCACGAGTTCGAGAAGGCGCGCTTTTACTCGGACGAAGAACGCAAGGAGCGTGAGAACCTGCGCACGCTGCGCGACAAGTACCACCTGGATGACTCCTCCTCGGGCATCGTCACCCGCGAAGACATCGAGGATGTCGTCAGCCGCTGGACCGGCGTGCCGATCACGGCGATCAAGGAAGAAGAGACCCAGAAGCTGCTGCGCGTCGAGCAGGAGCTGCACAAGCGGGTTATCTCGCAGGAGAAGGCCATCAGCGCCCTCGCCCGCGCGATCCGCCGCTCGCGTGCCGGCCTGAAGAACCCCGGACGTCCTATCGGAAGCTTCCTCTTCCTGGGACCGACCGGCGTCGGCAAGACGGAGATGGCGCGCACCCTGGCGCAGTTCCTCTTCGGCAGCGAAAAGTCGCTGATCCGGTTCGATATGTCGGAGTTCATGGAGAAGCACTCCGTATCGAAGCTGATCGGTTCGCCTCCGGGATATGTGGGATACGAGGAGGGTGGCCAGCTCACCGAGCGGGTGAAGCGTTCGCCCTACTCCGTTGTCCTTCTCGACGAGATCGAAAAGGCGCATCCGGACGTCTTCAACCTGCTGCTGCAGGTCTTTGAAGACGGCCAGTTGACCGACGGTCTCGGCAATACGGTCGACTTCAAGAACACGATCCTCATCATGACGTCGAATATCGGCGCCAAGCACCTGATGAAGCGTGAGGGACTTGGCTTCCAGTCGAGCAAGGAAGATGTCGTGCTCGAAAAGATGGAAGAGCTGGTGAAGGGCGAGGTAAAGCGTACCTTCAATCCCGAGTTCCTCAATCGTCTGGACGAGGTCATCGTGTTCACTGCGCTCAGCGATAGCGACCTGATGCAGATTCTGGAGCTCCTGGTGCAGCAGTTGAATACCAACCTGGTGCACAAGGCGATCACCATCTCGGTCACCGACGAGGCAAAGAAGTGGATTCTCGACAAAACGCTGACCGACCGCACCTACGGTGCGCGTCCTCTGCGCCGCGCGCTGCAGCGCTATATCGAGGACCCGCTCTCCGAGGCGCTGATCGCAGGCAACATCGCCGTGCGGCCCGCATTCCTCGAGGTTTACCTCGAAGGCGACAAGCTCTTCTATCGCCCGGTTTCGTCAGAAGGCGAAGAGAAGCTTGCCGGCGCAGCTCTCTCGATCCCATAACAACGGCGTTCCAACCCAACAAAGCCCCGGGAACTTTTCCGGGGCTTTTTGCTTTTCTGATAGGTTTGGGTGAGCGCAGGGTACGTCATCAAACTCCTGTCAGTCAGCGCGGGGAGTTTGATGACGCACCCTAGGAACCACACTTGATTAATCGACGCGAATTTGGAACGCTGCTGGCGGGCCTGACGATAACGGAAACCGCCGAAGCAGCCGAGCTGAAAGAACTGGTGAGCGGCGGCTACAAACGAGGAGTCCTGAAGCCGACACCGCAGGCCGGACGAACCTCAGGGCCGATCCTAAGCCAAGGCTCCTGAAAGCCGACAACATCCGGCTGGAGATTCACTTTACCTCGATTGAACCGGGATCAGAACACGAGGCTGTGGGCACCCATCTGCATAGCGAGATCTGGCTCATCACCGAAGGCACACTAGAGCTGAACATCAACGGAACCCCGCATCTGCTCAACGCCGGAGATGTAGGGCTAGAGCATTTTTCCTGTTGCTGGGTATTCCGGAAGGGCGTACAGCGGCGTTTTCATTGCGGAAAACGCCCATAGATGCAGAAACCATACACTACACCTTCAGGAAAAATGCTCCATGCGTTGCCGGAGAGCGTCACTATGTGGCGAACGCGGGCAAGACACGGGTGTCCTATTTTGTAGTGACTGTCGGTCCGCCGGAATAACAAAACCCCGGCGTGGACCCGGGGTCCTGCAATCAGACTGATTGGTTTACATCAGTGTCTGGACAGATTTGACTGCCGCATTGACGGCGTCGCCTGCCGTATCGATGGCATCTTCCACCTGCGAGCGAGTCCGCTTGTAGAGCTTCTGCGACTCTTTCGCAACCTTATCGGCACGCCCCTTCAGATAATCGGCCGCGTCCTCAAGATAATCTCCTGCATCATCGATGCCCTTCCTCAGTTGGCGGCGAGTACGGTCGCCGGACTGCGGAGCATATAGCAGCGCCACAGTCGCGCCGGCAGCGACGCCGATTCCAAATGCGATCCAGATTCCTTTAGCGCTCATAATATTTTCCCTTTCTTGCACGGTGCGGGAACGTCATATCCCTGGTTAGTGTGATGGACGAAGTTTCAGAGAGGTTGGTTCCTTGAAAAAGAGGGTCAGCTCTCGAAGTCCGCTACCGAAATAGCACCTTTGGGCCATCCACCTTTGTGGCATCGCTCCCCAAAAGGTGGAATGGCGATATGTACCATGACAGTACATCCTTAGATTGTTCTAATCATTCTCTCCCGGGCCACTGAGCAGCACAGTCCCCGAAAGGACCACCATTATGACGCACGACCTCATTCTTGGCGCAGTCTTTGTTGCTATGCTCATCGGCCCTGCTATTGTTGCCGTTCGCGCCGGCGGTAAAAACTAGAGCGTTTCCCTGCAGGTGTAGTGCAAGGAAAACGCATCTATGGCCGTTTTCCGCAATGAAACGCCGCTGCTCGCCCCTCACGGGATACCCAGCAATAGGGATAACGCCTAGCATCAGATTCGCCAATATTCAGGCGAGTGCTCCTTCTCAGAACGATATAGTCCGGCCGCCGCAGTTGGACGTACAGTGCAGCCATGCAAGATGTTTTTCAGGTAGGACTGTACCTCGTGCTAATTGGGCTCCCAGTAGTGCTCGCCTTTCGCGGCGGGCGCGAGAAGGTTGCAAAATCGACATCAACCGGTGAACTCCCGAGTTTGGAGAGTATGACGCTGACGCCCCGGCGCATCGCTCGGAAGAAGCCCCTCACCCGCCACGCCGTCACTGCGATGCGACGCTAATCCAATCCGGCCAATCCCCTGGCCCGGATAAAGATCTTGGAAAACATCGCCGCGTTCAGCTTTCCAGTGAGCGTGTTCCGTAGCGAGGGGTGGTAGCTCGCGATCAGGTGCACGCCGCCCGGCAGAACGTACTCTGCACCGTGGCCGAAGGTGAAGCCTCGCTTGTTTGCGAGCACACCGGTATTAACCAGGTGAGCCAGATAACCGTCAAAGGCAATCTTCCCCAGGCAAACGACAACCTTTACCCGTTTGAGCGAGGCAATTTCCGCGGTGAGATGCGGCGAGCAGTTCCGAATCTCTTCCGGTGTAGGCTTGTCTCCTGGCGGCGCACATCGCACTACGGACGCGATGTAGCTGTGCTTCAGCTTCAGACCGTCGTTACGGTGCGTTGCCATCGGTTTGGAAGCCAGCCCCATGGCATGCAGTACCGGATACATGAAGTCTCCGGAACCATCTCCCGTGAAAGGGCGCCCCGTACGGTTGGCTCCATGGGCTCCCGGCGCCAGCCCGAGAATCAATATCCGTGCCTTCGGGTCTCCGAATCCGGGCACCGGCTTGGCCCAGTAGGTCTGGTCCAGATAAGCGCGCCGCTTTGTCTCTCCGATTCCTTTGCAGTAGGTACGAAGCCGCTCACACCGTTCGCAGGCGACAATTGATTGAACAACCTGATCCAGCACGGGCAACGATAAGCGGGAAGACATAAGGGATCCGCTTTAAGAATAGTGCAATCCCAGCTGTGGGATTGTAGATAGCCTAGGGCTCGGGCTGCGTATACTAGCCGGAAGTTATGTACGAGGAGAGCAACGGTTTGTCCGAAATCTTCCCTGCCCCCCGCAGCACTGGTTCTCAGTTTTTTCGTCTTCAGACTCCCCTGCGGAATGGGCTGCGGAATGGCCTGATTGCTCTTACCTTCTCAAGCTCGTTGCTCCTGCCAGGCCTTGGTTGCAAGCGAGGTGACGGTGCTGCGGCGTTGAAGCGTTTCGCCAGCACAGACGATTCTGTTCCGGCTCCGCCTGCTGCGCCAAAATTCGGCGGACAGGAAGCGTTGACCTTGAAGCGCCTTCAGACTTACACCGGCGAGGTCCCCGAGTTTACCGCGATCACTGTACTTCCCGGGCGTGGCATGGACATCGCATCCATCAAGGCGTTCCTGCCCGGCCGCGGCGAAACGGAACTTCTCAACGCTCCCTCTCTCAGCCAGATCGCAGCCCTGATGACAGGAACAGGTGCGGACAGTCATGGAGAAGCCAATGCGACCGCCGGAGGAGCCTTTCTTGTTCCCTTCGCCAATCCGCTTGCAGGCGCCGTCAGTGCCGACGGAAAGAATCTCGCCGTCAACGTACATGGGAAGAGCGTTTCCCTGCCTGTCGTAATCGATCCTGATCGTCCGGCCGCTCCCCCGATGGCCCGATTCGGCCTGTTGAGCCCGATGAGCACCTCGATCCCGCAGATCAACACCATGCCGGATGGAAGTGAAGGACGAGCGACCTATGAGACGGGCAACTTCGGCGGCCACTGGCCCGGCAAACTGCAGGTAACCGTATCAGCCCTGCTCAGCGGGAGAGCAATCGATCTGCTGATCTCCTCAACCAACATCGGTTCCGAGCCTGTTCCTGTCAGCAGCGGGTGGTATCCCCGGCTTGCCATCCCGAGCGGCAATCGCGCACAAGCCACCGTGCGTTTGCCTAAAACGTCAACCGCGGGTAATCTCAGCAGTTCCTCCGACGGCTTTAATGCCCGTCAGGGCAAAGCACTGGGAGCGCAGGATCTCGACGTCACTCTCGTCAATCCGAAGCCTTCCCTCTTCGACAACGGACCGACTGTCGAACTCCGCGATCCGGCGATCGATTATGGCCTCCGCGTCGTAGGTATGTCCGCTTCCATCAACGGCATACGGGTGCTTGCCCCCGCTGGAAAGAACTGGATTGTGGTTTCACCGGTTGCCAATCCGACCGATTCGTCCGGCAAGCCGCTGGATGCAGAAAATGCGAATGACCTAATGTTGGCGCCCGGCAAGACCCTGCAATGGAGGGTCCGCCTGGAGTTGTTCATGCCATCAACGCAGGTGAAGGCAGCCAACGATGCTTCCACGTTTACCCCCGTTTCGGCGCGGCCTTAGGGTGTGTCATCAAACTCCTGTCGCCAGCGTTGCGAGGGGCAAATTGTTCCAGACGAGGCCGACAACGAAGGATGGGCGAATTTGCGCCGCTACCCGTAGGGCCGGGGCAGATTTTCTTCACCCCAGCCAGCAAAGCTGACTGGGGACCCCGATTCCCGATCTCTTCGTCACTCGTCGTTCCAGTGGACCGGCCACAGTTCTCTCCTCGCTCCTAGACCTCAGAAAAATCTGCTCCCGGCGCTGACGGCAGGAGTTTGATGACACACCCTACAGCATTTTCCCTGTAGGCGTAGCGAAGGGCCTCCGCATCTATGGGCGTTTTCCGCAATGGAAACGCCGCTGCACGGTCCTCCCGGGATACCCAGCAACAGGAAAAATGCTCTAGGATAGAGAGAGTCGTTTCTGCGCGTCGAGTGGTCCTCTGACCCGGCGCCGCGACGGAGATTTTCAAACCCTGGAAGGCACTGTTTTGACCCCTACTGAGACCAACGAGTTGAACGCGGCGGAGACGCCTCAGAGCGAGACCCCGAGCACCGAAGCTGCAGCGCACGATCATACCCACGACCATGATCACGATCACGACCATGCGCACCATCATCATGATCATGGCCCGGTGCTGAATCCCGATCTCACGCGCGAGATCTCGGTGGAAGCGCCGGTCGAGGTTGTTGACGCTGCATTCGATAAGGTTGTCCGCAAGTTCCAGAAGCAGGCTCGCATTCCGGGCTTCCGTCCGGGCAAGGTTCCTGCCAACGTCATCAAACGCAAGTTTGCCCAGGACGTTCGCCAGGAGGTCATGGAGCAGCTTGTCAGCGAGCGCTTCCGCCTCGCGCTTGAAGAGCAGAACGTCAACCCGGTCTCGCAGCCGCAGATCGTTGAGCTGACCCTGTTCGAGGGCCAACCACTGAAGTTCAAGGCTGCCTTTGAAGTGCTGCCCGAGATCGACATCACCGGCTACGACTCTGTAAAGGTAGCCAAGCCGTCCGTTGAGCTGACCGAAGAGGAATATCAGTCAGAGCTCGATCGCGCTCTGGACTCGCAGGCAACCATTGAGCCTGTTACGGACGACCGTACCCTGACGACTGGTGACCTGGCCGAGATCAGCTTCACCGGCGAGATCAAGCCGTTGGCACAGACAGTCGGCGAAGAGGGTCTGGAGAACGTAACTCCGTCGGAGCCCATCACCGGTGAAGATGTACCGGTAGAGCTCGGTGGCAAGAACACGCTTCCTGCCTTCAGTGATGCACTGCAGGGCAAGAAGCCGGGCGACGAGCTGGTTCTTGAAGTCGAATACCCTGCCGACTTCGGTGAGCCCCGCCTCGCCGGTAAGACCGTCAGCTATGACGTCAAGGTCAAGGCCATCAAAAAGAAGACACTGCCGGAGCAGAACGATGATCTGGCCAAGCAGCTCGGTGACTACGAGACATGGGATGAGTTCACCAGCAAGCTCCGCGAGCATGCTGCCGATCGCAAGAAGCACGCGCTCGAGAACGAGGCCAAAGAGAAGCTGGTCGAAGAGCTGATCGCAAAATTTGAATTCCCCGTTCCGGAGTCGTTTGTACAGCAGCAGATCGATGCCCGTCTGGATCGCGGCCTGCGCGCTCTGGCAGCCCAGGGCATGAAGGCAGAAGACATGCGCAAGCTCGACTTCAGCCGCCTGCGCGTCGCACAGCGCGAACAAGCTGTCGGCGAGGTCAAGGCATCGCTCATTCTTGACAAGATTGCCGCTACCGAAAACGTTGAGGTCAGCGATGAGGACGTGGATCGCGAGCTGCTGATTCTCTCCATCCAGTCGCGTGAGCCGCTGGAACAGTTGAAGCAGCGTTTGACGTCCGATGGCGGCCTCAATAGAATCCGGGAACAACTTCGTCGCGAAAAGACTGGGAACGTGCTCTACGACAAGCTGGCTTCGTAGGCAATCAACCCGCGCCCCTG
>Ga0136846_1234400_pt1 | contig 10663 bp, 9 predicted proteins | sample HopSoiMetagenom2_FD_96841 | JGI IMG/M metagenome (GOLD analysis project Ga0136846, IMG submission 96841) | Grasslands soil microbial communities from Hopland, California, USA - 2 Assembly 2016 (version 4) | ecosystem: Environmental > Terrestrial > Soil > Grasslands | place: USA: Hopland... | reverse complement strand
GAAAAACACTCGCAAACACCGGCGGGCTACACCTACATCCCGACCAGCGAGCAGACCCTGCGCGGCTGGGTGGTTGAAACAAAAGATTTTCAGTGTCACGTGACCGGCACACTCGGTTCGCACATCACGGTGAAGAACGAAACCTCAAGCATTGAGGTCCACCTGGCGCCCGCTTCATTCATGAAGCAGTATGAGATAAACATACGCAAAGGCGACAACGTAACGGTAGTCGGCTCCAGGATTACATTTGAGGGCAAGAGCGCGCTGATAGCGAAGTCCGTAGCAATCGGCAATGAGACATATAATTTCCGCGACCCGTCAGGAAAACCTCTCTGGTAGCGGATAGCTGCTGCTGTTTCCGGGGGAGGAAATAGCATAGACAAAGGCCGGACTCAACTCGAGTCCGGCTTTTGGCTTGTGGCGCATGTTGAAAACGAATGCTTCATCTCAATGATGCACCGCCGGTTGCCGTTTGCCTGCCTCTGATTTAGTCAACCGCGTAACTTCAGCGGCATTTCTGCGTATCATTACCGTCCAAGGCCGCCGATGATGGATTTCCATAGCCTCTACCAAAGCTATGCGCCGCAGGTGCATCGTTTTGTGCTGTTCCTTTGCGGCGATGCGGCCCTGGCGGACGACATTACTTCAGAGACGTTCGTGCGCGCCTGGACTGCACGCGGCAAGATCAGGGAAGCAACAGTCAAGGCCTACCTCTTCACCATAGCGCGCAATCTCTACCGCGACCATTTGCGCCGCAACAATCGCCTGACGGAGCTGGAAGAGTCCATACCAGACCCATCTGTGGGGTTGGCCATACGGACAGAACACAAAGCCGAGCTTTCCGCCGTGCTGGCGGCCTTGCGCCTGCTCTCTGAGGTGGACCGCGCCGCGCTGCTCATGCGTGTGCAGGAAGAAATGCCGTATGAAGAAATTGCGCAGGCACTGAAGCTGCCTGTGACTACGGTGAAGGTAAAAGTTCATCGCGCACGATTGAAGCTGATGCAAGCCAGAGAAAATTTCCAGGAGGTGCGCCCATGAAACTGGAGCGCGAAGTCATTATCGATCTTTTGCCGGCCTACTTTTCCGGCGAGGCCAGCGCAGCTACACGCACGCTGGTGGAAGAGTTTTTTCGGGAGAACCCGGATTTTGAAAAATCTGCCCGCTCCGCCGCCGGCCCGCTGGACAGCCTGAAGGCTGCTCCCTCCAGACTGGGTGCTGGACTTGATGCGGAAAGAGAAAAGCTGGCACTGGAGCGCGCCCGGCTGGTCACAGAAACGCGAAGCTCGTTTTTTTGGCTGGCAGTGATCAGCACTCTGATGCTGTTTCTCTTCCGCATTCAAAATGGCAAGGTCATCTGGATCGTCTGGAGCGGTTCCACTTCGGGCTCAGGAAGTCGCGCCCCGTTGATCATGGCGATGACAGCATTCTTCTGGCTGTTCTATCTTTATGCCCGCACCCGCACCACGCCACTACCTGCGCATACAAAGTTCTTGTGGATGGCAACGTTTTATAGCCTCCTGACCGGCTTTTTCAAGATCGAGAACCATAAGATCGTTTGGGTCCTCTTTCATGGCGATCCGAGCGCAGGGATTTTTATCGCCGCGTTTGCTGCCGCTCTTTGGTGTATCTACTTTATCCAGTGGTGGCAGTTCAAGCGCACAAACAAATAGTATGTCTCAACTTGAACAGCCGCGAGGCCCATGGCCGCCGAGCGGCAAATAATAAGGCAACAGACCGATCGCAAACAAAACCAATGCCTAAGCGGTTTGGAGCGAAGCGACATAAATTATGGAGTGCTGGTAATCTCGCCGATGTTCGCAACCGTGTCACCTTTCTTCATGGAAGGCACTCCGCAGATGTAGAGCACCACCCCGGCAGCGGGCGCGTGCGCTTCATAAATCGTCTTGCCGAAGTAATCAGTGACGTAGCCGATCTTCATTCCCGCCTCAACATAAGTTCCGCGCTGCACCAAGGGATAGAAAATCCCTGGCTGATCGCTGGCAACGGTATCAACCTTTCCAAGCCACACAGGATGCTCCACCATCATGGGCGGTCCGGGCAGCATTTTTAGGTAGCGCATAAGGCTCACCGTGCCATTGGCCAGCAGCGCAACGTCATCCGGCTGTACGGTTCCCGAGTATCCAGCTTCAACGGCGATGGCGGGCTTGCCGCGCGTGTTGGCTGTGTTATCCAGATAACGCGAGGCTGCCGGATCTTTGGGGCGATCACTCCAGACGATAACGTGGTCCAGGCCAAAGGCCAGAACCATGTCTCGCGTAATGCCGTCGTGTTTGGTGTCACCGGATTTTGGCCAGTAAGAATATGGCCGCAGATTTTCGTCGATATCGCCACCGTGGTAATCAACAAGATAATCGCAACGTTCGACTACTTGTTTGGTGATCGCATACGAAACGCGTTCTGTCTGCGTGCCGTCCTGCTTGCCGGGATAGAAACGGTTCATGCTTTTTCCGTCCACCGGGTTCACGTGCGGCACCTTCTGCTCAAAGGAAGCGATGTTGACCAGCGGCAGAATAATGACAGTGCCGGAAACCTGCGCGGGATCGAGCATCTGAATGACTTTTTCTAGGGCGATGATGGAGGCATATTCCGTGCCATGCGCGCCGGAAACCAGCGCCAGCACTGGCCCGGGCTTGCTCCCTCGAACAACGACAACGGGAATCGAAGTTGCTGCGTCAACGCCAGCGGCAATTTCCAGAGTGCCGGTAGCTTTTTGTCCGGGAGCGGCTGTGGCGGTGCCTACGGTAAAACTGTTTTGCGCGAGCACGGTCGTGGAGCACAAAGCGGCGAGAGATAACAAGCATGCGATGCGAGTGAGTTTCATGGCGGGAGCAGTATAAGCCAGCCCTGACAAGATGGGCTGAAGAATCGTGCTAGTATAGGCGCGTTTCATTGGTATCCAAACAATCTTCCACCGCTCCGGAGGCCTTTTGCAATGAAGGGATCCATGATGGATTACCCGCTCACTCTGCAAGCTATCCTGGAGCGAATCCCCAAAACGTATCCTACGGTTGAAATTGTTTCTCGCGGGACTGACGGCGGATTGCAGCGTTACACCTACCTGGATTTTTATCGCCGCACCAAGGCGCTGGCGGAAGCGTTGCACCGCGCGGGACTCCAGCCGGGTGATCGAGTGGCTACGCTTTGCTGGAACCATTCTGCTCATCTGGAAGCTTACTTTGGAGTTCCCAGCGCCGGCGGCGTGGTGCACACACTGAATCTGCGGCTCCATCCGCAGGAACTGGCATTCATCGTGAATCATGCGCAGGACCGTTTTCTGATTGTGGATGACGTGCTGCTGCCATTGTTCGAACAGTTCAAAGACAAGGTGAAGCCAGAACGCGTGTTTGTCGTAGGTCAGCAGAACCAGTCTTTGCCGCCGGGTATGGAAAGTTATGAAGAGCTGTTGTCATCAGTCAGAGGCGGCTACGAATTCCGGCGCACAGATGAAGACGATGCAGCGGCAATGTGCTTCACCTCCGGGACAACCGGCAACTCGAAAGGTGTCCTCTACTCACACAGGGCGCTCATTCTGCATGCGCTGGCTTTTTCCCTGCCGGACGCTTTCTGCGTTTCTCAGCATGACGTATGTATGGCTCTGGCGCCCATGTTCCACGCCAACGCCCATGGATTACCGCATGTGGCCATTATGCTGGGCTGCAAGCTGGTGATGCCTGGCCGACAGCTTGATGCACCGTCAATCCTTGATCTCTTCAGCTCAGAACAAGTCACACTGGCAACGGCGGTGCCCACTGTCTGGGCGGGAATTCTGGAAGCACTGGAAAAAGCCGCACTGGAAAAAGATCCCGCACGCTGGAAGATAGCGCTGAAATTTCGCGGCTTTGTGGGAGGTACAGCGGTGCCGGAAGCACTGGTGCGCAAGCTGGACGCGCGCGGCATGCCGCTTATCCAAGTCTGGGGCATGACGGAAACAACGCCGGTGGCAGTCTGCTCCACGCTGAAATCGCACATGCTGGAATGGACGGAAGATGAGCGCTATCGCGTGCGCGTCCGGCAGGGACGGGCGCTGCCATTTATGGAAGTACGTGTGGTGAATGATAACGGCGAAGCTCCGTGGGATGGGACTACGCTGGGTGAACTACATGCGCGCGGCCCTTGGGCCGCTGCCAGCTATTTCAATGCACCCGGAACAGAAGACCGCTGGACCGCCGATGGCTGGCTGCGAACAGGTGATATCGCCACAATTGATGCAGAAGGTTACGTGCAGATTGTCGACCGCGCCAAAGACCTGATTAAGTCCGGCGGCGAGTGGATCAGTTCAGTCGATCTTGAAAATGCTCTAGTGGCGCATCCGGCTGTGCGTGAAGCAGGAGTGATAGCAGTGCCGCATCCCAAATGGGACGAGCGCCCTGTAGCAGCCGTAGTATTGCGAGCAGGCGCGACTGCAACACCTGACGAGTTGCGCGAGTTTTTAGCTTTACGCTTTGCCCGCTGGCAACTGCCGGATGCTTTCGTGTTTCTTGACGAATTGCCGCATACATCGACGGGGAAATTATCGAAGCTGGAACTGCGCAAACGCTTTGCGGAATGGAAATGGAACAAGGCCGAAGCGATTTAGCTGCGCGGCGAAGTTTTTTCTAAACGCACCGGAATCCCCGGTCTTGGCTGCAACGTAACCGATGGATCGGGCCGCACGTTTGCAGGATTAATCGCCAGGGTGATGCGGAACCGTTGCAAGATCAGGGTGAGCGCCACCAGAAGTTCCGTCATGGCAAAGTTCAAGCCGATGCAGGTGCGCGGGCCGGCGCCGAAAGGCAGATAGGCATAGCGCGGACGGGCAGCGGAGTTTTCCGGCGCAAAGCGTTCCGGTCGAAAAACATCCGGTTCCTGCCACCACTTGGGATGGCGCTGCGTGATGTAAGGAAAGATCAGAATTTCCGATCCAGCGGTGATGCGATAGCCGCCGATCTCGTCTTCATTCACAGCGGTACGCGCCAGAGTCCACACCGGAGGATACAGGCGCATGCTTTCTTCCAGCACCATGCGTGAATAGCGCAGCTTCATCAGGTCTTCATAAGCGGGAGTGCGCCCGTTAAGGAATGCCGCTTCGGCGGTCATGCGCTCCACCACTTCCGGCCGCGTGCCGATCAGGTAGCAGGTCCATGCCAATGCCAGCGTAGTGGTTTCGTGTCCGGCGGTAAGCAGCGTGATGACTTCATCGCGTAGCTGCTTGTCAGACATGGCGACGCCGCTCTCATCGCGCGCTTCCATCAACATAGTAAGCAGGTCAGAGATTTCTTCAGACTGCCGTCGGCGCCCGGCGATAATCCGGTCAATGATGCTGTGAATATGGGCCAGCGCAGCGCGGTATTCACGATTGCGCCGGGTGGGAATACTTAACGGCGGTGGAAAGATAGACCATGCACGATCGACGGAATAGTCGCGGCCAATATCGAGCGTGCGGCGAATCGATTCGGCATCAGCTTCAAGGTTAGTGGTGAAAAGCACCTGCGATGCGATGTTCAGCGTGAGGCGCATGAAATCCGGCACCACGTCAAAGACCTGATTTTGCGCGGCGTTGCTTTCCCATCGGCGCAACATGGCCAAGGTATTTTCCGCCATGGCGTCGACGAAGGATGCCACCTGCTGCCCCTGAAATGATGGCTGCGTCATCTTGCGCTGCCGCTGCCACAATGCACCCTCGCTGGTGAGAAGGCCTTCACCCAGAGAGAGTTTAAGAATCCTGTAACCTCTGCCTTTGCGATAGTTGGCGAAATTGCTTTGCAGGACGTGCTGAATGTGGTCAGGATGGCTCAGCTGGTGCGTCACCCACATGCCGCGATAGCGAACCACGTCGCCATAGGTCAGGGCCGAGCGAAAGAAGCCGCCAAGCGGGTCTCTGCGAAATTGCGGCAAGTCCAGAAAAAACTGCAGGCTATGAGGACCGGGCGCGTTACTTAACTGGCTGGAACGGTTCAACACTCTTTTGATTCTAACCGAGTGCTAAGTGACGCATGGTTGAACCTGAACTATGTGAAGAATGCGGCAAGCAAGCCGGAAAACCTAAAAGATATCCATCTAAGGCTGGGCCGCTCTGAAAAAACAAAAGGTCCCTCAGGACTACTCGCCCGCTGGGTGAAAGCGCGGGCTCGCTCACGCCCTTTGGAATGACGTCCTGTATAGGGGAAAGCATTTATGTTGCGCCATTCGACGACTGCGGCAGCAAAAGGTCAGCAAGAAATTGCCAATAAATACAGGAGCTTGCGCTGGTGTTCATTCGCGAACAGTACGATGCCGAAAGCGAACACCCACTGGAAGTGGCGCGCAATTCACGCTATCACATGCCTGCTTAGATTCAATGATTTACGCGATTCAACGAGTTTGGCATGGCAGATGCCATTACATATGGCAGGAATCGATAGCGGAAGAAGCTGGGATTCCGAAATTGAAGATCAGGAGCTTATATGTTTGACGGCAAAAATAATCGCATTCTTGATAGTTTTTCATTCCGGCTGGCGCTCACGGCGGCTGTTTTCGCGGTGTGGTCCGGCGCGGGATACGTATTACTTTATCTGGCGTAAACCCTGGTGTGATTCGCCACTATTGGGCTATGACGAAAGCACACATCGATATTTGTTGCGGCCATTTTCCGAGTCCTGTGACGAGTCGAGAGAGAAGTACGGAAAGCGGCCTTTAAGCTGTGACCAGCGATCCGACCTTTTCACCCGTGACCACGCGCTTAATATTGCCATGGACGTTAAGGTTGAAAATCACGATCGGAAGGCTATTTTCCTGGCATAGCGAGATCGCGGTGGCATCCATTACGCGCAATCCTCGTTTGAGCACGTCAAGATAGCTGATGGAATCAATCATCGTGGCGGTGCTCACCAGCTTTGGATCGGCATCGTAAATGCCGTTTACCTTGGTGGCTTTCATGATCACGTCAGCCTTGATTTCCATGGCGCGCAGTGAAGCCGCTGTATCGGTAGAGAAGTAGGGATTGCCGGTCCCACCGGCAAAAATGACCACACGGCCCTTTTCCATGTGCCGCAGCGCTCTGCGCCGGATAAACGGCTCGGCCACCTGGTTCATCTCCAAGGCGGACATTACTCGCGTATGCACGCCTTGTTTTTCCAGCGCGTCCTGCAAAGCCAACGAGTTGATCACCGTGGCCAGCATGCCCATATGATCGGCCGAGACACGGTCCATGTCCCGTGCCTGCTCGGCCACGCCGCGGAAGAAATTTCCGCCACCCACCACTAGCGCTATTTCTACGCCGAGATCGTTTACGTCCTTGATTTCCGCCGCGATGGAGTGAATGCGGCTGGTTTCAATTCCAAAACCTTTGTCCCCGGCAAGGGCTTCACCGGAGAGCTTGAGCAGAATGCGTTTGTATGCAGGCATGCTGGATAAGTATAGAGCACGCAGCCCAGGTTTCCGTAGTCCTGGTCGGTTCAAGAGTCGCCGCTGCGATCGACTCAACAGGTTCCAGAGTCACCTACGCAAACGTGATAAGCACGATTTCTGGCTGTGTTCCCAGCCGCATAGGCGGACCCCATGTGCCGGTGCCGTACGTCGTGTAAACCTGTAAAGTCCCAAACCGTTGCAGGCCGTGAATGAACTTTTTCCAGACCCGCTGGGCGATCAGCGTTCCGGGAAAGAACTGTCCGCCATGGGTGTGGCCGGAGAGTTGTAGAGAGATGCCTTCTGCTTCACTGATGGGGAGCCGTACCGGAGCGTGCAGGAGCAGAATGCTGGCGCGAGTGCGATCGAGATTCATGTCGCGCACTATCGAGTGATACCGGTCGGCATTGATCGCATCTCCATAATGGACGCCGATAAGCTGCAGCCCATCGATTTCCACCTTCTCATTGTTCAACACTCGTACGCCTGCTCGCAGCAGAGGAGGCAGGTACTCGGTATTACGAAAGAACTCTTCATGATTGCCGGCGGTGTAGTAAATGCCCAGCGCCGCTGCATTGGGTGACGTAGCTAGCTCGGCCCACGGCCGTGCCAGTTTTTGAAAGTCGGCAGCAACGCCATCATAAAGATCACCCGTTATAAAGACGATGTCGCTCTGCAAACCGGAGAGCTGGTTCACCACGCGCCGTAGAAAGCGGACATTACGCACATGCCCAAGATGAAGATCGCTCACGAGGGTAGCCGTCCTTCCGCGCCACTGAGCAGGCAGATTGGGCAGAGCCACCGTGATGCGCACCACGCGCGGCCATGCCGCGTTCATGAGCGCATAAAGGCCAGCGACCACGGCGAGCGCGAATATCACATCGGCGATCCACGCCCCCTGCCAGCCGAAGCCGCCAATAGCGCTTACGCCATAAATGATCCAGCTGGCAACCGACGCAAGCAGGAAAAAACTTGCAAATCCCAGCCAGACGGCAGAGATCAAATACCAGAAACGAACCATTGGATGAAATGAGTACCAACCCACGAGAGAAGCTGCGACAAAAGTCACGGAAAGCACTGCGAGCGCCAGCTTGGCGGCCCAGGACGAAGCCGCGCCACCCCAGAAATGCGCCATTGTGGCGTACACCAACAAGTGCCCTGAAAAAAGAATTGCCTGCACGATGCTGACAAAGACAATGAGGCGGAAGCGCAAACTGTTATGAGTCCTTTATGAAGAAGAAGCAGTTGCAAGTTGAGTCTACAGGTTAGACGGTCGAAGAATCGACCGCGATTCACAAAGCAGCATTTCCCCTCCCCTATACGATTGCTCTGACCACACCGCCATCCACGCGCACCGCCGCCCCGGTGGTTGCAGAAGCCTGCTCGGAAGAGAGATAAACCACAATGTTTGCGACCTCTTCATTTGTGGCAAACCTCTTGAGTAGCGAGGACGGTCGCATGGTCCGAAAGAAATCTTTTTCCATCTGCTCAAAATTCTTGCCCGATTGCTTGCCAGCCTGCTCTACAAACTTTTCCACGCCCTCTGACCGTGTTGGTCCGGGCAGCACCGCATTCACGGTCACGCCCGTTCCGGCCACTGTCTCCGCAAGACCGCGAGAAACCGCAAGCTGCGCCGTCTTGGTCATACCGTAATGAATCATCTCCGCTGGAATCTGGACGGCTGATTCGCTGGAAATGAAAATCACGCGTCCCCACTTGCGCTCCACCATGCCGCGAGTGTAATGCCGCGCCAGCCGGACGCCGCTCAGGACATTCACGCGAAAGAAGCGGTCCCAGTCTTCATCAGGAATATCGAAGAACGGTTTAGGCTCGAAGATGCCGAGGTTGTTGATAAGAATGTCGGCCTCAGGCACCTGCTTGATCAGCTCCTGTGCGCCTTCGGCTGTGCCCAGATCGGCAGCAAGACCTTTCACATCGGACTGCGGGAACCTGGCTTTGATTTGCTGAATCGCCTGCTGCACCCGCTGTTCAGTGCGTCCGTTCACAACAACCGATGCGCCCGATTCCGCGAGCCCCTGCGCGATTGCGTGCCCAATCCCGGCAGTCGATCCCGTCACGATTGCCGTCTTGCCCTTCAGCTTTATGATCATTCTTGCTTCCTTTCGACAGTAAAAGATGCGTGGCTGCGAGAATAGATTCACTCCACAAACATGCAATCGCCATAGGAAAAAAATCTGTATTTCTCCGCGACGGCGTGCGCGTACGCCTTTAACACGCTTTCCCGCCCGGCAAAGGCCGAGACCAGCATCAGCAACGTGGATTTAGGCAGATGAAAGTTTGTAAGCAGTGCGTTGACCACACGGAATTGGAATCCAGGATAGATAAAAATGTCAGCCTCGCCCGAGCCGGCGCTGACACTCGCCGTCCCATTTGAGCTCAGAACGTTCTGGGAAGCAGCAAACTCCAGCGTTCGGACCGTCGTAGTGCCGACCGCAACTACCCGTCGCTTATTAGCCAGCGTGCGATTGATCTGAGCCGCCGCAGTTTCAGAAATCGAATAGGTCTCACGATGCAGTTTGTGCTCTTCTACTCTCTCCACGTGCACCGGCTGAAAAGTCCCCAGACCAACGTGAAGAGTCAGTTCGGCGATCTCAATTCCTCGTTCGCGTATGGTGGCCAAGATCTGCGGCGTAAAGTGCAGGCCTGCGGTTGGCGCGGCCACGCTGCCGGTGGTTTCCGCGCGAGCATAAACCGTCTGGTAGCGTTCGCGGTCTTCCTGCCGATCTTCCCGCGCGATATACGGGGGCAGCGGAACGTGTCCCAGCTTCTCAACGGCAGCAAAGAAATCGGGCACAGGATCAAAACGCAAAGTGCGTTCGCCAAATTCGCCACGGGCAATCACTTCGGCACTCAGTTCCGCGGTTGAAGACGATGCCGGTCTAGGATCATCCAGCCCAGATGCCGACGTGGCCGGGATGTCGCCGGCGGCCACTTGGACTGAATCCGCGGCGGAAAAGAAAATCCTTTCTCCGACACCAATCTTCCTCCCCGGGCGCACAAGCGCCTGCCACTCCAGCGGTCCCAGTTGGCGCGTAAGCATGACTTCCACGCGACCATGAAGAAAATCGCGCGACGCTGGATTTCTCGGACTGAGCGGCTGCGCATGCAAGCCGGCGCGGCGTCCGTAAAGGCGTGCGGGAAAGACGCGGCTGCTGTTTAAGACCAGCAAATCGCTGGAACGGAGCAGGTGGGGAAACTCAATGAATTTTCGATCTTCAAAGTTGCCGGTGTAACGCGAGAGGTGCAGCAGGCGAGAGCT
>Ga0136846_1227286_pt1 | contig 10663 bp, 9 predicted proteins | sample HopSoiMetagenom2_FD_96841 | JGI IMG/M metagenome (GOLD analysis project Ga0136846, IMG submission 96841) | Grasslands soil microbial communities from Hopland, California, USA - 2 Assembly 2016 (version 4) | ecosystem: Environmental > Terrestrial > Soil > Grasslands | place: USA: Hopland... | reverse complement strand
TGAAATTGGCGTCCTCGTAATATTTGAGTTTCTTCGCGCGGATCGGCGGCAGGCTGGAAACAAGAACCAGTTCGTCTTGGGGCGGCAGTTGCATGACCTCGCCGGGGGTGAGCAGTGCGCGGGCCGTCTCCTGCTTGGACACCATGACGTGACTGAGCCAAGGGGCGAGACGGTGGCCGGCATAGTTGCGCTGGGCACGCAATTCGGTGGCTGTGCCGAGGGCGTCGGATATGCGCTTGGCCGTCCGCTCGTCGTTTGACGAAAACGCGACCCTGACATGGCAGTTGTCCAGGATGGCGTTGTTCTCGCCATAGGCTTTGGAAATTTGATTGAGAGATTGGGCAATCAAATAGGCCCGGATGCCGTAGCCCGCCATAAAGGCCAAAGCGGTCTCGAAAAAGTCCAGCCGACCCAGCGCCGGGAACTCATCCAGCATCAGCAGCAGTTTGTGTTTACGGCTCTTGGAAGGGTCGCCCTCCAACCGTTCGGTCAGGCAGCGGCCGATCTGATTGAGGATCAGCCGGACCAGCGGCTTGGTGCGGGAAATGTCCGAAGGAGGAATGACAAGGTAGAGCGACACGGGCCGGGCCGCATCCACCAGATCGGCAATACGCCAATCGCAGCCGGAAGTCGCTGCCGCCACGGTTGGGTCACGGTACAGGCCCAGGAACGACATGGCGGTGGAAAGGACGCCAGACCGCTCATTCTCTGATTTGTTGAGAACTTCGCGCGCTGCCGACGCAACTACGGGGTGGACGATGGGCTGGCTATCGCTGCCTAGATGGTTGGTCGCCATCATGTAGCGGAGCGTGGCCTCAAAGGACCGCAGCGGGTCGGACATGAAGCTCGCCACGCGTGCAAGCGTCTTGTCCTCTTCGGCGTACAGGACGTGGAGGATCACGCCGACCAGAAGCGAATGGCTGGTCTTCTCCCAATGGTTGCGACGTTCGAGGGCGCCTTCTGGGTCCACCAGGATATCGGCGATGTTTTGCACGTCGCGCACTTCGTGCGGTCCCTTGCGGACTTCGAGCAGCGGATTGTAGCGGGCGCTGCGGGGGTCAGTCGGATTGAACAAGAGGCAGTGGGAGAATTGCGCCCGCCAGCCCGCAGTCAGTTGCCAATTCTCACCCTTGATATCGTGAATGACGACGCTATTCGTCCAGGCCAGCAGTGTGGGCACCACAAGGCCCACGCCTTTGCCGGAGCGGGTCGGGGCGAACGCCATGACATGCTCCGGGCCATTGTGGCGCAGATAATTCCGGTTGAAGCGACCAAGAAAAACGCCGGACGGATCGAATAGACCCGCTTCGGTTATGTCACGGTCGGTTGCCCAGCGGGACGAACCGTAAGTCGTGACGTGCTTGGACTGGCGGGCGCGCCACAGCGATCCAGCAATGGCCACACCGCAACCGGCCACGCCGCCCAGCGCCGCGATACCGCCCGCTTCGTTGAAGATGGTGGGCGCGTAGGCGTCATAGGCATACCACCAGACGAACAACGCCCAGGCTGGATAGACGGGATAGTCGAAGAGATAGAACCATGGCGCGCCAAGCTGCGGCTGGAAGCCCAGATGCCACGCGGCCCATTCTGTGGCGAACCACACGCCACCCACTGCGATGGCCAAGACGGAGAAGACGGTTCCGATGAGAAGTTTTGTGGGCGTCACGGATAACTCCTGTGCGAATCAGGAGACACCCAGAAGCACGATTTGGAAAACCGCCTTTATTGACGCTCAAACACGATCAAACACGCTTTGGCACATTCGTCATGTGATGGACTGCCCGCGCGTGCGGCCTAACGTCCAGGAGATTGCATCGCCGCGCATCATGCCGCGCACACTCTTGCCCAACTCGCGATCCAGCACCGGCCGCCAAGGAACAAGCGTAAAATCCCGCGACTTCTCGATGACGGCGAACTTGCCGCTGACGAGCTGGACCGGCTCGCGATACACGCCCTCGATGGTTCCACTGGCGGCAGGCACATAGCGTTTGCCGAGGGCGCCTGCATAGGCCGCGCCGGTCTCGGCAATTTCCTGCGCCTGCAAATGGGTGAGCATGTCGCGCCGGTACAAGGTGCGGCCAGCTTCCTCGCGGGCCATTCCTTCGGCGATCAACCACGCCCGACGTTGACCCAGGGCTTTTTGCACCTCCTGACCGAACCCTCCGTCACGCGCGGGCGTCGGGCTATCCGCCACCAGCTCCTGATCCAGCCAGGTGCGGGCGCGCCGTTTGGCCAGATCGTCCAAGGGGACGTGCGACAGGAGTTGGATTTTCGCTCCGGCGCGGTCGGCATCGAATTGCGCACCGCGCTCGGCGTGATCCTTGGCTATCGTCCAGGAACCGTCCGGCATGCGCTCGGTCAGCCCCGCTACACGCCGCATCGCCTCCAGGCGCCGGACATGGGCCGTTATAAATTCTGGCCGGGCTTGCGGATCGTAGGCTCGGTGCAGAGCGGTACTGTAAGTTCCGCCATTACGCTCGGCGATGGCGGCCACTGTCTGGTCTACCTCGCGTTGCTGCGTGGCCGCGCCGCCCAGCCGAACAATAGCGCCCGGCATCACCGCCCCGTCAGCGTTCTCGGGCACCTCTGCGTAATGCAGCCGTCCGTCCAGGCCGTCCACCAGCAGGTAGTGCCGGCCTTCGCCAGTGTCGCTCAAGGCGCGGGTCACAACCCGGCCTGTGACGGCCCCGTCGCCCTGCCTGCCGAATATCGCCAGGTCAGCAAGGCTGCGATCCATCGACCGCACCGCCATTTCCCGGTGCATCGTCTTGATGATATCGGCGCGCTCGCCCATGTCCCGCAGCGTGGCTTCCAAGTCGGCGGGCAACCGCCAATGCCCCGGCGCGGTTTCTTCGGCCAGACCCATCCGACTCAGGGTCTGGAGCCTTCCCGCCCAATGCGGACGCGCCACGGCATGACCGCCATCGGCCAGGGAGACTTCCCCTTCCGGGCCGGCCGCCCGGCGCAGTGCCCGGTCCAGATCGGTCAATCGCTCCTGCGCCACTTGCCGGGCGAAGCGGTCCTCAATTTCAAGATCGGTCCGGGGCCCAAGGTCGAGGGTCACGATTTCCGCGGCGCGCTCGCGCATGCCATGGGCGATGTAGTCCCGCGCGATCACAAGATCCTGCCCCAGATCGTCCCTGCCGCGCAGCACGACATGGGTGTGGGGATGGCCAGTGTTGTGGTGATCGACCGCCACCCAATCCAGACTGGTCCGCAGATCGGCTTCCATGCGGGCCATGAGCTTGCGGACGAACGGCTTGAGGTCGGGGTACTCGGCGGCATCTTCCGCCGACACGATAAAGCGGAACTGGTGGCGGTCCTCGCTACTGCGCTCCAGGAAGTCCTTGCCGTCCGCCCGGTCAGTGTCCCGCCCGTAAAGCGCGCCGGGCCTGCCATCCTGGGTGACGCCGTCGCGCTGGATATAGCGCATGTGGAGGGCCGCCGCTTTCGCGCCCGTGCCGCGCATTTTTACGATCCGGGTTTTGATGATGACGCGGCGTGACCGGAAGGCCGACAGCTTGTCTCGGCTGGCGAGGATTTTGCCCACCCCAAATCCGCGCGCGATCCGGCTGCCTTGGAACTTACTCGAGCCGGACCTGGCTGGCCCGGACAAGGCGGCGGCTCGAAGCACCCGCTGCAGGTAGCTCTTGCCACGGCCGCCACCGCTGGACCGAATTCGTCCGAGCCGAGGCTCGAAGTCGCGTTCGTCAGCCATGGTGCCACCGTTGCACCGCGCCGGGTGGCCGTTGCACCCCCAAAATAGATGTGCAGACAACAAGATGGTGCCCGCGTGGCACCATCGCTTTATCTTGCCCTACCGCGAATTTTTCTCTGCCTACCTGGATCCGACGCAATGTCACGGCGAAATTCCTTCAGGGATTGGGCTGAGATAGCGGCACAAAGAGCGCACTGTGCGTGTCCAAGGACACAAAAAGCGCCTCGGAATGTGCCCGCGAGCGTGGCGCAGCCACGCGAGGAGTCTGGCCAATTATGGGCTGACCGACACTGGAAAAAGCTGTCTCCGCACCCGGCGCGATCTTGGCGACATAGGCCAAAGTTTCGCTGGGAAGCGGGCGTTGCCGCAGCAGATAATCGTCAAATCGGCCCGGTCCGGCGTTGTAGGCGGCGAACATTCCGGGATAGCCGTAGCGCCGATACATCTGCTGGAGATAGGCGGCACCGGCCGTGATATTATCGGATGGTGCGTAGGGATCAGCCCCCAATCCCAATTGCTTTCGTAGGTCGCTATAAGTGCGCGGCATCACCTGCATCAATCACAGCGCTCCGGCGGATGACGTAATGGGCCTTCCATTGAGCATGGTCTTGCCGCCGCTTTCGCGGGTCATGACGGCATTCAGCCAGGCTTCCGGCAACTCGAACGTCGAAGCAGCTTTAGCGACTAGCGGCTGCCATTGCGCGACATCCTTCTGCGACTGCGCGGGCGTTGCGGAGGGTGAACACTGCGCTGAAATGATGAGCGCACAACCGGAGAACAGGCTTAGAAGGTCCATAGCGGTGCGATCCTTTCGATGACGTTGGCGACTGGAACCGGCCCGAAATACCGGCTGTCGAAAGACGTTGGCGGGCTGGTGATGAGAAAAATCTGATCGGGTTTAAGGTCGATGCAGCCGGCCCAGACGGGCAAAGCGCGGCCCAACGAGTCCTGCCGAAGCGCCCGCGCGACTGTGTGGCCATTGATGCTGACAGACTGGCCAGCACGGCAAATATGGTCGCCGGACGACCCGGCTACCCGCTTCACCATCGGCACCGAGCGCGGCAGATACCCACGGGCGGCGGCCAAGTCGGCGGCGGCCCGGGGTGCGCGAACGAAGACCCAGGCTCCGCTTTTCACATTAGCAAAGACACGGCGATAAAGGCCAAGTGGCGCGCTATGCGTGACGTTCCACACCAGAAGCGGGCGCGGGGTCGCCAGCAATTCGATCAAACATCCTGCTACGAGCGCGCCAGCCGCGAGGCTAAGCGCGCGGCGCCGCATCGGTCCGGGTCATGGCATGGGTGGCCGACCACGCCTCAAGATCGGCGATATGATAGCGGATGTAACGGCCATGCTTTCGATAAGCCGGACCGTCGCCGTTCTGCCGCATGCGCTCCAGTGTGCGCCATGACAACTTGACGAAATCTGCGGCCTGTACAGGGGTGTAAAAGGGACTTTGAGAGCGCGCCGACGACGCGCCCGGTTTCGCTTCCATCATATCAACGCCTCACCATTTTTTATGTTTGAGGTGGGCGCGACAACGGGAGCTGCCGAGCCCCCTTGTGAACACTGGCGCACTAGCACGGACATGGGCACTGGCGAAAATCGCGAGTCACAAGATTCGCCAGTTTCGGCAAAAAAGACGAGGCCCCCGCGCGAGGCGCGGGGGCCGGGTCGGCACTAGTCTGCCGGATTCCAGATGACGGCGAACACGCTTTCGTCATCCTGTCCGGCGGCGCGTCCGAGGTTGGCATAGAGCTTCTTGGGCCCGAATGCGGGATCAGCAAGGCTCAGCGAGACGTAATCTTCGCCGGAGGTTTTGCCTTTGCGGACCCAGCCCGCGCCGATCTCCACGGCCTGGCTGTAGATGCGGTAGTCGGGCTGGGTGTCGCCATTCTTGGCGTTGTTCTGAAGGATTTCGACCGGGGCACGGAAAGAAAGGGTCTTGAGCTGGCCCTTAAAGTTGCCGTCCTTAGACTTGGTGACGTGACCGATAGCAGGCATTGCAGTCTCCATTGATTGTCGCGGGAGACCATTCTCCCTTGCGATGGCGAACCGTTTCGGGCGGCGGACGGGCACCCGAACCTGTAAGGCTGAAGCGCAGCGGAAGACCGGAGCGGACAGGTTTTTTGGAAAGGCGAAGCCTTGGGCGCGAGGAGCCGCGCGCAAGCACCGAAGGGGCGAGCACGGCGGGGAAAAAACCTGACCGCGATGGTTTCGGAAGGCCCGGACCCGCCCGTAGGTTATCGCCCACAGCAAGGGAGAAAGGACGCCCAGCGCAATTGCTAAGACGAAAAATACCCTCTGGCCGTCACCCCAAGGAATGGCAAAGGCCAGCTTTTGATTTTCCGCCCTGCCCAGCAAAGCCGACAACCTCAAGATCGCCGGCCAGCCCTACTCCGACAAGAGTCCGTGGGCACAAGACAGATGGGGTTGCAAAAGCATGACCGAATCGCGGGACAAGCGAGCTTTGCGCCGGGTTTCGGGTTGCACGCCATCGAAGGCCGCTGGAGAAAACGTCTTGCGATTTGCCGACATTATCCTTCCGGGTTGCGCCACCCTGCCCGCCGGCGCGAGAGTCACCGACCTAGCAATCCAGAACGCGCTCAACCTGTTCGTCGTGCGCCTTCTTTTGGGCGATAGCATCGAGCCCGAGCCGCGCGCAGAACCGCTCACTCATCTTGGTCATAACCGCAACGACAGGCGATGAGGCATATTCCAGCGCGGTCAAACCCGTTGCGACATAAATTTTGTCCATCAACGGGCCAAGATGTTTGGGCAGCAATTTGCGCTCGGCTGGCGAGCATGGGCCCGCAAATGCCGCTTGCACACACCAGAAGCAAGTGGCCCAGCATTCCAGGATATCCTCGGCAATATGTTCGCCAGCCGTCTCAAGCTGCACATGCCCGATGGCCGGATCGCCACCATCAAACAGGCCAAACAGGATGCGGCCGATAACACGCGGCCAGCTATCTTCCGCACCCTCGCGTGGCAGGACTTGGAGCGATGACGTCTCGATATCCGCCGCCGACGCCGGGCGGTCATGCCCGGCGGCCACAACAATCATCAGCAACGCGCGCAGACGCAGGATATCCAGCGTGGTAAGGGCGCCAGCCTGTTTGCGAAGGCCGATTTTCTTCACAAACTGGCTGGCCGCTTGGACAATCTGCGCGCGCGAAGCCTTGCGCTGGGCCGCCATACGCTGGCGCTCCCGTTTGGCCTCCTCGTCCGCGGCGTATTGCGACGGGTCCATGCCCGTCTCACCCGCAGCCGCCATTGCCGCATCTGGGTCACTGGTCTCGTCGCCAAGATTGAATGCCGAAGCAAGCTGGTCTTCGTCTTCGCTCGCTTCGTCCGCCACGCCGCCAAGACCGATAATGCGGTTGAGAAAGTTGCGGACTAAGGAAAGTTCACTGCCCGCCAGACTGTTGGCGAAAAGCGTGGCGGAGATTTCCGGCGGACGACGACCGGCAATGAAGCTCTCATAGTCCAGAGTGCGAAACTGCTCGGCGCCCTTGTCGTCCGCCTTCTTGCGGCGGCCCGAAAAGCTGGCCGGTTCCGGTTCACGATTGAGCCGGGCTTCGGCCGCTTCCAGCGCATCGAACACGTCGAGAATCATGAGTTCAGCTTCAGTTTCATCCGCCAGCCGTATGGCGGCTTGCTCGGCTGATTTGGAGCGCTGCTCCCGCGCTTCTTGCCGGATAACGTCAACAAGACTGACAATGGCCAGCCCCGAAACCGCGCCATCGCTAAGGCGAAGTCGCGCAAAAGCGGAACGTGTCACACCGGCTGGCAAACGATAGCGCACTTCGTTTTTGCTTGTCCCCGGTAAGGACACAAGGTCGTAGTCCAGCACTTGCCGCCCTAAATTGAGCAATTCAAGCGTGGCGCCAGCCGGCGCCGTACCACCCGGCGGATGCCAGGATAAAATGTCGAGATGGCATTCAAACCGGCCCGGGGCGGCTCTCACATCTAGCCCCGCCAAATCATCGTCCGCCGCTGCGGCCGGCTCCCAGGTCTTTGTATCCACGGCCCTGGATTTGTCGATCAAGCTTGCCAGATCGAGGGCATCAAGCGTTTGCCCAGCCGGTAGCCGCTTGTAGAGACAGGCTTCATGGTTGGTGCCTGCAAAGTTGGATTTGCCCAAGGCTGCGACAGTGCAATTGGCACTGCCATAAAGGACATGATCCCATTTGCGGGTTTCAGCGATGACCGCTTTGGCGTGAAAGAAGCGACCTTTACAGAAGTCTTTAGCGTCATGAACCGTCAGGTTCTTGATGCCGCCAAGCGCCTTGACGGGAAATTCGCCTTTGGCGCTATCGACCAGCAATGCGACTTCCGCGGGCGCAAGCCGGGCGATAAGGTGTTTCAGACCATCCAGCTTATCGTCCCAATAAGGACTGAACACCACCAGCCGCTTGACCGGCTCGCCATCCAATTGCTGGACGAACTGCTCGCCAATGCCTTGCGCTTGGGGTGTCAGAAAGGCAGCCACGGTGCCGTCATCCAACGTGACCGCGCCTGCCGCGGGCGCGGCCCGGCGCAGCCAGGGCGTGCGCGCCTCTGCCCACGTGAGCTGGCTGGCAACAGCTTGGCCGGCATCGTTGAGGCAAGTACCGGCGTACTGCCATACCTGGGCAATGATCTGCTGCTGCGGTGACCCATCGTCCGTGCATTCCAAACTGCCCGCCAATTCCAAATTTCCGGCCAGGCCGGAACTGGTCATATTGGCGGAACTGACAATGATGCGCCCCGCACCCCGGCCGATCTGCAGCACGATCTTGGGATGAAAAACGCCTTTGGCTGTCACGCCGCTGGCGGAATACCAGCGGCCGGCGACGCGCGGCAGCGCCAGCCCGCCGTCCAGGGCTTCGCGAAGCATCTTGTCGTCTACCAGCAGCAGATTGTTGTGGCAGCCCGCACCGCGCAGCCGCGGCAGCGCAATGTCTTCATATGCTTCGAAATCGACACAGAAGCTGGTGATGATGCTGGTATGAAAGCCCCGGTCGCCAAAGCGCTCGTAAAGTTTCATGGTGCTTCCAGCACCTTTTGGCCGCGCGGCGTCAGGCCAGTATCGTCAATCAAATGGATGTCGCGGAGGAACTGAATGGTTGGCCCAAGCCTGGGATTGGTGAGGGTTGGACCATCCTTTTTGCGAAGGCGGATCAGACCGTCATCAGTCTCGATCAGGAATGTGTAATCGCCCTGGTGACGCAGCTTTTTGAGCGCCACCCACAAATGCCGACGCAAGACCCGCTCCTCCAGAAGCCGCGCCACGGCCTGGTGAAATGGCAAATCGGCGCATTGCTGGAGAAACTGGGATTCCGTCAGGAGCGAATGAAAGGCGTTCATATTGCCGAGCTGATGCAGCTCGCGTTTGAGTGACTCCAGACCCGCCAAAAAGCGCTTGTTGAGGATCGCAAGGAGCGTCACCGCCTTAGAAGCGATCTCAGTCGAACAAAAATTCGTCTCTCGGCCAGAAGGCAGCACATCGCGCACCAACGTCCATTCGCTGTCGCCATCGGGCGCGAAACTATTGGGGTTGGCTTTGACAGACGCGGCAAAGGCGCTCCAGCTTTTGCCTCCAGCCTTGGCCTCATCGGTAATCCGCTGGGCGCACAATCCGATTAGTGCCGCAGGGGCGATGCCGCGCGGATATTCCGCAAGCGTATCGAGCATATAGCGCAGCAGCGTCTCCAAGGCGACATGGCAAAGGTCGTTGGCCTGGTAGCCTTGCCAGCGATCCACTTGCGCCGCCAACGCCGGTCCTGGATCGAAGATCTGACCCTTGCCATCTTTACCGGCATAGAGAATCCAGCGCACGTCATCGGGTGTGGGACTACGGCCCAGCATGGATGCGATTTTCAGGACCAGACTGAGGCTGGCTTTGCGCGATAGGGCATTGACGTCAGAAATGCCCGCGCGCGCGAACAGAATATTCTCATAGCAAGTGCGCTCAGCGGCCTGTTTGCGGATACCGGATGGCGACAAGCGGCCGAAGCGCTCCAGATCGGCCTGGCTGACACGCCCGCGCTCAATGGCGTTTATGAAGGGCTGCGCGAGGTCATCGAGCTCGTCGGCAAAGGCCTTGGCCAGCGTATCGCCAACCGTTTCGCTGGGCACGGCAATGTCATGGGTCACAACGTCGGTAAAGATGCCGACTTCGGAAAGCTGGCTGGCATAGGCCAAACCATACGCGCCCCATGGCAGTTTAAAGTAGAAAGTATCGCTCTTCGGTTCGGCGTCGGCGGCAAAATCCACGACCTTCGGTATCCCGTTCAAAAGTCGCTCACGCGCCCATTGGATGCCGGTGATGCCGCCTTCATTGCCGCGAACATAAGCGATCAGGGCATAGAGAGCCTCCGTGCGCCGGATATAACGCTGCCAAGTGACGGGATTGGTGTCGCCAACACGCTTGGCGTAAGTCGCGCTCAGCCAGGCATAGAGACCGTAATATCGCATCCGCAAGGTCACGTTACCGATGCCGGGAATAAGCGACTGATAAAGATTGACGCTGGTGTTTTGCATGCCCAACGGATCGAGACCGCTTTTGCTGCGGTACTCGGTCCATTCGGGCAGATGGGCGGACGCGGCCGCGATCACCATTATCGTTCGTCTCGCTTGCGCCGGGCCTGGTCGCCGGGGATGAGAACCGTAGCGTGCATTTGGCAGCTTTTGCACTTTAAGCGCCGGGAGACATCCCACAATTTGCGGTCGCTGTTTCGGGACCGTTGGATCAAATCGTAGGGGCGAAAGCCGGCCACATGCCCGCAACGGCGGCACAGCGCCCATAGCGTCACGCGGGCATTGTGGGCCTGCCACAAATCCTCGATTCCGTACCCTTCATCCATGAGAACAATAGGAGAACAAACCTGTCCTAGGAGTCCAGCCCTAGTGGTTGTGGCGGGTCTCCCGCCGCATGGCATATCTCCCCCTCGGCCTCAC
>Ga0136846_1226290_pt1 | contig 10663 bp, 9 predicted proteins | sample HopSoiMetagenom2_FD_96841 | JGI IMG/M metagenome (GOLD analysis project Ga0136846, IMG submission 96841) | Grasslands soil microbial communities from Hopland, California, USA - 2 Assembly 2016 (version 4) | ecosystem: Environmental > Terrestrial > Soil > Grasslands | place: USA: Hopland... | reverse complement strand
CGGCCTACGAGGCGGTGTGCGACGTGCTGGAGCGCGCGCTCGGCGCCGAGCGGGCCGTTCTGCCGGGTGCGGGGCACGGCGTGCAGTGGGCGCCCGGCTTCAACGACGTCTTCGCGGGCTTCCTGCGGCGGGCGCGGTGAGGCTCCCGATCGAGACGGAGCGGCTCACGATCCGCCCGCTCCGCGAGGACGACGCCGAAGCGCTGCACGAGGCGTGGAGCGATCCCGAGGTGTTCCGGTACCTGCCGGCGGAGGCCGCGTCCTCGGTCGAGGAGACGCGGACGCGGATGGCTCGCCACCTCGGCAAGGACCTGGCCCTCTGGGCCGTGGAGGACCGCGCCTCGGGCGAGGTCGTCGGCGTCTGCGGGCTGATTCCCGCCCAGGGCACGGGCCCGGACATCGAGGTGGCCTACCACCTGGCGCGGCGCTGGTGGGGGCAGGGCATCGCGACCGAGGCGGCGAGCGCGTGCGTGGCGACCGGCCTCGCGGACGGCCTGCCGCGGGTGGTCGCCTACGCGTTCACCGAGAACGCGGCGTCGATCCGGGTGCTCGAGAAGTCGGGCCTGCACCGCGCGGGCACGCGCCAGGCCTACGGCGCCGAGCTGGTGTTCTTCTCCACGTAGCCGAGCGGGACGGCCGCCGTGTTGCCGGTCGAGTCGCCGGCGAGCAGCGTCGCGCCCCAGCGCCCGGCCGGGACGGGGACATTCGCCGACCCGGTCAGGCGGCGCTTGCCGAGGTCGTCGGTCTTGCTCCCGGCGCCGTTCGAGAAGCGGACGCGCAGGTGCACCCACGGCGTCTCGTCGTCGGTCGCCGTCCAGGAGACGCGGCCGCCGGCGATCGTCGCGGAGACGTCCGGCGGGGTCGTGTCGCGGCGCACCTCGAACGGGCCGACCGGGACCTCGGCGGTGTTGCCGGCGATGTCGGTGGCGACGAGCGTCGCCGCGTAGGCCTGGACCGGGCGCGCGCCCGGATCCCAGGTAAGGGTGTGCCGCCCGGGCCGGAGCGTGTACGGGCGCCGCTCCCCGGCCACGGCGAGGCGGACGGCCGCGGTCTTCGAGAGCTGGAAGGTGACCGAGGCCTGGTCGCGGAAGCCGGCGCGCGGGAGCGGGTAGACGACCTTGACGGCCGAGACCGGCGTGACGTCGGGCGGCGTCGTCAGGTCGTCGCCGAAGAGGGCCGCGTACTCCGGCCACTCCGGGCGGTCGTCGAGCTGCGAGAGCCGGTTGAGCAGGTCGACGACGTACGAGTGGTAGTGGAGCGAGGCCTCGGTTCCGCCGAGCGAGTAGAGCGACCAGGAGCCGGTGTCGAACTGGGGCAGCATCGCCGCCGCCGACGACATCAGCTTGTCGGCGAAGAGCGCGGCGGTCGCGTCGCCGGACGTGCGCGCGTACTCGGCGATGGAGAGCGCCGTCTGCAGCTGCGCGTTCAGCACCGTCAGGGACGAGAAGCTGTAGAGCCGTACCCAGGGGCCGACCGGCAGCTCACGCGTGAGCGCCCGCGCCGCGGTGAACGCGTGCGCGGCGGTGTCGAGGTACGTCGGATCGTCGAGGTTCGTAGCGACGCGCGAGTACGCCTGGGCGAAGGCCGCCTGCGCCATCCCGGACGTCCAGGGTGGGCGGCCGCCGCCGAACGGGAACAGGTAGTCCCACGCGAGGCCGCCGTTCGCGGTCGCCTCGGCACGGTCGAGCAGCGCCACGGCCAGGCTCGCGGCGGGCGCCGCGTCGAAGGCCGGCGCGAGGTTGCTCAGCTTCGAGGCGTTCGCGAGCGGATGGAACTGGAAGCCGTGGCCCGGGAACCAGCGGTAGACGACGCCGTCGTCGTCGGAGATATCGAGGGCCGAGCGCGGTGCCGCCTTCGTACCGAGGTAGCCGGCGTTGGCGTCGAGGGCCGTGAAGAGGGTCAGCGCGCGCGGCCCGTCGTAGCGGTTCGCCAGCGCGGCCGCGTCGTGCAGCGCCCCCGCCAGGTTCGACGCCCGGTCCCCGGGCAGGCGATTCCAGGTCGCAAGTGCTCGGCTGACCGAGGCCCGGTACTGCCCCGCGGCGTCGGCGTCCAGCCGGCCGGCGATCAGCGCCTGGTTGATCCCGCGCGTCGCCGCGGCGGCATCTTTCCGCGCCTGGGTGGCCGCGACCGCGGGCGACGCGAGCGCGGCGGCGAGAACGGCGAGGATGGCGACTCGGCCGAACACGACCTGGCCGAACGTACAGCCCATCGCAGCCGGCGGCCAGGCGACCGAACAGTGTTCTTACAAGCCGGGACACCGTGGAGACAGACGGCGACGCCCCAACCTTGGAGCCCTGGCGCCTACGATCGCCGCGCGTGAAGGTCTGGGTCGATTTCACGAACACGGCGCACGTCCAGGTGCTGCGGCCGCTCGTCGAGCTGCTCGAGGAGCAGGGCCACGAGGTCGACCTCACCGCCAGACCGCTGTCGCAGACGGTCGCGATGCTCGACCGCTGGGGGCGTCCCGCCGAGGTGATCGGCCATCACGGCGGCGCCGGCCGGCTCGGCAAGGCGGAGGCCGCCGCCTCGCGCGTGCCGGCGCTTCTGCGCTGGGCGCGCGGCCGCGGCATCGACCGCGGGCTCGCGCACGGCTCGACCGACCTACCGCCCGTCTGCCGGCTCCTGCGCATCCCGAACACGACGATGTTCGACTACGAGTGGGCCTCGCTCCAGCACCACGTCAACTGCCGGCTCGCGACGCGCGTGCTCGTCCCCGACGCGATCCCGGCCGAGCGGCTGGCGCGCTACGGCGCGAAGCCGCCCAAGCTCGTCCGCTACCCGGGTCTGAAGGAGGAGTACTTCCTGGCCGACTTCGAGCCCGACCCCGCGGTGCTCGAGCAGGTCGGCGCCGACCCGTCCCGGGTCGTCTGCGTGATCCGCACCGCGCCGTCGTACGCGCTCTACCTCGGCGGCTCGGAGAACCCGCTCCTGCCGCGCCTCCTCCAGCGCGTCTCCGACGACGGCGGCGCGCAGGCCGTGGTCATCAGCCGGACGCCGGAGCAGGCGGAGGCGATCGCGGCACTCGGCCTCCCCGGCGTGCTCGTCCCACGCGAGACGGTCGACGGCCGCAGCCTGGTCGCGCTCGCCGACCTGCTTGTCTCTGCCGGCGGGACGATGAACCGCGAGGCGGCGGTGCTCGGCACGCCGGTCTGGTCGATCTTCGAGGGGCCGCCGGGCGCCGTCGACGAGCAGCTCGTCGCTGACGGGCGATTGCGGATGCTGGCCGACCCGGCCGACCTCGAGATCCGCAGGAAGCCCGATCCGGAGGCCTGGCGCAACCGCGTGCGCCGCGACCCGTCCGACCTCCTGCGCTGGGCCGTTACCGACGACCGGCCGTGAGCGCCCGCTCGACGGCCTCCTCGCGATCCTCCTCGGGCACGGGCCGCTTGAGCCGTAGCGCCTCCAGGTGCCGCTGCTTGAGGATCTCGAGCGTGTAGACCATCCAGATCGAGGTGGCGACGACGACGAGACCGCCGCCCAGGGCGAGGATCGTGTTGCGCAGGTCCCACGCGCCGTGCGGGCGCGGCGGCGCGAAGCGCAGCAGGATCGCGTAGGCCGAGAGCAGCGCCGCCCACAGGTGCAGGTAGGCGGCCGTCCGCCGCTGCGAGAGGCCGATGCGCATGAACCGGTGGTAGAAGTGGTTCTGGTCGGCGCTCCAGGGCGGCCGGTGGTACTTGAGCCGCTTCAGCACGACGAACGACGTGTCGAAGATCGGTACCGCGAGCACGAGCAGCGGGCCGACGAGCGCGACTGTCGCGGCCGTCTTCATCACGCCCTGCACCGCGATCGCGGCCAGCAGGAAGCCGAGCGCGAGCGCGCCCGTGTCGCCCATGAAGATTCGCGCCGGGTGGTAGTTGAAGACGAGGAACGCGAGCGTCGCGCCGCACACGATCGCGGACAGGACCGCCGCGTTCTCACGTCCGAACGAGGCGCCGAGGATCGCGTACGAGCAGGCGGCGATGCCGACAATGCCGGCGGCGTGCCCGTCCATCCCGTCGATCAGGTTCACCAGGTTCGAGACGGCCGCGATGAAGAGGATCGTGATCGGGTAGGCGACCCAGCCGAGATCGTGGTCGCCGATCAGCGGCAGCGTGACGTGGTTGAACGTCACGTCGTAGCCGATCACCGGGATGCAGGCGACCGCGACGATCGCGCCCATCTTGACGCTCGGCCGGATCCCGTGAACGTCGTCGACGAAGCCGATCGCCGCGGCGAGCAGGAAGCCGGCCATGATCCCGCGCCACGGGCCGGTCATGTCGACCCAGATGAAGGCGCAGATCGCGACTGCGGTGACGATGGCGACGCCCCCGATCCGCGGCACCGGCCGCTTGTGCACGCGCGGGCGGTCGGCACGGTCGTCGAGCCCGCCGACGAACGGGGCGATGCGACCCACCAGCGGGGTCAGCGCAACGACGATGACAGCCGCGACGGCGAACCCGATGGCCGCCGGACTGTCCACCACCAGGGCGCGAACCGACTCCTGGAAGGACATCCGCCGTGTATAGCAGAGTGCTCACCGGGCAGAGACGTGGCGCCCGGGCTCTTCCATAGTGTGTCTACCATCCGCCGCTCATGACCGAAGCGCTCACGACATCCGCATTCGACGACCGCATCGCCACGCGCGAGGCCAGGATCGGCATCGTCGGGCTCGGCTACGCCGGCCTGCCGCTGGCCATGGCCTTCGGCGAGGCCGGCTTCCACGTCACCGGCGTCGATCTGAACGAGCAGCGGGTCCAGGCGGTGCGCGAGCAGCGCTCGTACCTGGTCGACGTGCCGGCCGAGCGGTACGGCCCGCTCGACGGCCGGCTGCAAGCCACCACCGACTACGCGGAGGTATCAGAGCTCGACGCGCTGACGATCTGCGTGCCCACGCCGCTCTCGAAGACGCGCTCGCCGGACCTCTCCTACATCGTCTCGGCGGCCGAGTCGGTGTCCGCGAACCTGCGCCCCGGCCAGCTCGTCGTGCTCCAGTCGACGACGTACCCCGGCACGACCGAGGAGATCGTGTTGCCGATCCTCGAGCGCTCCGGCGGCGAGGTCGGCTCCGACTTCTTCCTCGGCTACGCGCCCGAGCGCGTCGATCCGTGGAACCGGGACTGGAACATCCACAACACGCCGAAGCTCGTCGCCGGCGTGACGCCGGAGTGCCGCCGCCGCACCGAGCTGCTCTACCGGCAGATCGTCGACACGATCGTCCCGTGCTCGAGCCCGATGGTGGCCGAGACCGCGAAGATCCACGAGAACACCTTCCGCGCGGTCAACATCGCCCTTGCGAACGAGCTGGCGCTGATGTGCGACCGGCTCGGGATCTCGGCCTGGGAGGTCATCGAGGCGGCGGCAACGAAGCCGTTCGCCTTCCTGCCGCACTACCCCGGCCCGGGCCTCGGCGGCGACTGCATCCCGATCGTGCCCCACTACCTCGCCTGGCGCCTGCGCGAGTACGGCTACTCGGCGCAGCTGATCGAGGCGGCGCACGAGGTCAACGCGCGGATGCCGATCTACGTCGTCTCGAAGATCTCCGACGCGCTCAACGACGCCGGCCTGCCGATCAAGGGCGCGCGCATCCTGCTGCTCGGGATGGCGTACAAGCCGGACGTGCACGACACCCGCGAGTCGCCGAGCCTCGAGATCATGCGGCAGCTGCTCCAGCGGGGCGGCAACGTCGTCTTCTGCGACGACTGGGTGCCGACGGTCGAGCTCGACGGCGCGACGCACGAGACGCTGACGTGGTCGGCGGAGACCGTGCGCGAGGCGGATTGCGTGGTCGTCCTGACGCCGCACACCGAGTTCCTGCAGCAGCCGCTCTGGGACGACGCGAAGCTCATCGTGGACACGCGCAACGTCGTGCCGCTGGCGACGACGAGCGCCGTCACCAGAATTTAGTGGCCCTTCAGGCGGTGCCCTCCGGGTCCCTGGCGCGCGATGAGCGGCGCCATGCGTCGTCCTCAGTCGCCCCAATAGTGATCACTATTGGGGCTCCCTGCGTCCTAGCCTGGCTTGCTCCTCGCACGCCAGGAATGCGGCCGCACCACCTGAAGGGGCACTAATGAAGCTGCTCGTCCTCGGGGCGGGCTACCTGGGCGCGAAAGCCGCCGAGCTGGCGCTCGACCGCGGCGACGAGGTGCTGCTCGCCGACAACTGGTGGGCGACCGACCGCGGGCAGCTCGCGCCGCTCGAGGTCCGGGGTGCGCGCGTCGCCACCGTCGACATCCGCGACCGCCACGCGCTCGACGGGCTCATGGCGGAGCGCCCCGACCGGGTGCTCGTCCTTGCCGCGCAGGCTTCACGGCCGCTGGCCGAGGTGCACCCGGACTACACGGAGGAGACCAATCTCAGCGGGGTTCGGCGTGTGGCCGAGGCGGTCGCGAACGCGGGCGGCCTGCCGGTCGCCTATGCCAGCTCGCTGCACGTGTACGGCCCTGGCCTGACAGGAGACGTCGATACCGGCCACCCGTACGGCGCCCAGGGCGACCTCGCACACCTCTCGAAGATCTACGCCGAGCTCTGCCTGGACATGTTCGCGCGGCGGCACGGCTTCCCGGTCGGGCTCTTCCGGCTCGGGATCCTCTACGGGCCGAGCACCGTCGAGCACGCCCGCGCCGAGTCGCAGACGGTGGTGGACAAGTTCCGCCGCCTCGCCGCCGCCGGGGAGCCGCTGCAGGTCGATCCGGGCGCCGGGACGATCGGCGTGGCGCACGTGGCCGACGCGGCGCAGATCTTGCTCGACGGGTCCCTCGACGGGCCGGCCAACGTCGCCGCCGAGGCGGTGACGGTGGCGGACCTCGCCGCCTTCGCGCGCGGGCGTCCCGGCGCGGGCGGCGCGTCGTGTCGGTTCATCACGCCCTTCGAGTACCGGTATCGCGTCGCGGACTATCTCCGCGAGTGCGTTGCCGCGTGAAGCTCCTCGTCACCGGCGCGTCGGGTTTCCTCGGCTCACGCACCACCGAGCTCCTGCGCGGGCGCGGGCACGAGGTCGTCCCGCTCGTCCGGCCCGGCGGCCGGGAGCGGAGTGGCGTCCCCAGAGGCGCCGTCGCGCTGGACGCCGGCGACGTCGCGGCGCGGGACCTGATCCAGGGCTGCGACGCCGTCCTTCACTTCGCCGGTGTCCCCGACCCTGCCTCGTCGGCGCGCGACCCCGCGCGCGCCGTGCGCGAGAACGCCGGCACGACCCTGAACCTGCTCGAGGGCGCCGAGCACCACGGCGCCGGCTTCGTCTACCCGTCGACGATCCGCGCCGCGCTCGAGCCGCCGCCCGACGAGTACGCCTTCTCCAAGCGGCTCGGCGAGCTCGTGTGCCGGCTGCACTGGTGGCCCTCCGCGGTGGTCCGGCTGCCGTCGGTCTTCGGGCCGGGCCAGGTCGCGTCGGAAGGGGCTACCGGCGCGCTCGCCGCCTTCGCGGCGCGCGCCCTTGCCGGCGAGCCGATCACCATCCCCGGCGACCCGCTGCGGACGCGGGACTTCGTCTACGTCGACGACGTCGTCGACGGCCTGGAGCGGATCGTCGCCGACGCCGCCTGGGAGCCGGCCACGTTCACGAGCGGGATCGCCACGCCCCTCGTCCGCGCGGCTGAGCTCGTCATCGAGGCCGCCGGCTCGAGCTCGCCGGTCGAGACGCCGGGAGGGAACCTCCCCGAGGGCGAGAACGAGAGCTACCGGGGCGATGGCCCGTCGATACGGTTCACGCCTCGTCCGCTCGAGAGAGGAATCTCGGACTATGTCGACTGGCTCCGCGTTCATACCGCTGCTGAAGGCCGCACCCGAGGCTGACCAGCTCGCGGAGCGCCTCGAGGGCGGACCCTGGCGTGGCCTCGAGCTCGCGCTCTTCGCGCGGCACATCGCCGACGACGACGCGCTCGCGCGGGTGGTCGAGACGGTCCGCAACGCCGGCGCGCCGGCCGCGTTCACCTGGACCGCCGAGGCGCCCGTCTCGTGGCCCAGCGGCGCGTTCGTGCGCGTCGACCGCCTCGACGACGAGGCGCGCGCCGGCATCGAGCGCTCCGCCGAGGTCGCGCGCGCGATCGGCTCGCCCGTCCTGACCATCCACCTCTTCGCGCCCATGAGCCCCGACGAGTACGCCGCGGGCGTCGGCGTCGACGAGGCCGCGGTGGAGGACTTCCTCCGCTTCTACGCCGACGCGTGCCTGGCCCGCGGCGTGACGCCCTGCATCGAGAACGTCCCGCCCGTGCTGCGCATGCGCGAGGGCGGCGTCTACCTCTCGCCGCTCGGCGGCCACTGGCGCGACCTGCTCGCCTGGCGCGACCGCGTGCCGGAGCTGCACTTCACCTTCGACACTTCGCACGCGGCGCTCTTCCGCACCTTCGCCGCCGCCTACGGCTCGCTCTTTGGGCTGACGACCGCGGACGACCTCGACCTGACTCGCTACGTCGAGGAGCTCGCGCCGGCCGCGGAGGTCGCCCACGTCTCGGACGCCCACGGCCTGCTCGGCGAGGGACTGCCGTACGGCTCGGGCGAGCTCGACCTCGACCCGGTCGTCGCCCGGCTCGCCGAGACGGTGCCCTACCTCGTGGCCGAGATCAACGAGCCGGATCCCGGCCGCTCGCCCGACATGAAGGCTGCATACCGCGCGATCGAGCGCGCCGCGTCCCTGCAGGGACGGCCCCTGGCGCGAGCGCCGAGACGTCTCCCGCGCGACGGCTTCGACTGGCAGGCGGTCCTGCAGCGGCGCGACCCGGTCCCGGCCCTGCTCGAGCTGCAGGAGCTCTTCGGGGGGCGCCGCGTGCTCGTCACCGGCGGCGCCGGCTCGATCGGCACCGCGCTCACGAGCTTCCTGCTCGGCTTCCGCCCCGACCGCATCTCGGTGCTCGACACGAACGAGGCCGCGCTCACCGCCGACCGCCGCTCGCGCGACGCGGTCGCGGTCGCCGCGATGCAGCACGTGCTCTGCGACATCCGCGACGCCGGCCGCGTCGAGCGCGAGATCGCCGCGGCCCGCCCGGACATCGTCTTCCACCTCGCCGCCTACAAGCACGTGGACTGGGCGGAGAGCTATCCCGACGAGTTAATCGAGACGAACCTGGTCGGCAGCTGGAACGTCCTGCGAGCGGCCGACGAGGCCGGCGTCGACACCGTCATCGTCGCGTCGACCGACAAGGCGGCGCTGGCCGCGAGCTTCTATGGACGGACCAAGCGCTTCATGGAGCAGCTGACCGCGTACGCCGCGCGCGGCGGCGGCTCCCGCCGCACGGCCGTCCGCTTCTTGAACGTTCTCGGCTCCGCCGGCAGCGCGTCCGAGCTCTTCCTCCGGCAGACGCGCGCGGATGTGCCGCTCACCGTCACCGACACCGGGATGCTCCGCTACTGGATCACGATGGCGCACGCCGCCACGCTTGCCGCCCACGGCGCGCTGCTCGCGCGCGACGGCGTCCAGCTGGCCGCACCGTCGGATGCCGTCGTGCTCACGGTGGGCGAGCTCGCCCAGCGCATCTGGCGCGAGGGCGGCGGCCAGGGCGAGGCCGACATCGAGCTGCTCGGCATCCGCCCCGGCGAGACGCTCAGCGAGGTGCTCGTCGGCCCGCACGAGGATCTGGCCGAGCCGCGCTTCCAGGGCATCGCGCCGATCGTCGCCGAGATTCCCGCCGCCGCGCCGGCCTGGGTCGCGGAGCGGCTCCCCGCGCGCGGGACGCGCGAGGAGACCCGGGCGGTGTGGCTCGAGGCCATGCGCCGTCCGGGCCTGCTCGCGCCGGCAGCTCCGACGCGGACGTAGTGGCTGACAGCCACGAACCCTGAGTTAGTGGCTGACAGCCACTAAGTCAGGACGACGCTCCGGCCATCATCACCGAGGCCAGCTCGCGCCACTGGCGCAGCGCGACGTCGCCGTCGATCGTGGGATGCACCTCGACGTCGGAGAAGAAGTTGATCGGGTTCTCGAGCATCATCTGGTTCAGCGACTCGACATTGTCGAAGCTCGCGATGCCGAAGCCGCCTCCGCCGCCGGCGAAGAACTCGAAGACCTCGAGGTTGCCGCGGTACTTCTCACGCCATTGCGCGAACCCCTCGATCACCATGCCCACCTGCTCGGGCGGGATCGGGAACTTCGGGCGCACGATCACCGCAAACCGCATTGCACTACCTCCCGTTTGGCATCCGGACCCGGGCGACGCTACTCCGCCGCCGGGGCGCGATCAACGGGTGCCGTAGAGGCAGTCGCCGGCATCGCCGAGCCCGGGCACGATGTACCCCTTCTCGTTGAGCCCGCGGTCGACGGCGGCGGTCACGATCCGCACGTCGGGATGCTCGGTCTGGACGTGCTCGATGCCTTCGGGCGCCGAGACGAGGCAGACCAGCGCGACCGAGCGCGCACCCGCGCGCTTGACCTGCTCGATCGCGGCCGAGCTCGAGTTGCCGGTCGCGAGCATCGGGTCGAGCACGATCGCGTCGCGCTCCTCGAGGTCGGCCGGCAGCTTGACGTAGTACTCGACCGGCTCCAGCGTCTCCTCGTCGCGGTAGAGGCCGATGAACCCGACGCGTGCGCTCGAGACGAGCGACAGGACGCCTTCGAGCATGCCGACGCCGGCGCGCAGCACCGGGCACACAGCCACCTTCTTGCCGGAGATGCGCTGCGTGGTCATGCGCTCGAGGGGCGTCTCGATCTCGACGTCCTCGGTCGGGAAGTCCTTGGTCGCCTCGTAGGTGAGGAGCAGCGT
>Ga0136846_1216088_pt1 | contig 10663 bp, 7 predicted proteins | sample HopSoiMetagenom2_FD_96841 | JGI IMG/M metagenome (GOLD analysis project Ga0136846, IMG submission 96841) | Grasslands soil microbial communities from Hopland, California, USA - 2 Assembly 2016 (version 4) | ecosystem: Environmental > Terrestrial > Soil > Grasslands | place: USA: Hopland... | reverse complement strand
TTGGTGAACACGCTCCCGCAGTTGGGTTCGGCGATCGGCTGGGTCTGCCGGCGCCACCGCCGCGCGGCGTCCATCGCGGCCCGGATCTCCGCCGGGTCGCCGGGGCGCAGCCGCAGCTTTGCCGCAACGATGACCGCGTCGGCCGGCAGAGCGGTGGACCGGTAGGCGAAGCCGACCTCGTCCGCCGGAACAGCTCGGATCCGGTCCGTCGCGAGCTCGATCATGTCAACCGAGGCGACGACGTCGGCCATCTGGCCGTCGTGCGCGCCCGCGTTCATCCGGATCGCGCCACCCAGACTCGCCGGGATGGCGACCCCGAACCCGAGACCCGCGAGCCCGTGCTGCTGTGCGACCCCCGCGATCGCCGGCAGTGGCATGGCCCCGCCCGCCGTCACGACATCGCCGTCGCGCGCCGACCATCGGAAGCCGCCGCCGAGTCGGAGCACGATCCCACGGAACCCCTCGTCGGCGACGAGCACGTTCGACCCCTTGCCGACGATCGCCACGGACACGCCCGTGGTCGAGGCCGCCCTCGCCACCGCGTGGAGATCGTCGACGGATACCGGCTCGACGAACAGCGCCGCGGGTCCGCCGATGCGAAATGTCGTCAGCGGCGCCATCGGGACGTCGTCCCGGACGCGGTCGCCGCACGCCTGGCGGAGGATCGCGCGGGCGGCATCGATCGGGTCGGTCATCGGTCCAGCTCCTCGATGCGCTCGCGCACGGCGTCGCCGAGGAGCCACACATCGCCGCATCCCATAGTGACGACCAGATCGCCCGCGCGCACCTCGTCGGCGAGGTAGGTGACGACGTCGAGGCGATGCGGGAGGTAGACGACCGTCGGCCCGACGTCGCGCGCCGCTGCCGCCTGCACGACACCGTCTGCCACGAGCTGACCGGTCACGCCGGGGATCGGCGGCTGCGCGGCGCCGTACACGTCGGTGACGACGACCAGGTCTGCATCGACGACGCTCGCGCCGAGCTCACGCCACAGCGCCTGGACGCGCCAGTACCGATGGGGCTGAACGAGCGCGATCACGCGGGCGGGCGCCCGGCGTCGCGCCGTCGCGATCGTGACCTCCATCTCGGTAGCCGTCTGGCCGTAGTCGTCGAAGAACTCGGCGTCTCGCGCGCGGCCGCGCAGCTCGAAGCGGCGATGCACGCCATCGAACGTCGCGAGCGCGTCCGCTGCCGAGCGAGGATCGACGCCGAGGAGGTGTGCGGCCGCGATCGCCGCCGCGGCATCGAGGAGGTTGTGTGCGCCGTCGATCCGCAGCGCGACGGGGACGGTCGCGCCGTCGACGGTGATCGTGCCGCGCGCTCCGTGCGGACCGAGGTCATCGATGCCAACCCGGTATCGGGCGTCGGTCGTCACGCCGTACGTGACCCGATCGACGTCGGCGAGCGCGACGGCACGCAGCGCGCCCGGGTCGTCGGCGCATGCGACGACGGCGCCACACCCGGTCGTGAACCGCGCGAACGCACGCTCTATCTCCTCGCGGCCGCCCGGATAGAAGTCGACGTGATCCACATCGACGTTCGTGATGACGCCGATCGACGGCGTGCCGAGGAGGAAGGAGCCGTCGCTCTCATCGGCCTCGAACACGAAGAGGTCGCCGTCGCCGTGGCGCGCGCCGCCGCCGGTTTCGTTGAGATCGCCGCCGATCAGGTAGGACGGATCACGTCCGGCGGCGACGAGGATGGACGCAAGCATCGATGTCGTGGTGGTCTTGCCGTGCGTCCCGCCCACCGCGATCGCACGCCGGCCCACCGCGAGCGCGGCGACCGCCTGTTGCCGCCGCCAGATCGGGATGCGGGCCTCCGTGGCGGCGCCGAGCTCCGGATCGTCCGCCGGGATCGCGCTCGACGTGATCACGACGTCGGGGCGTGGATCGTCGAAGACTGCGGCGACATCGTGACCGGTGTGCACCGTCGCGCCGGCCGCCGCGACGTCGTCGAGGGCGCGCGATCGTTTGAGATCGGAGCCTTGCACCCCGACCCCCCGCGCGAGGAGCAGCCGTGCGAGGTTCCGCATCCCCGCGCCGCCGATCCCGATCAGGTGCGCGCGGCGCACGCCGGCCAGATCGGGCACGGGCAACGTCGGGATGGATCCAGGAGGCGCCATCCAAAGGGAGTCAGGATCGCTCATCGCGCCTCCCTCGCGACCCCGACGCACAGGTCCGCGATCCGGTCGGCGGCGTCGGGCCGTCCCCACGCCCGCGCCGCCGCCGCCATCGCCGATCTCGTCGCCCGATCGTCCACGAGCTCCAGGATGCCGCGCACCAGCGTGGACGACGACAGATCGCGGTCGAGCACCATCCGCGCGGCGCCGGCTGCGACGAGCTCGCGAGCGTTCGCCTCCTGGTGGTTCTCCGTGGCGTGGGGGTACGGCACGAGGATCGACGGGAGGCCGCACGCCGTCACCTCCGCCACGCTGCCGCCGGCGCGTGCCACGACCACGTCGGCGAGCGCGAAGGCGCGATCCATGCGTCCGACGAACGGCACGACCGCCACGCGCAAGGCTGCCGAGCGGTCCACCGCACGCGCGACGTCGGCATCGTGGCCCGGTCCGGCGCTCACGAGGATCTGGAGGTCACCTCGATCGGCGAACGCCGGGAGCGCGTCTGCGATCACGCGATCGAGATGCAGAGCGCCTTGGCTCCCCCCGAACACGAACACCGTCGTGCGACCTAGCTCGAGGCCGAACGCCTCGCACGCCTCGGCGCGCAGCCGGTCGCGTCGCTCGGGCACCACAGCGATCTCGGAGCGGATCGGATTGCCCGTCCGTTCGACGCGGACGCCGTCGGGGAGCCGCCCGGCGGTCCCGTCGAACGTCGTGGCGACCGCCGCCGCCCACCGCGCCGCGATCCGGTTGACGATGCCGGGAACGCTGTTCGGTTCGATCAAGACGAGCGGCACGTGCGTCCGCCGGGCCGCGAGCGCCGCAGGTCCGCTCGCGAACCCGCCGACGCTGACGACGACGTCGGCGCCGCCGACGAGCGGGCGGACCGATCGCGCGCCGCGGACCGCCCGCGCGGCCGCGCGGACCGCCGACAAGGAGAATCGGGCCTGCGCCGCCGAGACCTGCACCGGGACGAACCGGAACCCGGCCTGAGGAACGAGCTGCGCCTCTTGTCCGTCCGCCGCGCCGACGAACACGATCGACGCGCCGTGTGTGTCACGAAGCGCGGTGGCGGTGGCGAGCGCCGGGAAGACGTGCCCAGCGGTGCCGCCGCCCGTGACGACGACGTTCATCGCCCGGGCGCGGACCCTCGGCGTACCAGCGGCGGCGCGGCGTCGCGCGCCACGCTCGCGAGCACTCCGACGCCGACGAGCGTCACGACCAGCGCCGTTCCGCCGAACGACACGAGCGGCAACGGGACGCCGGTGATCGGCAGCAGGCCCGTGACCGCGCCCATGTTCACGATCGCTTGCAGGCCGATCCAGCCGATGACGCCGGCCGCGAGCAGCCGCTCGAAGGTGCCTCGAGCGTGCATCGCGATCCGCACGCCCGCGTAGATCAGGACGCCGAACGCGATGAGCACGGCCAGCGCGCCGAACAACCCGAGCTCCTCCCCGATCACGGCGTAGATGAAGTCGGAGTGCGCGTTGGGCAGGAAGTCCCACTTCGCCCGGCTCGTGCCGAGGCCCGTCCCGAGCCAGCCGCCGGACCCGATCGCGATCAGACCCTGGATCAACTGGTAGCCGTTGCCTTGCCGGTCGGCCCAAGGGTTCAGCCACGCGTCGAAGAACCTCGTCCGCCGGTACGTCTCGCCGACGATCAACACCATCGCGCCCAGCGCCCCGGCGCCCGCCGCGAACATCAGGTACCGCATACGGATGCCCGCCGCGAACAGCATCACTAGTACCAGCCCGCACAGGATCAACGTCGTGCCGAGGTCGCGCTGGGCGATGCCGAGCAACCCGACCAGCAGCACGATCGGCCCCAGCGGCATCAGCAGCTGCATCGGCTCGTCGAGCTTGCTCCACTTATTGGTCAGGATCGTCGCCGCGACCGCGACGAGCCCCAGCTTGGCGAACTCCGAGGGCTGGATCGTGACGGGCCCCAGGTCGATCCAACGGGAAGCGCCGTACAGCGCGGTGCCCGATGTCGGCCGCGCAGCGATCATCATCAGGATGGTCGCACCGCCGAGGATCCAGATGCCGAGGTGCTTCCAGATCCGGGGCGACAGGCGAGCGACCACGATGGCTGCCCCGATACCCACGGCCGCGTACAGCACCTGACGCTGGAAGTACCAGAAGCTGTTGCCGCCGTAGCCCTGCGCGGCCGAGACAGACCCGGCCGACAAGACCATCACCAGGCCCACCACCGTGAGGGCGCCCGCCGACGCCCCGAGCAGGAGGAGGTCGCGCCGCGCAAGGCGCTTCGGCTCGGCGGCGCCGCGGCGCCGCGGCGTCGGCACGAGGCGCAGATGCCGGGCAAGGCGCGCGGGTCGTCCGCCGGCCGTCGGCGCCTTGGCCGACGCGGCGCTGCGCGTGCGGTCAGCCACGTGCGTGCACCCCCGCTCCGAGCGCACGTGCGGCCGCGGCGAAGCGATCGCCGCGCTCGGCGTAGGAAGCGAACTGGTCCCAGCTCGCGCAGGCAGGCGCGAGCAAGACGACGCCCGGCCGCGCGCTCGCGGCGAAGGCGGCGGCGACGGCGTCCTCGATCGAGGACGCATCCTGCACCGGTACGGCTCCGTCGAAGACGTCGTGCAGCGACGGGCCCGCCTCGCCGATCGCGATGACGGCCCGCAGGTTCGTCGCGGCATCGCGCAGCGGCGACAGATCCTGCCCTTTGCCTCTGCCGCCGGCGATCAGCACCGCGTCGTGCACCGCGGCGATCGCGGCAGCCGCCGCGTGCACGTTCGTCGCCTTGGAGTTGTCGAGGAACCGCACACCGTCGACCTCCGCCACGAGGTCACCGCGGTGCGCCGCTGGTTCGAACGCCGCCAGCCCGTCGCGGACCGCGTCGGGTCCGATGCCGAAGGCGAGCGCCGCCGCGGCCGCCGCGGCCGCATCCTCGCGATGGCCCGCTCGCTCGCCCTCGACCGTCCCGAGGGCGACCGGGCCCTCCGAGGTCCGCGCGACCAGCGCGTCGCCGTCGTAGCCGACATCGGCGCCGTCGTCGCCGAGCGCGCCGCCGGTGAACCAGTGATGCGTGCACGGTGCGCGAGCGGAGACCGCGGCCGCGACCGGATCGCCGCGGTTTCCGACATGCACGTCATCGTCGCGCTGCGCACGGAAGATCGCTGCTTTCGCGTCGCGGTACGCCTCGAACGATCCGTGGTGGTCGAGATGATCCGGCGCGAGGTTGACGAGGACCGACACCTTCGGATGGAACCGCTCTTGCACGGCCAGCTGGAACGACGAGACCTCTACGACGAGCGCCTCGTGCTCCTCGCGCACCGCGGTGGTGAACGGGAAGCCGATGTTGCCGCACGCGACCGCGTCGATGTCGCCGGCGCGCAGGCACGCCGCGAGCATCCCGGTGGTCGTCGTCTTGCCGTTGGTGCCCGTGACGGCGAGGTACGGGCTCCGGGCGAGCCGCGCGCCGAGCTCGAGCTCGCCCCATACGTCGATCCCGCGCTCCTTCGCCCACACCACCGGCGGTGCGTCGGGCGGCACGCCCGGGCTCACCACGACGACGTCGATGCCATCCAGATCCGCCGCCGCATGCCCACTCGACCGAACCTCCACCCCTGCGGCGGTGAGTCCGCTCACGTCGCCGATCGCCTCGGCGTCGCGCCGCTCCGTGACGATCACATGCGCGCCCTCGGCTGCGAGCGTCGCCGCCGCTGCGCGGCCCGCGACACCGGCGCCGACCACCAAGGCCCGGCGGCCACCGAACGCGGTCATCCCAAACCTCCGCGTGCGATGAAGTCGGCGTAGAACAGCCCGATGCCGACGGCCGAGCACAGGCCGGCGATGATCCAGAATCGCACGATCACCGTGAACTCCGGCCAGCCTGCGAGCTCGAAGTGGTGATGGAACGGCGACATGCGGAACACGCGCCGTCCGAAGCCGCGGTAGGAGATCACCTGGATGATGACCGAGAGCGTCTCGAGTACGAACAACCCGCCGATGATGACGAGCAACAGCACCGTGTTCGTGACGAGGGCGAGCGCGCCGAACAGACCGCCGATCGCGAGCGCGCCTGTGTCGCCCATGAAGATGCGCGCCGGGGCGGCGTTCCACCAGAGGAACCCCGTCGCCGCGCCCATCATCGCCGCGGCCACGATCGCGACATCCTGGAGGTCGGGACCTCGGACGGCGTAACACCCCGTCGCGCTGGCCAACAGATCGCACGTGTGCCGGAACTGCCAGAAGCTGATGAAGATGTACGCCGCCGAGACGAGGATCGACGCGCCTGCGGCAAGCCCATCCAGCCCGTCGGTCAGGTTGACGGCGTTCGACGCGCCGGTGAGCACGAAGAACGCCCACACGACGAAGAAGCCGCCGAGCGCGATCGCCGTCGGACGGACGAACGAGACGTGCGTGCTGATCCCGGCGGCCTCGCCGCTGTGCATCACGAGCCACGCGAACGCGAGCGACACGACCGCCGTGCCGGCGAACTTCTGGAGCTTGGTGAGCCCGAGCGAACGCTGCCGCTTGACCTTCGCGTAGTCGTCGAGGAACCCGACGATCCCGAAGCCGACGGCGACCATCACGAGCGCCACACCGGTCGGCGTCACCCGCTGCGCCGTGATCCGCGACGCGAGGTAGCCGGCGACCAGGCCGATCAAGATCACGATCCCGCCCATGGTCGGCGTGCCCATCTTCTCCATATGGGTGTGGGGGCCGTCTTCGCGGATGCGCTGGCCCCATCCCCACGAACCGAAGGCGTGGATCGCGACCGGCGTTCCGAGGAGCACGACCGCCAGCGCGGTCCCGGCCGCAAGCAGGATCGAGATCACGTGAGGGCCACCGCGAGCCGCTCGCCGAGGACCTCCAGGCCGGCGACCCGCGAGCCCTTGACGACCACGACGTCGCCCGGACGAGCGTGCGAGACGACGTCGGCGAACGCTGCATCGACGTCGTCGTAGGCGACGGCCGCGTCGGGCTCGACCCCTTCCCGGACGGCAGCGACCTCGATCGCCTTGGCGTCGGCGCCGATCGCGAGCAGCCGGTCGACGGGTAACCGCGCCGCGAGCTCGCCGACCCGCTCGTGCTCCGTCTCAGCGATCGGGCCGAGCTCGGCCATCTGTCCCAGCACGGCGATCAGGCGCCCTCGGCCCGCCATCCATCGTCCAGTCTTCAGCGCCGCCGCGACCGACTCGGGGTTCGCGTTGTACGCGTCGTTCACGACGCGTACCCCGGCCGCGGTGCCCGCGGTCTGCATGCGGAAGGGGGTGAGCCGCGCCTCGGCGAGTGCCGCGGCCGCCTCGACCACCGGCACGTCGAGCTCGATGCCGGCGGCGACGGCGGCGAGGGCGTTCGCGACCATGTGCTCGCCGGGGACCGCGAGCCGCACGTGCGCACGCTCGTCTCGTGACGCCAACGTGAACGACGCCGTCCCGTCGCGGTCGAGCACGACGTCGTCGGCGCGCACATCGGCATCGGCGCCACGACCGAACGTCACGACGCGCGCCCGCGTTCGCTCGGCGTAGGCGGCGACCACCGGATCGTCCGCCGACAAGATCGCCACCCCGTCGTCGGGGAGCGCGTCCACCGGTTCGGCCGAGGCCTCGACGATCGCGTCCCAGCTCCCGAAGATCTCGAGGTGCGCCACGCCGACGTTCGTGACGATGGCGAGCTGCGGCTTCGCCACGTCGCAAAGGTGTCGCACGTCGCCGACGTGACGAGCGCCGAGCTCGGCGACGATCACCTCGGTGTCGGGCGGTGCGCCGAGCAGCGTCATGGGCACGCCGACCTCGTTGTTGAACGACGACGGGCTTACATGCGTGCGGCGGCGGCTGCCGATCACCGCGGCGGCCATGTCCTTGGTCGAGGTCTTGCCGTTGGCGCCCGTGATCGCGACGACCGTTCCGTCGAACGCTCGGCGTTCTGCGGTCCCGAGATCCAGGAGCGCGCGGGCGGTGTCGCGAACGTGCACCGCCGGCGCATCCACAGCGAAGCCGGCTCGGACCAGGACCGCCGCGGCGCCGCGATCGAGCGCGTCGCCGACGTAGTCGTGGCCGTCGAGGCGATCGCCCACGAGCGCGACGAAGATCCCATCCGGACGAACCGCCCGCGAGTCGGTCGCCACGCTCGCGATCGGCGTGTCGGCCCCCTCGCGGACCGCCCCGCCCACCGCGCTCGCGATCTCGCCCACGGTCGTCGGACGCATCACGAGAAACTCCGTCGCGCGAGCGCCGCGCGCGCGACCTGGCGGTCATCGAACGGCACGAACGTCCCGTCGATCTCCTGCGTGGTCTCGTGTCCCTTGCCCGCGATCACGACCACATCCCCGGCTCGCGCTGCGTCGATCGCGCGCTCGATCGCGGCGGCTCGATCCGGCTCGACGATCGCCGCGGCGCCGTCCGGGATGCCGCTCGTGATCTCATCGATGATCACGAGCGGGTCCTCGGACCGCGGATTGTCGTTCGTCACGATGACGAGGTCGGCGTCCTCGGCGGCGGCGCGCCCCATCATCGGTCGCTTCGCACGGTCACGGTCACCGCCGCAACCGAACACGACGATCACTCGGCCTGCGGCCGATCCGCGTGCGCCCCGGAGCACGCTGTGGATGCTATCCGGCGTGTGTGCGTAGTCCACTACCACGGTGAAGTCCTGGCCTGCGTCCACAGGCTCCATCCTGCCGGGCACCGCGCGCACTTCGGCCACCCCGCGCGCCGCGACATCGAGCCCGATGCCGACGGCACGCGCGGCGGCGAGCGCCGCAACGACGTTCTCGACGTTGAACCGACCGCGTAGCGCGGTCCGCACCGGCACGCCGTCGACGACCGACGACGACCCGTGCGCGTCGACCGAGACGTCGATCACGCGGACGTCCGCGTCGTGTGCGACACCGTAGGTCGTCGTCGGCAGCGAGGGGTGCTCGAGCAGCCGCCGGCCCCACGCGTCGTCGGCGTTGACGACGGCGCTCCGAGCATGGTCTGGCGTGAAGAGCAAGCGCTTCGCGGCGAAATACGCCTCCATCGTCCCGTGGAGGTCGAGGTGGTCCTGCGAGAGGTTGGTGAAGACGGCGGCATCGACGACGAGGCCGTCGACACGATGCTGGGCGAGCGCATGCGACGAGATCTCGAGCGCAACGCCGCGCACACCGTCCGTGCGCATCCGAGCCAACGCGCGGTGCAGCTCGGGCGCCTCGGGGGTGGTGTGTGACAGCGGTGACGACACGGCGCCGATCCGCAGACCCGTCGTCCCGATAACACCGGGCCGCCAGCCCGCCGCGCGGAAGACCGACTCCAATAGATAGGTGATCGTCGTCTTGCCGTTCGTGCCGGTGATGCCGACGACCGTGAGGTCGCGCGCCGGATGCCCGAACACCGCGGCGGCCATGGGACCGATCGCCTCACGGACCGACCGCACGACGAGCTGCGGCGCCGCGACGGCGAGCGGGTGATCGACGACGAGCGCCGCGGCGCCCGCGTCCACGGCCTGTCGCGCGAAGGCATGGCCGTCGACCTGGTCGCCGGGGATGCAGAAGAACAGCGACCCGGCCGGCACCCGCCGAGAGTCGTTCGAGGCGTCCCGAACGCTGCCGTCCGGGTCGCCGCGCACCTCGGCGCCGACGGTGGCGGCGACGTCGGCGAGCCGCACCTGGGGGAAGGTCGGGTCCACCGCGCGGGAGCCTACACGTCCTCGATCGGGCTCTAGGGCACGGGGAGCCGATGGGGCGGAAGGGCGACCGGCGCGCTCGGCTGGATCCCCAGCCGCTGGATCGCGTAGCGCGCGATGTGCTGGAACAAGGGGGCCGCCGCGACGCCGCCGTAGACGGTGTCGGGCTCATCGAGGATCGCGGCGATCACGACGCGCGGCTGGGACGCCGGCAGGAATCCGATGAACGAGGCGACGTAGCGGTCGATGTACTTGCCTTGGCTGTCGATCTTCTTCGCAGTGCCGGTCTTGCCCGCAACCTGATAGCCCGCGATCTGCGCGTTGTATCCCGTGCCGTCCTGGACGGCATAGGCCAGCATCTCGGTGAGGTCGGTGCTCGTCGCGCGCGACAGCACGCGGTGCCGGGGCGCAGCCGGCTGCGGAACCGCGGCGCCGTCCGTGGCGACCGTCGCATGCACCAGGCTCGGCCGTACGTACGTGCCGCCGTTGGCGATCGTCGCGTAGACCGCGGCCATCTGGAGTGGTGACACCGCAACGCCGGCGCCGAACGAGACGGTCGCCCGCATGATGTCGCTCCACTCATCGCTCGGCTGGATCAGCCCCGCCGCCTCGCCGGGGAACCCGACGCCTGTCGGGGCGCCGTACCCGAACGCGTGGAAGGTCTGGCCGAGGCGCTCGTTGCCCACCCGGTCGGCGACGAGCGAGATGCCGACGTTGCTCGAGTGGGCGATGATGTCGCCGAGCGTCATGGTCTCCGTGCCGTGCGGCTCGGCGTCGTGGATCGTGTAGCCCTCGATCGTCCGGGTGCCGGCAACCTGGAACGTGTCGCTCGGCCGCACCGCGCCCGACGACAGCGCCGCCGCCGCGGTGATCGTCTTGTTCACCGAGCCGGGTTCCCACGTGTCCGTCACCGCTCGGT
>Ga0136846_1238736_pt1 | contig 10664 bp, 6 predicted proteins | sample HopSoiMetagenom2_FD_96841 | JGI IMG/M metagenome (GOLD analysis project Ga0136846, IMG submission 96841) | Grasslands soil microbial communities from Hopland, California, USA - 2 Assembly 2016 (version 4) | ecosystem: Environmental > Terrestrial > Soil > Grasslands | place: USA: Hopland... | reverse complement strand
CGTCGACGATCGGTTCTGGCGTTTTCATCAGCTGACGCGTCCACCGGGCGGCGACCCACGCGGCGCGCTTCTGAGCGACGCGCTTGCGAGGGACCTCGCTGTGAGACGCGGGGATACCATCCTCATACGAATCGAGCGTCCATCGGCCGTGCCGATCGAGTCGCTTCACGCTCGGAAAGACGATCTCGGCCGCACGCTGCGGGTGACGGTGCGCGACGTGCTCGCTCCCTCCGCGCTCGGCGAGTTCACGCTGCGGCCACAACAGGGAGACGTCCGCACGGTGTTCGTGTCCCTGGGTCACCTTCAGGAGGAACTGGAACAACGGTCGCGTGTCAACGTGCTCCTGGTGAGTGACTCCCCGAGCACGTCCCGATCTGCCGGGTCCGGGAATGCGGACGCGGGTTTACCCGCGCTGCTCAAACGCCACGCAACTTCCGAGGACGCGGGCCTCACCGTGCGCGTGTCGGAGGCGCAGCACGCGATCGCGGTTGAATCGGCGGGCGGTCTCATCGACGCGCCACGCGCGGCTGATGTCGACACGGCGGCCGCGGCGGCCGGGATGACCACTCGTCCCGTTTTCACGTATCTCGCGAATGCCATCCGGAGCGGAGATCGCGAGGTGCCCTACTCACTCGTCACGGCCATCGATCTGGCCTCGGTCGCACCGACGATCACGGCATGGCAGAAGCACGCGCGTCCCCCCATCGTGCTGAACGACTGGGCCGCCCGCGAACTGCACGCGCAGGTTGGCGCCCCGATCTCGCTGGATTACTACGTGTGGGAAGACCCTGGCGTGCTGCGGATGCGCAGCGCGGATTTCGACGTCGCCGCGATCGTACCGATTGCCGGTGCGACAGCCGATCGCAGCCTCGCACCAACCTACCCCGGCATCACGGCGGCGGAAAACTTCCGCGACTGGGACCCGCCCTTTCCGATTGATCTCCGGAAGGTGCGTCCCGTGGACGAGGCGTACTGGAAGGCCTATCGAACGACGCCAAAGGCCTTTATTCCGCTTGAACAGGGACAGGCGCTCTGGCGCTCGCGCTACGGGGATCGCACGTCGGTTCGCATCCGTGCGAGCGAGGCGGAATCGCCGCGTGAGGCCGCCAGCCGCTTCTCCACATCTCTGCGCGCGGCGATCAATCCAATGGCGCTCGGATATTCCGTTCGCACCGTGCGGGCCGACGGCCTCGCCGCATCCCGCGGCGCGACGGACTTCGGGGAGTACTTCACCTATTTCAGCGTCTTCCTCGTCGTGTCCGCCCTGCTGCTCGCATCGCTCTTCTTCAAGCTGAGCGTCGAACAACGCGCGCGCGAGGTGGGCCTGCTGCGCGCCGTCGGCTTCACGACGCAACGCGTGCGCCGCCTGTTTGCCGTCGAAGGGCTCCTGCTTGCCGGCGTCGGCAGCGTGATCGGCCTCGCGGGCGCGCTTGGCTACGCCGCGTTGATGATGAAAGGCTTGCGAACGTGGTGGTCGGGCGCGGTCGGCACCTCTTCATTGACACTGCACGTGACGCCGGCGTCACTTGCAGCAGGCGCCGCCGGCGCGATCGTGGCGGCAGTCGTGTGTCTCTGGTGGACGCTGCGGGGCCTCGCGCGGATATCGGAACGCAGCCTCCTGGCCGGCACGACTGCGGAAGACGCACGCGATCCAACGCGACGCAGCACGGTGTTTCTCGCGGGAGCGCTGGCGTTCGGCGCCGTCGGAGCGGTCCTGCCGGTCGTTGCCGTCGCCGCACGGCTCGATCGCACGGGCGCGTTTTTCGGGGCCGGCTCGTCGATGCTGCTGGCCGGCCTGTGCACGATTGCGTTCGCCCTCCGGCGAGCCCCGCGCGCCCCGATCACTGGCGCGTCGCGGTGGCCCGCCGGCCGCGTCGGTCTTCGGAACACGGCGAACCGTCCCGGGCGCAGCGTGCTCGCCATCGCGGTGATCGCATCGGCAACGTTCATCCTGATCTCCGTGGACGCATTCCGGCGCGGCGCGCCGGCCACTACCGATCGTCACTCCGGCGCCGGCGGCTACCCGCTGCTGGTCGATTTGACCGTTCCGCTGGCGTACGACCCGAATGCACCACCCGGGCGCGAGGCCCTCGGCCTGGACCCTGCGGACGGGGTCGTCATCGACCCGTTCCGGGTGCTGCCCGGCGACGAAACGAGCTGTCTCAATCTCTACCAACCAACGAATCCGAGGATTCTTGGCGTGACGCCCCGGTTCATCGAGGCCGGGCGGTTTGCATTCGAAGATGTCCCTGATGCGAGCGCTGCGGAGCGCGCCAACCCCTGGCTCACGCTGACGCGCGATCTCGGCGCGGGCGCGGTGCCGGTCATCGCGGACGCGAACTCGATGACGTACGTCCTCCACAAGCGCGTCGGCGACGAGATCGTGATGTCGCGCGGAGACCGGTCGATTCGACTTCGACTCGTCGCCGCGCTGAGCGACAGCCTGTTCCAGGGAGAGCTGCTGATCTCTGATGCAAACTTCCTGCGGCTCTTCCCCGACCAGGAGGGCTACCGCTTTCTCCTGGTCGACGCGCCCCTCGACCAGGCGTCGCGGCTCATGGCGACAATCGAGGATCGCGGATCGGATCTCGGCGCGGACGTCACGCCAACGGTCGAGCGCCTTGCGGAGTTCCATCGTGTCGAGAACACATATCTGGCGACGTTCCAGGCGCTCGGCGGCCTTGGCCTGCTCGTCGGCACGATCGGCCTTGCGGCGGTGCTGCTGCGAAACGTGCTCGAACGGCGCCGCGAGCTCGCCCTGCTCCGTGCAGTGGGCTACGCACCGCGACACCTGTTCGCGATCGTGCTGGCCGAAAACGCCGCGCTGCTCGCCTGCGGACTGCTCATCGGCGCGCTCAGCGCGCTCGTCGCGATTGCTCCGGCCGCTGTCGATCGCGGCGCACGCGTGCCGCTCTCCGTCGCCGGCGTCATCCTCCTGGTTGCGGTGCTCGCGGCGGGGCTGCTATCGTCCGGGATTGCGACGCGCGTGGCGCTGCGCGCGTCGTTGGTTGGAGCGCTGCGTTCCGAATGACGTGCGGACGTTGGTGGAACGCCTCGTTGAAGGACGCGAATGCGCGCTCGCAGCCGCTTCTAAGTGGTCTTCTCAGCGCGTGCGCGTGACAAGATGGACATCGGTCCGCGTGACTCTGCGCGCTCTGCGCTCGCTGCGTGAATCGTGCGTGACCGGCGATCCGTGTTCGTCGGTGTCATTCCCTGGTCGGGCCGTGGCGGTCGCAGCGTCTACCGGAGAGTGAGATGCGAGCTCGAATTGTCGCCGTCGTACTGGCGGCGGCCACGCAAGCCGCGCTTCGTGCGGACAACTGGCCGCAGTGGCGAGGACCAACCCTGAATGGCGTCAGCGCTGAGAAGAACCTCCCGCTCAAGTGGACCCACACCGAGAACATCACGTGGAAGGTGGCGCTCCCCGCGTGGTCGGGGTCGACACCGATTGTCTGGGGCGATCGCCTCTTTCTCAACGTCGCCGACGATCTGAAGGTCGCACAAGGCAACAACCTCCACCTGTGGTGCGTCGATCGCACGAAAGGCACGCTGATCTGGCAGCGGCCCCTCGGCAGCGGAAATCACCAGGAGCGGAAGCAGAACATGTCGACGCCTTCGCCCGTCGCCGACGGCACGGGCGTGTGGGTGATGACGGGCACAGGCATCCTGAAGGCGTTCGACTTCGAGGGACACGAGCGCTGGCAGCGCGACATCCAGAAGGACTACGGGCGCTTCGGGCTCAACTGGGGATACGGATCGTCGCCGTTGCTGCACGAGGACTCGCTTTACGTGCAGGTGCTGCACGGCATGCACACCGACGATCCCTCGTACCTGCTCCGCATCGACAAGGCGACCGGCAGGACCGTGTGGAAAGTGAATCGTCCAACGCGCGCGCGCATGGAATCGCCGGACGCGTATACGACGCCCGCGCTGCTGCGCTACGGCAACCACACCGAAATCGTGGTCACGGGCGGCGACGTGGTCACGGGCCACGATCCGGCGACGGGGACGGAGCTCTGGCGCGCCGACGGATTGAACCCCGACAACGACGCGAACTACCGCATCGTCGCATCGCCCGTCACGCACGGCGATCTGATCATCGCGCCAACCCGCGAGCGACCGATGCTGGCGCTGAAAGCCGGCGGGCGTGGCGATGTCAGCCGCTCTCACGTGCTCTGGACGTTTGCGCACGGCCCCGACGTCCCGACGCCCGTCACCGATGGCACCTACGTCTACGTGGTGAACGACCGCGGGATCAGCTTCTGTCTGGACGCGAGAAGCGGAAAGGAACTCTACGGGCGGCAGCGCCTGCGCCCGGGTACATACAGCGCATCGCCGGTGCTCGCTGACGGGAAGATTTACATCACGAACGAAGACGGCCTGACGAGCGTCGTCAAAGCCGGCCCGGCATTCGAGGTGCTCGCCGAAAACGACCTGAACGACTACACTCTCAGCTCGCCCGCGATTTCCGACGGGCAGATCTTCATCCGCACCGCGAAGGCGCTCTGGTGCATCGGGAGCAGACGATGACGGCAGTCGTGCTGGTGCTGGCCACATGCATCGCCTTGACGGATCCGGACTGGGCAAGGTTTCGCGGGCCGAATGGGACCGGCGTCTCGAACACGAGCGGGCTGCCCGCGGAGTTCGGTCCGGCGAAGAACGTGTTGTGGAAGACCGCAGTCCCGGCCGGGCACTCCTCTCCCGTCCTCACTCGCACGCATGTCTTCCTGACGGCTCACGACGGAGAGACGCTGCTCGTGCTGGCGCTCGACCGCGCGACAGGACGCGAGCTCTGGCGTCGCGAGGTGCCACGCGCGCGCCGGGGTCGCCTCGAAAACCTGAACGGACCGGCATCTCCCTCGCCGGTCACTGACGGCGATCGGGTGTATGCGTTCTTCCAGGACTTCGGTCTGATCGCGTTCACCGCCGACGGCAGGGAACAGTGGCGACTGCCGCTCGGCCCATTCAATCAGTTCTACGGCTTTGGCGCATCGCCGATTCTGGTCCATGGATTGATCCTCCTGGCGGTCGACCAGGACGGCGGCTCGTACTTGCTCGGCGTCGACGCGCATTCAGGAAAGGTCCGTTACAAGGTGGCTCGGCCCGGTGTGATCTCCGGGTACTCGACGCCCACGGTTTACGAACCGCGTGACGGCGCGACGCAGATCCTGATCCCGGAGTCATTTCAGCTCTCAGCATACGACGTCAAGGACGGGCGCCGGGTGTGGTGGGTGCGCGGACTCGCGTGCGAGATGAAGTCGGTGATCAGCATCGACGGCGACACGGCGTATGCGAACGGCTGGGGTTTTTCTCAGAACCAGGCCGGGCAGCAGGTTGCGACGATTCCGTTCGACGAAGGGTTGAAACGATACGACAAGAACCACGACGGACGTATCGGAGCCGACGAGATCGCGGGCAGCGATCCGCTGGATCGCATGTTGAATCCGAAATACGGCTTCCCCGCCTTCGACGGCAATCGCGACGGCCGGATCGACGCCGGGGAATGGGACGTCATGCGCGCGATGCTCGCATCCGAGAACGGGCTGCTCGCCATCACGCTCGGCGGCCATGGTGACGTCACCGACACCGCCATCAGGTGGCGCTACCAGCGTCCCGTGCCGCAGGTGCCATCCACGCTTCTGTACAACGGCGTGCTGTTCATGATCAATGACAGCGGCATCCTGCTCTCGATCGATCCGGCAACCGGGAGCGTGTTGAAGCAGGGTCGGCTGAAAGGAGCGATCGACAAGTACTTCGCCTCACCGGTGGGGGCGGACGGCAAAGTCTTTCTCGTCAGCCAGGACGGCACCGCGTCCGTCGTCGAGGCGAAGCCCCAATGGGAGATCCTGTCGGTCAATCCGCTCGACGATGAGGTCTTCGCCACGCCTGCGATCGCGGAGAGCCGGATTTACCTGCGCACCAGGGGAGCGCTCTACTGCTTCGGCCTTCCTTCGGCCGGCGCTACGCGCCCATCAGTGGCATGACGCCTGTTGCGTCGCGCACGATCAGGCGTCGCGCAGCAACACCGGCACGGCCCATGTTTCACGATTGCGTAGTTGTGTGGCGAGTATTTTCCGGTGCTGGACAGTCGCGATCATCGTCGCTCAGGCAGTGGGCCGGAAATACAGGACCATCGCTGCTCCGGCGGATGCGAGCACGAACCCGAGGTACAACATCGGGCTGATCGCCGACTTCGGCGGATGCAGCAGCATCGTGATCAGCACGTTGACGATCGGCGCGCCGCCAAACACGAGCGGCATCACGTAGACGGGCAGCCCGCCGGTCTTGAACGCCCAGATGATGCACGCCGCGCCGGCTGCGCCGAGCGCGCCCGCAATCGTCGCGTTCACGAGTCCCCGGCCATTGAAATTGTCAAGGCCCCCCTGCGCGGACAACGCGGCAACCGGAATGAGCACGCCGATGAGAAAGTACGCCACCCCCACGCACAACAGCGCCTTCAACGGACTCCCGAGCTGGACCTGCCCCTGGTGCAACAGCGCGCCATACGCGCCCCACGAGAGCACCGCGCCCGCCACGAAAATTACCCACCCCATAGGACTCCTCATCATCTAAAGCTCCGACGTTTCGCGCGATTGTAGTCCACGCGTGCCCTCGCCGAGCGCATCAAGAACGGGCGTCGTCGCGATTGTTGTGACGAGCGCCATGATCACCATCATCGTGAACAGGGCAGGAGAAATCACGTTCAGGTCGCGGCCGACGTTGAGCACGATCAACTCCATGAGACCGCGCGTGTTCATCAGGATGGCCAGCCTAGCGGCCGTGCGGCCGTCCATTCCGTTCAACCGTGCGCCGGCGAACGTGCCGCCGAACTTTCCGGCCGTCGCGGCGAGGATGATCAGCCCGCACAACATCCATGCGGAAGTCCCGGTCATGAGCCCGATGTCGGTGCGCATGCCGGTGAACGCGAAATACGCAGGCAGCAGAAGGATCGTGACCAGGTCGTGCATCGTGTCCTTCAACCGGTCCGCTAACGGTCCGCGCGGGACGACGGCTCCGAACAGGAAGCCTCCGAAGATCGCGTGGATACCGATCCACTCGGCTGCCGTCGCCGAGAGCAGCAGGCCGGCGAGCACGGCGACGATTTGATTGCGGGGCACGTCCTTTTCGCTGGATGCGACCCCGACGACACTGCGGGCGAGCAGCGGCCGGACAGCGAGCAGCATCAGGCCAGCGAACAATGCGGTCAGGGCTACGACCATCACCGCGCTCTGGACATTCCCCTGCGCAATGCCGACGATCAACGCCAGCAGGCACCACGCCGTCACATCGTCGACCGCCGCGCACGCGAGCGCGAGCGTGCCGAGCGGCGTGTGAGCCAGTCCGCGGTCGTCGATGATGCGCGCGAGGACGGGGAACGCGGTAATTGACATCGCGATGCCCATGAACAGCGCGAAGCTCGTAAACGGCACGTCGGGCGGCGAGAGCCGCGGATACAGGTAGACGGCGAGGCCGGCGCCAAGCGCGAACGGCACGATGATGCTGGCGTTCGAGGTGAGCACCATGCCTCGCGTCTGACGTCGCAGGAGGTCGGCCCTGAGGTCGAGTCCGACGATGAACATGTAGAGGACCACGCTAAGCTCTGCGACGACCCGGAGCTGCGGCGCACTCGACGGAGGAAGGATCGCGGCAGGCAGCCCCGGCGCGAGGTGACCGAGGATCGATGGGCCGAGCACGATGCCCGCGAGCACTTCTCCGATTACGGGCGGCTGACCGATCCTGGCGAGGAGGCTGCCGAGCGCGCGGCCGATCACGAGCACGGCCGCGAGCGTCAGCAGGACGTGGAGGAGCGCCGCCGGCTGCGCTATCGTGTTCGTCCTTCCGGCAGGAACAGTTCGTTCGCTTTGCTGGGCGCCTCGGCAACAGGGACGCCGGCGTCCCACCGCGGGATTGGCGCCTTGTCCTTCGGATACAGCGATTCCATCGGCGCCCACACCTTGTCGACCCTGTCCGTGAAGAGGTCGCCGATGAGCAGGTCCGTGATCGTGCCGCGCAGTTCCGGGTAGTGTCGAACGAAACTGCCGAAGCTGAAGCCGTCGTAGTACTCGCAGACGAGGCGCCGCATGCGATCGACCCCCTGATTGAACACCTCGCCCCACTTGCCAAGCTGCGCGGCGCTCGTGTCGCCGTGCTGTAACCCCTCGACGATGGCATCGGCCGCCATTTCACCCGAGCGCAGCGCCAGCAGCACGCCGGACGAATAGAGCGGATCGAGGAAGCCCCACGCGTCCCCGACCAGAACCCACCCGTCACCCGACACTCTCGTGGCGCGATAGGAATAGTCTTTCGTCGCGAAATACCCGGTGGCGCGGCGCGCGGCGGCAATGCGCTTCTTGACGGCGACGCACCGTTCGACTTCCTCCTGGTAGGTCTGCTCGAACCCTGCGCGGTTCTTGAACAGGTAATCGAACGGCGCCACGATCCCGACGCTGACGGTGTCGTCGTGCTGCGGGATGTACCAGAACCATCCTTTCTTGTCGGCGGTCTGCAGCACCATCGTCGCCCCTTCGTCCTTGCCGGTGTCGCGATACGCCCCTTCCCAGTACGTCCAGATCGCTCCCTTGTTCAAGATGGGATCCCACACGCGGAGGCGCAGGCGATTCGAGATGAGCCCGTTCTGCCCGCTTGCGTCTACCACGACCTTCGCACGCACGTGGCGGAGCGTGCCGTCCGCGTCCTTGATCGTGACGCCCACGGCCCGGTCGTCCTCGAACAACACGTCCATGACGCGGACGCCCTCGTGAACGTCGACGCCGTTCTCGCGCGCGTGCTCGAGCATCATCTGGTCAAATTCGCTGCGCACCACCTGCCAGGTCTGCGAGCACTCCTGCGGCTTGTTGTCCCAGAAATAGAACGGCGCCGATTCCCTGCCGCTCGCGTTGACGAACTGCACGCTGTACTTCTTGACGAAATGGCTCTGCTGCATCTTCGGCAGCATGCCAAGTCTCTTCAACACCCAGTAGGTCTCGGGGATCAGCGACTCGCCGATGTGAAAGCGAGGGAATTTCTCGCGCTCGAACAGCTGGACGCGTAGACCCTGCTGCGACATCAGGGTCGATACCGTCGATCCCGCGGGTCCGCCGCCAACCACCACTACGTCTGGATTCATGTCGATGTGGGTTACTGGTTACAGGCTACTCGTTACTGGTCGCGAAAATGCGCCGCGATGTCGGCTGGAATCTCGATCGAGCGCATCGTTCCGCCATCCCCCTTGCTGACGCACGCGATCTTGATCGAGCCGGTCGCTACCCGTTGCGCGCCCTGTTCGATGACGCATCGGTAGGCAATCGTCCTGGGCGTGACCTCGCTGACGCGGATCAGCACGTCGAACTCGTCCTCGAACCGGAGCGCGCGGTGAAACTCACATGACGCGGCGACGCGCGGCCAGCCGATATCCGAGCTGGGCGGATGAATGCTCAGGCCCGCCTCGCGCCAGAGCGCGTGCTCCGCTTCCTCCATGTATCGGAAGAACCAGCTGAAGTGCACGATCCCGGCCGCGTCGGTCTCGTAGAACTGGACGCGGCGCTTCATCCGCAATTCGGTCGGCACGGCTAGGTGTAGCGAATGCCTGAATGCTGCGGAAGAAAGAAGCGCGGAAGCAGCGCATCGACGCGCAGCAAACCCTCGCGCGTCAGGCGCACGAGATCCGCGTCAGCCTGGGCGAGGTAGCCCTCCTGCTGCAGCGCGGCGAACTGTTCTCCGAACTGCCCGACGACATTGACGCCGTACTTGTCGGCGAAGTACGCCGGACGGATGCGTCCGAGCTTCAACTGGAGGACCAGCTCGCGCCGCATGCGCTCCTCGGGCGTCGGACGATACGCGCGTGCGAGCGGCAGATCGCCGCGATCGACCGCCTCGCTGTATCGCTCCCACGTGTCGTGGTTCTGCATGTGCACGCCGTTCATATGGCCGAACGACGCAACGCCAAGCGCCGCCATGTCCGCACCCTGCCACAGGCGATCGCGGTAGATGAAGCGCGTTCGCGCCGGATCCTTCACAGCGGTGTAGGCGCTGCCGACGTGATAGCCCGCGCGCTCGAGCGCCTCGAACGCCTCGCGCACCCACCGCCGCTTCGTCGTCCAGTCCGCCAGCGAGCCAGTCATCTGTCCCGTGCCCTTCAACAGGTCCTTGCTGATCGTCGTGTTGTAGGGCAGTTCCATCTGATAAATCGTCACGCTGTCCGGATCCAGATCGATCGTCTGCTGGATGCAGCGCCGCCAGTTTTCCTCCGTCTCTCCCAGCATCCCGGCGATCAGATCGATGTTGATCTGCGGAAAACCGAGCGCGCGCGCAAACCCATACGCCTGTCCGATCTCGGGAGAGCGATGCGCGCGGCCGTTGATCTCGAGAATGCGGTCGTCGAAGTTCTCGACGCCGAGACTGAGGCGCGTCACGCCCATGCGGCGGATCGCGGTCAGCTTGTGCTGCGTGAGCGTGCCCGGCTCGCACTCGAACGTGATCTCCTCGGCCGCGCTCCACGGCGTAGTTGCCGTCAGTCGCTTCACGAGCCCATCGAGCTGCTGGGTCGAGAGGAACGAGGGCGTGCCGCCGCCGAAGTACACGAAGTTCAGCGGGCGTCCGGCGACCGCGGGTTGCGCGGCGTAGAGCTCCCACTCACGCGCGAGCACGTCGAGATACCGCGCGAT
>Ga0136846_1225099_pt1 | contig 10664 bp, 17 predicted proteins | sample HopSoiMetagenom2_FD_96841 | JGI IMG/M metagenome (GOLD analysis project Ga0136846, IMG submission 96841) | Grasslands soil microbial communities from Hopland, California, USA - 2 Assembly 2016 (version 4) | ecosystem: Environmental > Terrestrial > Soil > Grasslands | place: USA: Hopland... | reverse complement strand
GCGCGTGCATCGAAGCTGCTGACGGCGGCCGGGGCGACGCTGGTCGCCACGCGGGGACGTCGCAGCCGAGGCGCGGCGGTCGCCGGGAGCGCACTCGTGCTCGCGGGCGAGCTGGCACTGCGCTGGTCGGTCTTCCGCGCCGGCTTCCAGTCCGCGCGTGACCCGCGGTACACGGTCATTCCGCAAAAGGAGCGTATGCAGCGAAGGAAAGGAGGCACGGGATGAGCGCGACCGAAGCACGTCGCGTCGTGACGGTCGAGAAGGGAGGCGAATGGGAGGACGGGTTCGCGCGTCCGCGCGTCGTGCTGCAACCGATCGCGGCGCCCTCGATCCTCGGCCTCTACGGGTTCGCAGCGGCGACCTTCGCCGTGGCCGCGCACCTTGCGGGTTGGTACGGGAACTCGAAGACGCCGGGGGAGCTCTGGCCGTTCGCACTTGCCTTCGGCGGTGTCGCGCAGTTGCTCGCCGGGATGTGGGCCTACCGTGTGCGAGACGCGGTCGCGACCGCGATGCACGGTGCGTGGGGCGCGTTCTGGATCGCGTTCGGCATCCACGAGCTGCTCGTGCAGTGGGGGAAGATCCCGCTCGTACCGGCGGGCAAGGAAGTGAACGGCGCCATGGCGATGTGGTTCTTCACCCTGGCGGCGATCACCGCCGCCGGCGCGCTCGCCGCGGTTGCCGAGAACCTGATCCTCTTCGCAACGCTCGCGACTCTCGCGGCAGGATCGTTTCTCCTTGCGATCGGACACGGTGTCGGATCGACCGGCTGGGTGAAGCTCGCGGGCTGGGTGCTCGTCCTCGCCGCGGTGCTTGCTTACTACCTCGCGACGGCGATGATGATGGCGGCGTCGGCAGGCAAGGTCGTCCTTCCGCTCGGCAAGCCCATGAAGGAGGCGAACAAGCCCGGTGGACAACCGGTGAAGCCGATCGAGCTCGAGTGGGGCGAGCCGGGCGTGAAGAAGGGGCAGTGACCGCGGCCTAGCCGAGCTGCTTCTGGCGTTCCGCCTGGCGCTGCTGCGCCTCTGTCTGCTGCTGCAGCGCTTTCTGCGGCGGATTGTCCGGCGGTGCGTCGGGCCGAACCGCGCCCGACTGCGGGTGCGGGTTGAGGTACTCGATCCCGCCCGGTGGCAGGTCGCTCTCTTCGTGAGGAACGGCGTCCATCCGCGGGCTCTGCGGCTGCACCGCGATCAATTCCTCACCGACCTCGTCCAGCGTCTGGTACTCGCGGTCGCGCAATCGTCGCAGCTCGTGCACCGCGCCTTCGTCCTCCCGGCGGGCGTATGCGACCAGGTCGCGCTTCCTCGCCGGGAGCTCGACCCCCTCGAGCATGGCCTGCAACTCGGCGGCGCGCTGATGGTCCACGCTCGCGTGGTTCCCGTTACGGCCCGCGCATAATCGCGATTCGCGCCCGTTTGCCACGGGTAGTCGCGACGCTATGCGAACTGCCGCGAGATGGATCCTCGGCTGGCTCATCCTCGGTGCGCTGTGGCTCCTCTACCAGGGGGAGTGGAACGCGATCGAGATCTACGCTGCGACGGCGGCCGGCGCGCTGTCGGTCGTCGTCGCCTTGCTCGTCCGCAAGCATGCGTTGCCCGCGGTGCGAGTCGAACGGCGCTGGCTCGCACGCGCGGTGAGGATCCCGTGGCAAGTCGTACGCGAGTTCGGGATCGTCAGCGCGTTTCTCGCGCGTGCGCTGCTCGCACGCCGCGTGCCGGAGGGGGAGTTCCGGGAGTTGCCGTTTCCAGCGGGTGGTCCGCGACCTCCTGACCGCGGCCGCCGGGCGTTCATCGCGCTCGCGACGGGATACAGCCCGAATTCGTACGTCATCGATGTCGACGAGGAACGAGATCTCGTGCTCGTGCACGTGCTGGCCCCGGTTCCGCCAGGCCAGGAGCTCGTATGAGCGTCTTCCTGATCGCCGCGACCGTCCTGCTGCTCGCGATGGTGCTCCCGGGCATCGTCTGCGTGCGTGCGGGCACCATCGACGGGGTCGTGGCGCTCGAGCTCTGTGGGACGTTGGCAACGCTGACGCTCCTGTGCCTCGCGGAGGGCTTCCACCGCGGGATCTACTTCAACGTCGCACTGGTCTCCGCGGCGACGGCGTGGATCGGCGCGTTCGTCTTCGCACGTTTCTTCGGACGCGTGCTGTGACGCCTCGAGACCTGATCGTCGACGTGTTGCTCGGCCTCGGAGTCGGCGCCGAGCTCATCTGCTGCGTCGGCGTGCTCGCGATGCGGAACGTGTTCGACCGGCTGCACTACGCATCGGCGGCGACGACGGTCGGCGCGGTGCTGATCGGCGCGGCGGTGCTCGTGCGAGAGTCCGTCTCGGCCGGGGGCCTCGAGACGATCGCGACCGTCGCCATGCTGTTCCTGCTCAATCCCGTCGTCCAGATCGCGACTGCCAGAGCTGCGCGCAGGGTCGAGGAAGGGGTCGAATGATCCCGCTGCAGCTGGCCGCTCTGCTCATGGTCGCGCTGGCCGGCACCACCGTCGTGCTGGTCCGTGACCCGCTGCGCATGACGATCCTCAATGCCGTCTATGCGTTGACCTTGACGATCCTGTTCCTCGTCTTCCAGTCGCCCGACGTGGCGCTCTCGATGCTCGTCGTCGGCGGGATCGCGTATCCCGTCGTGCTCCTCGCGGCGATTGCGCGAGTCCGTTCCGGAAGCGAGCACGAGTGAGCCGGCGCGCGCGCATCACCGTCTTCGCCTTCGCTGCTGCGGGGCTTGCGGCGCTGCTGGTTGCGAGTGTCGTCGACCTGCCGGCCTTCGGCCATTACCAGGGCGCCTACGGGAACCAGTTGAACCGCGAGGCCGTCGCCGAGCGGCACACCACGAACGTGGTGACCGCCGTCGTGTTCGACTATCGCGGCTTCGACACGCTCGGCGAGGAGTTCATCCTGTTCGCGTCCGTCGTGGGCGTCACCTTGCTGCTCCGGCGTCACAAGGACAGCGAGGACGAGGAGTCAGTGCTCCGCAAGGCGCCGGACGACCACACCCGCAGCGACGCGGTGCACGTCGGCGGCCTGCTGGTGCCGCCCGCGCTCTTCCTGCTGGGCCTCTGGCTCGTCGCGTTCGGCCTCGTCACTCCCGGCGGCGGATTCCAGGGCGGCGTCCTCCTCGCCGGCTCGCTGTTCGTGGTGTTCCTCGCGGCGGGCTTCCGGCCGTATCACCACCTCACGCCGACTCCGTGGCTGGACTTCGCGGAAGGCATGGGCGCGGCCGCATACACGCTGCTCGGAGTCGGAGCGCTGCTCGCCGGCGCCAGCTTCCTGCACAACTTCATGGGCCCCGGCCTCCGCGGGACGCTCGAGTCGGGCGGCAGCCTGCCGTTGCTCAACTGGGCCACGGCCGTCGCCGTGACGGCCGCGATGCTGCTTCTGTTCTCGGAGTTCCTCGAGAGCTACGTCGTGCCGAGCACGCGTCCCTTGCGATGAGCTATCTGCCGTACATCGTCGCCGTGTGGCTCTTCCTCGTCGGCCTCTACGGCATCGCCACGAGCCGGAACCTGATCCATCTCGCGGTGTGCCTGACCGTGATGCAGTCGTCGACCTACGTCCTCCTGCTCGCGATCGGCTACAAGCATCGCGGAACCGCTCCGATCTTCTATGGCGTGCCGGTCGGGTCGCGGGCCGTCGATCCCGTCGTGCAAGCACTGACGCTGACGGACATCGTCGTCAGCGTCACCGTGGTCGGTCTCATCCTTGCGCTGGCGCTCGATGTCCACCGGCGTGCGAAGACGCTCGATCCCGACGAGATCGCGGCGCTCGAAGGATGAGCTGGCTTCTTCCTCTGACCGTCGCGGTCCCGTTCGTAGGCGCGGCGCTCGGCGTCGCCACCGACCACTGGATGCCGGACTGGGTGAAGCAGTTCCCGGCCTTGATCTGCTCCATCGCGACCGCCGTGCTCGCGATCCTGGCGCTGGCTCACTCGGGCGGGTCGCCTGTCCACTGGTTCGGCGGGTGGGAGCCCCGCCATGGCATCGCGATCGGGATCGCGTTCGTGGGCGAGCCGTTCGGCGCAGGCATGGCGGCGTTCGCCGCCGTGCTCACGACCGCGAGCCTCGCCTTCTCGTGGCGGTACATGGAAGAAGCCCCGCGCCTGTACCGCGTGCTGATGCTGGTGTTTCTCGGCGGTATGTGCGGCTTTGCGCTCAGCGGCGATCTCTTCAACATGTTCGTGTTCTTCGAGGTGATGGGCGTAAGCGCGTTCGCACTCGCCGGCTATCACATCGAGCAGCTCGGCCCCCTCCAGGGCGCCCTCAACTTCGCGATCACGAACTCGATCGGTGCGTACATGATCCTCTTCGGGACGGCGCTCGTCTACGGCGAGACCGGCGCGCTCAACCTGGCGCAGATCGGCAAGACGCTCGATGGCCATCCGCCGGACGCGCTGCTCGTCGTCGCATTCACGCTCGTCCTCGTCGGCTTTCTCGTCAAGGCGGCGATCGTGCCGTTCCATCTCTGGCTTGCAGATGCCCACGCGGTGGCGCCAGCCCCGGTGTGCGTCCTCTTCTCCGGCGTCATGGTGGAGCTCGGCCTGCTCGGCGTTGCCCGCGTCTACTGGACGGTCTTCGACGCGCCGTTCGCGCACCACGCCGCAGACGTTCGCAACGTGCTGCTCGCGGTCGGGATTGTGACGGCGCTGCTCGGAGCGCTGATGACATTTCTTCAGCGGCATCTCAAGCGCCTGCTCGCGTACTCGACGATCAGCCACGCGGGCGTGATGCTCGCGGGCATCGCGCTACTCGACCACACGAGCCTCGCAGGTGTCGCCAACCTCGTGCTCGCGCACGGTTTTCTGAAGGGCGCGCTCTTCCTCGCAGCAGGAATGCTGCTCGGCAGGTTCCACAGCATCGACGAGCTGCGGCTACACGGTCTGGGCAGGCGCCTGCCTCTCCTCGGCATCCTCTTCGGTCTGGCCGCCGTCGGGCTCGTCGGCCTCCCGTACGTCGGCACCTTTCTCGGTCACGCGCTCGAGGACGACGGCGCGATCGCGCACGGGTACGGCTGGGTTCCCCCGCTGCTGATGGTCGCCAGCGCGCTGTCCGCCGGGGCAATTCTTCGCGCGGGCGCGCGCGTCTTTCTCGGCTGGGGGCCCAAGCATGATCCGCTGCTGTCCCCCGAGCCGGGCGAAGAGCCGCCAGAAGGGGAGGGCAGCGGCAGGCTGATGACCGCCGTGGTCGCTGTTCTCGTCGCGGCGGGGCTCGCGCTGAGCGCGGTGCCCGGTCTGCAGGATCAGAGCGAGCATGCGGCCGCGCGGTTCGTCGACCGCCCCGAATACGTTGCGCACGTCCTCGAGCAAAAGCCGGCGGCGCCGCTACCTTCGACGCCGGCCGTCGTCGGTCGCGCGACACATGCCAGCATCGCGTACGGCCTCGGTGCCGGCGTGCTGACCGCGGTCTTCACATTCTTCGGCCTCTACCGCCGCCGCATTCCGGCGCAGCTGCGCGCAGCTGCCGCGCGCGTGCTCGACGCACCCGTGGCGATCCTCAAAGCCGCGCACAGCGGACTGATCGGGGATTACGTGATGTGGCTCACCGTCGGCACGGCTCTGCTCGGTGGGATCTGGGTCTTGACCTTAACGAAGGGTTAACGAAGCACAACGCGGGCTTAAGACGACGCTGGCTACAACCGGAAGGGATGCATCGAACCCTCCTTCCAGGCCGCGTCGCCGGGCTCATCGTCGCTGTTGGTTCCGGCGGCGCGGCTGCCTCGAGGACGGACGTGCGCCGACACTGACTTGTCGGACTGGCCCCGAACCCCTGGGGGCCTTGCTTCCGCCGTAGCCGTAGGCCAGCACGGCGAGCGGAGGCGCCGAGCCGAGGGTCCGCCCGCCTGCCCGGGCCCTCGGCTCAAGTACTCGTGTAACGCACGGACACTGTGTGAGACTGCACGCCGTGGGAATCGTCTCGCGTGGGTTTCGCGGACGCGGTCGCAGTGACGACAGCGACCGCTTGCCGCCGGGTCAATACCGCACCGAGGACTTCCCGGTGCTTTCCGCCGGGCCGACGCCCCACATCTCACTCGACGAATGGACGTTCACGATCACGGGCGGCGCAGACCCCGTGCACTGGACGTGGGACGAGTTGCGCGCGCTGCCGAGCGAGACGCTGACGAAGGACATCCATTGCGTCACGAAGTGGTCGAAGTTCGATACGGAATGGGAGGGCGTGTCTGTCGACACCCTCCTCGAGGCAGTCGAGCACGACGCGGCGTACGCCGTCGCGTTCTGTCACGGCGGGTACACCACCAACATGCCGGTCGAGGATCTCACCGGCGGCAAAGCCTGGATCGCATTCGGCTACGACGGCGAACCGCTCGACCCGGAGCACGGCGGCCCTGCGCGGCTGCTGGTTCCACATCTCTACTTCTGGAAGAGCGCGAAATGGGTGCGGGGACTGAGTCTCCACGACGACGACGAGCCGGGTTTTTGGGAGACCAACGGCTACCACAACTACGGCGATCCTTGGCGGGAACAGCGCTACTGGGGCGACTGACCTGGCTCGTCGCGGAGGTCGTCGAGACGGTGACGGAGACACCGCACGTGCGCACACTTGTCCTCGACGTTCCAGGCTGGCCCGGGCATCGCGCAGGCCAGCACGTCGACGTCCGCCTGACAGCGGAGGACGGCTACCAGGCCGAGCGGAGCTATTCGCTCGCGTCGGCTCCGGCAGACGGACCGGCCCTGACAGTCGAGCGCCTCGACGACGGTGAAGTGTCGCCCTACCTCGTCGACGAGGTCGTCCCAGGCGACAAGTTCGAGCTGAGAGGGCCGATCGGCGGTTACTTCGTCTGGGATGCGGAGGAAGCGGCTCAGCCGCTCATGCTCGTGGCCGGCGGTTCCGGCATCGTGCCTCTGATGGCGATGCTGCGCCACCGCGCCGCGTCCGGCTCGAAGGTCCCGGCGAGGCTCCTGTACTCGTCGCGCTCGCTCGGCGACGTGATCTACCGCGCAGAGCTCGAGCAGCTCGATGTCGACGTCGTCCACACACTGACGCGGGAGCAGCCGCCGGGCTGGACCGGATACGGCCGGCGCGTCGACGTCGACCTGTTGCGCGAGGCTTGCTTCGCGCCGTCGGACGACCCTCGTGTGTTCGTGTGCGGACCGACGAGCTTCGTCGAGGCCGTAGCCGACGGGCTCGTCTCTCTTGGCCATCGTCCCGGCCGAATCCGGACCGAGCGGTTCGGCGGAGCGTGACGTGACGCGGCTGGACGGCAATGCGATCGCAGGAGTGCTCGAGCAGCTCTTCGGTCGCGAGATGACGACGGCGTCAGGACGCTGCGCCGGCTGCGGTGCCGAGCGCGAGGTCGGCGCCCTCTTCGTCTATCGCGGAGCCGGAATCGTCGTCCGTTGCCCCGACTGCGATGCGGTGCTGCTCCGGATCGTCGAATCACGCGACCGCACCTGGGTCGACTTCCGTGGCCTCTCGACCGTCGAGCTCGCCGATTAGGCGGCCTGTTCGGCTGCTGCCTTGATCCCTTCGGAATAGCTCGGATACACGTGGTGCATCGCGGCGAGGTCGTCGACTGTCGCGCCCAGCTGCATCGCCACTGCCAGCCCGCCGACGATGTCGCTCGCCCCGCGCGCGACGACGTGAATACCGAGCACGCGTCGCGTGGCGCGATCGAAGACGAGCTTGTAGAGCCCGTGCTTCGTCCCGGTGTACTGGGCTCGCGTGACGAAGCGGAGCGGATGCATGCCCACCCCAACGTCGAAGCCCTGCTCCTTCGCCTCCGCTTCGGTGAGGCCGATACCACCGAGCTCGGGATCCGTGAAGATGGCGGTCGGCAGGAAGGAGTAGTCGGCGGTGCGGGAGCCGTTGGCGAACATGTCGTCGACGGCGATCCGAGCCTGGTACTGGGCCGTTGGGGTGAACTGCGGTCCGGCGGCCACGTCTCCCGCCGCCCAGATCCCCGCGACAGTCGTGCGCTGCCGACCGTCGACGACGATCCCGGCGCGCGTGGTCTCGACTCCGACCGTGTCGAGCCTGAGCGCTTCGACGTTCGGCGCTCGTCCGGACGCAAGCAGGACATGAGAAACGGTGAGCGTGCGGCCCTGGACGGCGGCATCGATCTGCGAGCCGTTGCGAGCGACCGAGTCGAGACCGCCGTTGAGGACGATCTCGATGCCCTCGTCCGTGAGCGCGTCATGCAGCTCCCTCGCGGCATCGCCGTCGGCACGGGCCGCAATCTGCGGACCGTGGTTCACGATCGTGACGCGCGAGCCGAAGCGCGAGAAGATCTGCGCGAACTCGAGACCCACGGGGCCTGCGCCGACGACCAGCAGCGACTCCGGGACCTCAGTCAGCTCCAGCGCGCTGACGTGGTCGAGCCAGTCGATCTCCTCGATGCCGGGGATCGGGGGCACCGCGGTGCGGCCGCCCGTGGCGACGAGAATCTTCTCGGCGGCGAGCCGCGCATCGCCGACCTGCACGGTGTTGACGTCGACGAACGACGCCTCGCCCGGATACACGCCGTAGCCGCCATCGCCGAGCACCTGCACCCAGCTCTCCTGATCACGTCGCAGCGAGTTCTTCCATGCGCGCGTGCGCGTCAGGTCGATGCTCGGCGCGGGCAGATCGATACCGCGCTCGGCTGCATGGTCGCGCACCTCGTGCATGAGCTCGGCCGCGACGAGATACGCCTTCGTCGGCCGGCACGCGACGTTGGGACACGATCCGCCCCAGCGTGTGCTCTCGACCATCGCGATGCGTGCTCCGTGCTCGCGCGACGCCTTTCCCGCGCCGTCGCGTGCAGCCGATCCTGCTCCCAGGACGATCAGGTCATACGTCTCAGTCGCCATCGTGCCTCCTTGTCTCGGGGCGAGCGTACGGCGTTACAGTCGTCCGGCGGTGGACGAGCTGCTCCCACCTGACGAGGCACGGCTCGTCGAACGCCTCCGATCCGGGGACGAGGAGGCGTTTCGCGCGGTCATGCGCGAGTACGGCGCGGCGATGCTGCGCGTCGCGCTGATGTACGTCTCGAGCCGGGCGGTCGCGGAGGACGTCGTGCAAGACGCCTGGGTGGGTGTGCTCAGAGGGATCGACAGGTTCGAAGGCCGGTCCTCGCTCAAGACCTGGCTCTTCCGAATCGTGGCCAACACGGCTAAGACGCGAGGTGTCCGCGAGTCGCGCAGCACTCCGTTCTCTTCCCTCGGCGGCGACGAGGAAGCGGTCGACCCCGACCGCTTCCTCGGGTCGAGCGAGCGCTTCCCAGGGCACTGGGCCGCGCCGCCTGAGGGCCGAGTGCTCGCAGACGAGGCGATGGCGGCGGTCGACGCGGCGATCGAGCGCCTCCCGCCCGCTCAGCGGGCGGTGATCACCCTCAGGGACGTCCAGGGCTTCACCTCGGAGGAAGTGCGTAACGCTCTCGACCTCACGGAGACCAATCAACGGGTGCTGCTCCACCGCGCCCGGTCGAAGGTGCGGAGTGCCCTCGAGGAGTACATGCGATGAGGCTGGATCGAGAACTTGCATGCCGGGATGTGGTCGAGCTCGTGACGGCCTATCTGGAGCATGCGCTGTCCCCTACGGATCGTGAGCGCTTCGAGGAGCATCTCGTCTTCTGCGACGGCTGCAACACGTATCTCGCTCAGATGCGGGAGACGATCGCCGCGGCGGGCCGGCTCGATCCCGTGCGCTTGCCGCCCGAGCTGGAGGAGCGAATGCTCGATGCTTTCCGCGACTGGCGGTCGACGTGATCGCGTACAAGTTCCTCGATGTCGGGGGCGTTGCACCCTTCACTCGCTTTCGCTGGCCTGTCGACGAATGGGTCGAAGCAAGCAGCGTCGATCCCTGTCTCGCAGGGATCCACGCGTGTCGCGTCGAGCATCTGCCGATGTGGCTCGCGGCCGAGTTGTGGGAGATCGACCTCGACGGAGATGTTGTCGAGCAGGAGCGCAAGCTCGTGGCGCAGCGCGGTCGTCTGGCGCGCCGTATCGATGCATGGAACGACGAAGCCGCTGTCGACTTCGGTCGCTTCTGCGCCCGCCGCACGCGAACGCGCGTCGGCTTCCTACCCGGACTCTCCGGCTACGTCGGTGACGTCGAGCGCTTCACCGCGCAACGCCGCTTCCCGATCGCCGGGTTCGCTGCGGCGCGCGCCGCCGAGCGACACGGCGGCCCGGCAGCGTACGAAGAGGAACGCCTCGCCCAGGCCCGCTGGCTTGCACTGCGCCTAGGGCTAGAGGCCCCGGGCGGGCGCGAGTAAACGCGCCCCCGTCCGACCCGACTGCGGCTGCGGACCGGACTACCCGAGGCCCGGTCCTAGAGTGCCCGATTGTCGGAGTTTCTGACGGGTAGCCTGGACCCCCGTGGAACGGGGCGGGATCGAGCTCATGCAGGCGGAGGAGCTCTGGGTCGATGATGCGGACGCGGATCACAGCGGGTGGTTCTGCGTGCGGACCGATCCATTTCCGTGCCCGGCCGCGGGCTGCGACTTTGTGGCGATCTTCATGACCGCAGCCCACCTGATCCTCGTGTGGGAACAACGCGACGACCCGAATCTGCTCCATCACGCACAGCGTGCGAAGGAGGTCGGCCGCAATCCCCGGATCGAGGAATACGCGAGGGACTACGGCCCGAGCGCGTCGTATTACGCGTGGGAAGCTGCCGGCGGCCCCGTTCACGGCGTCCGCACGCGTTGATCGAGCAGAACTTCGG
>Ga0136846_1215375_pt1 | contig 10664 bp, 7 predicted proteins | sample HopSoiMetagenom2_FD_96841 | JGI IMG/M metagenome (GOLD analysis project Ga0136846, IMG submission 96841) | Grasslands soil microbial communities from Hopland, California, USA - 2 Assembly 2016 (version 4) | ecosystem: Environmental > Terrestrial > Soil > Grasslands | place: USA: Hopland... | reverse complement strand
TTCTGGACGTCGAAAGGGGGGCGGCGCGGGCAGCCACCCCCCTTTCGGGTCTTGTGCGGTCTGGGTCCTAGTCGACCACGCCGGCCGGCTCGCCGATCTGATCGGGAACCTGGACGACATCGGAGTGGCCCTCCACATCGACCTTCGGGAGCCATTCCAGCCACTTCGGCAGGTACCAGTTGCGGTCGCCCAGCAGCTTCATCGCCGAGGGCACGAGGATCGACCGAACGATCGTCGCGTCGAAGAACACGGCGACCGCCAGCCCGAAGCCCATCTCCTCCAGCGACGTCAACCGGCCGCTCGCGAAGCCCGCGAACACAGCGACCATGATGATCGCCGCGCCGGTGATGATCCCGCCGGTCGTCCGCAGGCCGAACGCCACCGCCTCGGCGTTGTCCTTCGTCTTGTCGTACTCCTCCCGGATCCGGCTCAGCAGGAACACCTGATAGTCCATCGAGAGGCCGAACAGGATCGAGAACAGGAACAGTGGGAGCCACGCCTCGATCGCATCCACCTGGGTGAAGCCCAAGCCCGAGGCGATCGACGCCGCCCAGCTCGGTCCACCCTTCTGGAAGATCAGCACGATCAGCCCGTACGCAGCGCCGACCGACAGCAGGTTCATGACGATCGCCTTCGCCGGCACAACGATCGAACGGAACACGACCGTCAGCAGGATGAAGGACAACAGCAACACGAGTCCGATGATGATCGGCGTGTAGTACTGCGAGACGTCGAAGAAGTCCTTCACGAACGCGGTGTCACCCCCGACGAGCACGCCGGAGTCCGCGCCGAACGTCTGCGGCACGTAGGTGTCGCGCATGCGCGTGATGGCGTCCACCGCGACCTCGCTCTGCGCGTCGGCGGCTTCACCCGCCAGCGGGAAACGCACCAACGTGTACTGGTTGTCCGAGCTGGTCTGCACCGGCTGCGGTGCGCCGAACGCGGTGTCGGCCTTGACCACGGTCTCCAGCTTGGTGATGCCCGCGGACACCGTCGGGTCGGACTGCGCGCCCGGGACCACCACGTCGGCGGTCGACTGCTGCCCGGCCTGCGGGAACTTCGCGACGATCACATCGAACGCCTCGCGCGTGGGGACGCCCTCAGGGATCGTGTTGATCCCCGATAGACCCGTTTTGATCCCGCGACCGCTGTCGTTCGGGTGCGCCTGCGTCCAGTACGGCAGCGACAGGGCGACCATGAACAGGGAGGCCAAGATGAGCCACCGCCACGGGTGCCCCATCACGCCGCGCGTGATGGTGTCCCAGAAGCCGCCGGCGCGGCCGTGCTCCAGCGTGCGGCCCCGGCCGAACACGACGCCCGGCTTGGTGAGCTTGTCCTTGAACAGCGCCATCAGCGCCGGCAGCAACGTCATCGACAGGGCGACCGATACCAGCACGACGAGGATCGCGCCACCGGCCAGACCACGGAAGATCGTGGTCGGCACGAGCAGCATGCCGGCCAGCGCCAGCACGACGGTCATGCCGCTGAAGAACACGGCACGGTTGGCCGTCGCGCCCGATCGCCCGATCGCCTCGAGCGTGTCGGCGCCGCGCGTGCGTTCCTCACGGAACCGCGACACGATGAACAGTGAGTAGTCGATCCCGACGGCAAGACCCATCATCGAGATCAGGTTCGGTGCGAAGAACGTGAAGCTCCAGATCTGGCCGAGCAAGGCGACCAGCCCGAGCGCGGCGCCGATCGCGAAGAACCCCATGATCAACGGGGTCACACCCGCGATCAGCGAACCGAACACGACGAGCAGCACGATGATCGCGACAACGATCCCGATGCCCTCGCCTTTGCGAAGGTCCTCCTCGGAGATCTTCTTGAAGTCCTCGGTCGAGGTCGGCTGACCCAGCGAGTACATCGCGGTGTCGCCGGTCGTGTACTTGTCACGGATCGCGTCGAGCTGATCGACGTACTGCGCGGTCTGATCCGCGTGGTCGCTGTCGCCGGCCAGGATCACCGTGAAGAGCACGGCTGTGCCGTCCTGAGACTGGATGGGGCCGAGCGCGGCGACCTGCGGGTCCTTCTCCGCGCTCGACGGCATCGGGTATGACTGCGGCACCTGTGTCACGACGCCCGCGCCGAGGCCGCGCAGGTCGTTCAACGCCGAGTTGACCGTCGCGGCGAACTGCGGATCGTCGACCGCGCCGCTCGGGCCGGTCAGCACGAACGTTTCCGGGATCGCGTTGGACTCCAGCTTCTCCTGATCGAGGATGTTCTTCGCCTGGACAGCCTCAGGGCTGTTGGTGAAGTTGAAGTCCGTCGTCAGCGCGTCGCTCAACAACACGCTGGAAGCGACGAAGCCCGCGACGAGGATGACGGCCCAGATGCCGACGGTGCGCCACGGGTGACGACTGCTCGCTCGCGCGAGTGTTTCCGGGTTGATCTTCATGTTCCCCCCTTGGATCCGCCGGAGCGTCCCTTGACGTACGGTGTATGCTTACGGTGTACGCAGGATAGGTGTACGGCGTAAGTGTGTCAACCCGCACCTGCCGGCGCCTAGCCCTCGACCGAGCAGTTCCTACGAGAAAGACTCAACCCAGATGGGCCGAACGACAACCCCACCGGCCGCCGGGCACTCCGGCGGGCCGGGAGCACGACGCACCGAACCGAAGATCACCCGCGTTCCGCTCACGCGCGCTCGGATCACCGAGGCGGCACTGCGATTGATGGACGCCGAAGGGCTCGACGCGGTCTCGATGCGTCGCGTTGCGCGTGAGGTCGGCGTCGAGGCGATGTCGCTGTACAACCACGTCCGCGACAAGGATGACCTGTTGAACGCGGTCATCGAGCGCGTGATGCAGGAGTTCCCGTTCCCGGAGCCCATCGACGACGACCCGATCGTGTACGGCCGGCGCTTGGCACACTGCTGGCGTGATCTCCTGCGCACGCACCCGAGCGTGATCCAGCTGTTCGGTGAACGGAAGCACTCGGGCGCGTCGGTCGACTCACTTCGCCCGATGGATGCGGCGTTGTCAGCGCTCCGGCGCGCGGGTCTCTCTGAGGCGGACGCGGCGCAAGCGTTCCACACGATCGGCAGCTTCATCTTCGGCTCGGTGATGATGGAGACGGGCCAGCCGTTCGGCGGCGGCGAGCAGACGGATGCCTTCCCGACAGGTATCGGTGTGGAGCTGCCCAACGTGGCGGCCTGCGCGCCGTATCTCGCCGATTGCGACCTCGACGCGCAGTTCGAGTTCGGGCTTGACCTGATGCTCGAAGGCCTGCGCGCGAAGATCGAGGAGTCGTGATGGAGGTCGACGCGTTCCTCGCCGACTCGGTGCAGGCGACGGGCGGCAAGCTCCACGCGCTGGGCATCGGGTGGCAGGTGATCCAAGCCTCGGCGTTCCCGGTGCGGCACGACCGGATCGGACTCGGCCTCGTCGTTCGAACGACGTCGGAGGAGGCCGGCGCGCACACGTTGAGCATCTCGCTGCTCGACCCGAACGGGGCGCCGCGCCTGTTCGGCGACCGTCCGGTGTTCGACGTGAACTTCGCCTCGCCCGACGGCGAGGGCACCGCGACGCTTGCGCTCAACCTGGACGGGCTCGTGTTCGAAACTGAGGGATCCCATACGATCGTCCTCGGGATCGACGGCGATGAGGCGGTTCGTCTTCCCTTCCGCGTGCAGACGCGGGCGGAGCAGCCGCCCAGCGAGTTCCGGAGCGGCGTCTATCTGTAGACGGGACGTGGGCTCCGGGTGACGTTGCGCATCGAACGCATCCCCTCGTAGGGTGGGAAACGAGAATGCAATCAGGGGGGACACATGGATCCGTTGTTCAAGCGCCTCACGATCGCCGTTTCCGCGATGGTCTTGCTCGGGACCGTCGCGTGTAGCTCCTCGAGCAGCTCGTCCTCGGCCGGTGGCTCGACCTCCGGTGGCGTCTCGGCCACCGAGAAGGACTTCTCGATCGATCTCGCGTCGAGCAGCGCCCCGGCCGGATCGGTCACCTTCAACGTCTCCAACGAGGGACCGAGCACGCACGAGTTCGTCGTCATCAAGACGGACGATGCGCCCGACGCCCTGCCCACCAAGGACGGCTCGGTCAACGAGGACCAGGTCACCGTCGTCGACGAGCTGGAGGACGTCGCTCCGAGCACGACCGGGACGCTGACGACCGACCTCGAAACCGGCTCGTACGTCATCATCTGCAACGTTCCCGGCCACTACGCGGCCGGGATGCACACGGCCTTCACGGTCAGTTAGGGGACCGCCGCTCCATCGTTCGGCGGAGGCCGGCGCGGACACGTCCGCGCCGGCCTCTTCGCGTTCGGCGCAAAACGCTTCTGCACTGCTCAAGTGGTCGGAGACGAGGGCCGATGGAACGGCATCCGTCCCCGCAGCACCGTTCGCCCGCGCAAGGAGCCTGGTGACCGACGAGCCGACCGCACGCCACGATCCACACGTGATCGAGGGCGGTTTCTTCGCGTCGAACGACGGCGTCGGTGACCTGTCCGCACAGCTCGCCGATCTCGAGGCGCGCTACCGAGGGTTGATCGATGCGTTGCCCGCGGTCATCTACATCGACGGCGCCGGCAACGACGATCCGATGGTGGACGTGAGCCCCGGCATCGAGCAGCTCCTCGGTGTGAGCCGGGAGGACTACCTCCGCGAGGGGTCCGACTGGGCCGACCACATCCACCCGGAGGACCACGAGCGCATGGTCGCCGCAAGCAACGCGTCGGTGATGAACGAGACGGAATTCCATGAAGAGTTCCGGGCGGTGCACGCGGACGGCAGCGTCGTGTGGGTCCGCGAGGACGCGGTTCTCATCCGCGATGCCGAAGGCGCGCCCGTGTACTGGCTCGGCGTCATGCTCGACATCACGCAGATGGTCGACGCCAAGCGCGACCTGCACCACGCGCAGAGCACCTACGGCGCGCTCGTGGAGCAGATCCCCGCGATCGTGTACCAGGACAAGACCGACGATTCATGGTCAACCGTGTATGTGTCGCCCCAGATCACCTCGCTGCTCGGCGTTCTGCCTGAGGAATGGGTCGGCGACAGCAAGCTGTGGTCGGAGATGCTGCACCCCGACGACCGTGACCGCGCGATCGAAGAGGTCGACCGCGGCATCGAGTCGGGGCAGCCGTACTCCGTCGAATACCGGATGGTCGCGCGCGACGGACGCGTGAAGTGGTTCCAGGACACCGCGGTGATGCTCCGCGACGCCGACGGCAAGCCTGCCTACACGCACGGCGTGATGCTCGACATCACCGAACGCCGCGAGGCCGAGGAGCGCCTGACCTATCTCGCCTATCACGACAGCCTGACCGGGATGCCGAACCGGGCGATGTTCGACGAGCTGCTCGAGCTCTCGCTCGCGCGCGCGCGACGTGCCGACCGCGGCGTCGCCGTGCTCGCCCTCGACGTGGACAACTTCAAGTTGATCAACGACTCGCTCGGCCACGAGGTCGGCGACCGTCTGATCATCCAGATCGCCGCCCGCCTGCAGGAGGCGACGCGCGACACCGACCTCGTCGCGCGCCCGGGCGGCGACGAGTTCCTGATGCTGCTGGCCGACCTCGATCAAGTCTCGCCGGTGGTCGACGAGAACGGCGCGGCGATCTCGGCGCAGGCCGTGGCCCACCGCGTGCTCGAGTCGTTCGAGGCACCGTTCGAGGTCGACGGCACCGAGCTGTACGTGACCGCCTCGATCGGCATCAGCGTGTTTCCGCTCGACGCGGCCGACGCGACGAGCCTGCTGCGAAACGCGGACAGCGCGGTGTACCTCGCGAAGGAGAACGGACCCGGCGGGTACGTTCTGAACCACCTCGAGAACGACGGCGCGCTCAGCAAGCTGTCCCTGTCGACCCGCTTGCGCAAGGCGGTCGAGCATAAGGATTGGGCGCTCCACTACCAGCCGTTGATCAACCTGTTCACCGGCGAGATGTTCGGCGTCGAGGCGCTGATCCGGTGGCCCGATCCAGCCGGTGGCCTCGTGCCCCCCGGCGACTTCATCCCGCTCGCCGAGGAGATGGGGCTGATCGAAGCGATCGGCGCGTGGGTGGTCGAGGAGATCTGCCGCCAGGACGCCACGTGGCGCGACGAGGGCCTCGAGCTCGAGATCGGGTTCAACCTCTCGCCGCGACAGCTCTGGCAACCCGACCCGGTCCGCCGGATCGCCGATCAGATCGAGGGCTCGGGCATGGACCCGCAGCGGATCACGGTCGAGATCACCGAGTCCACCGCGATGAACGACCCGGACCGCACCCTCGAGGTGCTGCACGGGTTCAAGGACCACGGGCTGAAGCTCGCGATCGACGACTTCGGGACGGGCTATTCGTCGCTGTCGCGACTGCGCTACATGCCCGTCGATGTGTTGAAGATCGACCGGACGTTCGTCCGCGACGTCAACGCCGACAGACAGAGCGCGAGCATGGTCTCGGCGATCATCGCGCTCGCGTCCAACCTGCAGATGGATCCGCTCGCCGAAGGCATCGAGACCGAGGAGGAATGGCGGTTCCTCGCGGCGCGCGGGTGCTCGGCGGGCCAGGGCTTCCTGTTCTCGAGGCCCGTGCCGGCCGAGGAGATCTCCGCGATGCACCGCCGCGCGGGTATGACGGTCATCGACGGAGGCCTTGCGGTCTGACGATACGCTTCGCTGGCCGGAGCCGGTTCAGCGCCGCTTCCGCGGGCGGAACCCTCCGCGGCGGCCCTTCGGGCCGCCGCTGAACACCACCCGGGGCGGCGCGACCTTCATGCCCTCGAGCTCGAACTCCTCGTGCAGATCCAGCCGCGCGGCCATCCGTGAGACGTCTCCCTGCTGATCCGGTGTGACGAACGTGATGCTCGTCCCGGTCTTTCCGGCGCGCGCCGTCCGGCCCACCCGATGGACGTACGCCTTGTCGTCGAGCGGCGCGTCGTAGTTCACGACGAGCGTGATGTCGTCCAGGTCGAGGCCGCGTGCGGCGACGTCGGTGGCGACCAGGACGCCGACGTGGCCGTCCGCGAACCGTTTGAGCGCCCGGTCGCGCGCCTCCTGCCGCATGTCGCCGTGCAGCGCGAGCGCGTGCACACCCTGTGCCTTGAGCTGCCGAGCGAGCGCGTCGACGGCGCGCTTGGTGTTCACGAACACCAACGTGAGTCCCGCCTCCGCGTTCGCGACCTCGATCAGCTTGGTCAGCCGATCGTGGACCGGCACGAGGATGAACCGATGATCCGCCTCTTCCACGATCTGGCGGTCGTAGCCGGCCACTTCGTGAAGCACCGCGTCGCGCGTGTAGACCTCCGCGATCCGCCCGACGGCGCCGTCGAGCGTCGCCGAGAAAAACATCGTCTGGCGATCCTTCGGCAGGCGACGGACGATCCGGTCGACCTGCGGCTGAAACCCCATGTCCAGCATCCGGTCCGCCTCGTCGAGGACGAGCACGTGCACGCCGCTCAGGTCGATCAGGCCTCGGATCGCGAGGTCGTCCAGTCGGCCCGGGGTCGCGATCAGCACGTGCGCCTTGTCGACGCCCCGCGCCTGCTCCTTGACGTTGGTGCCGCCGTAAACGGCCTTGACCGATAGCTCCGTCGCCGCGACGACAAGCTGAAACTCGGCGGTCACCTGCTGCGCGAGCTCGCGCGTCGGCACGAGGATCAGCGCCGCCGGCAGCGGCGACGCCGCGGGGTCAAGGCGGTCGGCGATCGGCAGCGCGAAGGCCAGGGTCTTGCCGGAGCCGGTCTTCGAACGCGCCAGGGTGTCGCGCCCGGAGCGGACGTCCTCCCACACCATGGTCTGGATCGGGAAGGGCTCGGTCATGCCGCGCGCTTCCAGTGCCGCGGCGACCGGCTCGGAGACCCCGAGCGCTCGGAAGCTCTCGGGTACCTCGGTCACCCCCTCAGGGTACCGCGCGGGTTTATAGCTCGAAGGCGCCGTCGAAGGCGCCGACCAGGTGGGACACGATCAGCAGCTGGGCGAGCGCCAGCGATTCGCTGCGCTCCGCGTCCTGCCCGGGCCGCTTCACGACGCCGATCCGGTCCCGCTGCAGACGCTCGTCGGGGTGCAACGAGGACCACAACGCTTCCTCGAGCTCGGCGCCGAGCGCGGGAGGGCAGTCGCCATCGATGTCCAGCACGCTCATCGGTCCGCGGCGGTCGGTACGGACCGACCAGCGCACGGGGGTCTCGCCACGCGCGCGGAACTCGCCGAGCAGCTCGCGGAGCGCCGGGAACGGCAGCGTCGGTCGCACGATGACACGTGCGGATAGTCGCGCCTGCTCGGTCGTCACGGGATCGCCGAGGAACCGGACGATGACGTCGGCGTACTCCCGCTGCGGCCGGATGTACTGCGCGGCGTCGGGCTCGCGACGCTTCAACTCCGCGACGACCTCCTTCGGCGAGTAGCCGCGCTCGAACACGTCCCGCTCCAGCTTCCACCGATGGCGGAGCTCTTCGTCCGGTTCGAGGAAGACCGCGACGTCGATCTGGTCGCGCACCGACCGGTCGGCGAGCGGGAGGAGACCCTCGACGATCACGATCTCGCCGGCCTCGACGCGTTCCTCGGCTCCGAACGAGCCGGTGTGGTGGTCGTAGGTCGGCTTCGACACCGCCGTCCCGGCGGCGAGCTGACGGAGGTGCTCGGCCATGAGGTCCATCCGGTTGGCCTCCGGCGCGAGCGGCGTCACATCCAGGTCGGCGCGCGTCGCCCGGTCGTACCGGTGGTAGTCGTCCGTGCACACACGGCCCACGCGGCCGACCCCCAGGATGAACTCGACCCCTCGGGACAGCGTCGACTTGCCCGATGCGGAGTCGCCCGCGAGCGCGAGCAGTACCGGACGGAGCCCGGCGTCTCGGGCGGCCACCTTGGGCGCGATCGAAGGAACGGAGCCGTCGGACATGCGGCGCGAGCGTACCGCGGTGGTCCTCGGCGGCGATACCGCGCCTGGCCCAGAATCCGTCCGGCGGTACGCTGATCGGTACCGAACCACGGGGGAGCCGGTGGGAGACGACACGCAACGCTGGAACGACCTGGCCGCGCAGATCGCCGTCGACAGCATCCGCGCGACCACCGCCGCCGGGTCGGGCCATCCGACCTCCTCGATGTCGTGTGCGCAGCTGCTGGCGGTGCTCTTCGCCGACCACCTGCGCTACGACATCAAGGATCCTCACTACCGCGGCAACGATCGGTTCGTGCTGTCGAAAGGACATGCGGCACCCGGGCTGTACGCGGTGCTGAAGGCGGCCGGGGCGTTCGACGACGAGGCGCTTCTGTCGCTGCGCCGAGAGGGCTCTCCGCTCCAGGGCCACCCCGTTCCGATCCCGGAGATGCCGTGGGTCGACGTCGCGACCGGATCACTCGGACAGGGCCTTGCCGACGGCCTCGGGATGGCGCTGGCGATGCGGATGGATGGGTTCGATGCGCGCGTGTGGGTGTTGCTCGGCGACTCCGAGATGGCCGAGGGGTCCGTCTGGGAGGCGATGGAGGCGACCGCGTTCCACGGGGTCGGGAAGGTCACCGCGATCATCGACCTCAATCGCCTCGGTCAGCGAGGCCCCACGATGCACGGCTGGCACGCCGACGTGTTCCGCGATCGGGCGTTGACGTTCGGATGGAACGCGATCGAGATCGACGGCCACGACGTCGATGCGATCGATCAGGCCTATCGCGACGCCGTGGCCGACGAACGACCGACGATGATCGTCGCGCGAACCGAGAAGGGGCACGGCGTCTCGTTCCTGGCAGATCTCGAGGGGTGGCACGGCAAGGCGGTGCCCGCCGACAAGCTCGATGCCGCGATCGAAGAGCTCGGCGGCGATCGGCATGTGCGGTGCACTCCTCCCGCGCCGATCGACGTGCCGCCACCGACGGCGTTCACCCCTTCGGATGTCCCGAGGCCGAGTTACGACGGTCCCATCGCGACGCGTAAGGCGTTCGGTGAGGCGCTCGCGTGGCTCGCAGGGACCGACCGCGACGTCGTCGTGCTCGACGGCGAGGTCGGCAACTCCACCTATACGGAGGACGCGGACGCGGTCGCACCTGACCGGTTCGTCCAGATGTACATCGCGGAGCAGTGCATGCTCGGCGTCCAAACCGGATTGCAGGCGATGGGCAAGACCGCGTTCGCGGCGTCGTTCGGCGTGTTCCTGATGCGTGCGGCCGACCAGATCCGCATGGCAGCGATCGGCCGCGCCGACCTGCGGTTGTGCGGATCACATGCCGGCGTCTCGATCGGCGAGGACGGGCCGTCGCAGATGGCGGTCGAAGACATCGCGCTGTTCCGAGCGCTCGCGGGCTCGACGGTGCTCTACCCCTCCGACGGCGCGAGCACCGTCGCGCTGACCGAGCGGATGGCGAGGCTCGATGGCATCTCGTACCTGCGCACGACGCGCGAAGCGACGGCGTCGCTCTACGGCGCCGACGACGAGTTTCCGGTCGGTGGTTCGAAGACGCTCGCCTCGAGCGACGAAGACGACGTCACGTTGGTCGGCGCCGGCATCACGCTGCATGAGTGCCTTGCCGCGCGCGATCTGCTCGCCGCCGGCGGCATAACGGCCCGGGTCATCGACTGCTACAGCATCAAGCCGATCGACGAACACGCACTGCGAGCGGCGTTCGAGCAGACCGGTGTTGTCGTGGTCGCCGAAGATCATCGCGTGGAAGGCGGCCTGGGCGACGCGGTGCTCGACGCGCTCGCGTCCACCGGACCACTGGCCGGCCGGGTGCGGAAGCTCG
>Ga0136846_1239014_pt1 | contig 10665 bp, 10 predicted proteins | sample HopSoiMetagenom2_FD_96841 | JGI IMG/M metagenome (GOLD analysis project Ga0136846, IMG submission 96841) | Grasslands soil microbial communities from Hopland, California, USA - 2 Assembly 2016 (version 4) | ecosystem: Environmental > Terrestrial > Soil > Grasslands | place: USA: Hopland... | reverse complement strand
GTCTTGACGATCACGTCTGCGGTCCGGGCTTCGTCGAGAGCGCGCCGAACCCCGGTTTCGTCCGCAGCGTCGTACACGACCACGCGAGCCCACGCGGGATCGGGGATGTCGCGGTGCGCCTGGCGTTCGTAGGCGTCGGGCTCGTAGAACGTCACGTCGAACCCGCGCGCGTCCAGCGCCCGCACGATGCCGCGGTAATACGTGGCGGCGCCGTTCCAGTATGCGGACACGAGGCTCGATCCGAAGAACGCGATGCGAGGACGGCTCATGCCGGCACCATACACTCCGAATACGCCGAGAGGTACGCGTCGGCCATGCGACCACTCGTGAATGGCATCGCACGCGCGCGTGCGCGTTCCGCGCAGTGCCGGCGCAGCCGCTCGTCGTCAATCAGCTCCTGGATCGCGGCGGCAATGGCGCGCGGGTTGTCCGGTGGCACGAACAGCGCGGCGCCGTCCCAGTTCTCGCGGAGGGATTGAATATCGCCCAGCACCAGCGCGCACCCCGAGAGCGCCGCTTCGAGAACCGACAGACCAAAAGGTTCGTAGCGCGCTGGCAGCGCATAAACCGATGCGCGCGCGAACCACTCGCACAGCGTCGCCGCGTCCAGGCAGCCGAGATGACGGACATGCGACGGCATCGCGCAGGTCGCGCTCGCGTGCTGCGCGTTGCCGGCGACGCAGACCGGCCAGCTGAGGTCACGCGCGGCCTCACACAGGGCCACGATGTTCTTGGCCTCGTCCCACAATCGTCCGGCCGCCAGCACCAGCGGCTCGCGCCCGATGTTCGTCGCGGGAGTGAACGCGCGGCCGTTGGAAATGACGCGTGACGCATCCGGGCGTCCGTAGTGCGATTCGATCTCGCCGAGCATCGCCGCCGTTGGCGCCACCACGAGCGCGGCCGCGCGAAGTCCGTTACTGACCCTGACCCGATACTCGTCGAATCGATCCGGAGCGTCTTCTCCGCGCACCGCCCGCCACCAGGAAAGCACGCACGAATGCGCCACCACCACGACTGGCGCGCTCCAGGGAGCCGCGGCGTGGCAGAACCCGTTCACGTGCACGACGTCCGGCCGCCGCGCTCGATCGAGCGCGATCAACCACTCACCGGCTTCGTCGACGTCGCGCCAGGGTTCGTCCATCCATTCGAGCCGGCCGGGGTGCTCGAACACAGTGACGCCAGCCTGCAGAGCATCCGCCCGCTGCCCGTCGGATGGCGACGGACCCAGGATCGCAAGATCGACGGCGAGGCCGCGCGACACGAGCTCGCGTGAAAGATCGAGCGCGTACGTCCACACGCCGCCGACGGCATCCGCGGTCATGAGGACGCGATGGATGTTCGGCACGGTTTCCGCGGCCCGCCCGTTCCGCCCGATGGCGGAAGCCACCCGGTTCGTCTCCGTGTCAGCGGACATCCGACAGCTCCAGCTCGGCGAGCGGGCGCGGACGGGCGTCCTGGATGTCGCTGAACTCGTCGAACTGCGCCAGGTAATGCTCCATCGCGCGCTCCCAGGCGCGATCGTCGGGCGTTCCCCATCGCCGCGTGTAGTCGGGCGATCCCGGGTAAGGGAACATCGGGACGGGCTTGTTCGCCCAGACACCGAATTGCTGGAGGTGCTGGCGCCACGCCTCGACCGCCACCGGATCGTCGGTGCCCGATTCCAGCAGGTTACCTTGCACGAACGGCACACGCCCGCGCGCGTAGATCAATCGTTCCGCAAGCTGCTCGGTGCTCAGGCGGCTGCCCTTGTCGAGCAGATTGCGCCCCTCGACCGTGATGCTCTCGACGCCGGCTTCGATAGAGACGCACCCAGCACGTCCGAGCAGGTCCAGCATGCCGTGGTTCCACAGATCGATGCGCGTCTGGATCCCGAACGAGAACGGCCGGTCCACGAACGCCTCGAGCAGCTCCCGGCTGGGCAGAAAAATTTCGTCGATGAAGTACACGTATTCGACGCCCTGCGCGATGAGCGCATCGAGCTCCTCGAGGATCGTCGGGATGGGGCGCTTGCGGTAATCGTCGCGGAAATTCTCCTTCGCGCAGAATGTGCAGTGGTACGGGCATCCGCGCGACACCTCCATTTCGGCTCCTGCCCGCGAGGGTTCGCGATCGAAACGGTGGTGATGATGGCGATGGCGAAGAATGTCGGCTGCGGACCACTTCAGCGCGGGCAGTGCGGCCATGTCGGCGGCGTGCGGCGTACCGTTCACACGCAGATCGTCAGCTCCGCGGGAATACGCGATTGACGGCACGCTCTCCCACGCGTCTGGACCTGCGGCAAGGCGCGGCAGGATCTCCTCGCATTCTCCGAGGACAGCCACATCGGCCTGCAGCTTTCGCAGCGCCGCGCCCGGCGTCGTCGAGGCGTGCGGTCCGACGACGACGACCATGGGCTGATGACCGTCGCCCATCGCTCCGCGCACCGCCCGAAGCGTGTGCTGGGGCACCCGCAGCTCTGGCGGCGCACACCGCCAGAACAGGTAGCTTGGCGCCGTCGTGATCACCACGGCGTCGGGCCGGAACGCCGCAACGGTGTCTGCGAGATCCTCGTCGTCAATGTCGTGCAACTGGCCGTCCGCCAGCAGGACGTCGTGTCCCTCGCGCTCGAGCAGCGCGCGTGAATACCCGAACTCGAGCGGCAGGTGCGGCTCGCGGCAGCCGAAATAGATGCTGCCGTCGAACCGCCAGTTGGGATTGACGAGCGCAAACCTCATGACGCGACCTTGCTCGCTGTCGCGGCGGCGAGCTGCGTGGTCCGGCTCGCCACGAGCCACGACAGCAAACGCTCGACGCCCTGTCGCACACCGACGTGCGGCCGCCACCCCGTCTGGCGCTCGAACTTCGCCGTGCTCGAGACGTAGTAGCGCTGGTCAGCCGGCCGCCACGGTTCGATCGCAAAGCCCGGCCGGTCCCCTGTGATATCCGCGATCAGGTCCATCAGCTCCAGCAGGCTGACCGTGCTGGCCGGCCCGCCGCCGATGTTGAACGCTTCTCCCGCGGTGTTGTCGATCTGCTCGTGCGCGAGCAGCATCGCATTCACCAGATCGTCGACGAACAGGATGTCGCGGACCTGCAGGCCGTCGCCGTAGAGCGTCAGCGGCCGCCGCTGCAGCGTCTGGATCAGGAAATGCGCGACCCAGCCCTGATCCTCGGTACCGAACTGGTGCGGGCCGTAGATGCAGCTCATTCGAAAGACGGTCGCCGGCAGGCCGAAGGTGCGCGCGTAGTCGAGCACGTACTGTTCCGCGGCTCCTTTCGAGCAGCCATATGGGCTGTGGAAGTCCAGCGGACGCGCCTCGCTGATGCCGCGCTCGAGCAGCCGCTCGTCGGCCGGCTCGTACCGCGATCGGCGGCGCCGCAGGAGGACGTCCTCGAGGTCGCCGTAGACCTTGTTCGTGGATGTGAACAGCAGGCTCGGGGGATGCTCGCAGGCCCGAATGGCCTCGAGCAGGTTCAGCGTGCCACGCGCGTTCACCTCGAAGTCGACGAAGGGATCGCTGAGGCTCGTCGTGACGGCAACCTGCGCGGCGAAGTGAAACACCTGATCGACGCCCCGTATGGCGCGACGGACGGCGGCTTCGTCCCGGATGTCGCCGCGTACGAACTCGACGCGCTCACCAAACCGCTGCTGGATCCAGCGAAGGTTCTCCTCGACGCCGGCACGCGACAGGTTATCGAACAGGCGCACCGTCCGGCCCGACGCGAGCAGGCGGTCGGCCACGTTGGTCGCGACGAACCCGGCTCCGCCCGTGATCAGAGAAACACCCGTGGTGCGCGGTGCGCGGATGGGCTGCGTCATACGGTCAACCCCCTTGAAGCGAGTTCGCGGCTCGCCTGCGCGACGCGATCGTCGGCTGCCTGGTCCTGCAGCCATTCCGCGAGCTCGACGAGGCCGTCTTCGAGCGTGACGGTGGGCTCGTAGCCGAGGACCTCCGACGCGCGCGTGATGTCCGCGAAGCAGTGCCGAATGTCGCCGACGCGGTACTTGCCGCAGACATCCGGCTCGATCGGCCGCCCGAGAATCGCACCGAGCAGTCGCCCGACTTCGCGAATGCTGTAGGCGTGGCCGCTCCCGATGTTCAACGCCTGGCCCGCCGCCCCTTCCGCGTCGAGTGCGAGACGGCATGCGCGGGCGATGTCATACACGCTGACGAAGTCGCGGCGCTGCAGCCCGTCCTCGAAGATGAGCGGCGCGTTGTTGTTCAACAGGCGCGACGCGAAGATCGCGAGCACGCCGGTGTACGGGTTCGAGAGCGCCTGGCGCGTGCCGAACACGTTGAAAAAGCGGAGAGCAATCGTCGGGATGCCGTAGGCCCGGCCAATCATCAGACACATGCGCTCCTGGTCGAATTTCGAGAGCGCATAGATCGATGAGAGCGACGGCGACTTCGACTCGGGCGTCGGCACCGGCTCCAGCGCTTCCCCGCCCTCGTCGCGCAGCTCCCAGTCGGCACGCTTCAATTGCTCGAGCGACCGTTCGTGGCCTTCGCGGATTGCGCCACCGCTCGTGCGATAGAGCCCTTCACCATAAAGGCTCATGCTCGACGCGACGATCAGCCGTTGGACGGGGCGCTCGATCAATTCCTGCAGCAGCACCGCGGTACCGCCGTTGTTCACCGACGTGTAGTGATCGATCTCGTACATGCTCTGGCCCACGCCAACGGCGGATGCGAAGTGGTAGACCGCCTCGACGCCGTCAAGGGCGCGCCTGACCGCAACCCGGTCGCGTACATCTCCGCGAACCAGTTCGACGTCCGCGCTCAAATAGCGCGGACGGGTCGAAGCAGGACCGTGCACCTGGGGAGCGAGATTGTCGAGCGCGCGGACACGGTGGCCGCGGCGGAGGAGCTCATCGGCAACGTGTGACCCGATGAAGCCTGCGCCGCCCGTAATCAGAATCTGCATGGAGAACGCTGTCCTTTTCGCTGACGAATATGGATACGAGCTTGCTTACGACGAAAATCGTCAGCGCGAAGGTAAGTAGCAAAGCGAGATCCAACGTGCCCATATGCGCATGAGCGCGCATCGCGATATGAAGACTTCGTCCGATGCGAATGAGCAGATAATTGCGAATCGCGCGCGCGCGCTCGGCGACCCCACGCGCATACGCATCCTTTCAGTGCTGGCCCGCGGCGAACAGGCGGTCGGGCAGATCGCCGACGCCGCCGCGACGCGCCAGTCAACCGCATCCAAGCATCTGCAGGTGCTGTTTCACGCCGGCCTCGTACAACGCCGTCGCGACGCCAGCGCCGTGTTCTATTCCGTTACCTCGTCGGAGGTCATGCAGGTGTGCCGTCTCCTGCGCTCGAAGCGTTTCGAGCCTCGACTCAAACGTCGCTGATGGGCCGGCGCGTATGATTTTTGTTCAGCCGTACGATTCCACATTTACAGCACGACCGTCACGCGGAGCCGACCCGTGGGCTGCGTGATCCTGCTGGTGCGCCACGCCCTGACGGACGCGGTGGGCGTACGTCTCACCTCGCGTTTGCCCGGCGTGCTGCTCAACGCACGCGGCCTGGAACAGGCGGCCGAGCTCGGCAATTTGTTGGAGCAGGCACCGCTCACCGCGATCTACTCGAGCCCGCTCGAGCGCGCGCGTGCTACGGCCTCAGCGATCGCGGCGCCGCACCGGATTCGGGTGCAGACACTCGATGCGCTCGACGAAGTGCATTTCGGTGAGTGGAGCGGACTCACGTTCGAGGAGCTCTCGACCGTACCTGGATGGCGCGAGTTCAATCAGACTCGCGGGACCGCGAACGTGCCCGGTGGTGAGCGCGCCGAACAGGTGCAACGCCGCATCATGACCGCGCTCGATCACCTCCAGCGTCGTCACGACGGAGAAACGATCGCTGTCGTGAGTCACGCTGACGTGATACGCGCGGCCGTCCTCGACGTCACGGCGACGCCACTCGATCTGTGGCATCGCTTCGAGATCGACCCGGCGTCGATTACTACGATCGCCTACGAAGAAGGGAGGCCGAGACTGGTTGCCGTCAACACCGTTCCGGAGCGGATCGGGCATCACGCGTAAGCGCAGAGAACGAGTCCCTCCGTTTCGAGAGTGGAGCGAACGACCGTCGCTCGATCATTCGTCCGGGATTCACGGGCATGGGCACACATTTCTCTGAGTGGTCGCGCGCTTGCATCATCACGATCGTGATGGGCATACGACCTCAGCGGACCATTGGCTCCGTGATCGTTGCCGTCACGCTGTTCACGATTACCGCCTGCCAGAAACCGACATCCGACACACTCCAACAGAGTCCCACGTCCGCGCGAGCACTCGACGGACGCCTCGCGGATCCCGCGAGCCTGCAGCAGGACGATGGCCAGTGGGTCATGTCGGCGAAGAACTACGCCGCGACCCGTTTCAGCTCTCTGAACGAGATCACGCCCGCGAACGTGAAGCAGATGGGCGTGGCCTGGACCTTCTCGACCGGCGTCACCGCCGGCCACGAAGGCCCGCCGCTCGTTGTCGGCGACACGATGTACCTGGTCACGCCGTGGCCGAACATTCTTTATGCGTTCGATCTCACGAAGCCGGGCGCACCGATCAAGTGGCAATACGACCCGAAGCCGCTCGGCGCGGCGAAGGGTGTCGCGTGCTGCGACCTCGTCAACCGCGGTGCGGCGTTCGCCAACGGCAGCATCTTCTTCAATACGCTCGACGGGCGCACGATTGCCGTCGACGCGAAGACCGGCAAGGAACGCTGGGTCACGCAGCTCACCGACATCAACCGCGGCGAGACCATGACGATGGCGCCGCTGGTCGTGAAGGGAAAGGTGTTCGTCGGCAACAGCGGCGGCGAGTTCGGCGTGCGCGGGTGGCTGACCGCGCTGAACGCCGACAACGGCAGTGTCGCGTGGCGCGCCTACAGCACGGGACCGGACAAGGATGTCCTGATCGGCCCGAACTTCAAACCGCATTACGACGCGGATCGTGGTACGGACCTCGGCATCACCACGTGGCCGGGTGAAGCCTGGCGCATCGGCGGTGGAACCGTGTGGGGCTGGCTGTCGTACGACCCCGAGGCCGACCTCCTCTATTACGGCACCTCCAATCCCGGTCCGTGGAACCCGGAGCAGCGTCCCGGCGACAATAAGTGGACGGCCGGTATGTTCGCCCGATCGCCCGAGACCGGCGAGGCGCGATGGTTCTATCAAACGAGCCCGCACGATCTGTACGACCACGACGGCGTGAACGAGATGGTTCTCGCCGATCTCCAGATCAGCGGCGGCACGCGCAAGGTGCTCATGCGTGCCGATCGTAACGGCCTCCTTTACGTGATGGATCGTCTCACCGGTGAAGTGCTGTCAGCCACCCCGTTCGTGCCGGTGAACTCCAACAAGGGTGTCGATCTCAAGACCGGCCGGCTGATTCCCACCAAGGAAAAGGAGCCGAAGCAGGGGATCGTCGTACGCGACATCTGTCCCTCGGCGCCTGGAGCCAAAGACCAGCAGCCCATGGCGTTTTCGCCAAAGACCGGGCTTCTGTATATCCCGCACAACAACATCTGCATGGATTTCGAGGGCATGGCGGTGAGTTATATCGCCGGAACGCCCTATGTCGGCGCGAGCGTCGTGTACAAGGCGGGGCCCGGAGGCAACCGCGGGTTCTTCACGGCGTGGGATCCAGTCGCCGGCAAGCCGAGATGGCAGATCAAAGAGAGCTTCCCCGTGTGGAGCGGCGCGCTCGTCACCGGCGATGTCGTCTTTTACGGGACGATGGAAGGCTGGTTCAAGGCGGTGGATGCGAACACGGGCCAGCCGCTCTGGCAATTCAAATGCGGGTCCGGCGTGATCGGGCACCCGATGGCCTTCAAGGGGCCTGACGGGCACGAGTACATCGCGGTGACGGCAGGGATTGGCGGATGGCCCGGCGCAATCGTCACGGCGGATCTCGACACCCGCGATGCGACGGCCGCTAATGGCTGGGGAGGCCTGCTCGGCGATCTGAAGAGCGTGACCACCAAGGGAGGAATGCTTTACGTGTTCACGGTCGGAGGAGGGAAATGAGGCGCGGGTTGCGAGTCGCGGGCCGGTGGCTGATTGCGATCGCGATGCTCCCGGCGCTCGCGGCCTGTCAGAGGCGCGTGCCCGCCGTGCGCGTGTGTGCCGATCCCAACAACCTGCCGTTCTCGAACGACCGCGGCGAAGGATTCGAGAACAAGATTGCGGAGCTGCTTGCCGCTGACCGGCACGCCCGCGTGGAATACACGTGGTGGGCGCAGCGCCGCGGATTCGTTCGCAACACGCTCTCCGCCGGCGCGTGCGACATCGTGGTCGGGATACCGAGCGGAACCGACGTCGTCCTGACCACGCGTCCATATTATCGGTCCACATACGTGTTCGTCTGGCGCGCAGACCGCGGGCTGGGATTGAGGTCGCTCGACGATCCGCGGCTGCGGCAGCTCCGCATCGGCGTGCAGATGATTGGTGACGATTCCAATAACACGCCCCCCGCCCACGCGCTCGCCTCTCGCGGACTGCGGCAGAACATCGTCGGCTATCCAGTGTACGGGGACTACAGCCAGCCGCATCCGCTCTCGCCCATTGTCGATGCCGTCGCCCACGGGTCGATCGACGCCGCCGTCGTGTGGGGGCCGGAGGCCGGCTACTTCGCAAGACATGCGGCGGTCGCGATGGCGATGGCGCCGGTCACACCGCAGGTGGATCGCACGCTGCCGTTCGCGTTCGATATTTCAATGGGCGTGCGGAAGCGCGACACGAGGTCGCGTGACGAGTTGAACGGCTTCCTCGCCAGGCGCAGGGCTGAGATCGACCGTATCCTTTCGGCGTTCGGCGTGCCTCGCGCCGACGCCCCACGGAGCTGACCATGCGAGGCATTCCCCTCGTCCTCGTCGGCGTGATGCTCGTGACTCCGGCGTGCGAGCGCGAGAAGCGGCGGTATACGGAGCTGCCCGCCGCCGCAGACCGGAGCGCCGCGGTGCGATTGACGAGCCTGCAGCCCGGCGCACCGCAAGCCCCCTCGAACGTGCAGAGTCCGTATCAGTACAACGCCTATGGACTCGCGGAAGGCAAGCGGCTGTATGCCGCGTACAACTGCGCGGGCTGCCACGGTCTTGGAGGCGGCGGCGCAATCGGTCCCGCGTTGATGGACGACAAGTGGATTTACGGGAGCCACGCAGATCAGATTTTCTCGTCGATCTCTCAAGGGCGCCCCGACGGCATGCCGTCGTTCGCCGGCCACATTCCCGATCAACAAATCTGGCAACTCGTCGCCTACGTGCAGTCGCTCGCGGGTCTCGTTTCCCAGGACGCGGCAACGAGCCGGAACGACGACCAGGCGGTATCCAAGCCGGAGAATCGGATCGAGGACGCGAAACAGATCCAGACAGGTCACCGCTGATGGGGGCGCCGCTCATCCAGTCCGTCCTGCACCCCGCGGGTGTGCAGGCTGCGCGGATCAACCAGCTCTGGTGGGTCATGTTCTGGGTCTGCACGATCGTGTTCATCGCGGTCGTGCTCGCGATGGCCGTGGCGATTGTGCGAGGCCGCCGCGGCGCTTCGAGCGCCACAGACGCAACGCTCTCCCGATGGGTCGCAGTTGCGGTCGGCGTGAGCATCGTTGCGCTGCTCGTGCTGCTCACACAAAGTGTGCTCACGGGACGCGGCATCGAGATGCTCCGCGATCAGAACGCACTCCGAATCCAGATCACCGGCAACCAATGGTGGTGGGACATTCAATATCTCCACACCAACCCGTCCCTGATCGTGAGCACGGCGAATGAAGTTCACGTTCCGATCGGACGGCCCGTGGAGATCGTCCTCAAGTCGAATGATGTCATCCACAGCCTCTGGATCCCGGCGCTGCACGGCAAGCGCGATCTGATCCCGGGACGCCAGAACGAGATCTGGGTGCAGGCGGACCGCGCCGGCTTCTATCGCGGGCAATGCGCGGAGTTCTGCGGCTTGCAGCACGCAAAAATGGCGCTGACGGTCGTCGCGGATCTGCCGGACGATTTCGAGCGGTGGCTGTCGCACATGCGCGGTCCGGCGCCCGCGCCGACGACCGATTCCGAGATCAAGGGACGCGACGTCATCGAACGCGGCCCCTGCGCCATGTGTCACATGGTGGCTGGCACGCTCGCCGGCGGGCGGACGGCGCCCGATCTCACCCATCTCGCGTCGCGCAGCACCATCGGGGCGGGAAGCCTGCCGAACACGCGCGGGAATCTCGCCGGCTGGATCGCGGACCCGCAACACATCAAGCCGGGCAATCACATGCCTGCCCCGGGGCTGACATCGGAGGAGCTGCAGGCGCTGCTCGATTACCTGGAGACGCTCAAGTGAACGTGCATCCGCTCGTACAGCAGAAGGCGGATCCGCGGCTGATTCAGGACGAGCCGCGCCTCGAGCCGGCTGCGCTCGAGCGCGAGCGGCGGCTGCAGGAGCGCGCGTGGCAACACCCGCGAGGATTCGTCGGGTGGCTGAGCAGCGTCGATCACAAATCCATCGGCAAGCGGCTGATCGTGACCGCGTTCATCTGGTTCGCGCTCGCGGGGATTCTGGCGGCCCTGATTCGTGTCCAGCTCGCGCGGCCCGACAACACGTTCATGGGCCCGGATCTCTACAACCAGATCTTCACCACCCACGGCACCGCGATGATGTTCCTGTTCGCCGTGCCGGTGATGCTCGGCATCG
>Ga0136846_1236053_pt1 | contig 10665 bp, 6 predicted proteins | sample HopSoiMetagenom2_FD_96841 | JGI IMG/M metagenome (GOLD analysis project Ga0136846, IMG submission 96841) | Grasslands soil microbial communities from Hopland, California, USA - 2 Assembly 2016 (version 4) | ecosystem: Environmental > Terrestrial > Soil > Grasslands | place: USA: Hopland... | reverse complement strand
GGATAAAGAACTTGATACACAGGTTTCCCCAGTATATGGTTTTCTACGCTGGGGAAAGACCTCTCCGGCGATACGTTATGAACACGCGATCTCTCTCTTCTTTTGTCTCCCTGAGCCTGCTCGCTTCCATCAGCAGCTTTGCTCTTCAGCTCGAAACCAACAATCCCGCTCCCGCCTACCCGGCCGCTACCACCGGCGAGAAGGCTTTCGCCCAGAAAAGCTGGAATATGCAAACCTCCAGCGCCCAGGAAATCGTTCATATGAAGGAGCAGGGCTTGGATCCCAATGTCATTCGTGCTTACGTCCAAAGCGCCCGCGTCCCGTACAAAGCCACGGTCGATGACATCATCTATCTCCACAAAAACAGTGTTCCTGATGACCTGATTACCGAATGGATTAACAAAGGCAGCGACCTCGTTCGCGCCTCCGCCACCATCCAGGAGCAGCAACTCGCGGCAGCCCCGCAACCCGCGCCCGCCGCTCCTGCCGTAGCGCCGCAACCGCAGGTTGTGTATCAGGCTCCTCAGACTGTTGCCGCTCCACCCGTCGTCTACACGGCGCCCGCCTACGGTTATTCAGATTATTCCTACTGGTACCCGCCGATTTCATTGAGCTTTGGCTGGGGTTATCCGTACTGGGGTCATTCTTACTACAGCCATTATCCTTATCATTACGGTTATGGCCACGGCTACTACGGCGGCAGCCATTACTCCGGTGCCCATTATTCGGGCGGTAGTTGGGGTGGCGGGATGCATTACACCAGCGGCGGTCATTGGGGCGGTGGAGGAGGCCACTTTTCCGGCGGTGGTGGTCACCACCGCTAACCTGACGTAGATTATTTAACTTCGGCAAGGTCCCCCAGCGAGGGCCCATTCAGGACTTTGCCGGTTAAATCGTATCGGGAGCCATGGCATGGGCAATCCCATGTTTTTTCCACATGATTCCATCGCACCACACAACCGAGATGCGGGCAAATCGCCGACCGTTCATGGACTTTGCCCTTTTCATCGCGAGCAGCTGCAATCAAATGCGTGCCCCGCCGTAAAACCGCTCCAAAGCCAGGCTTGATTTCGTCGACCGATGCAACTTCGCCTCGCATCAGGAAATCCGCGTATTGCGCCGCCACATCCGCATTTTCACGCACGTATTCCTTCAGGCTCTTGATTGAATGCGTTTTTCGCTTCGGATCGTATAGCGTCTCCCATGGGTTTTGCCGTCCCATGATTAAATCCGTAATGAGAATGCCACCGATCGTTCCATGGGTCATTCCATTCCCGGAATCGCCGGTGATCACATAAACATTTTTTTCATCCATCGGATTCCGGCCGATATATCCAAGTTTGTCCACCGGTTCCATCACTTGCCCGGACCAGCGGTATCTCACCTCGCCCGCAATAGGATAACGTTCCCGCGTCCAATGCTCCAGCCGTCCAAACGGCGCCGAGCCTTCATCATGCTGCCCGGTTTTGTGATCTTCCCCGCCAACGATCAGCAGAGTTTCCTCCCGACTGCCATTTCGAACCACCTGCGTTCGCACGTAATGATAAGGCATATCGTTGTCCCAGAGCAGTATCGTAGGTACCGAATTCTCCGGAATCGCAAACGCCACCACGTAAGTGCGATAAGGAGTCTGCTTGCTGTGAATGATCACGCGATCGTTTACCGGCGTATTCGTTGCCACAACGATGGCTTTTGCGGAAATAGTCTTGCCACCATTCGTTGAAATTTTCCCCGGCTCTCCTCCTTCAATATTTTCCGCGCGGGTCTTCGTAAAAATAGCGCCCCCGCGTTTCTCAATCTGAAGCGCGAGCGCTCGCAAATATTTCAATGGATGAAATTGCGCCTGCTCCGGGAATTTCAAAGCGCGTCCGGTCTCGAACGGCGCGGGCGCTTTGTCCACTAACTCAACAAATATCCCTGCCCGTCGCGTGGCATGATACTCGCGCTCGATATTCTTTGGATCGCCGCCCGGCGGCTCGAACAAGTAACCATCAACCCGCTCGAATTCACAATCAATCTTCTCCGCGCGAACAATCTCCTCCACTTTATTGATTGCTTCCGTGTGACTTTCCGCCGCGAGACGTGCTCCCTTCTGCCCATGCATTCGTTCCAGCACATAGTACCGATCATCCAGCGCATTCACGATATGCGCTGTGGTCCGCCCAGTTTCTCCATCGCCTATGGCCCCGTCGTCAATGACTACGACCTTCTTTCCTTCGCGCGCCAGGAGATAGGCCGTGGTTAAACCCGAAATTCCCGCTCCCACGATGCCGACATCAGTCTCGATGTTCTTTTCTAAAGGTTTTGTTTGAGGCATTTCCACAGAAGCCAGCCACGGTGAAACACTTTTGCCCGAATCCGATTCCATAATCTCCTTTTTTCTCCCCAGGTTACCTGCCACTAAACTACGCCCGAATTGGAAAATGACAAAACGGCCAAATTCGGAAATGATGAGCCAAAACCAAAATTCACCATGATCCTTGCCTTAGACCAGGGAACCACCAGTTCGCGCGCCATTCTCTTCGACCGAAACGGAACCATCAAATCAGTTGCTCAAAAAGAGTTTCCGCAGATATTCCCCAGGCCCGGCTGGGTCGAGCACAACCCGCATGATATTTGGTCCTCCCAAGCGGGTGTCGCCGCCGAAGCCATCACCAATGCCGGCGTTTCCGCCCGGGATGTAGCCGCGATCGGCATCACGAACCAAAGGGAAACCACCATCGTGTGGGATCGAAGAACCGGCGCCCCCATTTGCAACGCTATTGTCTGGCAGGACCGCCGCACCTCCAAAATCTGCGATGCCCTCAAAAAGAAACGTCTCGATCGTCTCATCGCGAAGAAGACCGGTCTCGTTATTGACTCCTATTTTTCCGCGCCCAAGCTGCAATGGATTCTGGAAAATGTTCCCGGCGCTCGCGCCAAAGCCCGCCGCGGCGAACTCGCCTTCGGTACCGTGGACACCTGGCTCATCTGGAATCTCACCGGCGGAGCCAAACATGTTACCGACGCAAGCAACGCCTCGCGCACCATGTTGATGAATATCCACACCGGCGACTGGGACGAGGAACTCCTGACAATCTTTGGCGCGCCGCGAAATATGCTTCCGGAAATTTGTTCTTCGAGCGAGGTTTACGGCCAATCCCAACTCTTCTCCGATAAAATTCCCATCTCCGGCATTGCCGGAGATCAGCAAGCCGCGCTTTTCGGCCAGGCGTGCGCCACACCCGGCATGGCGAAAAATACTTATGGCACCGGCTGCTTCATGCTCATGCATACCGGCACGAAAGCAGTCCCTTCCAAGAATAAACTGCTCACTACCGTCGCCTGGAAACTCGGCTACAAAATCGAGTACGCGCTCGAAGGGAGTATTTTCATCGCGGGCGCAGTCGTCCAATGGCTCCGCGACGGCCTCGGCATTATCAAAACCTCGGCGGAAATCGAAGCTCTCGCCTCGCAGGCTCAAGATTCTGGCGGGGTTTATCTCGTTCCCGCTTTCGCCGGGCTCGGCGCCCCGCACTGGAACCAGGACGCTCGCGGCCTTATTTGCGGCCTCAGCCGCGGCACGACCTCCGCTCACCTCGCCCGTGCCGCTCTCGAAGGCATCGCCCTCCAGGTCGTGGACGTCCTCGGCGCAATGGAAGCCGATACAGGCATTCGCCTCAAAGAACTTCGCGTCGATGGCGGCGCGAGCATGAACAATCTCCTCCTCCAAATCCAGGCGAACCTGCTCAACCGTCCAGTGGTTCGTCCCAAAATCTCCGAAACCACCGCCCTCGGCGCAGCCTACCTCGCCGGCCTGGGCGTCGGTTTCTGGAAAGATAAAGCCGAACTCAGCAAACATTGGCAGCGCGATCGCGTTTTCAAACCCGAGATCAACACTCCTGCCCGCCGAGCCCTGCTCGAGGGCTGGACGGCCGCTCTGAATCGAACCATTCAGTAAGGAATGCTCACTCTTAATAGCGGCACCCAATCTCTCCGACATACGGCGGCTTCAACAATCCAATCTCGTCATAGAAGTGCAGCGTCCGCACGCTTACTCCCGACATCTCCGCCAGTGTTTTCACGGTATAGGCCATAATTACCGATCCACTTTCGCCACCACGACTGCACGCTAGGCCCTCACGCAGCGTGAGGGCCAACAGCTTTTTCAAATTTTTTGAATCGGGTCACTTTCTTCATTTCGTCCCCGAGCACTTTGCCTAGGAACTCCACCGTTCTCCCGACATGCGGATTCAACCGTACTAACCGAGGATTCCAGGCCAGCCGGAAGTGGCAAACATGAGCTCGCTGGGGACTAATCTCGATCTGGAGAAATCTCTTTGCCTTCGCTCCAGAGATCAGAAAGTCAGGGAGCACAACCGCCAACTGTTCCCGTTCCGCAGCCACCCGCGCGGTCAGAAAGCTCTCGCAGATAAGACGCGGCTCATACGCCTTGAGCGCTTCCGTTGTTTCATTATCCAATTCAGCCATCGGAAGGATCAACGGAAGCTTTTTCACATTAAACGCTCTTCGCGCCCCCCTCGGGTGATCAAACAGCTTCCGCGGCACGCACAATTTCACCTTCCACCCGCCAATCTCCCGCATTTGAAGCGGCCGGCTGATCTCCGAATGCGTTGTGACTCCAAAATCCAGCGTCAGTTCATGCAGCCGTCGTTCAATCTCATCCCCGCGCGCAACTTCGAAAACGTATCTGGTGCCATTTCCAGCTTCGGCTGCGAGAGACGGCACCAGAAACTTTTGAATGAACGTCGCGCTCGCTCCAACCCGAAAGATCTGTTCTTCCTCAAGGCAGCCGCGCCGGAAGTTCGAGAGCCCGAGCAGAAAAAAACGCGAAAGCCGAACCAGCTCCTTCCCACTCGCCGTCAATCTCGTGCCGCTCCCTTCCCGTTCCACCAGCTTCACACGAAAAAAATCCTCGAGCTCCTTGATTTGCCGGCTGTACTGGCTTTGCCTTACCGGATCACCATGAGTCGCTTTCACAATGCTTCCCGAAGCGCCCACCTCCAGCAGCGCCCTGAGCCGGTCCAGCGAAAGTCCATTTTCTGCAAACAACCTTTCAAACATGAGTATGCAGTACAGTGCGTCACAGGAATATGACTATCAAGATTAATTTTCCGCGATTACGTTCCCCATCAATTATGAAAGATCTATTGTCCGAAGCGGACGCTGCCGCTGTGATTACAATCCTTCTGGACCAATTGGACGTTACCCAGGAGCAACTCGTCGCCGAAGCCCGGTTCATTGAAGACCTCGGAGCCGATTCGCTAACCATGGTCGAAATGAATATGGCTCTCGAGGATCGATTCGAGCTAAGCATCCCAGACCAACGAGCCGAAAAGGTTCAGACGGTTCGCGATTTATTTGAACTCGTTGCGGAAGCATTGCAATCACACCGTCCGCGCTTGGTGTGATCTCATTTCGCGCGTATCTTGGCCGCAGATGTCTTTACTGACAGCAAATAACATCACGGTCCGCTATAATGATCGTTTGGTCCTGGATGCTCTTTCGTTAACCATTAACGAACGCGACCGCATCGGCATGGTCGGGCGAAATGGTTCCGGAAAATCCACCTTCCTCCGCATTCTGACGGGACGGCAACAGGCGGACAGCGGCGATATCACCGGGCGCAGAAACTTGCAGATCGGATATCTTTCCCAGGAATTCTCTTTGGACCCAAACCTGAATGTGGAGCAGAACATTCGGGAAGGCGCGCGCCACGTACTGAATTTGGTTCATGAATTCGAAAACCTGTCCGCGACTTCGGCGAAGCATCACGAACTTGAGCAGGAGATTCTCATTCATGACGGCTGGCATTTGGATACGCGCATTGCCACAGCCATGTCGCATCTGAATTGCCCTGGCCCGGAGCGTAGAATCGATTCTCTTTCGGGCGGCGAGCAACGCCGCGTCGCGCTTTGTCGCGCGATTATCTCGCAGCCGGACTTGCTGGTTCTGGACGAACCCACGAATCATCTCGATACCGAGTCCATCGAATGGCTCGCCGAATTCCTCGAAAATTATCCCGGCGCTTTCCTCATGGTGACACACGATCGCTACTTTCTTGACCGCATTACCAACAGCATTGCCGAACTTTCGAATGGAAAGATTTATAGTTACGACGGCAATTACACTGATTATCTCCTCTCAAAAGCGGAACGCGAAGCCACCGCCGAAATCAGCGAGCATAAGCGCCAGATGTTCCTGCGCCGCGAATTGGAATGGGTGAGACGCGGACCGAAAGCGCGCACGACGAAATCCAAAAGCCGACTGGACCGCTATTTTGAGATTGCCGGCCAGACCCCGGTCGAAATTGATAAAGATGTCGATCTGGTCATTCCGCCTCCCCCGCCCTTGCCGAACCGGATTGTGGAGCTGAACAACGCCGGTATGGATCTCGGCGGCAAACGATTATTTTCACACCTCGATTTGAGTTTCGCGGCGGGACAACGAATCGGCATTTTCGGCCGAAATGGATTGGGCAAAACCACGCTGCTGAAAATTGTTCTCGGAGAAATTCAGCCAACCGAAGGAACTGTAAAAATCGGCCAGCTCACCCGTTTCAACTACGTCGATCAGGGGCGGCTCCAATTAAATGAAGACCGGACCGTTCTCGAGGAAATCAGCGATGGAACAGAGTTTGTGCTGTTCGGCGAGCATCGCTTGAGCTTGCGCGCCTATCTCAAACGCTTCCTGTTCACCGATGATCGAATTACCACACAGGTGAAGCACCTGAGCGGCGGGGAAAGAAGCCGCTTGCTTCTGGCCCGCATTTTGAAAAATGGCGGCAATTTTTTAATACTCGACGAACCGACCAACGATCTCGACTTGCCGACCTTGCGGGTGCTCGAAGAAGCGTTAATTGCCTTCCCCGGCGTGGTGCTCGTCGTTAGCCATGATCGTTATTTTCTGAATCGGGTTTGCACTGCGATCCTGGCGTTTGAAGGAGACGGCAAACTCACATACAGCGAGGGAAATTACGATTACTATCTCGAAAAAAAGGCGCGGCTGACATCTCCTCCCGTTTCTGTGCTGGAACCCAGGCTCGCCGCAAAACCAAAATCGGAAATGCCTGCCTTATCGGCCAAACCGCGCAAGCTGACCTTCAAAGAAGCTCGCGAACTGGAAACCATTGAATCCGCCATTCTCGAAGTGGAAGATAAAATCGCGGCCATCGAAGCGATGTTCGCTGAACCCGATTTCCATCGAATGCATGGGAACCGCACGGACGAACTCATGGCCGAATTGGCCGCCGAAAAGGATCGCTTGCAACGGCTCTACGCACGGTGGGACGAACTGGAGAAGATCAAAGCTTTGTCGGGCCAGCCAGCCCCCGCGTGATCGCTGAAAACGCATGATTGCTCGCTTGCGCTCGGTTTTGCAGGCCATTAGACTTGTTCGAAGCACAGGAAAAATGCCGATGAAACATACCCTTTTTACCACTTTGGCTATCGCCCTCGCCCAAATCGTCTCCGCGGATGATAAGGTCGATTTCGCGAAAAGCATTAAACCGATTTTTGAAAGCCGCTGCCTGGAGTGCCACGGAACCAAAAAGCAGAAAGCCGATCTCCGTCTCGATAGCAAAGATGCTCTCTTGAAAGGCGGTAAAGATGGCAAGGTGGTTGTCGAAGGCAAAGCCGACGAGAGCGATCTCTTCAAGCGGATTACTTTGCCCAAGGACCATGATGATATCATGCCTCCCAAAGGCGAACCACTGACCAAGGACCAGACCGAGTTGATCAAGAAATGGATCAATGAAGGTCTTAACTGGCCCGAAGGTCTGGTTCTCAAGGGCGAGGAAAAAGCCGGTGAACCTGAGAAAAAAGCAACGGCGACTGCGAGCACTTCAAAAAAGAAGAAAGACCCCGCGACCGAATTCGCCCACTTAACACCCACCAAAGATACCGCTGCCGAAGAACAGGCCATCAAGAAGCTCGCGACGCTGGGCATTTCGGTACGGCCGATCGCCCAGAATTTGCAATGGAAAGAGGCCACTGTTCGCCCGCAGGACACAAACAAAGTTGGCGAGGCTCTTGCCGAATTAAAAAATATCCCGAGCCTCATCGATCTGAATCTCGCCGGACAGAGGCTCAAAGATGATGATCTTAAAAATATCGCAGACCTCACGAACCTGCAGCGTTTGCATCTTGAAAATAATCCGATCTCCGACGGCGCGATGGCTTACCTGAAGAAGCTCGTTAATCTTGAGTATCTGAATCTTTACAACACCCAGGTCGGCGACTCCGGACTCGAAAATCTCAAAGGCATGACCAATCTCGCGAATCTTTATCTCTGGGAAACCAAAGTCACCGATGAAGGCGCGGCCAACCTGAAAAAATCTCTCGTGGATGTGACGATCAACCGCGGCGAAGAATTGAAACTGATCGCCAAACTCGAAGAGAAAAAAGAAGAAAAGAAGGACGACGCGAAGAAAGAGGACGCAAAAAAGGAAGAGGCCAAGAAAGACGAGAAAAAAGAGGACAAAAAAGATATCAAGGCCGATGAGAAGAAAGCGGACGAGAAGAAAGCTGATGTAAAAGCCGAAGACAAGAACGAAAAGAAAGAAGAGAAGAAAGACGACAAGCCCGCGGATAAAAAAGACGAGAAAAAGGCATAATCCCGAGGCTGGACCTCGATCGTTCGAAGATGAAAACTTTGACCCATTTGGCGCGAAAAACGCTGAATGGATCTTTTCTTTTTCTGGCGGCAACAGTCGGGCCGCTCCACGCCGCGAACGAGACGATTTCTTTCCGCAATGACGTCATGGCCATCCTCTCAAAGGCGGGCTGCAACGCCGGGCAATGCCACGGAAACGCAAACGGAAAAGCGAGCTTTAAGCTCTCGCTTCGCGGAGAAAGTCCGGATCTCGATTTCCTCGCGCTCACTCACGATCAGTTCAACCGGCGCATCGATTTGATGGATCCGGCCCAAAGCCTGATTCTACTCAAGCCCAGCACGCAAATCTCTCATGAAGGAGGGCAGCGCTTCAAAACGAATTCCTGGGAATTCGAGACTCTATTGAAGTGGATTTCCGCCGGCGCTTCGAACGATCTGACCACTGCGTCTTCCCTCACCAAACTGGAAGTCGCTCCACTTGAAACTATTCTCATCGAGCCGACGAACGAAGTCCAAATCAGAGCGAAAGCCACCTTTGCCGACGGAACTTCACGTGATGTAAGCTCCATCGCCGTTTACGAACCGGCAAATCCCATCGTCACCATAACTCCCGGTGGACTCGTGAAAAGTGAACGTCCCGGTGAGACGACCGTTCTAGTCCGTTATCTGAATCAGCAGATTCCTGTTCGCCTCGCGTTTGTTCCCGCACGGCCTGATTTCGTCTGGTCCGATCCGCGCCCCAATAATTATATCGATCGCTTCGTTTTTGCGAAACTTCAGCGCCTTCGCATGAATCCTTCTGACTTGTGCGGCGATGAAACATTCGTCCGCCGCGCTTACCTCGACCTTCTGGGAATGCTCCCGACTCCGGAGGAAGCTCGTGCTTTCGTTTACGATGCCTCGCCCGAAAAACGCCGCCAGCTCATTGATGAGTTGCTGGAGCGCCCGGAATTCGCCGACTTCTGGGCGTTGAAATGGTCTGATCTGCTCCGGAATGAGGAACGTATTCTCGACCGTAAAGGCAGTGAAATTTTTCATCGCTGGGTTCGCCAAAGCATTCTTGAGCACAAGCCAATCGACCAGTTCGCGCGCGAGATCATCGCCGCCCGCGGCAGCACTTACAAAAATCCACCCGCAAATTTTTACCGCGCTGCGCGTACTCCCACCGAGCGTGGCGAAGCTGCCGCCCAACTTTTCTTCGGCACGCGAGTCCAGTGCGCGCAGTGTCACAACCATCCCTTCGACCGCTGGTCGCAGGATGATTACTACGATTGGATGAGCGTCTTCTCACGCCTCCAATACAAAGTCCTGGAGAACCGCCGTCGCGATGAAAACGATAGCCATGAGTTCAAAGGCGAACAGATTCTCTATCTCGCGCCCTCCGCCGAACTGAAAAATCCACGCACCGGAACTGCCGCCCACCCGCGTTTTCTCGGCGCCGCAAAACCGTACAGCAGCACTGATGAAGACGAACTGACCGCTCTGGCGAAGTGGGCCACCAGCACGGACAATCCGTTCTTTGCCAAAGCCCAGGCCAACCGCATTTGGTTTCACCTCCTGGGCCGCGGCATCGTTGAACCTATCGATGATTTCCGCGCCTCCAATCCCCCGTCCAATCCCGAACTCCTCGACGCGCTCACCAGGGATTTCGTCAACCACGGTTTTGATCTCCGCGCCCTCATCCGAGTCGTCATGAACTCGCGCACTTACCAGCTTTCTTCTCTGCCCAATGCCACCAATGATTCTGATGAAGCCAATTTCTCGCATTCCATCATTCGTCGCCTGACTGCCGAACAACTTCTCGATTGCCAGAGCGAAGCCACCGGTTTCGCAGTCCACTACACAGGCTATCCAATTGGCACTCGCGCCGTGGAACTCGCCGGCGCTCTTCCCGAACGCAAACGCGATCAGAAAAAAACTGAGTTCGACACTTTTATGGCCGAATTCGGCAAACCACCGCGGCTCCTCCCAAGTGAATGCGAACGTTCCTGCGAACCCACCATGGGCCAGGCTTTCCAACTCGTCAGCGGGCCTGTCCTCCACGAAATGCTC
>Ga0136846_1241473_pt1 | contig 10666 bp, 8 predicted proteins | sample HopSoiMetagenom2_FD_96841 | JGI IMG/M metagenome (GOLD analysis project Ga0136846, IMG submission 96841) | Grasslands soil microbial communities from Hopland, California, USA - 2 Assembly 2016 (version 4) | ecosystem: Environmental > Terrestrial > Soil > Grasslands | place: USA: Hopland... | reverse complement strand
CGCGAGCGCTTCGGCATAGCGGCCGCGGCCGTTGTACAGCAGTGCGGTCGCCCACTCGACGACGCCGAGCGCCATGCCTTCGCCTCGCGCCGTCGCCTCGAGCCTCGCAGACTCCATCATCTCGAGGCCGTCGGCCTCGTTGCCGCGCCAGGCGGCCAGCATCAGCGACGCGTACTTGAGCGGTGCCATGCCCGTCGCGTGGGTGATCGCGTCCGCCTCGGCGATCAGCGACGAAGCGCCGTCGAACGCTCCCGCATGAACGTGCAGGGACGCGCGATAGGTGGCCGCGATGGGGAGGACGCTGAGCGCGCCCGTCTCGCGCGCGACGCGTAGCCCATCCGTCGCCAGCACGTGCCACAGCTCGTCGTCCCAGAGATCCTGGGCCAGGCGACACGCCAGCCACAGCCAACGCACGTCGCGTGCAGTCGCTCCCTCGATGCGACTGAACGCGTCGAGTGCCCGCCCCAGCGGCGCGACACCGGCCGCGTAGCCGTCGCTGAACCTCGTCGCCAGCCCGTCGAGGAGCAGGTCGATCGCGCGTGGCGGCTGCGGTGCCGCCGGGGCGGCGTGAGCTGCCTCGGCAGTCTCGCGGACGCCGGGTCGGCCACCGAGGCGACCGGCGAACATCGCCGCGGCCATCGCCTCGAGATGCGTCTCGCGAGCCATCGCAGCGTCGAGCGGTTCGAGGCGCCGGGCGGCATCGAGCAAGAGCGCCGGCGCGTCGCTGCCACGCGTGCGGGCGAACACGATCTCCGCTCGCAACCGCTCCAAGCGCGCGCGGTGAAGCTCGTCGAGTGGGGCAAGCTCGGCGGTCGCCAGTAACTCGAGCGCGGCGTCCGAAGCCGCAGCGTCGAACTTCGCCTGCGCCGCGGCCACGGCGCGCCTTCCCCGTTCCGCGGGATCCGGGGTCAGCTCGGCCGCACGCGCCAGGAAGGCCGCAGCCGCCGCCACCCCCCCACGCGCCTGCGCCCGGTCGGCCGAGCGCTCAAGCTCATCGGCCACCGCCTCCTCAGGGCCGGACGCCGCTTGGGCCCGATGCCAGGCGCGACGATCGGGATCGGTAGCCGGATCCGTCGCCTCGGCCAGCGCACGATGGATCTCCTGGCGGTCGGACACGGTCGCTCCGCGGTATACCGTCGAACGGAGCAACGGATGTCGGAACCGCACCCGCGCCCCGAGCTCGATCAGCCCCGCAGCCTGGGCCGGCGCCGCGGCGTCGATGCTGAGTCCAAGCCGCCCGGCCGCGCGCCAGAGCAACGTCACGTCGCCCAGCGGCTCAGCCGCCGCCGTCAGCAGCAGTCGTCGCGTCTCGGCGGGCACTGACTCCAGCTGGCGCAGGAAGCTCTGCTCGATCCGGCTCGCGAGCGGCACCGCCACCTGCGGAACGCCGAATCCGCCGCCAAGCTCCGCCGACGTCAGCCCGCGCGGCAGCTCGAGCAGAGCAAGCGGGTTGCCGCGCGCCTCGGTGACGATCCGGTCGGTGACGCGCTCGTCCAGCCGACCGAGGATGGCGGAGTGCAGAAGCGCGGCGGCATCGCCCTCATCCAGCCCGCCCACGAGGAGCTCGGGGAGTCCGGCGAGATCCTGTGTCGGGCTAGGCTCGCGCACGGCGAAGACCAAGCCGACGGCCTCCGCCAAGAGCCGGCGCGCAACGAACGCCAACGTCTGCACCGAGGCGCGGTCCTGCCACTGCGCGTCGTCGACGGCGCAGACCAGGGGCGCGTCCTCGGCCGCCTCGGACAGCAGGCTCAGCACCGCCAGTCCGACGAGAAAGCGGTCCGGCGGGTCGCCGGCACTCAGGCCGAACGCCGTGGCCAGGGCATCGCGCTGCGGAGCAGGAAGGCGATCCAGATGCCCGAGCATCGGCGCGCAGAGCTGGTGCAACCCCGCGAACGGGAGCTCCATCTCGGATTCGACCCCCGCCGCACGCGCGGTACGACACCCTGACGCGTGCTCCATGAGACACGCGAGCAACGCAGACTTCCCGACCCCGGCCTCACCGCGGACGACCAGCACGGCGCTCTCGCCGGCGCGCACCCTCGCGACCAGGCGATCCAGCGTCTCGCACTCGCTGCGACGCCCGAGCAACTCGAGGGGCTGGGCCGTGGCCATGCCCGGGCGACTCTAACGCCGCCACGGCCGACGTCCAACGGCGCGTCGGCAGCGCCGTGGTGGCGTCAGTCGCGCGCCGCAAAAGACGGGCCGCAAAGACCCTGCACACGCGAGCGCGAACACCGCCGGTTGCACCGCGGTCAGCGCTGGTGGCAGCAGAGCGTCATCGCCGGACCGCGTTGCTGGAAAGCGAGGCGGATGGAGGCTGGGGCACCGACTAGGGCGTTACACCGAGGCGAGCCACCGACGCTTGAGCGACCGTGGGCCTACCCAATCCCGGCCATCCGAAGGAACCCGTCATGCCGCCCACGATCGTTCTCGTCCACGGCGCCTTCGCGGCGTCGGCGAGCTGGGACCGCGTCATCGAGCCCCTGCAGGCCGCGGGTCACCGCGTCATCGCGGCTGCGAACCCGCTCCGTGGCCTGGCCTCGGATGCCGCCGCGGTCAGCGACCTGGTCCGCTCGATCGACGGTCCGGTGGTGCTCGTCGGGCACTCCTACGGGGGCGCCGTGACCTCGAACGTCGACGCCGGCGCCGGCGACATCGTCGGGCTGGTGTACGTCGCCGGGTTCGCGCCCGAGCCGGGCGAGAGTTGCATCACGCTGACCGGGATGTTCCCGGGCAGCAGCCTGGGCGCGTCGCTGCGGCCGGTGCAGCGCAGCGACGGCACGACGGACCTCTCTATCCGGGTCGACCGCTTCCACGACCAGATCGCCGCCGACGTTCCGGCGGCGCAGGCTGCTCGGATGGCCTCCACGCAGCGGCCGGTCACGCAGGAGGCGCTCGGCACGCCGTCCGGCGCGCGCCCGCTTTGGCGCGAGCGCCCGTCGTGGTTCGTCTTCGGCGAGGAGGACCGCAGCATCCCGGCCGCCCTCGAGCACTACATGGCCAAGCGCGCCGGCGCCCAGCGCGCCATCGAGATCCCGGGCGCCTCGCACGCCGTCTCCGTGGCCCACCCCGGGGTGACGGCTCAACTGATCCTCGAGGCCACGGCGTTGCGCGGCGCGGCCTGAATCCGACCGCAACACCAAAGGAGTCACACATGTCCGTCACCAGCACGCACGCCCGGGTTCACCTCAGCGACGGTGACAGCCGAACGAACCCCGGCCTCGAGAGCACTGCCCGCGGCGAGGAGAGCAGCGACGCGACCAACCGGCGCCTCGCGTCTTGCTAGCGCCGGCAACGAGCCCCGAACCCACCGCACCGGGGAGCCGGCTATGACGCCCAGCGATCATCGCCAGGGGCTCTCCGAAGCGCCGGACTGCTCGTAGCGCCTCGCCGCCACCTGGCGGCTCCAGGCGCCGCCCTTGACCCCGACCCTGGGAAGGGCGGAGATTCCGGATCGGCGAGACGCCAAGCTGGGCGTGCACACGCGCGAGGAAACCGACACCTCCAGCGTCGCCTCGCCGTGAGGACCGTGCGGACCGAGGCGCTGGCGCTCGCCGACAGGATCGCCGTCCTACGCCGCGAGCGCCTCGAGCAGTTCGGGATGCCGGATGACCTCTCTACCTGTGAAGGGGTTCGTGGCCGGGTTGATCGCGTCGTCGTCGGATGAACCTCGTCGCCGCGGAGGCCGGCAACGGCGCGGTCGAGCTGCCGTCGGGCCGGCTGACCCTCCTCAGACCGGATGCAACCGGCGACGCATACCCGCCCCGACTTGCGCGTGACCCTCCGCTTTGGCGCCGACCGCGTACCTCTTCGACGCCACGAGCAGCGACGTAGTGGAGGGCCGCGCCCGTGACACGGCGTGCGGGACTCGCGCCATCTCCTGGCGGGCGATGACGAGGCCGCACACAGCAGCAGTTGCCTATCGAGGATCGACGCGGGCAGGAACCGCCCCGCTTTAAAAAACTCGGTGCGCGCGAACGCCGCGACGAGCAGCCGCGGTCATTCCCAGCAGGGCGTCGCCGGCGGCCCCACCAGCCACGCAGCCATGGGGGCAGCGAGGCCAAGGGCGGCGTGCCAATGAGGACGTCGACGACGCTTCAGGCGCGCGCGAGCGCGCCGAACGCCGGCGCGTACGCGGCGTGTCCAGGTCGGAAGGGGCAATCTCACGAAGCGGGCATCCGGCAGCGACTGGGCGATCGGCAGCCCCGACTAGGCGCTCGACAAGGCACTGCCCCGGACGCGAGTCCCGCCCGTCCGGATCGACACTCGCGCCATGAACACCACCGAGCCCATCACACCCTCCACCCCCGGGCCACCGGCCTTTGGCGACCAGCTCGCGGAGATCCTCGAGCTCGCGCGCACCGTCTTCGTCGCGGGGCCGCCGGTCCTCGTGGCGGGGGCGGCGAACGTGCTGCTGGCCCTCATGCTCGCCGGGCCGTTCGCGCTCCTCGTGACCCTCGTCGTCGCTCTCGTCGCAGCGACGGCCCTCGTCGCCCTCGCGGCCGCCATCCTCGCGACGCCCTACCTACTCGTCCGCCGCGTCCGCGGGCATTGGGTGCATCGCTCGATCAGTGACACGAGGCCGCAGGTCGTCGCGCTCGAGTCACGGCGAGCGATCGCATGAGCGCACGCTGAGACGTCCCGCGCACACCGGGTCGTTTTCAGGCGTCGACCGCGTGCCTCTCTCCATCCACGAGCTGTTGGGCGGCGAGCGCGGTCAGGCCGTGCGTCGCTCCGTCCACGGCGGGCCGAAGACCTACCACGCGATGGCAGCCGACCTGCCGTAGCACGAGGTCGAGAAGGGGACGGCGCCCGCCGCGGTCGACCTGGCCGCAGCGAGCGGGGCTACGCGCCTCCGCGGCGAAAGCGCACGCGGAAGCGCAGCCTCCAGCCCGCCCCGCGATAGACGATCGTCGTCGGCCGGCACTGACCGCCCAACCCGGACGGCAGGTACCAGAAGCGCCAATGGCTCTTCGGCGCGCGCGCCGTGCGCCGCCACCACACCCGCCTACTCCGCCGGTCGATCGCGCGAATGCGCACCCGGCGGCGGGCCGTGGTCCGCGACTGCGCCCAGATCCCCACCTGGATCGCGTTGCCGCACGTCAGCACCCGCGGCACCGCCTGGACCAGCACGTCGGCGGAAGCCGCGGCCGGCGCAGACAGCGCCACCGCCCCAGCAGTACAGATCGACACGACAAACCGGCGCACCCGCATCAAGCCCCCGAGATCAGCCCTGCCGACGACGATAGAGGCGTTCGATGACCGCACACGCTGCCGCGCCCGCACGCGGACAAGCGGCCGACGGCGGTCGCGCCGCCGGCCCCCGCGGCGCGACGCGGTCGTGGACCCCGAACGTCGCGTGAGCGGCCGAAGCGTGCGTCGCCGCCGGCGACGCCTATCCCTCGATCGGCGGCCGGCGGGTCCGAGTCGCACGGACGGCGAGCGGCGTCATCCGCGTGCCGTGAGGGGCCCCGACGCGGGGCCTCTCACGACCACGACGACCGCTCACCTGCGCAGCGGCCGGAAGCACGCGCGCATCTCCTCGCAGAAGAGCTGCGGCTGCTCCCAGGCGGCGAAGTGTCCGCCGCGGTCCAGGCGGTTGTAGTGGATGAGGTTGTCGGGATAGGCGCGCTCCGCCCAGCTGCGCGGTGCCTGGTAGAGCTCGTCGGGGAAGACGCTGATGCCGAACGGGATGGTGATCGGCTTGGCCTCGAAGAAGCCCGCCTTGTTCTCCCAGTACAGGCGACCGGCGGACACCCCGGTGTTCGTCAGCCAGTAGAGCGTGATGTTGTCCAGGATGTCGTCCCGCGTGAGGTCGCCCGGCAGGCGTCCCTCGACGATCTGCCCGACGAGCCCGGGCTGCCCCGTGCCGTCGCCGTGATCGATGGCGAACGCGGCGAGATCGATGGGCGAGTCCGCCAGCCCGTACATCGTCTGCGGCCGCGTCCCCATGATGAGGGCGTACGCGACGTGCGTGGCGTAGAAGCTGCGCAGCTGCTCGTACGCGGCCAGCTCGTCGCCCGACAGATCCGACGGCGCCGGGTCGCCCTGCACGAAGCCCTTGACCAGCTCGGGCGGCGCCGTCCCCGGCATGTTGGAGTGGATGCCGAGCAGCCCGTCCGGCGCCTGGACCCCCATCGCCTGCGTGACCGCGGCGCCCCAGTCGCCGCCCTGTGCGACGAAGTCGGTGTAGCCCAGACGTCGCATCAGGACGGCCCACGCGAGCGCGATGCGTACCGGGTCCCAACCGGTGGCCGTCGGCTTGGCGGAGAAGCCGTGGCCAGGCAGCGACGGGATGACGAGATGGAACGCATCCGCGGCGTCGGCGCCGTGCGCGGTCGGATCGGTCAGCGGGCCGATGATCTTCAGCTGCTCGATGATCGAGCCGGGCCACCCGTGGGTGACGATGAGGGGCAGCGCGCGCTCGTGGCGCGAGCGGACGTGGATGAAATGGATGTCGAGCCCGTCGATCTCGGTGACGAAGTTCGGCAGCCCGTTGAGCCTGGCCTCGCACTTGCGCCAGTCGTAGTCGCTCGCCCAGTAGCGAGCGAGCTCCTGCATGAGCGCGAGCGGCACGCCCTGCGAGTCGTCGTCGACGGTCTCGCGCTCGGGCCATCTGGTCACCTTGATGCGCCGGCGCAGATCGTCGAGATCCGCGTCCGGGAAGGCGACGTGCAAGGCGCGGATGCCGGTGCTGCCACCGGCAGCCACTTCGGTTGCGAACATCAGGTCCTCCTGGGGTTGAAACCGGCCGTCGTGGCCGGCGGACCACCGACGAGCGGTGACACGCGTCGGGTCGGTCGGGGTCGGGGCGGCCTGCAGGATCACGTCGGTCACCGCCTGAGGCCGTCGGACATGGCTGATCGTTTCGATCAGCGCAGTGAGCGGAACGCGGCTCGCATCTCGCCGGCGAAGAGCTCGGGCTCTTCCCAGGCGGCGAAGTGGCCGCCCCTGCCGACCTCGTTGAAGTAGATGAGGTTGGGGTAGACGCGTTCGGCCCAGCTGCGCGGCGCCCGGAAGATCTCGCCCGGGAAGACGGTGAAGGCGACCGGAAGGGAGACCTCGGGTGGCGCCTGGCCGGCCGCGGGCGCTCGCGTGTGCGCGCTCTCCCAATAGATCCGCGCGGCCGAGGTGGCGGTGGCGGTCAGCCAGTACAGCGTGATGTTGTCGAGGACGCTGTCGCGGGTCAGGCCGCCGGACGGCGTGCCGTCGACGAAGGCGCGCCTGATCTTGTCGTAGGCGTCGGCGTCGTGGTCGAGGATCCAGGCCGCCAACCCGGCGGGCGAGTCCGTCAGCGCGTAGCCGATCGTCTGCGGCGACTGGCCCTGCTCGATGATGTAGCCCTTCTTGAACTGCCTCGCCAGCGGCTCGAACGCCGCGCGTTCCTCGTCGGTGAGCCCGTCGGGGACGGGCGCGCCGCCGAAGACGGCCGCCGCTACCTCGAGCGGCGGCCTTCTGAGGAAGTTGAGGTGGATGCCGGCGAGCCCGTCGGGCGCCTGGCTGGCCATGGTGTCCGTGACGGCCGCGCCGACGTCGCCTCCCTGGGCGACGTAGCGGGTGTAGCCGAGGCGCTTCATCAGCTGTGCCCAGGCTCGCGCGACCCGGCCCGGCTCCCAGCCGACCGACGTGGGCACCTCGGAGAGGCCGTAGCCGGGGAGCGACGGGAGCACGAGGTCGAACGCGTCCTCGGCGCGGCCGCCGTGCGCGGTCGGGTCGGTCAACGGGCCGACGACGTCGAGCATCTCGACGACGGAGCCGGGCCAGCCGTGCGTGATGATCAGCGGAAGCGAGTTCTCGTGATCCGACTTCGCGTGGATGAAGTGGATGTCGAGCCCGTCGATCTGCGTCTTGAACTGCGGTAGGGCGTTGAGCCGCGCCTGGAGCCTGCCAAGGTCGTAGTCGCTGCTCCAGTAGCGCACCAGCTCCTCGATCGCCGCCGACTGCACCCCCTGCGACGCATCGTCCACGACCTCCTTCGGGGGCCAGCGGGTCGCGGCGAGGCGTCTACGGAGGTCGCCCACGGCCTCGCTCGCGAAGGCGGCGTGGAAGGGGCGGATCGCGGTTGCGCCCGTGGGCTGCTCGGTCGCGGTCGACATGGGGACGCTCCTTTTGTCTCCGACGTCGACCCAGCTTCGCGTCGCCCGTCCCCGGTCGCGCCCGTGACCACCCGGGAGTGGTCCCTGGTCACAGCCACGACGCGAGGATGATCCGGCGGATGTCCTCGTCGGGGTGCTCGCGCGCGCCGTAGAGGACGCTGGCCCCGATCCAGAGGATCGTCCGCCCGAGATGGTCCGGGTAGCGCTCGACCTTCGCATCGAAGAAGTCGACGGCGCTGTTCTCGGTCCGCAGGAGCTCCTCGGCATCGTCGAGGTACTGCCGGGTCTCGGCGATGGTCCGCGCGGCGTCGTCGTCGAGCCGGCTGTTCTGGTGGCCGCAGATGATGTGCCGGGGCTCGAGCGCCTCGACCTTGTCGATCGCCGCCCGCCACGGCCCGAAGCCGCCGACGATCGCGGCCTGCGCGAGGTACATGTGAACGCCGTTGTAGATCACGTCGCCGGCGACGACGAGATCGAGATCCGGAACGTGCAGGACGGTGGTGTCGTCGCTGTCGGTGGCCCCGACGTCGACGATCACGAGCTCGTGTCCCTCGATGGCGAAGCGGTTGTCGGGCACCGTCACCGCGGTGACGGGTGTCGGCGGGATCATCCCCGCGTAGACCTTGTCCCACAGCAACGGCCGCGTGGCGACGCTGGCGCGCATCTGCGCGATCGTCCCGGCCGACGCGACGACGCGCGCCCCGAACCGCTCGACCAACGGACCGGCGGCGAACCAGTGGTCGCCGTGGCCGTGGGTGATGAAGATGTCGGTGACGTTCCGGCCCTTGGCGGCGATCCAGTCGCCGAGCACGCGCGCCTGGTCCGTCGTCATCGGGGGGTCGGTCAGCACCGCGTCCTCGCTGCCGCAGAGCAGCGTGCTCGCCTGCGGCGAGAACCGCTTCGGCTCGCCGTTCGGAAGGACGCCCTCCTGCGGCGGCGCCTCGTTGATGAAGACGTCGTAGGTAAGCGTCTCGCTGACTGCTCCGGTGGCCATGTCGACCACGCTCGCGCGTCCGGTCGTCCATCGCCCCTGGGTGGTCCCTGGTCTGGCCCGGGCTTGTCGGATGACGAAAGCCGAGCCTGCCGGTGTCGCGCATCGGGAGCACCCCCAGCCAGGGGGAGCCGACCGGTTCGCCCGCCGGAGTACGCGTAGGCGGTCGCGCCGATCGACGTCGACCTCACCACGCCGTCGCAGCGGTCTCGGCCCATGCTCGGCGCGCCGACGGCGAACGCGCGCCGCGCCGTTGCTGTGCGGCAGCGGTGACACTGGGGCGGTGGGGAACGCCCAGATCGCCGACCGCCTGGACGCGTTCGCGTCGCTGCTCGAGCTGGGTGAAGCCAACCCGTACACGGTGCGGGCGTACCGGCGCGCCGCCGAGACGATCCGCGGAGCGTCCGTGCCGGTCAACGAGCTCGTGCGGTCGGGCCGCGTGCGCGCGCTGCGCGGGATCGGCAGTGGCATCGAGGCGCGGCTGCGCGAACTGGTCGAGACCGGCACCATCGCCGAGCTGGTCGAGCTCGAGCGTGAGCTTGCGCCCGATCTCGTCGGCTTGGGCCGCTACCTCGGTCTGAGCGCGAAGCGCTCGGTCGAGCTCGCCCGGGCGCTCGACGTCCGCACCGCCGACGAGCTGCGCGAGGCGGCGGCGGACGGGCGGCTGCGGGCCGTTCCCGGGATCGGCGCGAAGACCGAGGCACGGCTGCTGGAGGCGCTGGCCCGCGAGGGCGAGCCACGACGACGGCAGGGACTGCTGCTCAACCGCGCCTGGGAGCTCGTCGGTGGCGTGGCGGCCGCCCTCGGCGGCGAGGCGGCCGGCGACGCGCGGCGCTGGCGGGACTCGTGTGAGCGGCTGGCGGTCGTCTGCGCCGCAGCGGATGCGCAGCCCGTGGTGGCCCGCTTCGCCGGGCTGCCGCAGATCGTCGCGCTGGTCGAACAGGACGCCCGCCGCGCGCTCGGCGTCACGGTCGAAGGCGTGCCGGTCGAGCTGGTCGTCGCCGAGCCGGAGCGGTTCGGGACCGCGCTCGTGCGCGCAACGGGCTCGCCGGCGTATGCCGCGGCGCTCGAGCCCCTGCCGGACGCGCGCGACGAGGCATCGGTCTACCGCGCCCTCGGGCTTGCGTGGTGCCCGCCGGAGCTGCGAGAGGAGCCGTTCCGCGACGAGCCGCCGGCGCTCGTGGACCCCGCTGAGATCCGCGGCGATCTGCACTGCCACACGACCTGGTCGGACGGCAGGGCGACCGTCGAGGAGATCGGTCGCGCCGCCCAGCACCGCGGATATGAGTACGTCGCGATCTGCGACCACACGCCGGCGGTGGGAGCCGTCCGCGGCCTCACCGCCGACGATGTCCGCCGCCAGGGCGAGGAGATCGCCGCGGCCAACGAGGTCTTGGCGCCATTCCGCGTCCTGCTCGGGATCGAGTGCGACATCCTCCCGGACGGGCGCCTCGATCTGCCCGACGACGTGCTCGCACAGCTCGACTGGGTGCAGGCCAGCGTGCACGGCGGTCAGCGCATGCCGCGGCGGGAGATGACCAAACGCGTCGAGGCGGCGCTCCGCAACCCCTACGTGCGG
>Ga0136846_1218560_pt1 | contig 10670 bp, 8 predicted proteins | sample HopSoiMetagenom2_FD_96841 | JGI IMG/M metagenome (GOLD analysis project Ga0136846, IMG submission 96841) | Grasslands soil microbial communities from Hopland, California, USA - 2 Assembly 2016 (version 4) | ecosystem: Environmental > Terrestrial > Soil > Grasslands | place: USA: Hopland... | reverse complement strand
TTATATCCAGTCGTCACCACTTCTTCCAATTCCTTGGGCACAATGTCTAACTCCACATTCATGAATGCAGATTCACCCACGCGAACATCTTTCTGTCTAAACCCAACCGAGGAGAATTGCAGCACATCTGTATTGCTCGCTTGAATTGAAAAATTTCCACTTGCATCAGTTTCTGTTGATGTCTTCGTGCCCTTGATGGTCACCGTAACGCCGGCAACAGGTTGCCCCTGGTTGGTAACACGGCCTGTGACGGCTCGGTTTTGTGCTGCGAGGTTGAGTGAACAGAATAGCAGGCAGGTCAGCAGCAGTCGTTCCAATTTTCTCATAATCGTCAGTTTGAAGAATGGAAAAGTTCCGCAATTCTAAGACAATTCTTGAAAAAATGGACAGGCGAGCGCGTGCTTGTTTACTTTTTTTTCTGCGCGATATGCAGGTTGATATCTTTAAATACCGGCAGGTTACTGCGTCTTTTGTATAATATTAAATTGGATATTCATGTAATACCCGCAAAAATCAGAAAGTGAATCTCGCAGAAAGAGCGAAGGCATCGGGAACAAAATTGATGCTTGGTATAATATCCAGCTCCGGCTTCCAATCTAATGAGAGGTTAAGTGGGACATTAGTAAACTTGTAATCCAATCCGATGATGCCTGTGGGCCCGAAATAAGTATTACTATCCTGGAAGCCAATATAGGCGCCGCCGCCAAAAAACCAATTGAGGCCGGTAGCTGTGGTTGGCTTATGAAACTCATATAAACCGCCGATGCCAAACCTGCTGCCGAATGAGACGAGGCCTTCAAGCGCATTTTGTTGGTTCATAAAGTACTTAATGCTAACCGAATTATTCAGGGTGGGAGTGGAGTTACTTAGTCGCACACCAAGCGCCACCTTGTAATCCTGGGCTTTTAGTAAGGTAAAGGAAGATGCAACGAGGATCACGAGTAGGGTTAGAAAGTTACGTTTCATTGTTAGTGCTTTGTCGTTTGAGAACGAAAATAATGCCAAGGGATTTAATGCTTCGTGGCATTTAACACAGAATTAGGGAGAGTTCGGTTGTCCGACAGGGTTTAGGGTTTAAAGTTTAAGGTTTAAAGTTTAAGGTTTAAAGTTTTTAGTCTGCGAACAGTTCAGCCTTTGTCTTCGGTCTTCTTGGTTCGAGCCATTGAAAATTGCGAAGCCGCATTTCTGAAAAGTTGACTTGACGGAAAGGCGTAGTTGTGCCCCTGACATCATTGATGAAAACAACTTTATTCAGTTGTCTTTTCTCGAAACGCATGTCTATAATATCAGCGGTCGATCGGTTTGCACCTACATATGCACTGTCTTCATCCTGCACATAATAAATGCTTTCAGCATTTCCCCTTGCGCGCAAATGATCAATCACACCCTCGTTGAAATATCCATTCAGCGTAGTTCCTTTAATTTGGTTGTATTGATTTGGACCGGCCTTGTTTACCACGAGTCCATTTTCAAAAACATATAAGCGTTCCGGTTTTTTGTTCTTTGTATACAGATAAATTGTGTCGCCCGTGATCTGGTTTCCACTTGCCCATACGATAGGGTCAGTGAATAATTTGAAAATTGAATCGGCGCCTGAATAAAATAGACTGTCGGAAACCGCCTGCAATGAATCCGAAAAAATCCGTACGTGATGAAAAGCCTTCATGTACCTGCTACTACTATCAGTAGCATTCGTTGCTACTGATTTTTTCTTCAGTGTATCTGTTTTCGCTTTTGAAAGAACAGTATCTACTCTGCTGGCAAAACCAGAAAGAATAGTGTCTGCTGCTACATAGATGGAGTCATCTTCCTGTTTAATGATCATAACAGGTTTTTTCGTTGCTAATACAAGATTGGTATTTCGGTCATCGGTCAATTCGCCTGCAATGATAGATACTCCTTCTGCTGAATCAACGTAAACTGCTAAGCCTACGGCTCTCCTGATGCCCCTGGCGTCATCGGCATAAATGTTGTCTGCGGTCAGCCTGCTCTTACCATCTTTGATAACTGGCCGCTTCCCAAATTGAGCAATCCTGTTTCGCATATCATAAAAGCCTTCGCTGGTATGGTATTCTCGTTTCGCGCTATCAATAATAACAGTAGGGCCTATGAAGGTGGCTATTTCTGTTTGGGTGTTATATAATAAAGAGTCGGCCCTCAGGGTATATTTCGGATCTACCAGCACTACGTTCTTCCTGAAAAAAATATCCTTCAATTCATCATAGTACACGCCTTCTTTACTCGTGAGCACCGATGTTCCGTTGACCAGCCGTCCACCATTTTTGTATGTGCCGATTTTTTGCTTGAGATCATATTCGAGTTCTTCGGTAGTAAGGTTCGACTTTCCATCGGTCAAGCTCACTTTCTTTTGCATATAGGCCATCTTGGTATCAAAATGATACCGCATGTACTGTCCATAAATGTGCGTGCTGTCCGCATCATTTATATGAACATTCCCATATGCCTGGAAGATTTTTGTTCTTTGGTTGAGAACCGCGCTATCGGAATAGAAAAGAGTATTGTTTTGCTGGGCAGCAACACTGCCGGCTCCGTATTGAATAATGTTAGCGGTATCTTTTTTTGAAAAGCCCAGTCGGTCTGCATGAAGGATATTCACCACTTTACCAGTATCAGCACCTGGTCCACGCTGTTGCGCACCTGCGGAATAAGTCAAACCCAGTGCGATGACCAGGAAGACAATGAGCATCTTTTCTTTCATCAACTATTACTTCTTTTTCAAGCTATCCAGGGGAGTTTCCAGGTATCCGCCTTTATTTTTTTTACCAAAGACGGAAATACTCACGTAGCGTTTCGGATTCACCCTGACATCGTCAAGGAGAATGTTCAAGCTACGCACAGAATTTTGCAGGTTGTTATAAAGGGCCTTATCGTTGATCAACATTCCAAGAGATCCTTCTCTGCTATTGATCTTGCTGGTCATTTGATTTAAGTTGTTCGTTGCGGTCTGAAGATTCTTGATCACGGCGTCAATATCTGCGTTCGCCAGCTTTGCAGTGGCGGTTTGCAGGTTATCAACTGTTTTATTAATCGCCTCGTTGTTCTTGTTCAGGTTAGCTGTAAACTCACTCATATTCTTGAGCGATTGTGCAAGTGCGCCATTCTGCGCAACCAACAGATTTCTCAAAGCTGTAGTGCTTGCTGCAGCATTGGCTGCAATGATCTGGAGATTGTTTTTGGTATTAGGATCAAGGATGCTGTTGACGTTTGCAATTAGGACCTCCAACGCCTGTATAGCGCTATTAAGATTATTCACCGCGGGCGTAACACTGCTTTGCACACTCTCTATCAAACCGGGGTTAGCTGTGGATTGCAAAGTGTCCCCATCTACAACGAGCTTATTGCTATTCCCCATTTTGATGACCAGGTTGCCTTCCCCAAAAAGGGCCTTATTCACAAACACCAATGAATTGTTAGGAATATCTACATCTTTGGTAAGGCCGATCGAGACAATAATGCTGCTTACACTTTTATCTCTTTCATGTAAGTCAGCCACTTTGCCAACCTGCAATCCGTTTATCATTACGGGGTTTGATTTTGCAAGTCCTTCCACTTTGTCAAAAACTACAAACAAGCGCTTGTCGCGCTCGAATAGGGTCTTTCCCTTTAAAAAATTAAATCCGAGGATTAATAATGCAATTGCAATAGCAGCCAATAATCCGATCTTGGTTTCATTCGAAATTTTCATTCAAAGTAAAATTTGGTCAGCAAATCAAGTGTTTTCTATCCGAAATTCCTTTCCCGCCGCTCAACAATACAAACAAATGTAGCAAAAACTTTACCCGCGCCTGTACATTGGTGACCCGGCTACAGTCTGGCAGGTTGAGTTGGCGAACTGCGGATTGGACCGACGTTCGTGTTAAAAATATCGGTCCTGCATGCGAAGCAGCATTAAGAGTTGTGATGGGAATTATTTTAATGTAGTAGCTCGGGGGGACTCCACTTCTGATTTGTATCTCTTCAAGGCATTCATAATGTTCGATACAATTTCGTCCTGGCCTTCATCACTATTTAAATATTCTTCTTCTTCCTTATTAGTGATAAATCCTGTTTCAACCAGGATGCTTGGCATTCCTGTGGCCTGCAATACCCAGATGCCTTTGTAGTTCCGTTGCTTCACGCCATAGCTTACGCGCCCGGCTGTCTTGAATTCGTCTTCAACCATGCTCGCCACGAGTGCACTCTTTGCGAAGTACAGTTTTTCGTATAACTGTCCCCGTATTTTAGCCTCCGGCGATGTAACGTCAAGAACGTTGAGAGAATCATCTACATTCTCACCAGATGTCTCTTCCGTTTCACTAATGATTTCGCCCTTTAAACTGCTCCTGTCTGCAGCCCATATATAGGTTTCCGTTCCCTTGACATTATTTTTCACCCAATAACTTTCATATATGGGAACCTTTACCACCTTTTTTTTCTTCTTCTTTCCCTTGCCTGTATAGGTTGTTTTGTTCTTATATCCTATAACCCGCTTCGCATAATAGCCACCGGCAGGCTTTCCATTGGAGTTGCAGTGAATACTAAGGAAGAGGTCGCCCTTGGCCTGGTTTGCCATTTCAGCTCTATACCGGTTAGCCAGGTTGGGATCTTGCAATCCACCGGGTAATGCAGAGCTGGTGCGAGTATACACGACCTTAAGTTCTGGAAATTCTTTTTCAATCACCTTACCCAACTTCAGCGCAATATCTAATGCAACCTCGGCCTCGCTCGTGATCAATCCACGAGCCCCTGGATCTTTGCCACCGTGCCCGGCGTCGATGATGATGGTTCGCAATCCAGGTTTTTGCCTCACTGCGGGTGTGGTGCTAAAAGAACAGAACAACACGATTGCAGCCGAAGCGGCAACGATAAGAACACGGGATATGGAAATAGTAAATTTCATTTGATGATTCAGCATATTAATCTTCACAAATTGTTAATCCTTTAAATAGCTACATTTGTTCGCACCCAATTGTATGAAAATAAGCCGCAAAATTAATCCAAAACTTATTGCTGCTTTTCTGCCTTGCGCAATGTTACTGATAGTAACGCTTCCTGCAAATGGTAATTATAAGAACAAAACGTTTTTTTGCAATTCGTTAACCGCTTTCCAGGACACAACAAAGCCTACCAAAAAAGATTCCGTCAACAAAAACGACACACTTCCTTCCAATCGCTCGGATACATTGAACGTTAAAGTCTCCAAGGACTCATTAGATGCGCAGATTGATTATACAGCATCTGATTCCGTTGTGCTGGAAGTTCCAACAAAAAAGATTATCCTTTATAACAAGGCAAATGTTAAACAAAAGGACCTGGATTTAACTGCGTATAAGATTGAATTGGATCAGCCGCGAAAAACTATGGTGGCCACATATACCAGGGATACTGCAGGCAAGATCGTTGGCCAACCCAATTTCAAACAGGCAGAGAATACCATGGTGGCGGATACGATCGTATACAATATACAAACCCAAAAGGGAATTACGAAGAACACCAACATGCAAAGTGGCGAAATTTATTTCTATAATGAAGAAGCGAAAAAGATTTCGAAAAATGAGTTCTATGCCTTCCGCGGAAGATTTACAACCTGCGACCTGGATACGCCCCACTTCGCATTCCGAACTAAAAAGATGAAACTAGTAAGCCAGAAGATGGCAGTTTCCGGACCGATCCATCCGGAATTTGAAGGGATACCTATTCCAATCTATATTCCGTTTGGCTATTTCCCAATTTCACAAGGCCGGCATTCAGGATTATTGATGCCTACATTCACGGCAAGTGACCAATATGGATTGGGTTTGGAAAACGGTGGATATTACAAGGTGCTCAATGAATATTTCGATGTCACATTGCGGGCAAACGTTTACTCGTATGGAGGCTGGGCGCTGTTCCTGAACCCGTCGTATCGAAAACGATATCGATACACGGGTGTGCTGAATTTTAGCATGCAGAACGCACGCTTTCTTACGGAGGATCCAAAGGACCCGTTTACCAGTACAAAAACGTTTAATATCACCTGGAGCCATACCCAGGATTCTAAAGCAAGGCCAGGAACCTCATTCTCGGCGAGTGTCAATGCCGGATCAACCCAGTATAACAAGTTCGTTGCGAACAACCCCACGAGGAATTACGCTAACAACCTGAACTCTTCAATCACCTATTCTAAAACCTGGGACAATTATAACCTTACGGTTTCGGCGAACCACCAACAAAATAGTAATACCAGGCTGGTAACCTTGAATCTTCCCAGTATTGGATTTACTGCAAATACCATTTACCCATTCCAGAGGAAGGACCCGGTGGGTGAATCGAAATGGTATGAGAAATTAGGAATCGGGCTTACTTCAACGCTGATCGGGGACGCCAGCTTTTACGATTCATTATTTAGTTTCCAGCATCTCATTGACACATTTACCTGGGGCGCACAACACCAGATCCCCATTCAGCTTTCGCTGCCACCAGCCGGACCATTCCAGATCTCGCCAGGCATAAGCTATTCACAAAGATGGTATGCAAAGAAAGTGTTTAGAACATGGGATGCTGTCAATAATAAAGTTGTCACTAACTCTGAAAAAGGATTTTTTGTAGGAAACGATATCTCGTTTGGATTAAGCGTTAGCACCGCCATCTTTGGAACCTTCGATAAGTTTAAACCAACGAGCAAGATAATGGCGATTCGGCATGTGATCCGTCCAACTTTGGGAATTAACTATAAGCCCGATCTTGCGAGTAAGGATTATTATTCGGTCCAGATTGATACATTCAAACATTTCACGCGGCTCTCTGTATTCGATGGTGTATATCCCGGTGCATTTTCTGAAGGGAGGTTTGGTGGCATCACTTTCGGCTTGGACAATAACGTGGAAATGAAGGTTCGGCCAAAAAATGATTCGACGGCGGAAGAACCTAAAAAGATCAGGCTCCTGGATGGACTCTCCATCAACGGCAGCTACAATTTCTTCGCTGATTCATTCCAGCTATCGCAGTTCAACATCAGTGCAAGAAGTACACTCTTTGAGAAAATCAATATTACCGCTTCAGCCGTGCTGGATCCCTACCAGGTAGATTCATTTGGCATCCGGAAGGACGTATACATGTGGCAAGGTGGAAGTCATTCCCTCGGCAGAGTAACCAATGGCAGTGTAGCTATCTCCACATCTTTTCAAAGTAAACCAAAGGAGCAAGTGAAGCCACAACAACCGCAACAGGATGAAAGCGGCTTGTTGCCGATGACATTGGAAGAGCAGCAGGCGCAGTTGCAGTACATCAGGCAAAACCCGGCCGAATTTGCAGACTTCAATATCCCCTGGTCGATCAACATTTCGTATTCGTTTAATTTTTCAAGGAACTTCAAGCCCGACTTCAGTGGATTTGAAACGAAAACCTTTTCCAGTTTCAACTGGAACGGTGATTTCAATTTAACACCAAAGTGGAAGGTAGGATTGAACGGCTATTATGATATTACAAGCTCGAGTATACAGTCATTGACCATGTATCTTTCACGTGAAATGCATTGCTGGCAGTTATCCATCAACGTGACCCCAGTGGGGATCCAACGGTCATTTAATATTACGATTAATCCCAGGTCAGGTCTGTTGCGGGACCTGCGCGTCAATAGGACGAGGTACTTTACTAATTTTTAAGGGCGTTCAATTTGCCAACCTCCTTTTTGAGAGTCAAACTTTTTTTAATTCTTAATGAAGAATTCTTGTACCGACAGCTATCGGACAATGCTCACTTGGAAGACTCCGCATTTTGTTGATAGTATTCCCACATCGTCTGAAACACTTTCTCTTTGAGTGCAGTTACCTTTTCCTTCTTTGTAACCTCAATTGGAGGTAAGAAATTGATGGATACTCTATGTGGCCAAACAAAAAAAGTCTTGTTATTAGGAAGCACTTTGTCGGTGCCGAAAATGATGGCAGGAATGATCGCCGTTCCGGTATCAGACGCTAATTTGAATGCCCCATCATAAAACGACTTGAGCGGGTTACCGGTTTTGTTCCGTGTTCCTTCAGGGTAAATGCACATGTGCATGCCTTTGGCGAGAACCCGCTGCATTTCATCAAGACTTTTCCTCCTGCTTTCATCGCTGTTCCGGTCCACAAGTATCGAACCTCGCTTATAGATCATCCCGAATAATGGAATCTTTGAAAGTTCTTTTTTTGCAATTGTTTTATTTGGACCCGGAATGTGTGGAGTTGAAAGTGGTACGTCCATGAGTGACCTATGATTGCATACTACCACATACGTCTGACCTTTCTTAAAATTTGAATTGCCTGTCACCCTAATAGGGCAGCCGATGACCAATAAAAAAAAATCCATCCATCCCTTCGAAATTCTTCGAAATAGCTCCGTTCCTTTTGGGTCCTTGACAAAACTTGTCAACCAGATAGGAATCGACATCACGATAAGAGTGATTGCAAAAACCAGCAATGCCCAGGTTGCGAGAATTCTTCCAAAAATATTTTTCAGGAAATTCATTTAATCATCCTTTTTTGCGATGACGGAAACTATTATCAATTTTCTTATCGCACTCGTCGCGCAAGTTTACAGTTGCCAATTAATCGGATCAATTCTGTTTTGAACCAGGTATTGATTTGCTTTTGAAAAATGACGGCATCCAAAAAATCTGTCGGCACTGAAAGGTGACGGATGTGCCGCCTTCAACACAAGGTGTTTTGTTTCATCCACCAGTTGCTGCTTCTCCTGCGCAAACTTTCCCCATAAGAGGAAGACAATATTTTTTTTGACCGAAGAAATCTTTTCAATGACCCGGTTGGTGAATTCATGCCAGCCAATTTTCGAATGACTGTTGGGTTCCGCTGCCCGTACAGTCAGTGCCGCATTTAAAAGAAACACGCCTTCCCGTGCCCAACTTTCAAGATTGCCATGGGAAGGCACCGGTAAGCCGATATCGGATTGTAACTCTTTAAAAATATTGACAAGCGAGGGCGGAGTCTTAATTCCAGGGGGAACAGAGAATGCCAGACCGTGCGCCTGGCCAGGACCGTGATATGGATCCTGCCCGAGTAACACTAATTTCACTTTTTCAAATGGAGTTGCTTCAAACGCATGAAATATGCACTTGCCGGGCGGATAGATTACCCTGCCTAATGCTTTTTCGGCTTTAAGAAAGTTAACAATCTCAGTGAAATAACTTTTTTCGAATTCCTCTTTCAAAACATTCTTCCAGCTCTGTTCGATTTTGACGTCCATGATTCATCACTAAGACTCAAAGAAAAGAAATAGCGAATAATAGTCCCCAAGAATTTTTTAGATGAGCGGATAAATAAAAAACGCCAGGAAAGTGATGATGATTCCCGGCGTTTTGAAATAAAGAAGATTTATGACACTAACTCTTCCTTGCTCACTTTATGATATTCATCAATCAGCTTCCGTTGAGCATCGAAAGGAACAGGCGAATATTCTGCGAACGTTAACCTGAATTTTGCACGGCCCTGTGTGAGGGAACGCAAAGAGGACGAATAGTCTTGCATTTCCGACAGAGGAACTCTTGCGGATATCTTTGTAAAATGTCCTTCAGTATCCATTCCTTCAATGATGCATCGGCGGGATTGCAGGTCACTGATGATCGAACCCGTCAGTTCATCAGGGCATAGAACAGCAAGCATATAGATGGGTTCCAATATCTGTGGATCTGCTTGTTGAAACGCTTGCTTGAAGGCCATGAGTCCAGCGATTTTAAAAGAGATATCATTTGAATCAACCGGATGCATTTTTCCGTCGTAGACGCTTACGCGCACATCACGTACATGTGAACCTGTTAGAGGACCTTCGTGCATTTTTTCCATTACGCCTTTTAGAATGGAAGGAAGGAAGCGCTGATCAATAGCTCCTCCAACAATGCAATTAAGGAAAACGAGTTTGCCGCCCCATTCCAATTTGTGCTCCTCACGGCCACGAACGCTCATCCCCTTCGGATCTGGCATGCCTTCATAATATGGTTCCACCTGCATATACACTTCACCAAATTGGCCCGCGCCACCTGATTGTTTTTTATGACGGTAATTCGATTGAACGGATTTCCGAATAGTTTCACGATAAGGAATCCGTGGCACTCCAAATTTTACATGAAGGTTCTTTGCAATATGCTCGAGTTTCCATTTAATAATTGATAGATGCAATTCACCCTGGCAATGTAAAATGGTTTGCTTGAGTTCCTGTGAAGCTTCGACTTTAACGGTGGGATCCTCTTCCTGTACCTGGTGAAGCGCCATCGCCAATTTTTCTTCATCCCCTTTTTGTAATGATTCAACAGATACGCTCATCAGCGGAGCGGGGAACTCTATCGGTTGTAATTCATAATTCTTGCCTTTTATATGCAAGGTGTTATTGACGTGAGTGTGTTTCAATTTGATTGTTGCACCGATGTCGCCCGCCACCAATTCATTTACCGCCGTCCTCTTTTCTCCCTCAACAAGAAATAACTGGTTCAGTTTTTCGGTCACACCATTTGATTCATTCATCAGCTCCATTCCGGATTTCACAGTACCAGAGTAAACCTTGAAGTAAGAAGTTTCACCAATGTGCGGTTCGGAAATCGTTTTGTAAATCAAGCTGCATACAGGTCCGTTTGCATCGCAATTCAGTTTGTCGCCGGAGATCGTTAACTGCGGCGGCATCTCATTGGCGCTTGGGCATACATT
>Ga0136846_1223361_pt1 | contig 10671 bp, 14 predicted proteins | sample HopSoiMetagenom2_FD_96841 | JGI IMG/M metagenome (GOLD analysis project Ga0136846, IMG submission 96841) | Grasslands soil microbial communities from Hopland, California, USA - 2 Assembly 2016 (version 4) | ecosystem: Environmental > Terrestrial > Soil > Grasslands | place: USA: Hopland... | reverse complement strand
GCGATTACCCCATGGTCGCCCCGAACTATGCTGCTCAGCGGTCTGCACTCGCCAAGTCGAGCGGGCTGGGTCGCAAGGCTGCGAAGCCGACCAAGAAGGCACCGGCCAAACGCGGAGCAAAATGAAAGCGCTCTGCGCTGCATGCCTTCAAGTGGTCGGCGGCGTTTTTCTAGTCGTCGCCTTGCTTCAGTGGGTCACGTATGAGTACCCGGACATCAATCCGTTTAGGCCCGGCGCCATCTTCGCACCCGGGATGCTGTCGCAGCTGTTCAATTTTCGTTTGCCTTCTCGGAACCACAGGAGCGGTATTGATCGGTTTTGCTCGCAGCTGGCAGCAGCAGCGACGTAGCTAGGGCTCAACGTTCGTCCCACCAAATCACGCGTTTTTCCCATCGGATTTCCCTCAGGCGCCGGAATTTGATGGTAACCAACTCCTGCCCGTGGGCATGGAAGAGTTCAGCCGACATCCGTTCATTTTTCCCGCAGCCCCTGTCGCTCGTGACACGAAACTCCGCATCGCGGCAGGCTTAGCGCGGCAGATGACGAGACGAACATCGACCTTGGTTCGCGCCTTCCGCTGTGGTGACAAGGAGCTTCGCCATGCGGAACCGGCGACCGGAGTCTTCGCTGCATGAGCCGCTATACGGCTGAACGACCTGCTAAGCCCAGGCAATTCGCCGGACTGACGAAACAATCCCCGCGGTCGCGTGTTCTATGCGTGAACGGGCGGGCGGGCGATATTCGTCAGGGAGGCGACGATGAGCGCAACCGGCCTCGAGGTTTTCGACAAGACGTTACGGACAACCAATATCTGGCTGAACCAGATCATGGGGGACCTCGGTCCCGACCGACAGGTGGCCTGGCATACGCTCGGCGTTGTCCTGCGCGCCCTGCGTGACAGGTTGCCGCTGGAACTGGGGGCCAATCTGGCAGCCGAACTGCCGCTCCTGATCCGGGGCGCCTACTACGACCAGTACAAGCCGTCCAAATTGCCGGTCCATGATCGCTCGGTCGAAGAGTTTCTCCAGCGCGTGGCGGACGAATTGAAGAGTGGAAGGCCCGTCGACGCCGCAGATGCGGCGAGATCCGTGTTCAAGACCCTCGCTCATCATGTCGATCTCGGCCAGTCGGCGAAGGTGCGCGATGCCCTAGGCGCTGTGGCCGGACAGCGTCGGCGCGTAGGACCCGATAAGGAGGATGTCATGTCCGATCTGTCTTACACGGATGCGGAACAGGTCCGGGCAGAAGGCGCGGCCGAGGCCGCTGCTCTCGTCAGGAGCGCGTGTGTGCACCTTCCGCCTCCGGAGCGGCCCGACATATTCGCGGACGCGTTCGACCGCTTTGCAGGCGCGCGCATAGTGCTCCTTGGAGAAGCCACCCACGGCACCGCCGAATTCTACCAAGTTCGCGCGGCGATCACACAGCGACTGATCGAACGGCACGGCTTCAACATCGTGGCCGTCGAGGCCGACTGGCCGGACGCAGGCCGCATCGACCGCCATGTCCGCCTTATGCAGCCGGGCACCTATGATGAGCAGGCCTTTGCCCGCTTCCCGACCTGGATGTGGCGCAACGAGGAAGTCGCCGCCTTCGTCGAATGGCTGCGCCGCCACAATGAAGGCCTGTCCGTGGCGAACCGGATCGAGTTCCGTGGCCTCGACGTCTATTCCCTGCGCGGTTCGATTGCGGCGGTGCTCGACTATCTGGGAAAAGTCGATCCGCCCGCGGCAAAGCGGGCGCGGCAAAGATACGGCTGCCTGACACCCTGGCAGAGAGAGCCGAGCTCGTACGGACGCGCGCTCACGATGAGCGAACACGACAGTTGCGAGGAGGAGGTCGTCGCACAACTGCGCGAAATGCTCGGCCGGAGACTGGAGTATGCAGCAAAGGACGGCGAGGCATTCTTCGACGCAGCCCAGAATGCGCGCATCGTGCAGGCGGCCGAGCACTACTATCGCATCATGTATCGCGGCTCGACCGAATCCTGGAACCTGCGCGACCGGCACATGTTCGACACGCTTCGGCATCTCCTGAGAGCGCGCGGGCCTGGCGCAAAGGCGGTGGTGTGGGCGCACAACTCCCATGTCGGCAACGCCGCGGCGACCGCGATGGGCTGGCAGGGCGAATTCAACATCGGCGAACTCTGCAAGACGGCTTACGACGACGAGGCCGTCTCAATAGGCTTCGGTACGGATCGCGGTACCGTCGCTGCGGCCGACGACTGGGACGGTGAGATGTGGGTCAAGAAAGTCGTCCCGGCGCGCAGCGATTCCTATGAGCGGGTCTTCCGGCAAACGGGCATCGCCCGCTTGCTGACGTATCTTGCCGATCCGCACAGACAGGACCTGCGCCAGGCGCTCTCTCGCCCACGGCTGGAGCGTGCGATCGGGTTGATCTACCGCCCCGAAACCGAGCTCTACAGCCACTACTTCGAGGCGGTGCTGCCCGAGCAGTTCGACGCCTATGTCTGGTTTGAAGAGACCGGCGCGGTGACGCCATTGCCGACCGCTGCACGGCAGGGCATGCCGGAAACCTATCCGTTCGGAGTGTAGCGATGGTCGCCCCGGTCGCATACGATATCGAAGAAGCCACAATCGGACCGATGGCCTCGCCAGCTTGTTCGGCGTGCTCGAGGCCGGACGCGGCATCGTCATCTTCGCCCATGGCAGTGGCAGCGATCGGCTCAGCCCGCGGAACAACCATGCGGCAACGGCTCTTCGCAGCGTCGGGCTGGCAACTCTTCTCCTTGATCTCCTGACGCCGTCGCAAGAACAGGATAGGCGCAACGTCTTCGACATCGGCCTGCTTGCGTCGCGGCTGACGATGGCGACACATTGGGCTGCCTCGGATGAGAGCACCGAAAATCTCGTTCCGATTTATTTTGGCGCCAGCACGGGCGCCACCGCAGCGCTGACGGCGGCCTCGCATCGGGATGCGCAAGTCGCTGCCATCGTGTCCGCGGCGGTCGGCCCGATCTGGCGATGGACGGTTTGCCTGCTGTGCGCGCCGACCCTGCTTCCGGTCGGCAGCTTGGACAGTGCGGTAATCGAATTGAACCAGTGCGCGCTTGGCGCTGCGTATCGTAAAGCAGTTCGTGGTCATCGAAGGCGCGCAGGACATCTCTCCGAAGAACCGGGCACGCTCGGCGAAGTGGTGAAGCACGCCACGAACTGGTTCCTGTCGCATATGGAAGGGTGCAACAGCCCGGACCGGATCCAGACTCAAAGATCGGAGAGCAGCGGGACGCAAGCTGGCGGAGGCGCCGGACGGACTTGCCGGGTCCGACCCGCTCGTCCTTGCGCTTCCGCGCGGTGACGTTCCAGTCGCCTTAGGTCGCGAATGCGCTCCATGCGCCGCTCGACTTTCTGCTGGTGCCCAAGATCGGCGCACTGGGTCACTCGGAATGCGGCATCGGCGCGGTCGTCGACGAGGCGAATCCGCAACTCGTGCCCAACGAAGAGGTCACGGCGATAGTCCGACCTGACTCCGGCTACATCGACGCCGAAAAGCACCGCCAGCTTGCCGAGATCGAGCGCCGGAGAAGGCTCTATCTCGGAAACCGACGGCCCGTTCACGTCAGGGGCCGAACGGTCGTCCTGGTCGATAATGGCATCGTCACCGGAGCGACGGTCCGGCTTCGCACATCGTGCTGGCGGTTCCGGTCGCTCCTCGCGATACACTGGACATCATCAGCGACGACGCGGACCAGGTGATCTGCCTCGGCACACCCGAGCATTCCTTGGCGGTCAGCGTGCCGCTTGCGGAACGAAAAGGCCTTTCAAGGCTTCCTCTCTGTGTGTCGGGGAACCCGCCCGGCTGGGCCGGGCGGGGCCTTGTCGCCTGAGCGCCTTCCGCCCTGAAGGGCGAGGCCAAGGAAAACGAATGGCGATGGCATCCGTTCCTTTAATCCGACCCGCTTGCCGTCATTATCGAGGTTGAGATTTCCAGCAATTTTGGGACTGCCACCATCCGGTCTTGACGCTGGAAATCGGCCTTCACATATTTTTCGCAGGTCGCCGCCGCTCGGTGGGGCGACCATCGCCAAACTCTGAAATCGTTCAACAATTGGAGGTTTCTATGAGCGAGAGAACATTCGAGAGCCCCGTTTTCGTGAGAGCCGCGGAAGGTCTCATCCAGGAAATAGCCTGCCTCGAGGATGCCTTCGACTTTCTCGATGAATGGCCGTCGCACCGGCGCGGCGTGATCTACGAGACCGCAAAGCGGGCATGCTGCCGGGCCTTCGACGGCAGTGTGCCGTTGAAAGTCGCTCGCGACGCGTTCGCCGGCTTTGCCCGTTCGGTGAAAATCCTGGAGGATGTCGCCACTGCGATGCCTTGGATGGCCGGCGGGAAGACGGGCCAGCCCGGCGGCGTTGCCGCCGCCTGACCATTTCGGAGGGAGGAACCGATGCTTTCCCAACCTTTCGAAAAGCCCGTTCGCGTTTGGGTCGGGCTTGGTTTTCCGCGGCAGTTGAACTCCGTTGCCGATGCATACCAGTTCGTCACGGACTGGTGTGGCAATAGTCCGGAGCAAAAGGCGGCGATCCGCGCCTGCAAAGCTGCGCTCGTCGGCGACATCGACGCAGAGACCGCGCGCGGCATTCTCGTGCAGTTCGCCAGAAAGAAGGACATTCTGGTGGAAGACGGAACGACGCCGCCAGTCGAAACCATAGAGAATGCGTTGCACGCCTGATCAGCAGTCGACTGCGGGGCGATAGCCATCGGCCGCCGCCCCGCATCGCATCCGAAGCGCGCCGCAATTCCGTGGCGCAGCACAATCTTGAAGATCGATACCTATCCGCCTGGCATTCCAGCCAGGACATTTACGGGCGGACTAAGCAGACTGCATTTTCAAACCTTGAACGGCTAAATCGCCTAACTAAATCGTAAAATGCCGAGGCCCATTGGGGACCGGCACGTCGGGCGGATGCAAAAAAGCGTCCGACGACCACCTTGTACCCATGTTGCTCAAAGGAGGATGTGGCTATGAGAAACACTTTCGACTTCACCCCCCTGTTCCGGTCGGGCATTGGCTTCGACCGAATGTTGAACGCGCTCGAAGCCGCCAGCCGCGTGGAGACCGTCGACAACTGGCCTCCCTACGATATCGCCAAAAAAGGCGAGGACGACTACCGCATCACCATGGCGGTAGCCGGCTTCTCGCAGGACGAGTTGGACATCACCCAGGAGCAGAACATGCTCATGGTGTCCGGCCAGAAGGCAGGCGAGGACAGTGCCGAATACCTGCATCACGGCATTGCCGAGAGGGCCTTCCGTAGGCGCTTCGAACTGGCCGACCATGTCAAGGTCGTGAATGCCAGCCTCGTCAACGGTCTGCTGACGATCGATCTCAAGCGCGAGATTCCCGAAGAGATGAAGCCGCGCCGGATAGAGATCGGCAGCGTTAAGGCAAAGCCGAAAGCCGAGGCGAAGCAGATCGAGGCCGACAAGCAGGCAGCCTGAGCCTATCTGCTGACCCGTCAGGGTCAAGGCGCCGGACGATGTGTCCGGCGCACCGGAAAGTATTGTAATCCATGAACGAACATAAGGAGACGAACTATGAGTGTCCGTGATCTTATTCCCTGGAACCGTGGCAACGGCGACCAGCTTCCCAGCGTCTTTCGGGACAGTGATCGTGACCCGTTCCTGTCACTGCATCGTGAGGTGAACCGACTGTTCGACGACGTGTTCCGCGGCTTCGATTCCAGCCTGCCGGCCTTTGGCAGAGCTTCTTCCTTCGGCGGCGGCTGGCCGAGCGTCGAGATTTCCGATGGCGAGAAGGCGGTCAAGGTGACCGCCGAGGTACCCGGCCTGGAGGAGAAGGACATCGAGGTCCTGCTCGACGAAGGCGTGCTGACGCTGAAGGGCGAGAAGCGTTCCGAGTCGGAGGACAAGGACAGGCAGTTCTCAGAGCGCTACTACGGCCGCTTCGAGCGCCGTATCCCCCTCGGTTACGAGATCGAGCAGGACAAGATCGACGCGCGCTTCAAGAACGGTGTGCTGACGGTAACACTGCCGAAGACCGCGAAAGCGCAGTCGCAGGCCAAGCGTATCGAAATCAAGCACTGAGGCAGTGGTGTCGACGGCGACCCAAGCCGCCGCCGACATCGTCTTTCGCCAAAAATGGGCCACGGGTCGTGGGCGTTGCCCTTAAATGGCAGCCGGAACTCGGCCCCGAAGCAGCGGGCCGGCCGAGGTGGAGATGCGCGTCGTCGAGGTGACCTGGGACGGCAAACCGGCGCTCGTTGCCAATCTTCGCGATAGCTCCGCTCGCCTTGCACAGCAAGAACGGCAGCGACAATCGAAAAAGCTCGAAGCACAACGGCGGCGGCCGCTCTGGGTGCGCCGACTCCAAGATCAAACCCGGGGTGCCCGGCTTGCCTTGGTGGCTCACCAACTGGGATCTCGGCCTTCGAGGTCATCGTCCGGGGCGGCCTGCGGCTGGCGATGAATACTGGCGTAGGGGGCCAGATAGACCGACCTGAGCGCATCGCCCCACAAACCGGATATGGCGTTGAGCGATGCGCCGATTGCAAGCCTCGGAAAGCCTAGCCGCGCCAGGATGAGGCGTCGGCGGGCAGTCGGGGCTGTGGTGGGGATGTCAGTCATGATGTCCTCCTGTGACGGTGAGAATGACACCGCTTCCCACTCAGGTCCTTGGCTCGAACCTGAAAAGTCCTGAACAGGCCTGAAGTTCGCCTTCAGGGTCATCTTGGATTACCTTGGCTGCGAGGGACGGGTTCTTGGCCGATGGACTTGGAGTTTGGGAACTATCGTTTGAAACGCGCCGAACGGCAGTTGCTGGGGCCGCAAGGTCCGGTGGAGCTGTCGGCTCGTTCCTTTGACATCCTCGCCATGTTGCTCGACAGGCCGAATGAGGTGATCGGCAAGACCGAGCTTTTCGATGCCGTCTGGCCCGGCGTGGTGGTGGAGGAGAACACGCTGCAGGTCCACATTTCAGCGCTGCGAAAGCTGCTGTCTGCCGAAATGATCGCAACGGTGCATGGTCGCGGCTATAAATATGCCGGTCCCAAGCCCTTCGCGGCTACGGCAGATGCGACGGCGTCGTCCAGACCGTCCATCGCCATACTTCCCTTCGACAACATGAGCGGTGACCCGGAGCAGGACTATTTTAGCGACGGAATTACTGAAGACATCATCGCTGAGCTTGGCAAGTTCAAGGAGTTTCTGGTCATTGCGCGGAACTCCTCTTTCCAGTTCAGAGGCAAGGCCAAAGACGTGGCCGAGGTGGCAAAGAAACTTGGCGTGCAGTACGTCGTCGACGGTAGTGTGCGGAAGATCGATAACCGCGTGCGGATCACCGTGCAGATAACCGATGCATCCTCGATGGCTCATATCTGGGGCGAACGCTACGACCGGGAACTCGACGACATTTTCGCCATACAGGACGAAATCACCCAGATGATTGCGGCCCGTCTGGCCCGACAGACCAGAACCGCGATTGCGTCGCGCGCCAGGTCCCGGCCTACCGACAACATGTCGGCCTATGAGTTTTACTTGCGGGCGCTGCAACTTGCAGCCGTTTATGACACGGTGCTCGAAGCGGAACCGTTTCTGCGCCAAGCGGTAAAGCTCGATCCGCGGTTTGCTGCCGCCTACGCCATGCTCAGCTTTGTGGAGTCTATCAAGTACTCTTGGGACTACAACAATCCCGGTCATTTGCATTCCGGACTGGAGATCGCAAGAACCGCATTGGCGTCGCGACCCGTACGCCGTGGGATGGTATGACGACTTTCGTGGCGTCTTGCTGACGACGGCCGGGCGATATCGCGAGGCGGCTGACTGTTATGCGAAAGTCGTGACAGTGACACCTTGGTCGCTCATTCGCCTTGTCGTCTGCCATTCCGAACTCGGCGAAATCAAGCAAGCGCAAGACGTCCTAGCAAAGGTCAAGGCACACTATCGCGGGCTAAGCCTCGACCAGATCATCGATACGGAAGTGGACTTCTACCAGGACGCCACCGTATGCGTCCGCTACCGCGCGATCCTGGAGCGCATTGACGATCAAGAATAAGCTGCTCCCAGGCCGGAGCGCTCCATGAGTTCACGGCCTCGCGTCCAGTGTCTTGATCTCCTCGGCGGCGAATTTGCGCACCGCTAGGGAGATCGCCATAGCCGGGACCTCTCCAATGTGACGGTGCTGGTCGCGGCCGATCCGCGGCTGGAGCGTCGATCTCACCAACAAAGCTGAGGCCAAGATCGATGTGACCAGCTTGGGAAATGGCCATCCAGTTCGTGGCCAACGCCTCGGTGCTTGGATACGATGTCCGCGGGGCTATGGTCTTCTATGGCGAGCCGGGTACGCCCAGCCTAAGGGCGAGAGAGTGCGAACGGTGTGGCGCAATTGGCGGCGCTCTCCTTCGACCGTAGCCGCTCGTGCGTCTGGGCATGCTGGCATCGCAAACGCTTGTGGCTACGTTGGATTACGGCAGCCCGTTCGAAGCGGCTTTGGAGCGCGCTCGATTTTTTTGCAGAGCCGGGTGCAAGACTATCATAGTTAATTGTGGCCGTCGGTGACCTAGCGTAATCGACGGCCATCAGCAGCTTTTCAACAGAGAGCGGTATGTTGTACCCGGGTCGATTTTTAGGGCCGAGCGATATCGTGATGCTTGCCCAAGTTTGTCAAGCCGTTTGCAAAGAGCGCGGCGTACTCCCTGCTTCCCACGACGGAGAGCGTATAGCTGCGCACGTCCTAAGACTGTTCATGAACGGCTTGACTGGGGAGACTGAACTGCTCGAGGCTGAGAGGAACTGGGCTCGACGGCCTCACCTGTCGTTCCAGCACATTCCTGTCAACGACCGCGACACGAGAGAGGCCGCCTAGTTCTCCAGGGACTGTGGTCTTAGCGCGCGCGTCTTTGGTCCCGGCCAGGAAACAAACCGGCCGCCGCAGCATTAAGGCGAACTGGCGGACAAAGATCCCTCGTCAGCTGATTGGATGTCCGCGTCTCGCTCGCTCTGGCGGGCATTCCTCCAAGGCGCGAGCTGGAGACAACAATGTCGATATCGGACGAGTTGCGGGACGTGAGCATTCAGTATGACTGCCCTACCTGCCGTCGCCCCATCGTCAAAACCGGTTCGTGGTTCAAGTCGGTAAGCACCTTCAGGTGCGAGGCCTGCGGGACCCAAGTTCGGCTCGGCTACTCGACCAAGCTGGCCCTTTTCCAAAGTCATCGACAGTCCGCCCCGTCAGGAGTTCGACCGTGCGTTTGAGCGCATGCGGTTCCTGTCCTGAGTCATGGACGTGTCGCCGAACAGGGCAACACCTCGGGACCGCCGCTACTTCGGCAAATGACAATGTGGACCGGCATCGCGGCGCCTCCGTCGCCATCGAGCTCATTTCCACCAATGATGATTTTGTGCCGGTTGCCGGGCGTGACGAGAGATTGGGCATCGCCATGCTCGTGAGCATGACAATCAGCATCTTTATTGGCCCAGTCATGTCTGCGGTGCTCATGCTTTGCGTTTGGCACACAACGTTGGCTGTTAATGGAGGCAATCATGATCGAAACGTCCAGAACCTTGGAAACCAAGGTGACGCATCTGCAAGAGAGAATGCAGGCGGCTAACATAAGCATCGACGACATGCAGGCCTTTCAAAGGGTCGCCGATGTTTTGGACAATGGTCATGGCAGCATTGATGTTGATGACCTGATCGCTCTGTCGTTTGTGACGCCGATGGACTCGGAAGACCTTCAGTGCTCGGCGTAGATGAGGGCTAATCATTTTCGGCTGTTTGTCTGCTGGCGCTGCTGAAACCTAGGCTGCCTTGCCTCCAGGGCTGACAGCCCGTCTTTCCGCCATGGAATTCTGCCAGTGTTTGCCGCCCCTAGTGCTGTTCACGCAGGAAATGGGCCTCACGCAGCAGCGAGGCCCAATCGGTCCCTACGCGCTCGATAAGGTCTCGAGCTTCTGTCTCGGTTATGCCCGCCTCTCTCGCCAAGCGACCCGCTAACACTTTGAGGCCCGCTTGGTCGGCCTCAACCAAGCCACTTCCTCTATGTTGCATCGCTTCAGATATCAGGTCGAAGACGCTGTCGACTTCCTCGTTGATTTCGTCCGCGCTGATGCCTGCGCGACTGGCCGCTTCCATCATCTCATTGACGAGATCGCTGATGGCCGCCGGATCATCGGTGATCACGTTCGGCAGATGCTCAGCCATCCACTGGTGAAGGAACTTCATGCCGCGAGTGCTCATCAAGCTCTACGCATGCGAGGCACATTAGGTTCCGCTTGATTACCGACTGACGCTACCGCTACCTTATGCGACACTGTTATAGGACAGCGGCGCCGGTTTGAGCATCGATAGGCTTTGCCCGTGGGCGCGAGGGGGGGTGTCGCACCCTGTTCCTTGTGGCCGCCGTTATCGCGTTGGCGGTAAATGGTGGGCTGTTGGTCAGCCGAGCAGAAGCGCGTATTCGGCTTCCGCCTGCCCATAGTAGCCGTCGGCAATACCGACCAGACCATCCCGGTCGCGAATGGCAACCTCGCCGCGCCGGGACCAGATGAGGCCGCGTCCTTCCAGAATTTGCAGGGCGATGGTGACGCCGGGACGCCTGACGCCGAGCATGACGGCCAGGAAATCATGCGTCACCGTGATGTCGCTCCCGACAGTCCGGTCGTCGCACATCAGCAGCCATCTGGCGAGCCG
>Ga0136846_1243213_pt1 | contig 10673 bp, 11 predicted proteins | sample HopSoiMetagenom2_FD_96841 | JGI IMG/M metagenome (GOLD analysis project Ga0136846, IMG submission 96841) | Grasslands soil microbial communities from Hopland, California, USA - 2 Assembly 2016 (version 4) | ecosystem: Environmental > Terrestrial > Soil > Grasslands | place: USA: Hopland... | reverse complement strand
TGGCGGCCTTGGCCAAACAACTCGGGTTCGCACCCGTCAAGCTGGGAAGGCTCAACGAGGGTGGCGCGCTGGTGGGGGCACGCGGCCGCACGTGGGGCCGGCTCATCTTCCAGGATTTGTTCAAGAAGGAGCAGTAATCGATCTGCGATCGTGTGATCGACGCCGAGAACTGGTCGCGCGCGCTAACTTCTTCGAGCAGCGCGCGACCGAATATTTGAAGGCCATCAAGTCGCGAAGGTTGGGGTGGGCCTGACGGCGTATGGGCGCCGTTCGAAGATCGGGGAGACGCCCGACAGAGCGGCATATCTGCGGGTTAGCCTAGAATCTATCGACTGCTATCGATGGCCTGGGATTCGCTCGTGTGTCCTCTGCTATCCGATACTACTCCACGGTACTCCCCTCCACTCCCACTCAATCATTTAGGAAGATGTTTCCGCGTTGATTTCCAAGCACAAATTCTTAGAGCTGACGGTCTAATCCCGACGGTATACCCGCCCAATTTTTTCGGTCTTGAATTCACAGGAAAATTTGGGTGGCCCTGAGGGTTGGTACCTTCAGCAAGCATCGGAATCAATCGGGGCACTAGACGGACCTCAAACTCGGAAAGGTCTCCTCTTGGACTTTCGCCGACTTGCAGCAGATACCGTCATCGGTCAGTCGGACAGACCCTTGATGTCAGGTTTGCGCCAACAGCGGCCACTCCTACCAACAACTCAGCTCTGCACGCGTCGGACGCGTTGTTCCGCGATCGGACTTTCACCGCTGCGCCAACACCGGCTTGAGCAAGTGAACCTGCTCCGCTCTACCGACGCCTCGATCATCTCGGACGCAGCGCCGCTGCGCCACCCCTCGCCGATTATCATCTGGAGCAAGCGTGCGCTAGGGAGTGCGACCCCTGGCGACCCAGTGCATGTCCTTATAGTTGAAGCCGCGTGCGAGCGTAGGCTTCACCACCATGAAGTAAGGCGAAATATCGAAATCGCGCGGCGAGTAGAGTGATGAGTGACGAGGCTCGGCGATTTCGCGCCGCGCAGTCTGGCTCTCGATGTGCGTGATCGTGGGGAGGATCGGGTAACGCACGGCATCGAAAGCTTGCGCAATCAGCGAAGAACAGATGATGCGGCTCGCATCGCCGGAGCCGAGCGCGATCGTTCGGCGGCGACAACGCTGCGCCACCGGCCATGGGAATAGATGCCGCATCAGATCGATGACGTTCTTGAAATCGTAGCCGAGGCCAATGCGTTCGGAAGCGTAGCGGCAGACCTTCTCGCAGTCCACTCCGCTCAGGCCCACCGGCCGGCAGATGCGGGTATGGCAATGCAGATATTTCGATAGCGGCGCCGACACGACACCTTCGTCTATATTGGCTTCGATCAGGACATGAGGCTCACCGTCAGTTGCGGAACCCGCCATCGGCCCGACATATAGCGCCGAATGGGACCAGGTCGATTGAGTGAGATACTTGATGCCGCCGGAAATGCGACCTTTACCCTCGATCAGCAAAACGTCACCTGGTCGAAGAGTGTCGCGTAAGGCCGTCGAATCGTTCGGGGTCAACGGCTCACCGCGGTTGTCCGGCTTCTGCAGCCGCGCAATCAATCGTCCAACGCTGTCGATCATCCAGCCCATCGTTCGTCTCCTCTTTTGGAGCGGGCGCTGTGATGATCTAGCGAATTGAATTTGGAACCGCGCCAGAGCGATTGTCGTACCTGTAGAGCGATTGCTCTTACCGAATGCACCGCCGCCAATCGGTTGGGGTCTATCGGTCAGCTTACCAAACGCCACAGCGACGGCTGCTTGGGAAGCATATGGTCTGCAGTAGGCCGCCAGCGTTGTCGGGCCGCCCTTGACCAGCCAACAGCGCGGCTAGGTCGATCGCGGTGCTAAGACATCCGTCCCTTTCGGCCCAGACCAACGCGACGCCGCACAACTGCCAGCAATCGCTCTACAATTAGATCAATCGCTCTGGGGCGGCGCTGCGCCTAGTTCCTTACTATCACTGTATCGACGTCAACCTTAGACGGAGGGACACGTGATGATCTGGAAGAATCTCGTCAACCAATCTGCGACACTTGCGTCACGGCAGAGAGTCCTCACCACCACATTCATGTGCGCTCTTTCAGCGGCGGTGCGCTTCGCTTCGACCGAGGCTGAAGGAATGAGAATCCCGGCGCAACCGGCTCACACTCATAATGCCAGGGTCGGGATCATGACCAGGGACGGCGTTCCGATCTTCTGCATGGGCTGGAGGTCGAAGCCGGCCCGGCCGCTTGCCTTGCTGCGCCCGAGAGGCTGCCGCGCCTGGCCGCTTTAGCAAGATGCCGGAGATATCGTCATGATCCGGGTCCCAACTGGCGCCGCCACGCCCGCGTCGATCGTCGACACGCTGAAAGCAATGGCCGGTGCTTCGCCGAAGGCACGCGCCAGCTTCGCCAGAGGCCGCTGCGTCCGGGGCACCTATATCCCATCAGATCGGGCGGAGGAGATCACGAAGTCCCGGAGTTTTACTGCAGCGTCACGCGTGCTGGCGCGCTTCTCGGTTGACGGCGGCAATCCCCGCATACCAGACACCCACGATTTCGTGCTGCGCGGGTTCAGCTTCAGGCTCGGAGATATTGACCATCGCTCCGATATTCTCACACAGAGCGTGCCCGTTCACTATGCGAGGACACAAGCGCAAATGTTGGCCTACTTGAAGGCGCGCATTCCCGGATCCGATGGGCGGCCCGATCCCGTGAAACTCAGGGCGTTCTCCAGGGCCAATCCCGAGACGCTGCATCAGGCAAGCTACCTGGCCGCCCATCCGCTTCCCGCAAGTTTTGCCGATACCACCTACTGGGCCGTCCACGCCTTTCCCGCAACGAATAGCAGTGACGAGACACAGTTCATCAAATTCAAGATTGTCCCGGTCGGCAGCCAAGCTGCACTGACCGAAAACGCGGCCCGGACGAAGCCTGAAGACTTCCTGCACAACGATTTGGAAAGCCGGATCGCAGCGCGCGATATCCGGTTCAGCCTGATGGCTGTGCTCGGTCTTCCCGGAGACCCTGTACTGGACATCACGACCCGATGGCCGGATGAGGACCACCGCGAGGCGGTGCGCCTCGGGACAATCGTGATCACTGCGATTGAAGCGAACGAAGCCTGCGATGCATCGGCCTTCAATCCGGCAGACCTCGCCGATGGCATTGGGTATCCACCCGACGAGATCTTTGCGGCCCGCCGCGCCGCCTACGCGATCTCACTGGCACGGCGCCGCTGATCGAATGATCAGCTTTCGCTGTCCTTCGTGCCCTGTGTTTCGCGGCGCCACGCCGCGGGGCTGGCGCCGACTTGCGCCGAAAACACCTTCGTCAAGTGGCTTTGATTGGCGAACCCGGCAGATATCGCAATCTCCGACAACGGCAGGTCTCGCACTGTGGTCATTAACTGCTTGGCCGCCTCCACGCGCTGGCGCAGCAGCCATTGGTGCGGCGGCAGGCCGGTCGAGATGCGAAACGCGCGCGAAAAATGGCTGGCCGATAGGCCGAACTCAATCGCGATCTGTTGCAATGAAAGTGTCCCGCCGAGATCGGCGTCAAGCCTTTCGCAGACGCGCTTCAACTGCCACGGCGCAAGACCGCCGCGAACCGGTTCGGCGCGGCGAGTCAGTCCGCCATAGGTCTGGGCGACGTGTGCGGTTAGCGCTAGCATCATGTGATCGATGAAAAGCTGGTTGGTGTCAGCCGGCCGACGCAGCCCTTCCATGAGCGAGGCGCCGATATGACGGATAACCGCGTCGTCATGGCCGCTGCCGAGCTCGCAGGCAAGTTCACCAACGCGTTGCGTGCGGGACTGATCGGCGATGCCATCCAGCGCCGAGCGCGGGAGATAGAAAAACAGCGAGTGAAACGGCTTGTCGATCACATAGCGCGGATCGCGCTTGAGGTCATACAGATAAGTTGCGCCCGCACGGACATCCGCCTTCTTGACGCACTTGCCCCGCTCCCAGAGCTCGCAGTCCGGGTAATCATGAAGTTTCAGACTGACGAGAAAGGCGTCCTCTACTGTCAGCGAACCGGAGAGACCCGGCACGGGATCTTCATTCCAAGTTTCGGTGACCGCGAGTTCGACGCTGCGCAGTGAACGCGTGATCAGCGAGGGGGGTGTATGCTCCAGGCGCAAGAACTGCCCGAGCCGCTGTCCATAGGCGCCCAACTGTGTCATTTCGACCGGCCCGTCCGTGAAGTTTGACCAGGCAGCGCACCCCACGGCAGCCCACGACGGCACTCATTATCCGGTATCTGCGCCCGGAGGTCTAGATTCGCGGTGACGGAAATCACGATTTTGATCGTCGGCGCCTTGATTGTCACGAAGCAATTTTTGGAAGTGATTTCAACACCCACCGCGCTTGATCGCAGCCTTGGCCTGCCCATTAATCGGGCAAGGCTCCACTGCAGCCGATCACGAAACGTAGCGCTAAAGCACTTTGAGCAGAATCGGGAAAAGCACAGCAGCTTTGGGAAAGACCCCGTAGTTCTACGCGTCTAGAACGCGGGCCGAGAGCTCGCGGCGCCTCATGGATCAAATACGGGCACAGGGAAGCGATGGCTTCACGCCGGCCCGCAAGTCACCTCAGGCGACGCCAGTTCAAGTCCCGTCTGAAGGGAGCACCCCAATGAGCGAACCGATCTCGCACGATCTCCTGCATGAGAATCCCTCGGCCGCATCCGGCGCGCGCCAAGGCCAATTGACGAATGCAGAACAGCGTTCCGCCGACGCGGAGATGGCGCGCGTCCTGCACACCGAACCGGTCCGCATGGCTTTGGACCCCTCCGGTGCCGCGATCGCGCATTGGAAACATGACCCATTGCACGACGTCGTCGAACCCATGAGCGACCACGTCATCATGGCTTACAACGGCTCGGTGCAGCGCATGGAGCGGCGGTCGGGGCAGTCGGTGGTGAAGGGAACGTTTCGTCCCGGGGCTATGATCATCATTCCGGCCGGATCAAGCTCCCGCTGGGATATTCCTAAACCTGTTGATGTTGTTCAGCTCTATCTTCCGCCCGCAACGCTCGAGCGCGTCGCCCGCGAAGCCGACACTGCCACAGCGGCCGATCTCTTGGAACGAACCGCGCATCCCGACCCCGTTACATCCCGATTGCTCGTGAGCGCGGCCGATGGGCTGGAGGGCAATGGGGCTCTTGATACGCTGTTCCGGCATCAACTGATAGACCTCCTCGCCACGCGCATCCTGGCTGCGCACACCAGTTCGCCGACCACGATGCGGCCGGCCACCGGGGGGCTTTCTCCGAAGGTTCTGCTTCGTGCCATCGAACGCTTGCGCTCCGACAGCGATACCGACGTCTCGCTCGATGCGCTGGCCTCCGATGCCGGCCTGTCGCGCTTCCACTTCTGTCGCGCCTTCAAGGAGAGCACCGGGCTTTCACCTCATGCCTGGCTGCGCCAACACCGGCTCAAGCAGGCCATGAACATGCTGCGTGACACTGACACATCGATCGTCTCGGTGGCGGCCGAGCTTGGCTATGCCTCTCAGACGGCCTTCGCCGCAGCGTTCAGGCGATTGACCGGCGAGCCGCCGACCGATTGGCGGCGGCAGCCGCGTTAGCAGCGACAGCTCTGCTGGCAACAAGATACCCAGACGTGAGGACAGCTCCATGAGCACCCCAATCCTGCCCGATGCTGCGCGGGAAACTCAGCCGCATCCTTCCAAGGCGCACCAGCGGACTTTGCCTGTCGCCGATCTGCGTCCTGCCGATGTGGAGATGGCGCGCGTCCTCAAGACCGCACCGCTTCGCATCGCCTCAGCCCGTCCAATGGTGCCATCGCGCATTGGAAGCACGGGGCTCTGCACGACGTGGTCGAGCCCATGACGCATCACGTCATCATGACTTACCCCACCGGTGTTCAGCGCCTGGAGCGACGCACCGGGAAATCGGTTGCGATTGGAACGGCACGTTCCGGCGTAGTGACGATCATTCCGGCCGGCTCAAGCGCCAGATGGGATATCCCCGGCGTTGTCGACGTCATCCAACTCTATCTTCCGCACACAACGCTCGAACGCATTGGCCGCGAAGCCGGCGTGCCCGCTGCCGGCCATCCGCTTGAACGGACCGGGCATCCCGATCCCGTCACATCCGGATTGCTGATGGGTGCAGCTGAGGTGCTGGGTGGCAATGCGGTTCTGGATGCGCTGTTCAGGCAGCAACTGACGGATCTGGTGGCGACGCGCATCCTGGCTGCGCACACCGGCACGCCAACCACGTTTGAACCGATCACGGGCGGCCTGTCGCCGCATGCTCTGCGACGCGCAATCGAATGCCTGCGCTCGGACAGTGACGCTGACATATCTCTCGCCAAGCTTGCTTCAGACGCCGGCCTGTCGCGCTTCCACTTCTGCCGCGCCTTCAAGGAGAGCACCGGGCTTTCGCCTCATGCGTGGCTGCGCCAGCAGCGGCTCGAACGGGCCATGAACATGCTGCGCGATACCGACGCGTCGATCGAGTTGGTGGCCGCAGAACTCGGTTACTCTTCGCAAACGGCCTTCGCCGCGGCGTTCAAGAAGCTGACCGGCGAAACCCCGAGCGATTGGCGACGGCGCATGCGGTAGCAGCAATCGCTCTGCAGGCAGAGCAATCGCTCTGGCGTCGTTACAGCTCCGGTCCGGTAGATGATCATGGTGCCCACGCTTACAACCGACGGAGAGAAACGATGATCTTGAAGAACCTCGTCAGTCGAGTTGCAGTCGCGCCGCGAAGGAGAGCCGTCGCAACCACGATCGTATACGGACTTTCGTTGGCCGTTCGCTTCACCTCGGCAACCGGCGAAGAGGTGGAAATTCCGGCACAATCCGTGCAACGGACCGATCCGGTGATGTCCATCATGACCGGGGATCGTGCCCAGCTCCCCTACGCGGACTGGAGCGGCCCGAACGCCGCTAAGCCGATTCTCTTTCGGGGCCACTGGCCGCTGCGGGCGTCGTCGATGACGACGTCCTGCCCCGCCCCCTAACGAGCAGCGATATCGCTTCACGTCTTCGTCGATCGCAAAAGGCTTGCCGCCAACGAGAAGCGGCGGCGGTGACGCGCCTACGCCCGAGAACCGCAAACCACAGGAGTAGACCACATGCGACTTGTTATCATTGGCTCCGGCTTCGCCGGCATGTACGCAGCCCTTTCCGCCGCCCGCCTGCGCGACATCCAGGGCGTTTCGCCCGAAGAACTGGAGATCGCGCTGGTTTCGCCAGAGCCGACGCTCGTGGTCCGCCCGCGGCTCTACGAATCGAAGCCCGAGACCCTGACCGCGCCTCTCTCGGATGTCCTCAAGGCCATCGACGTTGTCTATGTACAAGGCAGCGCAGAGACGATCGACACCCAATCGCGCGTGGTGAAAATCGTCGCCGCCAAAGGTGCCAAGAAGAGCCTGTCCTACGATCGGCTGGTGGTGGCGACCGGCAGCCGGCTGGCGCGTCCGAATATTCCAGGCCTTGCCGAACATGGTTTCAGCGTCGACCAGCTCGACGATGCGATCGCCCTTGACCGGCACCTTCATGGCCTGGCCGACCGGCCGGCATTGAACGGGCGGGACACCGTCGTCGTGGCCGGCGGCGGGTTCACCGGCATCGAGGCGGCTACCGAGTTGCCAACGCGGCTTCGCGCCATTTTCGGCAAGGACGTCAAGCCGCGCGTCATCATCGTCGACCGCAACAGCGCGATCGCTCCCGCCATGGGCGAAGGCCCCCGCCCGCTCATCGAGGACGCCCTGCACAAGCGCGGCGTGGAGACCCGGCTCGGTGCCGGTGTCGCCTCGCTCGACAAATCGGGCGTCACGTTGACCTCAGGCGAACACATCGAGACCGAGACCGTGATTTGGGCGGCCGGCATTCGCGCGGCTCCGCTGACCGCACAGGTACCCGCCGAGCGCGACAATTCCGGCCGGCTGCTGGTGGACCGTGATTTGCGCGTGCCGTCGGTACCCGGCGTCTTTGCCACCGGCGATGCCGCCCGCGCCGCCTGCGACGATGACGGCAATTTCGCGCTGATGTCGTGCCAGCACGCTACGCGAATGGGCGCCTTTGCCGGCCACAACGCCGCCGCAGAGCTGCTCGGCGTTCCGACCAAACGCTACCACCAGGAGAAATACGTCACCTGCCTCGACCTCGGCGAAGCCGACGCGGTGTTCACCCGCGGCTGGGAGCGCGAGGTGACGATGGTCGGCGACACCGCCAAGAAGACCAAGCAGGAGATCAACACCGTCTGGATCTATCCGCCGAAGGCCGAGCGCGCCGCTGCCCTCGCCTCGGCCGATCCGGAGCGTGTCGGCGACGTAAGCGGCTTCTTCTAGACCGTCGCACGAAACAGGCCGCGCTCCGCGCTGGCTGCGCGGCCTGCTCAAAAAAGACCAGCCAGTCCAACCATGAAACAGGAGAGAAACATGAATCTGCACGACCCCTCATATACCGGCAACACGGTACCCGATGAGTTGGTCCCGTCGCGCTACGCGCTGCGGATCGGCGAGATTGACGTGATGGTGGTCAGCGACGGGGTGCTGACGCTGCCAGGCGCGATGTTGGCCCACAATGCTGAACCGGCCGTCCGCGCGGCCTGGCTGAACGACAATTTCCTGCCACCGGACGCGTTCGATTGGGCGCTCAACGTGGTCGTGGTGCGGAGCGGCGGCCGGACCATCCTCATCGACGCCGGGATGGGAGCGGAGTTTCCCTTGCCTCGGGCCGGGCAATTGATCCATCGGCTGGAGGCCGCCGGCATCGACCTCGCATCTGTGACCGACGTGGTGCTGACCCACATGCACATGGACCACGTTGGCGGGCTGCTCGTCGACGGGGTGAAGGAACGACTGCGTCCGGACCTGCAGATCCACGTGGCGGCCGCCGAGGTCAAGTTCTGGGAGTCGCCCGATTTCTCCCGCGTCTCCATGCCGGACGGCTTTCCGGATGCGCTTCGGGCGACGGCCAAACGGTTCGTGAAAGAGTACCGTAGCCAGCTTCGGCTCTTCGAGGATGAGCACGAAGTGGCGCCGGGCGTGGTCATCCATCGTACCGGCGGTCACACCCCCGGACACAGCATCGTCCGCCTGGCGTCCGGCGGCGACCGGCTGACGTTCGCCGGCGACCTCGTGTTCGCAGTCGGGTTCGAACACCCCGACTGGCACAACGGCTTCGAACACTACCCCGAGGAAGCGGCCCGCGCTCGCACGAGCCTTTTGCGAGAGCTGGCGGAGACCGGCGGACTGCTGGTGGCCACTCACATGCCGTTCCCATCCGTCGGCCATGTCGCCGTCGCCGGCGACGCCTTTCGTTGGGTACCGGCCTTCTGGGATTACTGAGAGTTTGCCGGGTTAGACCCGACAAGCGCGTAACAAGCGCCTCATCCGATACGGGCCGCGTTTTCTGCGCCAAAGCGCGGCCCGCTCACCCCAACATCCTTTTGGAGCCCGACCTCGATGAAACAGGAAACCGTGCGCGCGACAGCGTTCGCCATGCCGCTGACGAACCCGGCGTTTCCACCCGGCCCCTACCGCTTCATCAACCGCGAGTACTTCATCATCCAGTACCGCACCGATCCCGATGCATTGCGAAGGCTTGTGCCTGCACCGCTCGAACTGACCGAACCGGTGGTGAATTACGAGTTCATCCGCATGCCTGACTCGACCGGCTTCGGCGACTACACCGAAAGCGGCCAGGTCATCCCGGTATCGTACCAGGGCCATGCCGGCAGCTTCACCCATCAGATGTTTCTCAATGACCACCCGCCGATTGCTGGCGGGCGCGAGTTGTGGGGATTTCCCAAGAAGCTGGCGCAGCCGAAGCTCGCGGTCGAGACCGACACGCTGGTCGGCACCTTGAACTACGGCTCCGTCCGCATCGCGACCGGCACCATGGGTTACAAGCACCGCGCACTCGACATCGCTGCGGAAGCAAGAAAGCTCGCCGCACCCAACTTCCTGCTCAAGGTGATCCCGCACGTCGACGGTTCGCCGCGCATCTGCGAGCTGGTCCGCTACCACCTCGAAGACATCACCGTGAAGGGCGCATGGACCGGGCCCGCGGCGCTCGACCTGCATTCGCACGCCCTGGCTCCCGTCGCCGAGTTGCCGGTTCTCCAGGTGTTGTCCGCCAAGCACATCGTTGCCGACCTGACCCTCGGGCTCGGCACCGTAGTCCACGACTACTTGGCAGCTGGCGCTGCCGCACGTCGACGCGGAAACGGGTCCGAAATCCTGATCGAAGCGAATGCCGGGTGATCGGGTCAACCGCAATGCAGGGAGTATTGGCAATGTTGAACGTGATACGCGAGCAAATCAGTCCCGTGGCGCAGCAAACCAGGCCGCTGCCCTACGATGTCGTCGCTCTCGTGCTGCAAGGCGGCGGCGCACTCGGGGCCTATCAGGCCGGAGTCTATGAGGGCCTGCATGAGGCCGGCATCCGGCCGAACTGGCTGGCCGGCATCTCGATCGGCGCCCTCAACGCCGCCATCATCGCCGGCTCGCCTGAAGACGAACGGGTGCAACGGCTGCGCGAATTCTGGGAAACCATCTGTGCCTTTTCGATCGAGTGGCCCGCCGGTGAAGGGCTCGCCAATGCGTTGCCCTTTGCGTTCGACATCAGCTCGGTGCGTAACGCGATGGCGGCAACCAGGTCATTGTTCCAG
>Ga0136846_1224365_pt1 | contig 10677 bp, 13 predicted proteins | sample HopSoiMetagenom2_FD_96841 | JGI IMG/M metagenome (GOLD analysis project Ga0136846, IMG submission 96841) | Grasslands soil microbial communities from Hopland, California, USA - 2 Assembly 2016 (version 4) | ecosystem: Environmental > Terrestrial > Soil > Grasslands | place: USA: Hopland... | reverse complement strand
GTCTCGACGGTTCCTGCCGGGTTCGGGGCACCTCCCGCCCAAGGCGTCGTGATTGCGTCCCAGATGCTCGGACCGGCCGGCACGGTGAAGACGTTGTCCACCGTGAACGTCGCGTCGAGCAGCCGGGCGCCGTTCGGCGAGCGGCTCGGCGTTCCCGCGGGAACGTCGTCCGGGGCCAGGTAGACGACGAGCTTGTACGCACCCAGCGCCGTTTCGGCGCCGGAGGTATGGTCGACGTGCACCGGGATGTTGATCGCCTGGCCTGCCACGGACAGGGCAAGGTTCCACACCGCGATGTGCGGAGCCGGATCGCAGCCCGGTGCGTTCGTGGTCGGCGGGACGGCGACAGCGTCGCCCGACAGCGGCAGCGGGCTGTTCGCGTCGCGCGAGAACACGGTGCCGCTCGTCGAGCCGAGCCGCGTCCCCGGCGCTGCCGAGGCGTTGATCGAGTAGCCGTTCGGAACGTAAATCGAGATGTGCGCCGGCTGCGGGTCGGACTGCGCCTGCGACACCTTGATCGTGAGCGAGGTGGTGGTCTGTTTCACGCTCAGCTTCTGGGTCGCGAGCGCATTCCCCGCCAGAGCCAGCGCTGAGGTGCCCGCAAGCGCGAGCACGGCCAGCCTGATGATCGTTTTCATACCCCTTCCTTTCCTACTTCGAAATGGGAAAAGCCCCTCCATTAGACGCGCGATTCCTGAAGTAGTTGACCTTAATCCCGGGCGCGCACGAGGTTCCCGAAGAACTGCCAGTGATCGGTCTTGTACCTCGCCAGCTTCACCCTGTCCATCGGGTAGTAGTCGCTGGACGAGGTCTGGATCCGCACCCCCGGGAGCAGGAACGGATTCACCTCGTCGAGATGGGTCGCCGCCTTGAGGACGCCTGCGCGGGTCAGATTCCGGCCCGCCTTCCGGAGTGTGTCCACCATCGTGTAGGCGACTGCCATCCCGTAGTAGTTGAACACGTCGTCGGACTTCGCGCTCGGTAGAAAGCGTTGCATGATCGACTTGTAGAGACGGACGGTGCGGTCCTTCGCCCACTGCCTGACGGTCGGGTCCTTGACAAACGCGATCGAAACCGAGCCCTCGACCTGCTTACGGCTCGTTGCGACGCGGGCGATCTTCATGATGTCCGGCGAGATCGAGACCGACGTGACGTACACCTGCGGGTGCCAACCGAGGCGGAAGGCCCCGACGTAGCCGAAGATCGCGAACTTCGGCGTCGCGAAGAGCATGAGTGTGTCGGCGCCGCTGCTCTTGAGCTTCGCCAGCTGCGACGCGACATCGGCGTCCGCGACCTCGTACGCCTGCGTGCCGACGATCTTGCCCTTGCCCCGGAGCCCGCGGCGCAGGCCGTCGAGCATGTCCTTGCCGAAGTCGGAGTTCTCGTAGAGGACCGCGATTCGCGCCTTCGGCCGATGCGCCGCGATATAGCGGCCGTAGACCGCGCCCTCGCCGGCGAAGCTCGGCAGATAGCCCATCGACCACGGATATCTCGCGTGCTCAGTGGCCAGCTTGGAGACGCCGCTGCCGATGAAGAGCTGCGGCACCTTGCGGTCGTTGAGATAGGAGCGGATCGCAAGCGCATGCTCGGTGCCGACGCTGTTGAAGATGGCGAGCACCTGATCCTGCTCGACGAGCTGGCGCGTCAGTGTGATCGTCTTCGCGACGTCGAACTCGTCGTCGAGGTACTCGTAGTCGATCTTGCGGCCGAAGACACCGCCTTTCGAGTTGACGTACTTGAAGTAGGCGTCGGCGCCGCGCCCGACCGATCCGTACGCGGCGGCGGGACCTGTGATGGGGATCGTCGCTCCGAGCTTGATCTGCGTCGCCGTGACGCCCGGTGTCGCCGCCGGCGTGGAAAGCGCGAGCGCGGCCGCCGCGATGTGCCCGATCAACGGGACACGGGCTTGCGCAGGACCTGAAGCGTGAGTGTCATCCGCCCGACATGTGCGACGGAACCTTCGGCGACCGGGATCAGGTAGACGAGGTTCCTGACGTTCTGCACGGTGCTGCGTGCTCCCAGTGTGACGCGCAGGCGAGAACCCGCGGGAATTGAGGTCACCTCGTTCTGCAACCTGATCGTGACCGTGCGTGCTCGCGTGCCGCTTGCCTGGGTGTCCGTGCCGCCGTCGCTGATGACGATCTCCGCACCGCTCGGCGTGACCGCACTGAGCACCGCGACGAGATGTCGATAACCCGTCGGCGTCGCGAAAGACACCTTCACGACAGGCGCGCCGAAGCTCTCGAGATGCCGAACCTTCGCAGTCGTGCGCGCGACCTTGCCTTCGGCGGACAGCGTCCGCCCTCCGCGGAAACCGAACGTCAGCGCGCGCGGCTTCGGCAACGCCTTGAACGACGTGGGGCGGCTCCACGGATCCGGTGCGATCTCGACCGGTGGCCGCTTGTCGATGCCGTTCGGAATTCCCTTGAGGAAGCGATCGAACCAAGCGCGCATCTCGAGCGCTGTGTAGTCGAACTCCGCGGGAGGATTCTCGGCGGGTGAGTGGCCGAAGTCGCCCAGGTAGAGGCGCTTCGGTCCCTTGAGCAGGCGGAAAGCTGCGATCGCCTGATCGGCGTCGAACGCGAAATCGCGTCGTCCCTGGAGCAGGAAGGTCGGGATTCGAACGCTTCCGAGCTGCGCTCGTGTGGAACGTGTGGCGAGATAGGCACGGATCGCCGCGACGTTCTGCTCGGCGACCGCGTCGCTCAGAAGCCTCAGCTCCTCGGGCCCGTAGCGCTCGCGGGGAATGTCCTGGGAGAAGGCGAGGATGATTCCCGCCCGAACGTGACCCTGTGGCGCGAGAGCCTCGCGGAGGTCGGTCCACGTCGCAGCCGGTGCGATCGCCGCAAGAGGAAGGCCCTCGACCGCCGCTCTCCAGACGAGCCCTCCGCCGTAGGAGGCGCCGTAGGCACCGACGTGTGCGGCGTCGACGGGATGTGTGCTCGTGAGCCAGGTGAGCAGCTCCCGAAGATCTGCGAGCTCCCGCGGCCCGTCGAGGGTGAAGAGCCCCTCGGACTCTCCATGCGCGCGCGCGTCGTAACTCAGAACGGCATAGCCCTCGGGGGCGAGGTACTTCTGCGCCATGAGGTTCGGTGACCAGTTGACGAAGTCCGACGAATTCCGGGTCTGTCCGAGGCCGTGGAGGAGCACGACGGCCGGCCAGCCCGCGGGCGGGGGCGTTCCGGTGGGCTGGAAGTAGCTCGCGGCGATGCGCACGCCATCGCTCATCGTCACCCTCACCTCGGTCTGGGTGAAATCGCCCGCCGCAGCGCGACCTGCCGGAACGAGGGCGGCGGTCAGCGCGACCGCGAGCACGATCAAAAGGCGGCGCACGAGGTGCACAGCGTATCCCGGCTATACGATCGCCGTGTGGATCCGCGGCCTGTGGGCGTGTTCGACTCGGGCGTGGGCGGGCTGACCGTCCTGCACGAATGCCTCGTAACGATGCCTCATGAGGACTTCGTCTACCTCGGAGACCACGCAAGGCTGCCCTATGGGCCGCGCCCCCTCGCGGAGGTTCGTCAGTTCGCGCGGGAGATCGCGGCCTATCTCCAGAGCCAGGGAGTGAAGCTCGTCGTCAACGCCTGCAACACGGCGACCTCGGCGGCGCTGCCGCAATTGCAAGAGGAGCTCGACGTCCCTGTCGTCGGCGTGATCACCCCGGAAGCTCACGCCGCGGTCCAGGCAACACGCAACCGGCGCATCGGTCTGCTCGCCACGGAAGGCACGGTCGCCGCCGGACGCTATGCCGAGCTCGTGCACGCCCTCGATGCCGGCGTCGAGCTCTTCGCCGTTGCGTGCCCGCGGCTCGTGCCGCTGATCGAGAGCGACGACCCTTCCGGCGCGGCGATGACGGATGCGGTACGTGAGTACGCCGCGTCGTTGAAGGAGGCCCGGGTCGACACCGTCATCCTCGGTTGCACGCACTACCCGTTGATCAAGCCGATCTTTCAACGCGTCTTCGGACGCGACGTCGAGCTCGTGTTCTCCGCTGACGAAACTGCGCGTGAGGTCGCAGAGACACTTGCCCGCAAGGGCTACGAGAACGACGTCGACCGGGAAGGGTCGTACCGCTTCCTCACGACTGGCGACCCTGAGGCATTCCGTGAGATGGGCGCGCGATTCCTGCAGCTGCCCGTCGCCGATGTGGAGCACGTCGAGCTCGCTGCCCTTGGAGCTCCCGCATGAGGAACGACGGGAGGCGACCGAACGAGCTGCGCCCGCTCGAGCTCATTCCCGACTTCCTCGAGCAGCCGCACGGCTCGGTTCTGTACGCACAGGGTAAGACGAAGGTCTTGTGCACGGCGTCGATCCAAGAGGGCGTGCCACGGTGGTTGTACGGCAAAGGCCGCGGCTGGCTGACCGCCGAATACTCCCTCTTGCCCGCTTCGACGGGCGACCGCACTGATCGGGAAGCCTCGCGGGGGAAGCAGGGCGGCCGGACGATCGAGATCCAGCGGCTGATCGGGAGATCGATTCGGTCGATCACGGACTTCGAAGCACTCGGTGAGCGGACGCTGTGGCTCGACTGCGACGTCCTGCAGGCAGACGGCGGCACGCGCTGCGCCGCGATCACGGGCGCCTACGTCGCCGCACAACGAGCGCTCGACAAGTTCGGGCTGTCCAAGGCGTTCACCGGCTCCGTCGCGGCGGTGTCCGTCGGGATCGCCGCCGGCGAGACGCTGCTCGACCTCGACTACTCCGAGGACTCGCAGGCGGACGTGGACATGAATGTCGTCATGACGGGCGACAGTGCGCTCGTCGAGGTGCAGGCGACGGCCGAGAAGACGCCGTTCAGCCGCGCGCGACTCGACGAGCTGCTCGAGCTCGCGGCCCAGGGGATCGAAGAGCTCGCCGTCGCACAAGAGGAAGCCGTTGCTGCACCTCGCGGCTAGCACTCTGCCGAGCCTCCACTGGGGGGAGGCCATCTTGCGGTTGTCGCTCGCCGCGGGCCTCGGCGGGCTCATCGGCATCGAGCGCGAGCTGCGCGAACGCGAGGCCGGGCTGCGCACGCATCTGCTCGTCTCGCTCGGGTCGGCGCTGTTCACGATCGTCGGCGCGTACGGATTCCACGAGTTCCTGAACTCGGGGGCCAGTGTCGTCCGGGCCGACCCGACGCGCATCGCGGCACAGATCGTCACCGGCATCGGCTTCCTCGGAGCCGGCGCGATCATTCGCCAGGGCCTCTCGGTGCGCGGCCTCACGACGGCGGCGACGCTCTGGGTGGTCGCGGCGGTCGGGCTCGCCTGCGGCGCCGGCTACTACAGCACGGCCGTGATCACGACCGTGCTCGTGCTGTTCGCGCTCTATCCCCTGCGGATGATCGCCTACCGCGGCCTCCTGCGTTTCCGGCCGGAGGATGGACGTCTGATCGTCGACCTTCCCGGAGGCACAGCTCCCGGCGAGGTCATCGATGCAGTCGAGGCCACGGGAGCGCGACTCGATTCGCTCGTCGTCACCCAGGAGGGCGGTCAGCGCAGGCTCGAGCTCGAGGTCGTCCTCCCGCGCGATACTCATCCTCCTGCGCTCGTCTCGCAGCTCGCCGAGCTCGAGGACGTTGTCGAGGTGCGGTGGACGGACTAAACGCGCGCCTCGCGTCCCGCAATCCGGGCAAGGCGCGTGAGCTCGAGCACCTGCTGCCGACCTGGACGATCGAGCCGCTCGCGGCAGAGGACTTTCCGCCCGAGGACGGTGAGACCTACTACGAGAACGCGCGGGGCAAGGCTCTGTTCGGCCGCGCAGAGGCGCAGGGGGACGAGTGGTCGATCGGAGAGGACTCGGGCATCGAGGTGGACGCTCTCGACGGTGGTCCCGGCGTCCATTCGGCTCGATCGGGCGGTGCCGATCCGGTCGGTTGGCTCCTCGGTGAGCTCCGTGGCCTGGAGGAGCGAGGCGCGCGCTACGTCAGCGAGCTCGTGCTCGTGTCGCCTACCGGTGAAGAGTTCCGCGGCACCGGCACGCTCGAGGGGCGGATCGCTCTAGAGGCCCGCGGCACCGAGGGGTTCGGGTTCGATCCGATCTTCGTCCCGGACGGTCGAGATCAGACCGTTGCCGAGCTGGGCAACGGCTGGAAACGGGAGAACTCGCATCGCGCGAATGCCGCGCATGCGCTGCTGGAAGCCCTAGGCGAGACCGGCTAGTTCCTCGACCTGTCGCTGCTCGGCGCGGCGGGCGCGCCACCAGTTGATCTCAGCGCCGAGGACGATCACGTTCGACATCACGTAGAGCCAGACAAGAAGGATCGCCGGTGCGCCGAAAGCGCGAAGCGCCGGGTTCAGGTCCGCGTAGCGCTGGTACAGCGGCAGCACCTGGAACGTCGCTTCGAGCAGGATGCTGGAGAAGATCGCCCCCGGCAGTACCTCATGGACGGTCAAATCCTCGTTGGTCAGAAAGAAGTAACAGGACACGAGGAACACGAACACGCCGATGAGGGAGACGCCGATCGACAGCGCGTAGGCGATCACGGCATTGGAGATGAAGCCCGCGGCGTACTCCTGCAGCGCGGCAACGCCGAGCGATCCGGCGAGCAGGGCGACGAAGAGCGTCACGAGCGAGCCGACCATGAACACGAACGCTCTTGCCTTGCCCTGCAGGAACGACCGGTTGGACCGGCCGTAGACGATGTTGAACGCCGACTCGAGCACGCTGAAGAGCGAGAGCGACGCCCAGAGCAGAGCGAGGCCGCCGATGATCCCGAGGGTCGCAGCGTTGTCCTGCACGCTGTGGACCAGGTCGATGATGCGGTCGATCGGCGTACCGGGGAGGGTCTTCTTGATCTCCCGGACGAGGAAGGACGACTCGTCGGCTCTCCCCGTCAGGCCCAGCAACGAGAGCGACAGGAAGGTCAGAGGCACGAAGGAGAGGAGAGCGAAGTAGGCGATCATCGCGGCCAGATGCGGGCCGCGGTCTGCGAAGAACTTCTGCAGAAGATCCCTTCGGCGGACTCGCATGCCGCCGGAGTATCCCTATGCTTCACGGAACATGGACGCCCAGCAGGCACTCGCCGACCTGACGGAGATCTCTTCGCAGATCGAGGCCGCCGTGGTCTTCGACGACCAGGGCAAGGTTGCCGGTTCGACGCTCGCCGAGGACGGCCGGGCGAACGAGCTTGCGCAGGCGGCCGTCGCGTTGCTCGCCGCGGCCGATGGGGTCAAGAGCGGCGACGGTGTGCTCACGCAGCTCGAGGTCTCCACGGGAGAAGGCAGCGTCTTCATCGTCCGCGACGGCAAGACGTCCATCGCCGCGACGACCGGCGGGAATCCCACAGCCGGGCTCGTCTTCTACGACCTGAAGTCGGCGCTCCGAAGCGTAAAGCCCGCCGCGAAGAGTGCGCCGGCAAAGAAGAAGACGACGACCGCCGCGAAGAAGAAGACCACCGCTTCGGCCGCCAAGAAGAAGACGGCTGCCCGCAAGCCGCCTGCGACGCGGAAAAAGCCGGATGCGTCGTAGCATCGCCGCAGCTCTTGGTGTCGCGGGCGGCATGCTCGCCGGCGCAGCGTTCATCCGCCGACAGGGCGCCAGTCGCGAGCGTGCCGACCTCTACTTCGAGGACGGGTCGATGCTGTCGCTCACGAACGGCTCTCCTGGTGCGGAGAGACTGCTGCCGCTGGCGCGAGACGTCATCCGGAACGCCAGAGCTCGTTGACCGACGACGAGCTGAAGCTCGCGATCCGCGAGCACGCCTATCTCGAAGGCGACTTCGTTCTGCGCTCGGGGAAGCGCTCGAAGTACTACCTCGACAAGTACCGCTTCGAGACGCGCCCCGACATCCTCGCCGCCGTGGGCGAGTGGATCCGCCGGGCGGTTGCCGAGTTCGAGCCTGAGGCAGAGCGTCTGGCCGGCCCTGAGCTCGGCGCGGTGGCGCTGGCAGCGGCGGGCTCGCTGTCGTCGGGCCTGCCGTTTCTGATCGTGCGCAAGGCCGCCAAGGACTACGGCACCTCGAACCGCCTCGAGGGCGTCCACGAGCGCGGTGAAACCGTCTGCCTCGTCGAGGACGTCGTCACGTCCGGGGGAGCGCTTCTGGACGCCGTGCAGGCCTTGCGGGACGCCGGTCTGACGGTCAGAACGGCCATCTGCGTAGTCGACCGCGAGGAGGGCGGGGCCGACGCCCTCGCACGCCAAGCGGTGCGCCTGCGGCCCATTTTCAGGGCGAGTGACGTCCTCGAGGCATCGAAAAGACCCGCAAAACCGCATGGTTGAGCCAGTCCGACGCGGCTGTTAGGGTCCTTTCCCGTGGATCCGACCGTCGACAGGAGGAGTGGGACTTGACGAAACAGGAGTTCGTTAACGAGGTCGCGAGGCGCGCCGACCTCTCGAGTCGCGATGCGGCGAAGGCCGTAGACGCCTTCCTCGACTCGATCACAGACACGCTTAAGGGCGGCGGCGAAGTGGCTTTCACAGGCTTCGGGAAGTTCACGACCCAGCACCGAAAGGAACGTCAGGGCGTGAATCCCCGGAATCCGACGCAGAAGGTGACCATTCCCGCAGCCACGGTGCCGAAGTTCTCCGCGGGAAGCCAGCTCAAGTCAGCCGTCAAGGGCGGCTAACTCCAGCCCTTCCTCCAAGAACCGCGAAGGCCGCATCCGCGGCCTTCGCCGTCTTTGGAGGGCAGTACTCTCAAGGCATGGCCGCCGTGGCGACGACGAACTTCGCCGACCGCCTCGCCGAGGCCGTCGAGCGCAAGCGCTCACAGCTCGTCGTCGGGCTCGATCCCCGCCCGGATCTCTTGCCGGTCGAGCTGAAAGGCGACGCCCATCTCGGGCGGGAACACGCCGCAGACGCGTGCGGGCGCTTCTGTCGCGGGCTCGTCGACTCGGTGGCGCCGTACGTCGTCGCGGTGAAGCCCCAGGTCGCCTTCTTCGAGGCGCTCGGCCCGGACGGCCTGCGCGTGCTGGAGGATGTCTGCGCCTACTCGCGCTCGGCAGGGCTGCAGGTGATCGCAGACGGAAAGCGCGGCGACATCGGCTCGACCGCGCGCGCGTACGCCGCCGCGTTCCTCGAGTCGCCGAACGGCAAGCCGCCGCTCGCGGACGCGCTGACCGTGAACCCGTATCTGGGACGTGACTCGATCGATCCCTACCTCGCCGTTTGCCGCCGTGACGGTGCCGGCATCTTCTGCGTCGTGAAGACGTCGAACGCAGGCTGCGCCGAGGTGCAGGACCTCGTGCTTTCCGACGGTCGTCACGTCTGGCACCAGGTCGCGGAGCTCGTGGCGGAATGGGGCGCCGACCTCGTCGGCGAGCACGGGCTGTCCTCCGTCGGCGCGGTGATCGGCGCCACTCATCCGCGGGCCGTCGGTGAGGCGCGGCGGTTGCTACCGCGCGCGATCCTGCTCTTGCCCGGTGTCGGGGCGCAGGGCGCCACACCGGCGGACGTGGCCCGCGCGTTCACGAGCGGTCCTGCGAGTGCGCTCGTGAATGTCTCGCGCGACGTGATCTATGCGTTCCGGGTCTCCGGGATGGACTGGCGGAGCGCGGCCGCCGCCGAGGCCTCGAAGTACGCCCGCGAAGTGTGGGCCGTGTCCGGCTGGTAACGGACGGCCGGTGGATCCGCGCAGGCGCCAGGAGCTGATGCGCTACGGCGCGCCGGCGGCGTTCCTCGCTGCGGTGACGATCGCGGCGATCCTGGTCAAGGCGGGTCTCGACAGCGGCTCGAGCACCACTGTAGCTTTGCCGTCCAGCACCCTCCGTACGACCACCGCAGCGACGACCACGACGAAGCTCGTCCTCACGGCGCCGCCAGGCTCGACGACGACCGCGACGACCGAGACCACGACTCCGGGCGCCGAGTACTACGAGGTCGTGAGCGGGGACACGCTCGGCTCCATCGCCGAGAAGTACAACACCACTGTGGACGAGCTGTCGACGCTCAATCCGGGCATCGATCCCACGGCCCTCACCGTGGGGCAGAAGATCCGCATCAAATAGCGCCTCAAGTAGCCTTCCCGCTCGTGTTCTTGCGGATCAGCGCCGTCGTCCTCACGGCGCTCGCCTTCACCGCCGCTGCGCACGCGGCTGCGCCGCCCGTGTCGGCGCGCGCGTTCATCGTCGAAAACCCGGAGACCGGGGAAGTCCTCGCGCAGCGCGGTGCGTGGTCACGCGTTCCGATCGCGAGCATCACGAAGCTCATGACCGTGCTCGTCACGCTCGAGCATGCGAAGTGGAACGACGTCGTGCGCGTTCGCTCGGATGCTGCCGCGGTCGGCGAGTCGACCGTGCACCTGCGTGTCGGTGAGCGCATCACCGTCGGCGATCTGATCCGCGCGGCCCTGATCCAGAGCGCCAACGACGCGGCCGTGGCGCTCGCCGACTACGTGGGCAACGGCGACCGGGCTGCATTCGTCGCGATGATGAACGCGAAGGCGCGGGAGCTGGGGCTCGAGCGAACCCACTTCGTCCGGCCTGACGGGCTCGACGCCCGCGGGCACTACTCCTCCGCGTACGACGTCACCAGGCTTGCGGAAGTGGCGATGCGCGTCCGCGCGATCCGTTCGGTCGTGCGTCTCAGGACCGACACGATCGCGGGCGGGCGCCGTTTGCACACGTGGAACGATCTGCTGGGAGTCTTCAAGGGCTTGTACGGCGTGAAGACGGGGCACACCGGCGCGGCGGGCTGGTGCGAGGTCGCCGCGGTGAAGCGCAACGGTGTCACGCTCTATACCACCGTGCTTGGGAGCCC
>Ga0136846_1231120_pt1 | contig 10678 bp, 7 predicted proteins | sample HopSoiMetagenom2_FD_96841 | JGI IMG/M metagenome (GOLD analysis project Ga0136846, IMG submission 96841) | Grasslands soil microbial communities from Hopland, California, USA - 2 Assembly 2016 (version 4) | ecosystem: Environmental > Terrestrial > Soil > Grasslands | place: USA: Hopland... | reverse complement strand
CGTCGCGTGGTGGCCTACGGGCTCATGCTCGTCTTCTTCCTCATCCCGCACCTGCGGATGGGTGGGAAGCCGCTCATCCTGCTCGATATCCCGCGCCGCCAGTTCACACTCTTCGGCACGACGTTCCTTCCCACTGACACGATGCTGCTGATGCTCCTGCTCGCGAGCATCATCATTGCCATCTTTCTGATGACGGCGCTGTTCGGGCGGGTCTGGTGCGGGTGGGCATGCCCGCAGACGGTATACATGGAGTTTCTCTTCCGTCCCATCGAGCGACTCGTGGAAGGCGGGCGAAGCGGCTCGCTGGTGCTCGACAAGCAGCGCAGCCATTTCCATCCGCGACGGCTGCTCAAGTACGCGATCTACGCCGTGCTCGCGGTCTTCCTCGCGCACACGTTCCTCGCGTACTTCGTGGGCACCGAGGCACTCGCCCAGTGGATTCGGCGCTCACCGGCGGACCACCCCACTTCGTTCCTGGTCATGGCCGGAACGGCGCTCGCCATATTCGGGGACTTCGCGTACTTCCGCGAGCAGACGTGCCTCGTCGCGTGCCCGTACGGACGCATGCAGTCAGTGCTGCTCGACCGGCAGTCGCTCATCGTCGCGTACGACCCCACGCGAGGCGAGCCACGGATGAAGGGCAAGGTCCGTCCTGCCGGCGCCGGCGACTGCATCGACTGCGGTGCGTGCGTCACGACATGCCCCACCGGCATCGACATCCGCGATGGGCTGCAGATGGAGTGCATTCACTGCACGCAGTGCGCGGACGCGTGCGACGAGATCATGACTCGCATCAACAAGCCGAAAGGTCTGATTCGTTACTCATCCCGTGAGCTGCTCGAGGGCCACAAGCGCCATCTCATCCGACCGCGCACCGTGCTGTATCCGCTCGCGCTCGCCTTGTTTCTTGGCGCGTTCACGTACGCACTGGCCACGCGTGACGCCGCGGATGTCACCGTGTTAGGCGGCCAGGGTGAGCCGTTCACCCGGCAGGCCGACGGACAGATCGCGAATCAGCTCCGCGTGAAGATCGTGAACCGCACGAACGACGATCACGACTATCGGATCGAGGTCGTGGGTGCGACGGGCGGCTCGGCGGTCGTGCCGCAGAACCCGTTGCGCGTGGCCACAGGACAGTCGGCCGAGACACCGCTCTTCGTTCTGCTTCCGCGGTCCGTGTTTCACGACGGTGAGCATCGCGTCACCGTGCGGGTGAGCGACGGCGCCGGCTTTTCCACTGACGTGCCCTACCGGCTTGTTGGTCCTCAGGATGCCGACGACGGCAAGGCGAGAGACTGATGAAACGCGGCGCCTGGTGGCCGATCGGGATCACGACGGTGCTGGCGACCACGGTCGCGGCGAACCTGTGGGTCATGCGGATCGCGAATGACGACCCGTCGTTCGCCATCGAACCGGACTACTACAGAAAAGCCGTCACGTGGGACTCGACGCTGGCGCAGGAGCGCCGGGATTCGATTCTTGGGTGGCGCCTCAAGCCCACGCTCGGGATCGTGGCCGCAACCGGCAAGACCCGAATCAGCGCAATACTCACGGACTCGTTAGGAACGCCGATCTCCGGCGCCACGGTGAAACTCTCGGCGCTGCCTGTGGCGCGTGCGAGCGAGGTTCACGAGACGACGCTCACCGCCGCCGGTGCGGGTGAGTACACAGGCCAACTCGACGCGCAGCGCCAAGGGCGATGGGAGCTGCGCTTCGACGTGCGAGCGGGGTCTACGCGCTTCACGGAAGTCGCGCGCGTGGACGCGCGGCCGGTGCAATGACACTGCTCCTCACCATCCTCGGCGCGAGCCTCCTCGGCAGCGTACACTGTGCGGCGATGTGCGGCGGATTTGTGTGTCTCTACTCGGGCTCCGGGCCTGCGCGGCACACCGGCGCCGCCCCGCATGTCGCGTACAACGCGGGACGTCTCGTCTCGTACCTGCTCCTCGGTGCAATCGCCGGGTCCGTCGGGCACGGAGTGGACCGGATTGGCGGCGTCGCCGGGATCGGGAGGCTGGCCGCGATCGTCGCCGGCGCGCTCATGGTGGTCTGGGGAGGCAGCACGCTGCTCGCCGCGTTAGGTGTGCGCATGCGTCCGCACCTCGTGCCCCGCGCGCTGCAGGCGACGCTCACGTCGCTGCTCGTTCGGTTCCGCAACGAGTCACCCACCATCCGTGGTGCTGCGACCGGGCTGCTCACGACACTGCTGCCGTGCGGCTGGCTCTATGTCTTCGTCGCGACGGCCGGCGGCACAGGGCGCGTGCTCGACGCGATGTTGATCATGTTCGTCTTCTGGCTCGGCACCCTCCCGATGATGGTCACCATCGGGCTGGGTGCCCAGCGGATGTTCGGGGCGTTCCAGCGGCGGTTGCCACTTGCCGCGGCCGGCGCCGCCGTCGTGCTCGGCCTCCTGTCCATGACAGGCAGGATGACCGCGGGCCCGTTCGCGCACCGCGGCCACGCGGAAATGCTGCATGACGGCCGCTGACGCAACACTCCGCGCATCGCTTCAACACGCCACGGCCGTGGCGTGTACGCATTGTGGGCTCCCCGTACCTGCCGGGCTGATCGACCCTGACGCTCAGGACCAGTTCTGCTGCGGCGGGTGCCGCACGGCGTTCGCAGTCATTCACGATCACGGTCTCGACACACACCACGACACAACCGTCGGTCGTGACGGTCCCGTCGCAGCAGAATCCGGGGCGCGCGGGTTCGAGGAGTTCGATCACGCAACGTTCCACGAGCTCTACGTCCGCCGCACGCCGGACGGGTTCGCGCAGGTCGACCTGTATCTCGAGGGCGTGCACTGCGGCGCATGCGTGTGGCTCGTCGAGCGTGTCCCGCTGGTTGTGCCGGGAGTGGCGCGGGCGGAGCTCAACGTCAGGCGCTCGCTCGCGCGAGTGGCGTGGGACGACGCCGCCGTGTCCCTGTCGCACGTCGCCCGGACGCTCGATTCGTTAGGCTACCGCCCGCATCCATTCCGGGGGTTCGCGGTGGACGGCATGCGCCGCAGAGAGGACCGGGCGATGCTCGTGCGGATCGGCGTGGCCGGTGCGATTGCGGCGAACGTGATGCTCGCGGCACTCGCACTGTACAGCGGCCAGTTTGGCGGGATGGATGTTAGGTACGAACGATTCTTTCGCTGGGTGAGTCTTCTCGTCACGACCCCGGCCCTGTTCGGACCAGGGCGCGTGTTCTTCGCCGGCGCGTGGGCGTCGCTCAAGACGCGATCGCTGCACGTGGACGTTCCGATCGCGATCGCGCTGGCCGTCGGCTGGGCACAGGGCCTGGCGAATACAATCACCGACTCCGGCCCCATCTACTTCGATGGGCTGGCGACGCTGATCTTCGCGCTGCTCGCGGGTCGATTTCTCCAGCAGCGCGGCCAGCGAGCCGCGACCGACTCGGCCGAGCTGCTGTATTCGCTGTCGCCGTTGACGGCGCGTGTGGTCGAGGGCGAGACCGCGCGCGAGCTCCCTGCCCAGGCGCTGTTGCCTGGAATGGTGCTGGAAGTTCGTGCAGGAGAATCGTTCGCGGCGGACGGCACGGTGACGTCCGGCCGCTCGAGCGTCGACGTCGCGTTACTCACCGGTGAGTCGCGGCCCGTTTCCGTCGGCGTCGACGACCGCGTGTATGCCGGGACCACGAACGTGTCCTCCCCGCTGCGCGTTCGCGTCGAAGCTGCCGGCGAGCAGAGTCGGCTCGCGAGCCTGCTTCGCCAGGTGGAGGACAGCGTGCGCAGGCGAGCGCCCGTCGTGCAACTCGCGAATCGCCTGGCGGTGTGGTTCGTCGCGGTCGTGTTGCTGCTGGCGGCCGGCACGGCCCTCTTCTGGTATCCAACAAATCCGGCGGCAGCGATCGACAACGCGATCGCGGTTCTCGTCGTTACGTGTCCGTGTGCGCTCGCGCTGGCCACGCCGCTCGCTGTGAGCGTGGCCATTGGCCGCGCGGCGCGGGCAGGCATTCTCATCAAGGGTGGCGACGCGCTCGAGCGGCTTGCCGCGCCAGGCTCCCTGCTGCTCGACAAGACCGGGACGATCACCGAGTCGCGCGTGGCGCTCGCGGCGTGGGACGGCCCTGAGTGGGTCAGGCCGCTGGTGCTAGCGCTGGAGCAGGAGTCGTCGCATCCGGTCGCGGCGGGTTTCCGTCGCGCGTTCGATGGGATCACGGCCGGAGATGCGTGCCTGACGACTCACGTGGCGGGCGGCGGTATCGAAGGGCTGGTCGATGGACGGCGCGTGATCGTGGGGTCGCCGGTGTTCGTGAGGATGCGTGCCGCGAGCGGCCCCGAGCTTCGCGATCCCCCGCGCCATCTCACGCCGGTACTCGTCGCCGTCGACGGCGTGATTGTCGCGTCTGCCGGGTTCGGCGATCCCGTACGCGCCGATGCCCGTCGCGCGATCGACACGCTTCGCGAGCGCGGTTGGATGGTGGGGATTCTTTCCGGGGATCACCCGGAGGTCGTGGCGAGCGTCGGCGAGACGTTAGGCGTCAGTCGAGACGCGTGCATCGGTGGCGCGACGCCGGAACAAAAGCTTCGCGTCGTCCGGCAGGCCGGGCGCGGCGGCACGGTGGTGATGGTCGGTGATGGGGTGAACGACGCGGCAGCAATGGCGGCGGCATCGGTGGGCGTGGGTGTGCACGGCGGAGCGGAGGCGTGCCTCTCGACTGCTGACGTCTACCTGGCACGACCGGGCCTCGAGCCGCTCGTGACGCTGACGGAGGGGGCGGCGCGAACGGTCCGCGTGATCCGGCGCAATATTGCGTTCTCTCTTGCGTACAACGTGATCGGTGCGACGCTGGCGGTGACGGGCGTGATCACTCCGCTGATCGCGGCGGTGCTCATGCCGGCGAGCTCGCTCACGGTGGTGCTGGCGTCGTGGCTGAGTCGCACGTTTCCGAGCGAGCGTGCGTCGTGAGCGTAGTCTTCATTGTGGTGCCGTTGGCGGCGCTCATCGTGCTCGCCGCGGTCATCGCGTTCGTCGTGAGCGCTCGACGGGGCCAGTTCGATGACCTGGATACGCCTCCGGTGCGGATGCTCAATGATGATTACGCAGCGAGGAAGCCCGAATCGCGCGATGGTGTAACCGAAAACTGAACAACTCACGACTCCCTACTCTGAACTCTTTCAGGGCAGCCCGTTTACGGACCCGCCAAGAACGATGGAGCCAAGTGAAGCGCGAAGCTCAATCGCTGGCCCAGACATCTCGAGAGGTATAGCGAGCGAGTGGGCTCCGGGCTTTCGCGAGCCATCGCCGGACGTGCTCAGGTCGAGGAAGATCAAGGGGTCAGAGCCCTTGATCCCTGAGTATCCAGGGCTCTGACCCCTTGATCCACCCTCGGTCCAAGCTTGCGCGGGCCGGGGCCGCTCGTCATCGTGCGACCCCGATGGGCCGCTCCCTCCTTATCGTCGATGACGACCCTCGCGTGCGCGCATCGCTCTCGCGAGCGCTCGGCGTCAACGACATCAGCGTGTCAACCGCGGCGAATGCCGAGGAGGCGTTGAGCGCCGTCTCGAAGGATCTGCCTGACGTCGTCCTGTCGGATGTGCGAATGCCGGGGCTGGGCGGCATGGAGCTCCTCACCGTGCTTCGCGAGCGCGCCCCGGGCGTCGATGTCATGCTCATGACGGCGTTCGACGATCTTCCGCTCGTGGCAGCGGCGATGCGCGAAGGCGCCGTCGACTTTCTCGTTAAGCCGCTGGATCTCCATCAGCTTCGTCGCGTGCTCGAGCGCGTATTCGACGACCGCGCTACACGCGCGCACGCACCCGTGCGCATTGCCGATGCGGGCGACGTCGCGCGCAAACGACTGGTCGGCCGCGATCCGCGAATGGTCGACGTATTCAAGATCGTGGGTCAGGTCGCGCCGACGCGGACGAACGTGGTCATTCGCGGCGAGAGTGGAACAGGAAAGGAGCTGATCGCCGAAGCGATCCACGCCAGCTCCCCGTACGCAAAGGAGCCGTTCGTCGCGGTGAACTGCACTGCCCTGCCGTCCACGCTGCTCGAGTCAGAGTTGTTCGGGCATGTACGCGGATCGTTCACCGGTGCAACCGCCGATCGCCGCGGCCGGTTCGCTCAAGCCGGACGCGGAACGATCTTCCTCGACGAGATCGGAGATACATCGCTTGAATTCCAGTCGAAGCTCCTGCGCGTGCTGCAGGAGCGGGAGTTCTATCCGGTCGGTGCAGATCGCCCGGAGCGCACGGAGGCCCGCGTCATCGCGGCGACACACCGGAACCTCGAGCGTCTCGTGAGCGCGGGCGAGTTTCGCGAGGATCTCTACTATCGGCTCAGAGTCGTGGAGATCACGGTGCCGCCGCTTCGCGAGCGAATCGGAGATGTGGTGCCGCTGGCCGAGCATCTCGTGCGCAAGGTGAGCAACGCGCAGGCGCGGCGCGCGCCGACGATCTCGCGGGAAGCCCTCGATGCGCTCATGGCGCATACGTGGCCCGGTAATGTGCGCGAATTGGAAAATTGCCTGACGAGAGCGACGGTCTTGGCGACGGGCGACGTCATCCGCCCCGAGCACCTCGCGCTCGGAACGACGACGGAGTTCACCCCGGCCGGCAGGCTCACGACGCTCGAGCAGGTCGAGCGCGATCATCTGGTGCAGGTGCTCAGCGCCGTCAAAGGCCACAAGGCGCGCGCCGCGAAGATCCTCGGCGTATCTCGGCCGCGGCTGGATCGGCTCATCCGCAGGTACGAGATCGAGCCAGACATCTCGGACAACCCGGCGTGACGTGAACCGCTCGATCTCACTGCGAGCGCGCATTCTTCTGCTCGTCCTGGCCGTCGCGCTGCTGCCGCTCGGGCTCGTCGGCTGGTGGTTGACTCGGACGGCGGCCCGTTCCGGCGAGGACCTGCTGCGTCTGCGGCTCGATGAGGCGCTCGAGCGAGCGGTCGCCGAGATCGGCCCACGCTGGGTTGGGCATCGATCTCGACTGCTCGCGATTGCCGAGAGCGAAAGCGTGCAGCGTGCGCTTTCCGGCACCGTGGCCAACTCAGGCGAGGCGCCAGCCGACGTGACGCGACTCGTGACCGCGTTGGATCCGGCGGTCGAGTCCATTCGCGCGGTCGATGGCACGAACGCCGCGATCTGGACATTCGAACGAGCCGCAGAACCACCGACGGCGGATGCGTTAGGCAGCGCGTTGCTTCCCGTCCGGCTCGACGTCTTCGAGCGGGTCTCGGGACATCCGGTCGGCCATCTCGATGCCCGTTTACGGCTTGCAGCGCTTCTCGGGTCGCGCCTCACCACCCCATTCGTCGCTGGTGCGGTGCTCGCGGTCACCGATGCGAGCGGGGCGTCGCTCGTTTCTACGCCATTCGACCCGGTCGATCTTGCAATGCCTCGGTTCCAGTGGGCGGGGGAAGCCTGGTTGACCGAGCGCCGAACGCTGGCCGAACCCCGCCTCGATCTTATCGCCGCCGCGCCGCTGGATCCGTTCACCCAGCCATTCGAGGGTGCAGCCCAGCGGGGACTCTGGGTGTTGTTAGGCGCGGCAATCGTTGGCCTGGTGCTGGCCGTGGTGATCACCGCGCGGATGACCGGGCGACTCAGTCGGTTGGCGCGAGCGGCGGACGCCGTGGCGCACGGTGACCTGACGCGGAAAACGGAAGTCGAGGGGACCGACGAAGTCGCGCGCGTCGCGCACGCGTTCAACACCATGACGGAGAGTCTGGGCCGCACGCTCGGCGAGCTGTCGCAGCGGGAAGCGCTGGCGGCCGTGGGGTCGTTCGCGTCGGAGCTCGCGCACGAAGTGCGAAATCCGTTGACGGCGATCCACGTCGATCTCCAGGTGGTCGAAGAGCAATTGCCGATTGGGTCGCCGCTCCGAGACATTCAGCGTGGTGCGCTGGAGGAGATCCAGCGTCTGGATGGAACGGTGTCGGGCGTTCTGCAGGTGGCACGCAGCGGCAACATCGCACTCGAGCCGATCGACCTCGCTGGTGTCCTGGCGGCGGCCGCGCGAGCCGCGCAACCGGAGTTCAATCGGCAGCGCGCGGTTCTCGAAGCTGATGCAGCCGCGGAGCCGGTGATCGTGCAGGGCGACTCCGGTGCGCTGCGCCAGCTCGTGCTGAACCTTCTGCTCAATGCGGCGCAGGCGTTAGGCGAAGGAGGGCGTGCCACCGTCGGTCAGCGCGCGGACGGGCAGCAGGTCGTCATCACCGTGACCGACAATGGCGTCGGGATGACGCCGGAGGTCCTGGCAAAGGTCCGCGAGCCTTTCTTCACGACGAGGGACGGCGGTACGGGGCTTGGGCTCGCGATCGCGGATCGCATCGCGCGGGCTCATGGCGGAGCACTAGAGATCGAGAGCGCCCTTGGCGCAGGGACGGTGGTTCGCGTACGCGTGGCGCGCGCGTGAGTGTGGATTTCGCCCAGGGCTTCACATCGTTACATCATCGAACGAACCATTACGTTCGGACGATGGATCGGACGTGGTCGTGGCCGTGCAAGTGGTTGGCTCCGGTCGTCTTAGCGAATCGGTACGAGTCGGTACGCGACTTGTCAGAGGGCTCCCGCGACCATGGATCTCTTCAGACCCGAATGGAGCCATCATGACCTCTTCTCGTACACTGCGGAGAATCACCCTTCTCCTGTGTGTATTCCTCGCCGGCTGCTCACGTGATGGCACCCCTGTCGCGACCCTGTCGGCCGCGACAACACATCCGAGCCTTCCGCGCGATTCCGTCCGCACACGTCGGATCCTTGCCGATTCGCAGTCCATCGACTTTATGGATGGCTCGGTGTCGCGCGACGGACGGTTCGTGACCGGCCTCGACGCCGCGACGGGTAATCTCGTCATACGCGACCTGCGATCGGACGAGCAGCGGATCCTGACGAGAGGCGGAAACTGGGTGAAGGGAGACAATGCGCTCACGACGCGCATCTCCCCCGATGGGCGGATGGTCGCCTTTGTCTGGTCGTTCGGCCCGCCGAGCTATGCGTTCGAAATACGTGTCATCGGCACGGACGGGTCGCGCGAGCGCGTGCTGCGGAAAGGAAAATCGTTTGGGTCGACCATCATTGGCGACTGGACACCGGACTCCCGCCAGATCGTGGTCTCAGCTAGCTCGGAGGGGAACGACCGCGAGATCGCGGTGATGTCAGTAGCCGATGGCTCCGTGCGCACGATCAAATCCGTCGGGTGGCGATATCCGGGTACTATGCGAGTGTCGCCCAATGGACGCCGCGTCGCGTACGCCATCACGCTCGACCGCGGCTCCAGCGCGCGTGACATCTACATGCTGGAGCTCGACGGGACGCGCGAGGTACGCCTAACCAGCGACATGCAGCCAAAGGACGTGCTCGGATGGTCGGAGGATGGACGTACCCTGTACTACGAGACGAGAAGCAATGATGCAGCGACCGTCTGGCGCGTCAGTGTATCCGATCGCTCTCCCGCTCCCCCGCCACAGGTGGTGCGATCGGACATTTGGGGTTTGACGCGACTCGCGTTGAACAAAGGCACGCTGTACTACGCCGTGACCACGCACCGAGCTGCGATCTACTCGCTGGCCGTGGACTTCGAGTCCGGGCGAGTCACCGCTCCGTCTTCCGTCGTGGCAGCCGGCGAAGAAATCTCAATGCTCGGCCGCGTCGCGTGGTCGCCAGATAGGCGAATCGCGTTCGTGAGGAATGCGCCGACGGCCGGCACCGCTGCGAGTGTGATCGTGTTCCGCGACGTGCGCTCTGGGGAGGAGCATCAGATGCCCGTCTCGTTGAGCGGCGTGCGGCTTCTGGATTGGTCCCGGGATGGCCGTTCGCTCAGCGTGGCGGGTTACGACCGCGGTATTCAGGCTCGGTACCGCCTCGACCTCAGCACGGGGAAGCAGACGTTCATCGATCGTCTCGTTGACTACGACGAGATTCCGCAGGCGTCGCCGAACACTCGCCGCGAGTACGTGGTTCGGATGGACAGCGCCGCGGACTCCTCTGCGCTCGTCGCGCGGGAGAACGGAACCACACACGAAATGGTGCTACTTCGTGAGAAGCGCATATGGCGTGCTGTGCTCTCGCCCGATGGGAAATACGTCGGCGTCGTGGGACTGCCTTACGCGGACGCACGGTCGGCGTACGTCGCAATCGTGCCTGCTGCCGGCGGACCAGCGCGGATCGTGCACCGCACAGCGCAGCCGCGAACCCTTGGTCTCCAGATCGACTGGACTCCCGACAGCCGCTTTCTCACGTTCATCGAGCATGACACGGGTGCGCACATCGCCGAGCTCTGGAAGATCGGCGTGAGTGCCGACTCCGCCGAGCGCGTTACGCAGCTCCAAGGAGCCTCTCCGGCCTACGCCAGGATGAGCCCCGACGGCCACCACGTGGGGTACGTCAGTATGGTCGGCGCGAACGTCCGCGAGCTCTGGGCCATGGAAAATCTTCCGGGCTCCGGTCGCTCCGGCGATCGGCCATGAGACACCGGACACGCCGGATTGCGTTAGGTACCGTCGCATCGGTGGTCCTCGGGTGCTCGGTGCGCGAGCCGTATCGCGTCCCGGTTCCCGTTGGGCTCGATCTGTTTGTCCCGATCCCCGTCGACAACCCCCTTTCTGCCGGGCGCGTGGCACTCGGCCAGCGACTCTTCTTCGACCCGATCCTCTCGGCCGACCAGGGCCGAAGTTGCGCCTCATGTCACCGGCCGGACCACGCGTTCAGCGACACATCG
>Ga0136846_1214939_pt1 | contig 10678 bp, 9 predicted proteins | sample HopSoiMetagenom2_FD_96841 | JGI IMG/M metagenome (GOLD analysis project Ga0136846, IMG submission 96841) | Grasslands soil microbial communities from Hopland, California, USA - 2 Assembly 2016 (version 4) | ecosystem: Environmental > Terrestrial > Soil > Grasslands | place: USA: Hopland... | reverse complement strand
GTATCTTTTTGCATTATCTTAATATTTATGCTTAAATTATTATATTTTATAAGAAAATAGTAGCCTGACAAAATAAATCATATTATAATTATCTTGCATAACTTTTTTTTATTTCTTTGCTTATCTTATGATTTTACAATTATTTTTATGAAGCGCATTTTCTTTAAGTTAGCCAATTAATAATTACAATTTAGCAAGTAATTGCATCTTTCAGTAGTATTTCTATTTGATGGTGACTCTATATAGTTAAAGAAAACTTTTAGACATAAAATATAATTGTAGGTTAATGATGACATTATTTTTATATAAAAATAGAATAATCATTTCATTCTTTAGGATACTTTTGATGATATTATTGACGTGATTCCAATCTTTTTCTTTCTCTCTTTGTTTGTTTTATTATTTTGATAAAAAAATTATTTATATTTAATGATATGTGAATGATGTCAGGCTCCTCCAACTGATATCATTAGATCAGTAATAAATCCAGCAACCAGTCCAACAAAAATACCTGCCATTAAAACAGTGTTTGTTGTCTGCAATCTTCCTGAATTATACATAAGTAATGAAACATAAATCAACGCACCTCCTGCTATAGAGAGAAATAATATCGATGCAACAGTAGAAGCCCATAAACTTCCTATTATAGTTCCAATAAATGTAGGCCCACCACCAATTAGCCCGAGTAATATTATGAATCTAATATTAGGCCTTTTATGTAGTCCTGTAAGTGGACCTGCTATCCCAAATCCTTCTGTGGCATTATGAGCAGCAAATCCTACTATCAGCAATATTGCTAGAGGGATAGCACCTGAAACATATGATTGACCTATAGCCAATCCTTCACTAAAGTTATGAGTTCCAATTCCAATTGCAATCATCATAGCAATTTTATATGCACTATTCTGCTGCAATAACATTGATTGTTGTTGCTGTTGCTGTTGTTGTGTCTTATTCTGCGGAATATCTTTGTAGATACCTCCTTTCTGAGCTCCTGGTATTCCCTGTAACGACAGATTCGTTTTTCTCTTCATAAACTTGCTTTCATAGAATGTTAATCCTAAAAGACCTATTCCAATTCCTCCAAACATAGCTAAAAGGTTAATAGCAGCTGTTCCAAGTAATGATTTTCCATTAAATGCATCACTTGCAGATTCTTCTGTAGGCTCCCAAGCATGGCTAAATACATCGATAATAAGAAATATCAAAATACCAATTGCAAATGCATTAAGAAAGCCTTTTTTTCTGGCACTTATATTTTGAAATATAGCTAAAGGCAATCCCAAAAATATTGTAAAACCAGCTATTGCACCTAATAGTAAAAGTTGATAATAGTCCATATCTTTCTTTTCCTATTGGTAATATTTTTTGAGAAAACTGTTTAAAAAATTATTCTTGTTATGTACTACAGTTAGAAAAATAAATGATAGACAAATATTTTTAATTATGTTTTTTTTGTAATAATGATTTAATCTTTGCAAGTGCCTAAAGTTATTAATTAACATAGTTAGTCTTGCCTAACTATAAATCTATGCTGCTATTTAAATATTTATTGAAAGAATACGACTTCTAAAAAAGGTAAAATAGCATAATTAGATGTATTAATAAACTCAAACTTTTGAATTTACCTATTACAGTAAACTATATACTGAATTTGAATTAGATGAATTATATCCATCAGATGGCATGATAGCATAGTATCAGCTGATGTCATAATTTCTGTCTTATTTTTCAAAAATTTCTGAAAAAATGAATTTCTGCCTTTATTATTATTTGTTGAAGCAGCACTTGCATGTTTTTCTAGATTGTATTTGAGATTGCAATACCATTTGATGTAATATGTGGTATTTTATTGAGTGTAGTCATTATCATTACTTGTATCCAGCAATGCAATATATTTTAAAAACTAAATTAATAAAAAGACATTAAATTTTATTTTTTCTTGTTATTGTATATAAAATAAAGATACTAAAGCATCCTGGCTTTACAACATACATTACATAATTCTATCAATTATTTTTTGGCAGGAAATTATAAAATTATTATATGTATTTTATTTTTCAAAGACAATATAAGAAATATCATTTACGATGTGTCTTGGAATATGATATTGTATATTTATTATATCTCTATGCTAAAGGATCAGTCAAATTATATTACTTTGGTTCTGTAAAAAAAATAAATTATTTGATAACAATGATTATAATGATCCTTGCAATAGTAATAATATTTGGTCTTTTAATAAGAGAACCTCTAAAATACAATGATATATCCTCCAAAGCAACAGATTTTGCGACATTTCATTTGACATCTATTTCTTTAACTACAGAACAAAATAATGCTGGTAGTAGTAGTAGTTCTATTGAACATCATGGAAACTCATCCATTATATCTCAAATTATAAATGGAATTGTCATTTGGATATATACATATGGATATATTGGAATATTTTTCGCAGCATTACTAGAGAACCTTTTCCCCCCCATACCTAGTGAACTAATCTTTCCTCTAGCAGGTTTTACTGCAAATATAAAGGGTCTGGGACTTATTGAAGGTGCAATAGGTATGGCTCTCGCAGGAGCTGCAGGTTCAACAATAGGTGCAATAATAATTTATTTTATATCATATAAAATTGGAATGCCTATAATATTAAAATTAGGAAGATACGTAGGAATTAGGGAAAAAGAAATCAGCAAGACAAAACACTGGTTTGATAAACATGGATCAAAAGCAGTATTTTTTGGAAGACTAGCACCTGGAATTAGAGAGATAATATCTATACCTGCAGGAATAGAGAAGATGAACTTGACCAAATTTATTATATTTACTTTTGCAGGTTCATCAATTTGGAGCATTTTTCTTACACTTGTTGGATTTTATTTAGGAGAAGCGTGGAACAGATTCTATGATAAATATTCCTTTATTTTTGATATACTGGCTATCATCATTATCATTGGAATAATAGTAGCCATAATAATAAGACATTATAAAAGCAAAACAAATTAAATGTGAAAAAATATAAACTTGATTTCTCCGTCTTTGGAGATTTTTTTATTTATATATTTGAAATAAAACCAAGACATCATTTGCAACAGATAACTATGTTTTATTTGCTTAAACGATAAAATGAATTTGAGGAGTCCTAAAATAAATATACTAATACTCAAAAAAGAGAATACTTGGTTTCCTTCCACCTTTGAGCATTCAAAGTCGTAAACCAATTGCTTGCAACTATGGTATTTAATTTAATATGAAAAAGAAAAAGAAAAAGAAGAAAAATAAACTACAAAAATCATTTCATTATTTTACAATCTATGTTATTTATAATTTTTTACAAAAACCTAAGGGTATTGCATTTTTCAGCAATATTTCATTCGGGAATAGCTCTATATAGTTAAAGAAATTTTTTAGACGTCTTAGATAATAATCACGGGCCAATAGTGACCTTATTTCATGTACAAAAATAGAGTAGGCATCCATCTCTTCTTCTTTAGAATGATGTTTTTCTTGCTCTTGTTGTTGATATGATTCCAATATTTTTCTTTCACTCTTATTTATTGTGAATCCTAATAAAGCAGTGATAGAACAGTGGGGCCGAAGGGATTTGTTCTAATATGATTTTAGACATATTATTTGAACCCCTGATCCACGGGTTTCTTCTATAATTGCCCATTATATGATCTGGAGCCCGTTGCGATTCCAGGCTTCGCTACGACCCCCACCGTTCAATATTGTTTTTTTGAATGTAAGTATAAATTTTTCTAATTTTGCCTCTCTTTTTTATATGGCAGTAATTTTTGCGTTTATCCAAAAAGATATATGGTTTACAATATCACAATGATATATTGGAAAGTTCTGTTGATTCTGATATTCTATCTTCCTCAAAAAAAAATGATTTAAACTTTGAAAATTGGGGTTTGATAGAAGAATCAGAATATTTTGCTAATAAAGTAAAACTTTTTCGTCAAGACCAATTAAATGCTGATGAGTTTAGGCGCTTTAGGCTTCAAAACGGCGCATATGGATCAAGACTAAATAGTGATTTTAGTATGATACGAATAAAGGTTCCTGGTGGAGATATTACCCCAGAACAAATGGAAAAAATTGCAAATTTGGCTGAATCTTTTTCCATAGGTTCTGCTCATGTTTCAACTAGACAAAATATTCAATTACATTGGGTACAATTGGAGGACGTAAGTGAAGTAGTTAGGGGCTTGGCTGAAGGTGGATTAACTTCTAGAGAAGCCTGTGGAAATACTATTAGAAATGTAATGTGTAGCCATTTTGCAGGGGTATGCTCTAATGAACCTTTTGATACAACCATTTATGCAAAAGCTGTTGCAAAATTCTTTTTAAGGAATCCTATGTGCCAGAATTTGCCACGAAAATTTAAATTTAATTTTGCATGTTGCTCTGAGCATGGTCTTGTTAGAATAGCTGACGTAGGTCTAGTTCCTGCTATTCAAGATGGAATCAGAGGATTTAGAATATATCTTGGAGGTGGATTAGGTGCTGCGTCATTTATAGGACATCTTTTAGAGGAATTTACTCCTGAATCTAGACTTTTGTCTACCTGTATGTCTACTATTAGAGTTTATGATAGACTAGGTAATCGCGAAAACCCTGCAAGAAATAGAATGCGTTATTTGGTTAACGAGATGGGATGGATAAAGTTCCAAGCCTTGCTGTTAAAAGAGCGAGATATAGTGGAGGCTACCACATCCATTCCTACAAAAAATGTGTTTGAAAGCACATTAAAAATTGAGAATAATGGAAATTCTCTTTCATCTTTATCTGGCAACAAAAAGACAACAACAACAACAACACTTCCATTAATAAATTCTGAAAATATCCAAACTGCATATGAAAGATGGTTAAATACTAATGTGATTGCTCAAAAGCAATCGGGTTATTATGGTGTATCTATAACTCTTGGAGCTGGTGACATTACTTCAAACCAACTTCGTGTATTAGCAGAAAGCATTAGAGAGTTTTCAGAAGAGCGAAAAGCTAGAACTACACCTCAACAAAACTTTTTTATACGTTATATTAAATCTGAATCTATTCCAAAGCTTTTTGCTAAATTATCAAGTATTGGACTTGGCAATCCGGGTGCTAATACTATTGTTTCCCCAGTTGGATGTTCTGGAACAACCTCTTGCAATCTTGCTATAACCAATTCCCATCGACTTGCTAAAGAAATTCAAAGTAAATTTTTAGAATTAAATTATGATATGGATCAGGATTTGCGAACTTCTACAATAAAAATTAGTGGATGTCCTAATTCTTGTGGTCAACATGAAGTAGCAACTGTTGGATTCTATGGCGGAGCTGCTAGATTAGGAAACTCTATGGCTCCCATTTATACAATGCTATTTGCAGGTAGTACAGGTGAGAATGGTGAATTAGGAAAAGTTGTAATGCGTGTTCCTGCAAAGCGAATAATTGATGTAGTCCTTAAAATCATAGAATGCTATAAAGAAGAAAAAAATGACAATGAGACAATGCATGATTGGATCTCTAAAATTTCAGTAGGACGAGGTAATGGTAAAATACAAAATCTAGAAGATATAAAAAAGATCCTTGCTCCTGTTATCAAATTACCTTCCTTTAGCGAAAATCCTGATTCATATAAAGATTATGGCTCTGATTCAAATTTTATCGCAAAAACTGCTAGGGGCGAATGTGCTGCTTGAATGATTTGGAATTGCAAAAAATTAAAAATAATGATGAATCCTTTGACAAATTAAAAAAAAATTCTGATTCAAAAGGAAATAATAATAATAGTATTAATAAGATATCAACAACATTAAATTTATTATGCGATGTTGATACTTTAAGATCTTTAATAAAAGAAAATAAAGTTAGGGTTGTTGATGTAAGAAAAAAAGATGATTATTTAAAAGGTCATGTACCTACTGCAGTTTGTTTACCCCTAGCTGAACTGCTATCAGATGATTCCCCAGAGTCCATTATCAATATTTTAAATAACCTTGGAATATCAGATAATACTCCTGTAGTTGTATATGATGATACTTTTGGAGCCTTAGCTTCAAGAGTTGCTTGGTCTTTTAAATTTGTCGGGCATAAAGACGTTTCTCTTTTAGAGGTTACTTATAGTGGATGGAAAAACTTGGGTTTAGAAATAGAACAAAAATCTAATAGTTTTGATAAATCTTCTCATTCTTTAAATATGGATTATTCAATTTATGCTGATGCTTCATATGTAGAAAATGCAAATAACGATAAAAAAAAGGTTATAATAGATTCTCGAGAAAGATTAAATTTTCTATCTGAACATATCCCAAATTCAAAAAATATTCCATATACTATGATACGTTCAGAAGATTCTATATTAAGGAAACCTTCTGAACTCAAACGCTTTTTAGAAAATAGAGGGATCGATTTTAATAGTGAAATAATAACATATTGTGGAAGTGTTGGAACTTTGTCTGGCTTGGTTTTTTTTGCTTTAAAAGCAGCTGGAGTTCCAAACGTAAAATTGTATCCTAAATCTTTTAAAGAGTGGAAATCTTTAGGGAAAGCTAAAATAGAATTCAAAGATGCCAATTATTGGGATCTTTCGGCAGAATAATTACAATTTAAATCTTTTTCTTTTACCTTTTATTTTATTATTCTTATTTTTCTTTAGCTTTCAAACCATTTAATGATTTCCTCAATGTCTTTATTTTTTATTATTATTTTTATTGGTCCCAGTGGTGATTCTTCTTCCTCTTCAACTATTGCAACAACACCAGAAAAAGCTGCTTGTTTATTTAGTAAAAAGGAGGTCATGTTCATTTTTTGGTTATTGTATAGAACTTTTTTTAGAACTGCAAAGGTAGCCTTTGATTTTATTTGCTCCCTTATTTTCTTTAACTCTTCGAATCTTTCAGATGAAAAATATAATTTATTTTCTTTTAACTTTATTTCAGAATTGGGAAATATGTTTTTCATTGCAAATGAGACTTTATTGGTGTCTTCTGAAGGATTGATATAAGTTTGAACAATTATTTCAGGTTTTGATGTATTGAATTTGTTTAAATTAACCATGTTGTTGTTGTTTAAATAGTTATAATATCTTTTGTTTCAAAATTTTTAAATTCTGCAATCCATTTTGAAATAATTCTTTCAACATTATTTTTAAATTCTGCAATCGAAAGTTCATTATTGGAAATTATTTCATCTGATAATGCTATTGCTTCACTGATTCCTATATCTATTTCTCTTTTATCTCTTTGTAAAAATTCATCATGACTAGAAGGCGAATCTGATCTATCTCTTAATCTTATATGTTCAAACCTAGTCTTTGATGATGCGTGTATAGCTAATAGTTTTACAAAATCTAGATCTTTTAATATTTTAAATTCTTCATAACTTCTAATCCCATCTATTACAATAAACTTTTTGTCTTTGTCAATGTTTTTAATTTTTTGTAATATTAATTTTGCAACTATTCCACTACCATGTTCTGCTCTCAGATCTCTCATTAACTTTCCCAGATTTCTATCAGTTAATTCTATTTTCTTTTCTATTGCTTTCTCTCTTATAACATCTCCCATGATAATAACATGAAAGTTTTTTTCTTTGAGCATATTTGCAACAGTTGATTTTCCTGCGCCTGGCATTCCTGTCAAACAGATGATGAGTAGTTTTGAAATTTTAATTACCTCAAATAATTCACTAAAGAACTTTATTTATTTTTTAATAAATTACTTTGATATATAGTATTGAAATGATATTTAAAATATAAAAATGCGATTATTTGTTGCAATAGATATAAATGATATAAATATTGAAAAATTACAACATTCTCTTATTAAAAAATTCAATTTTAATTCTCAATATGTTAAACCCATTAAAAAAAATAATTTACATTTAACGTTAAAATTTTTAGGCGAGAAAACAGATTTTGAATCTAAAGATATTATTTCTGATTTATCAAAGATTAATTTTACTTCTTTTAATATTGTATTTAATAATATAGGCATTTTTCCCCACATTAAATATCCTAGAATTATTTGGATTGGACTAGATGATGAAAGTAATAGAAAATTAAATGATATATATTTGCAATTAAATAGTGTATTACAAAAGTATGATAATACACAAAATAAAGATACTCTTTTAGACATAGATTCTCAAAAATTTTTACCACATCTTACCATTTTTCGAATTTATAAAAATCATAGAATTCCAAATTTTATTTCCTCTTTTGATAAAATGATTATATCAGAAAATGAAGTAAATACTATTAGCTTAAAAAAAAGTATTCTTACTCCAAATGGATCTATATATTCTGACTTGTTTAATATCTATGCTAATAAAAGAAATGTATGATGATATAGAAAAAGTAATTAACAGATTTTTAGATAGCTGTATACCCACTGAACGAGAAATAAATCATTTAAATAAAATTGCATTTAGTATCAAAAACCAAATTAAAAATTTTATTTTAAATGATAAAAAGTATTCTATTGTAACTGATGTAGTTTTTGGAGGTTCTTTTGCAAAAGGAACTTGGCTTAAAAATGAAGCTGATATAGATATCTTTGTTAAATTCAATAATCAAACTAGCCTTGAAGATTTTGAAAATCATGGAAAAGAAATAGGTTTACAGTCCTTAAAAAATTATTCACCTTACCTTAGATATGCTGATCATCCATATGTTGAAGCATATGTTGAGTGTGTTAAAATAAATGTTGTTCCTTGTTTTGATGTTGAATATGGTAGATGGAAAAGTGCAGCTGATAGATCTCCATTTCATACAATTTATGTTAAACATAATCTTGATGATTATAAAAAAAACCAAGTTAGGTTATTAAAAAAATTTCTGAGATCTATGAATATTTATGGAGCAGAAATATCTACCAAGGGATTCAGCGGTTATGTAAGTGAGGTATTAATTATAAAATTTGGTTCTTTTTTGTCTGTATTAGATTATTTTTCTAATTTTACTATTGATAAAAGAATCATTTCTTTAGATAATATTTTTGTTAATGATGAGAAACTACAAAAAAAATTTGACAGTTTTTTAATAATATTAGATCCTATTGATAGTAACAGAAATTTAGGTACTGCTATTTCATCTTTATCAGCAGGCACACTTATTCAAAGCTCTAGAGTATTTTTAAAAAATCCTACGAATGATTTTTTTATTGAAATTCAAAAGGTTGGTTTGGTTGATCAATCAATTATAAATCAGTTTTCTTCTAATATTTTAATAGTAGAGTTTAAATTTAGTTTTAGAGCACCTGATATAATTTGGGGACAGCTACAAAAAACTAATGGTTCTATTTCAAAATTCATAGAATCAAGTGGATTTAAAATCTTGAAGAATATTTGTTTTACTGATGAAAAAGAAAATTGTATATTGGCGTTTTTAATGGAATCTGTAACTATTCCTAAATTATATAAGCGAATAGGCCCAGATATTTTTAGAAAAAATGATGTTGAAAAATTCATCAAGTCAAATTTGTTATCAAATATAAAATGGTTGAGTTCAGATAATAGAATAAATTGTATTAATTTAAGAGACTTTACTGATATACGAGATTATTTGAAATTTATCTTTAATAACAAGCATAATCTAATTGGTGTCCCTAAAGGATTAAAATATGATTTTATGTCTACTGTGGAAATATATACTATTGATCAACAAAAAAATATTAGCGAGATTGTAAGGTATACTGTATTTGAATTGTTATACTCCGATAATAGATTGTTCTCATAGGTATTCTATAACCTCTCCTAATTTAATGAATTTTATATGTTATCCTAAATTTAATATAGATGATTATACTACAAAGTTAAAAGACCTCTTTGAAAAAGATTTAAAATTTGTAATATTGGAGGGTAATACTATCTTATATAATAATAATATTTTAGGTAAAGGTTGTGAAGGCTTGGTATTAAAAGTTGAAAATAATAAAAATGAAATTATGGCTGTAAAGATTAAACGAACCGATTCTTGTAGATTTAGTATGAAAAATGAATTTGACTTTTATAGACTTGCAAATACCTATAAAATAGGACCTACAGTATATGCTTATACTAATAATATATTGTTAATGGATTTTCTTGATGGGATTTCTATAGAGAATTGGTTTTCAAAAACAAAATTGGATCTATATTTAATAAAATCTGTTATTATCGATATCTTAAATCAATGTTTTATTTTAGATAAAATAAATTTAGATCATGGACAATTAAATAAATTATATAATCATATTATTATTTCACCAGATAATTTAAAGTGTACTATTGTTGATTTTGAAAGTGCTAGTACAATTAGAAAAGCTTCAAACCTAACGTCTGCTTTTCAAGGAATTCTTTTTAGAGGAATCATATCAAAAAAAATTAGTGATTATATAAATTATAAAAATAAAAAATGCGAATTTTTACAATTATTAAGAATATATAAGAAAGATATTTCTAAAGAAAATTATGAATCTATAATTTCGTTAATCTAGTAATATTTCTACTCTTTAGAAAGGTATAAAGACATTAATTTACTTTATATATATGTATTATATGACACTTCCAAAGGGTTATGTACCTCCTAATAAAAAAGCAGAAGATGAAAAGGCTAAACAATTAGCAGATGAAAAGGCTAAACAATTAGCAGATGAAAAGGCTAAACAATTAGCAGATGAAAAGGCTAAACAATTAGCAGATG
>Ga0136846_1211323_pt1 | contig 10678 bp, 8 predicted proteins | sample HopSoiMetagenom2_FD_96841 | JGI IMG/M metagenome (GOLD analysis project Ga0136846, IMG submission 96841) | Grasslands soil microbial communities from Hopland, California, USA - 2 Assembly 2016 (version 4) | ecosystem: Environmental > Terrestrial > Soil > Grasslands | place: USA: Hopland... | reverse complement strand
GCGTGACAGAGATACGAACCACCTTTCGTGACCCGATGATTGCCACTACCGGAATCGTCCGGATCGGCCCGGCAGGTGCCAACCTCGTGGAAAGCCCTGAACCAGTCGGCACACCACTCCCACACGTTCCCGGTAATGCTGTACAAGCCGTAACCGTTGGCCTCGTACTCGTCGACAGGACACGTGCCGAGCCAACCGTCCTCGGCGGTGTTGTGGCCGGGAAAGACCCCCTGCCACACGTTCATGCGGTGATGCCCTCCTGGCTCCAGCTCGTCCCCCCAAGGGAACAACTTTCCCGCGAGGCCACCCCGGGCGGCGCGTTCCCATTCTGCTTCGGTCGGTAGTCGTTTTCCCGCCCAGCGGGCGTATGCGGCAGCGTCGTGCCAGGTCACATGAACCACTGGATGTCGCCAGCGGTTCTCGACATCCGATTGCGGTCCCTCCGGATGAAGCCAGTCTGCACCCTCCACCTGGCGCCACCAGGGCGCGGCAGCCACACCTCGGGTTGCGGGAAAGTCCTCGGGCAGGAGACCAGCGAACACGAACGACCAGTCGTCGCGCTCAGCTTCCGTCACATGGCCGGTCGCACGCACAAAACGTTCGAAGTCAGCGTTGGAGACCGCGCAGGGGTCAATCCAGTACGACGACGTGCTCACTTCGCGCACCGGTCCTTCGCCGTCTGATGGGTAGGACATACGGGAATCGTTTCCCATGAGGAACGACCCGGCCGGGATCAGCACTGGGTCGGCACCAGGTCCCAACGCCTCTGGGGTGCTGAAGTCGCGCGACAGCGGTGCTTCACCAGACGGTTGCCAGGCGAGGTCACGAACGGGTGAGCAACACGGGCCGCGCACCGGCCGAGACCCATTCACTGCGCTCCCAGGACTCGACGTTCCCTGCCCGGATCGCCGGTAGAGATGTCCTCCCCCAAATCGATTCTTACGCTGTTGACGCGCCCGGTGAACTCGTTGTCGAGCGCCGGGTAATCGTCCGTCACAGGGGTGCTGAGATCGACTCCCACGTCCAGCGTCTCGTCGAAGGAGATGTAGTACGGAATCGTCTGGTCCACCCGACCCGCGCCGTCCTCACTGCCGTCCACGAGCAGCACCACGTCCCCACCGCGGCCGACCCCACCACCGTCATACCGAAACTGCATGCGAATCTCGTGCCGCCCTGGCTGCAAGCGGTTCTCGGCACGAACTGTATAGATTTCGAGACCGAGGTAGTTGTAGACGTAGCGTGGTCGACCTTCCCGACAGTAGATCGACCAGCCGCCGAACCGTCCGCCCTGCGCCACGATGACGCCGGCAGCCTCCACGTCGGTCAGCACCTCAACCTCGGCTCTGACACTGTGGGATCGGTTCTTGACGTTCGGAGCGACCTCTTCCGTGATTCGGCGCATTCCCGGTCGGAGGGTGGCCGAGCGCCGCGATCCCATCAGGTCGGGTCGGCCCGCCACAGTGGGATTTTCCCGCTCGGTCACCCGATCGTCTAGCGGGAACACCTGATGCTTGGCTGCTTCGATCACGAAGAGCTCCTGAAGGCGGCGCAGAAGCTCCGGGTGAACGTCGGCGAGGTCCTCTGCCTGGCTCCAGTCGTGCTCGAGGTCGTAGAGCTCCCAGACGTCATCCTCGAACCGCCTGCGACCAGACGGAATCATCTCCCACGGCGTCCCGTGCCGGGTCACCGCCATCCATCCCTCGTGGTAGATGCCGCGGTTCCCGCAGATTTCGAAGTACTGCGTCCGGCGTCGCTCGGCGGCTTCGGGAGCCGGGAGCGAGTACGCCATGCTCACGCCCTGGATTGGTTGCTGAGTCACGCCGAACACCATTGCAGGCGGGGTGATGCCGGTGCACTCGAGCACGGTGGGCAAGACGTCGATGACGTGATGGAACTGGTGCCGGAGGCCGCCCCGTTCGGTCACCCCCTTCGGCCAGTGCAGGATCATCCCGTCGCGGGTGCCGCCGAGGTGAGAAGCAACCTGCTTGGTCCACTGATACGGCGTGTTCAGAGCAAGCGCCCACCCGGCAGGGGCGATGGGGTAGGTCGAGGGCTCTCCGATCGCCTCGAGGTGTTCGATCATGTCCTCAGCCCGGTCCACTATGCCGTGGCCCAGGCGATGTTCCACGGTCGTGCCCTCGATGCCTCCCTCGCCAGAGGCTCCGTTGTCCCCGAGGATATAGATGAACAGCGTGTTGTCGAGAGCGTCGACCGACTGAATCGCGTCGAGGAAACGCCCGACCTGAGCATCGGCGTGCTCCGTGAAGGCGGCGAATGTCTCCATGAAACGCGCCGCCACGATGCGCTGTGCATCCGTCAGTTCGTTCCAGTGCGGCACTCCCTCCGCCCACGGTGCGAGCCGGGCGTCAGGGGGTACTACCCCCAGTTGCTTCTGCCGCTCGAGCGTCAGCTCGCGTTGCCGGTCCCAACCATGGTTGAACACCCCCCGGTACTTGTCGCGCCACGCGCGGTGCACGTGGAGCGGCGCGTGGGACGCACCCAACGCGAGATAGGCGAGGAACGGTCGGTCCGGCGTCAGCATCCGTTGTGTCGTGACCCAGTCGATCGCATGGTCGACGAGGTCCTCGGATAGGTGGTAGCCGTGCTCGGGGCGGCGCTCGGGCTGTACGGGCGTCGTCCCGCTGTAGAGCAGCGGGTACCAGTGGTTCATCTCGGCGCCCATAAACCCGTAAAACGTGTCGAACCCCTCCCCCGTCGGCCATCGATCGAAGGGACCGACAGCACTGATCTCGCTCGGCGGGGTCTGGTGCCACTTCCCGAAGGCTGCGGTGCTGTAGCCGTTCCCCTGCAGGATCTGCGCGATGGTGGCTGCGGACCGGGGGCGAAACGCGTTGTACCCGGGAGCTGAGGTGGCCATCTCCGTGGTTCCGCCCATTCCGACCGAATGGTGGTTGCGGCCCGTCATGAGCGCCTGTCGGGTCGGGGAGCAGAGCGCGGTCACGTGAAATCTGGTGTAGCGCAAGCCGCCGTCGGCCAGCCTCTCCGCGGTCGGCATCCGACATGGCCCTCCGAACGCGCTGGAGGTCCCAAACCCAAGGTCGTCGAGCAGCGCGATCACCACGTTAGGGGCCCTTGAAGGCGGGGTGATCGGATGGGCCTCGTCGAAGGCCGCAGTCTTGTCCTGAACACCGAGCGCCGTCATGACGACGGAGCCAACGTCCGACTCGGGGAGAATCTGTCGTGACGTCGAATGCATGCCGTTCAAGCCGCGCTCCTGTCTGCTGACGCCGTGTTCAGGGCGGGCCCAGACATGGACGGAGTCAAGGTGCTCATCGTGGGTCGCGGCACGGATGGTGGTCAACCGGTGGAGGTCACCGCCAACTCCGGCACTCGATCGGGACCAGTGTCAGCAAATGGTTGTGCCACGCTCGGGGCTACGGCCGAGCGGGGTGGGTACCACCGGATTCATGAGCAGCGCACGGGTAGTTCGTGAGGACGACGTCGAGCGTACGACTTGGTCGGACCCGATCCGCGGCGAAGTCGGTTTCCGCACCCTCTTCGGTGGTGCTGTCGGCACGGGCGACTTCACCGTGGGCGTGACGGAACTCGAGGTAGGTGGCTGGCTCGGACACCATCGGCATGAGCCTTCCGAGGTCTACTACGTGCTCAGCGGCGAGGGAACCTTGAGTATCGACGGACAGGACCATCCAGTGCGCGCCGGTACGGCCGCTTACATCCCCGGCAACAGCGAGCACGCCATCCGCAACACGGGGAGCGATCAACTGCGCTTCTTCTACGTCTTCGCAGTCGGTTCATTCGGGGAAATCGAATACCGTTTCACTACCGAGCAATAACCTCTGGCGGCCGGGGCGCGCAAGCCGCTGCTCCCAGAAGAAGGTGTCCGCTGGCCAGGATCTCGACTCGGGCGGCTCGATGTGTACGTGCGGCCGGCAGCCCGCCTCCACGACGACTCCTGCCCCGCCTCCGCCGCGCGGCCGGGCCTAGCACCGTCGCTCCGGCCGGATGGTGGCCGGGGCGGGACTTGCCGTAGCAGCCGGATCTAGATCGGACGTCTGAGCGCGCGGCGGAGCGAAGCTTCGCGACTGTCTCGTGCCGTGTCCAGATCGAGGCTCCGAGCGGCCGCCTCCTGGAGGGACCGAAGCGCGAGGGAGACCACGGGGTGCCCGGCGCTGCCGCGACGGATGCCAGTCAGAAGGTGCCGGGAAGGCGTCGGGTCGCCCCTGAGCGGGACCCGGACCACGGGATAGCCGTCCGGGAGATGGGCGAGGCGGGGGATCAGCGCGATGCCGAGCCGGGCACCGACCAGCGCTGCTCCGGTCTCCCACTCGGACGCGAAGTGTGCGGGCATCGGCGTGAACCCGGCCGCGGCGCAGGCGGTGTGGAGCAGCTGGTGGTAGGGGCGTCCGGGACGGTCCATGATCCAGGGCTCGTCAACGAGGTCGCGAAGGGCAACGTTCGGCTCCCGCCCGAGGCGATGGTCCTTCGGCACCAGTAGGTCCAACGGGTCCTCGAGGAGGTGCCGCTGCTCGTACCGCGCGTCGGCGCTGGGCGGCACCTCCGGGGTGGCGACGACAACGGCGACGTCTGCCTCGTCGGCCAACAGCAGATCGAAGCACTCGCCCGGGTCCGCCTCGATGATGCGGATCCGACACCCGGGGCGCCGCTCGCGCACGTCGGCGGCCACCACGGGTAGCAGGGCGGCGGCGGCGGTCGAGAAGCCGCACAGCCGCAGCTCTCCGCCCTGATCGTCGCCGGTCGCCACGACCTCCGCGCGCACCTGCTCCCACCGGGCGAACAGGTCGTCGGTGTGGGAGAGCAGGGTCCGGGCTGCGGGCGTGAGGCGGATGCGCCGACCGTCTTGCACGACCAACTCGACCCCGAGCTCCTTGGCCAGCGTTCTGAGCTGCTGGGACACGGCCGAGGGCGTGTAGTGCAGGGCGGCCGCGGCGCTGGTCACCGTCCCGCATGCGGCCACCATCCGGAGGACGTGCAGCCGTCTGTCGATCATGCAGAGATTCTGCACGAACGGCCGCACAATCCGCGCCTGGTCGCGCGCTGCTCCCCACGCGCAGACTGAGCCGGTGCGCACCTTCGACCCGCTGCTCGAGCCGTTCCGCCTGAAAGGACTCACGCTGCGCAACCGCGTCGTCAGCACGTCCCACGAGCCGGCGTACGCCGAGGACGGGATGCCGAAGGACCGTTACCGCCTCTACCACCGGGAGAAGGCGCGGGGCGGGGTCGGCCTCACCATGATCGGCGGCTCGGCTGTGGTCGCCCCAGACAGCCCACCGTCGTTCGGCAACCTCCTGCTCTACAAGGACGAGGTGGTCCCCTGGCTGCGCCGCCTGACCGACGACGTGCACGAGGCGGGCGCGGCCGTCATGTGCCAGGTGACCCACCTTGGTCGTCGCACGAGCAGCTACTCCGACGACTGGCTGCCGCTGGTCTACCCGTCGCCGTTGCGCGAGCCGGCACACCGCAGCTTCCCCAAAGCGGCCGAGCCGTGGGACCTCGATCGCATCGAGGCCGACTACGCGGCGGCGGCCCAGCGGTGCGCCGCAGCGGGTCTCGACGGCATCGAGATCCAGTCGTACGGCCACCTCTTCGACGCGTTCGTCTCGCCCGCGACGAACCACCGCACCGACGAGTTCGGGGGTACGGCTGAGGCGCGACTCGCCTTCCCGCGTCGGATCGTGCGGTCGGTCCGCGCGGCGGTGGGTCCCGACTTCGTCGTCGGCATCCGGATGTCGATGGACGAGGACGACCCTGGGGGCCTGGGCCGGGCGGAGGCCCTCGACGCGCTGCGTCGTTTCACTGAGGACGGCATCGACTTCCTGAGCGTCATTCGAGGCACCATCGACAGCGACGCCCACCTCGCCAAGGTCATCCCGTCGATGGGCACTCCGTCGGCGCCACACCTGGCCTTCGCGGGCGAGATCCGCCGGGCCGTCGACATCCCCGTGATGCACGCGTCGCGCATCTCCGACGTCGCCACCGCGCGGCACGCCGTCCGGGATGGGCTGGTCGACCTGGTCGGCATGACGCGCGCACAAATCGCCGACCCGCATCTCGTCGCCAAGCTGGCAGCCGGCGACGAAGACCGGATCCGTCCGTGCGTCGGGGCCAACTACTGCCTGGATGCGATCTACCAGTCGGGCGACGCCAAGTGCATCCACAACCCGGCGACGGGCCGAGAGCAGACGCTGCTGCACGTCACCGAGCCGGCCCCGGCACGCAAGCGGGCCGTCGTCGTGGGAGCGGGACCGGCCGGCCTGGAGGCTGCTCGGGTCTTGGGTGAACGCGGGCACGACGTGGTCGTGCTGGAGGCCGCTGACCTGCCGGGCGGACAGGTGCGGCTGGCGTCCGCGGCCGCTCGCCGGCGTGACCTGCTCGGCATCGTCGACTGGCGGGTGACCGAGGCCAAGGTCGCGGGTGTCGAGTTCCGCTACGGCGTGCTCGCCGACGCCGACCTGGTCCTGGCCGAGCGCCCGGGCGTCGTCGTGGTGGCGACCGGCGGCTTGCCGAACCACGCGTTTCTGGGCCTGGGTGCGGACCTCGTCGCCGACACCTGGGACGTGATGGGTGGGGACATCCGTCCCCGTGGGCAGGTCCTGGTCTATGACGACAACGGCGCCGAGCAGGCCCTGGACGCCGCCGAGCTGCTCGCCGTGCGCGGTGCGACGGTCGAGGTCGTTACCCCCGAGCGGATGGTCGGACCGCTCGTCGGGAGCATGAACGCCCCCGCCTACCTGCGGGCCTTCGCCGAGCACGGCGTGCAGGTGACGCTCGCCCACCGGCTCGTCGCAGTCCGCCGGGCCGATGGCGGCGGCTACGTCGCCACCCTGGGCAGCGAGTACGCCGAGCGGACGGTCGAGCGACACGTCGACCAGGTGGTCGTGGAGCACGGCACGCTGCCCAACGACGACCTCTACCTGGACCTAGTGCCGTACGCGAGCAACGAGGGCGCGGTCGACCATCAGGCGCTGCTCGCGGTCCGACCGCAGACGATCCGCAGCAACGAGGACGGCACCTTCCAGCTGTTCCGGGTGGGTGACGCCGTGGCCAGCCGCAATATCCACGCCGCGATCTACGACTCCCTTCGGCTCTGCCTCCCCCTCTGAACGCGACGACCTCCGCACACCCCGACGAAGAAGGGTCATGACCACGACCACCGAACCCGCGCTCGCGACCGCCGACATCTCCGCGCTGCTAGACCGGCGGGTCCCAGGCCGCCCTCTAGAGGGCCAGTTCTACTCCGACCCCGCCGTGTTTGACCTGGACGTCCACGCGGTGTGGGCGCGCACCTGGCTGTTCGTCGCGGTCGAGGCGGAAGTCCGCGAGGCCGGCGACTACGTGACGGTGGACGTCGGGCCTTACTCCGTCATCGTCGTGCGCGACGACGACGAGATCGTGAACGCCTTCCTGAACGTGTGCCGCCACCGCGGCGCGCGGATCCTAGACGAGCGTGCGGGGTCGGTCGGCAACATCGTGTGCGGCTACCACCAGTGGACCTACTCGCCCGACGGGTCGCTGCTGCACGCCGGCGACCAGCCGCCCACCTTCGACAAGGGCTGCTTCGGCCTGAAGACGGTGCAGGTCCGGGTCGCCGCCGGTCTGGTGTTCGTGTCCCTGGCCCAGGACCCACCAGACGACTTCGATGACGTGCTGGCCAGGGTGACGCCCTACCTCCTCCCCCACGCCCTCGACCGCACCAAGGTCGCGGCCCAGGTCGACCTCGTCGAGGCCGCGAACTGGAAGCTCGTCATGGAGAACAACCGTGAGTGCTACCACTGCGAAGGCGGCCACCCCGAGCTGATCCGGACCTTCTTCCCGACCTACGGCTACGCCCAGGACCAGATCCCAGGACGCCTGCAGGCCGCGCACGCCCGGTTCGTCGCTGCGGAGGACTCGCTGCTCGCAGCGTGCGCGGTGCGGGGGCTGCCGCACACCGCGATCGAAGAGCTCGAGGGTCGGGTCTCGGGCTTCCGGGTTCAGCGGGAGGCCCTCGACGGCAAAGGTGAGTCCTACACGCTCGACGGCTCCGCGGCCTCGCGCAGGCTGCTCGGCGACCTGGACACCCCGCGCCTCGGCCGCCTCTCGCTGCACACCCAGCCGAACGCGTGGTGCCACTTCCTGGCCGACCACGCCGTGACCTTCTCCGTGCTACCCCTCTCCGTCGACCGCACCTTGGTGCGGACCACCTGGTTGGTGCACGAGGACGCCGTCGAGGGGACCGATTACGACCTCGACACACTCACCCACGTGTGGAAGGCCACCAACGAGCAGGACGCCGCGCTCTGTGCCCTGGCCCAGCGAGGCGTCTCCACGCCGGGCTACGAGCCGGGACCGTACTCCGCCAGCGAGTACCAAGTGGACGCTTTCGTGACCTGGTACGTCCAGCAGATGAAGGAGCACTTGCGGTGACCCACGCACTCGCTAGTCCCCCTGTCGGGGTGGACGACGTCGACGGCGCCCTCGTCTGCACGGCGGTGAACTTCGTGACCCACGACGTCGCCGACTTCGTGCTCGAGGCGGAGGAGCCGGCTCGGTTCTCGTTCGAGCCCGGCCAGCACCTCACGGTCACAGTTCCCGTCGCCGGGCAGCGACTCTCGCGCTGTTACTCGTTGTCCTCACCGCCCACCCGGCCGGACAACCTGACCATTACGGTCAAGCGCGTTCCGGGCGGACCGGTCTCGAACTGGTTGCACGACCACCTGCGACCGGGCGATCTCCTCGAGGTCTCCGGTCCCGTTGGGGTCTTCACCCCGGTCGCGCACCCGTGCGCCAAGCAGCTGTACCTCACCGCCGGCAGCGGGATAACCCCACTGATGTCGGCGGCGCGCATGCTCGTCGACGAGGGCCGGCCCGCCGACGTCGTGTTCGTCCACCACGCCCGCACCCCAGAGGACATCGTGTTCCGTGACGAGCTGGACCGGATGAACGAGCGGCACCCGGGTATCCGCGTGATCGTCGTCTGTGAGGACGACGCACCGGCCCGGTCGTGGGCCGGCCATCGCGGACGCATCAACCCCGTCCTGCTCGCCCGCGTGGCACCGGACGCCGCGGACCGCGAGGTCTTCCTCTGCGGTCCTCCCCCCTATATGGAGGCAGCTCGCGCCTGCCTCGCGCTGGCGGGGGTCGACCCCGTCCGCATCCACGAGGAGAGCTACGTCTTCGGCGGCGCGAGCACCCCGGCAACCGTGCTGGCCGGGGTGGAGGCGACGTACTCCGTCGAGCTCCGGCGCAGCGGGCGCGTGGTGCACTGCCCCGCGGGGACCACCGTCCTCGAGGCGGCGTCGAGGGCGGGGCTTCCGCTGCCGTCGTCGTGCCGGGAAGGTGTCTGTGGGACTTGCAAGACCACGATGATCGCCGGCGCGGTCGACATGAACCATGCCGGCGGTATCCGTCAGCGTGAGATCGACCGCGGCCAGGTCCTGCTGTGCTGCTCCACCCCGACCGAGGACCTGGTGCTCGACGCGTGATGCGGCAGGAGCAGCCCAATCGCGCGATCACCGACCATGCGCTCGCGCGCACCCAAGCGGAGCTGCGACGCCACGACCTGCCGGCGGCGCTCCTGTTCGACGCTTACAACATCCGCTACGTGACCGGCACCTCGGTGATGCCGGTCTGGTCGCTGCACGCGATGGACCGGTTCGCGCTGGTGCCCGCCGAGGGCCGCCCACTGCTGTGGGAGTACGCCTCCGTCCAGCCGGACGCGAGCACCAACCTCGGCCACGACGTCCGCCGGGCCCGCAGCTGGTCGGTCTTCGACAGTGGCGAGCGCAGCCGTGATCGCGCCGCGGACTTCGCGGCCGAGGTGATGGTCGTGCTCAGAGACAGAGGGGTGGATGGGAACCGCGTCCTACTCTCCTCCGGCCCAGGACCAACCCGTGGTTCCAGGACGCGACGGGCCGCCGCATCGAGCCGGGCGACCTCGCTGTTTCGACACCGACCTGATCGGCCCGGCGGGCTACCTCGCTGACCTCTCGCGCGCCTACCTCGCGGGCGATGTGGCGCCAACGGCCGGGCGCCGCTTTCGACGAGCTTGGCGAGGGGCTCGGGCGGCGCTTCCCCGAGCGCTACCACGCGCTGCGCTACCCGTTCATCGCCCACAGCACCGGGCTGTGCGACGAGTACCCCACGATCGTTTTTGAGGAACCACCACCAGGGCGAGGTGCGAAGCGGCATGGTGTTCAGCGTCGAGGCCTACGTTGGCGCCGAAGGCGGCGCCGAGGGCCTCAAGCTCGAGGAGCAAGTGCTGGTCGCCGACACCGGCACTGAGGTGGAACTAGGTGAGTGGCGCGGGAGCAACCGGGGCGGTCCCATCCGGCACTCCGGAGGGTCGCGGCGGTGTCGGAACGGCCGGTGCCGACCCGGGGTCCTCGCCGCCCTGATCGAGGCGGAACGGCGGGTACCGGTCGGTCATCAACGCCGCGTACGCGGTCACCCGCAGCGCCCAGCGGTCCATGCCGAGGATGAAGTCGTACAGCGGCCTGGGATAGCGCCCAGTGAACAGCACGACAATCCCGGCGACCAACACGAGTAGTCCGACCAGGCCTCCGGCCGCCCAACTGTTGCTCTGGTCCGCTCCCTGCGTTCCTGCCCACAGCCCGCCGCCGACGAAGACGGAGACGATCACGTATTGCGGGATCGCCAACAGCCACCACTTGACCAGCACCAGCCCCCGGGACAGCCG
>Ga0136846_1208905_pt1 | contig 10678 bp, 11 predicted proteins | sample HopSoiMetagenom2_FD_96841 | JGI IMG/M metagenome (GOLD analysis project Ga0136846, IMG submission 96841) | Grasslands soil microbial communities from Hopland, California, USA - 2 Assembly 2016 (version 4) | ecosystem: Environmental > Terrestrial > Soil > Grasslands | place: USA: Hopland... | reverse complement strand
GAAGGTGACCCTTGGTGAGCCAATGCCTTCGGCTATGGCTTCAACCTCGCGGCCCAGGGCGTTCTCGGCCGCTACCCAGGCCTGGTACTTGCCCATGTGGGTGAAGAGGGCGCGGCCGTTGACGTCGCCGACCGCGTAGAGCCAGTCGCGTCCATCGACACGCAGGCGATCGTCCGTCTCGAGCGAGCCGTCCTTGCCGAGCTCGATTCCGACCGACTCCAGGCCGACACCTTCGGTGCGTGGCTTGCGCCCGACGGCGATCAGGATCTCGCTGGCTTCGACCGTACTGCCATCGCCGAGCTCGACTGCCACGCCAGCCCGATTGGGGCTGACGCCCTGGGCCTGCACGCCGGTGCGCACGTCCACGCGATGTCGTTCCTGAAGCGCTGCTGCCAGCTGCTTGCCGGCGAAGGGCTCCTCGCGCGAGAGCAGCAGCTCGCCGCCCTCGATCAGGGTGACTCTGGTGCCCAAGGTGGCCCATGCCTGGGCAAGCTCGCAGCCGACTGGGCCGCCGCCGAGCACCACCATGCTTTGCGGAATCCGTTTCGATGTCGTGCCGTCCCGGTTGTTCCAGGCCCGCACCGCGCCGAGGCCGTCGATCGGTGGCATCTGGGCGCCGCTGCCGGTGGCGATGACGACCACTCGGCTTGCGCTCAATAGGTCCTCGCCGACGCGCACGCGCCGCTCGCCGGCGAGTTGCCCCTCACCCCGGAACAGCTCGATCCCGCGTTCTTCCAGCCAGGGAAGCTGGCCCGAGTCGTCGAGGTCGTGGATCACCTCGTCGCGACGGTCGAGGACCGCCCGCGGATCAAGATCGCCACTTACCGCCTCGGCCACGCCGGGCACCCGGCGCGCCTCGCCGAGCAGGTCGCCTGGACGCAGCAGCGCCTTCGAGGGCATGCAGGCGTAGTAGGAACACTCGCCGCCAACCAGATGCGGCTCGACGATCGCGACCGACATTCCAGCGTCGGCGAGGCGCCCGGCACAGACCTCCCCCGGCGCCCCGGCACCGAGCACGATCGCGTCAAAGTTGCGCTCACTCATGCAGGTATTCCTACCGGACTCCGTACAATCGGTCGGGCAGTGCACGGGGGCGACAGGCTTCGACGTGGTCGGTCCGTGCGAACGGTTGCAGGTCGAGGTTGCCGGAGGCCTCGTTAAACCCCGGCACAAATCAATACGTGCGGACCATGAGTTCGCCCTCGCTGCCTAGCTAGAACCTAGGCGATGAGAGTCGGTCCTTCCTCGCCCGCAGGAAGGGCAGCCGGCTTCAGAACGCGGGCTTACCCAGGCGGATCGCCCCGTCTGCCAGGGGAAATTTCAGAGGGCTTTGTCTCCCGTAGTGCCCGCTGGCGCGGACCCCGAGAGACGAGAATCAAGCGCCAGCTAAACCTGTAGACGCCATCGCACTACGGCTTCGGACCCGAGTTCAATTCTCGGCGCCTCCATCAACTCGACCGCGACGCAGCCAGGCAAGCACCTCGGCGGCGTTGCGGTCGGGCGGGAAGACGGGATAGAAGACCTTGGTGATCCTGCCTTCTTCGGCGACGATGGTTAGGCGCTTATCTAGGGACATGCCGCTGGCCTCGAAGGTCGGCAGCCGCAGCTCCTTGGGATGCCGTCCCAGCCGCTGGGCGACGGCTGGCCCGGCGTGCCGGTGCGGGGATAGACGTAGGCGACGAGGCAGCCGATGGCAATCTCGGCCAGGTTGACCGTTTCGTTCGAGGTTGAAGGCAGGCGGAGCTCCGGCAGCGCCATCCCGCTGAGGTGATCGGCGGCGCCATCGTCCTCGGGCACCGGCAGGTCTGCGGGCAGCTGGCTGTAGTCGGCCTCGATCGCGCCATCGTCGCACGCTCTTCGGCTTGGGATTCGTATCGTTGGCGGATGCAGCGCTACGCCGCCTTCCTGCGGGGGATGAATCTCGGTGGCCGCCGGATCAAGAACGAGGAGCTGAAGCGGGAGTTCGAGGAGCTCGGACTAAGCGATGTCTCCTGCTTCCGGGCCAGCGGCAACGTGATCTTCGCGACGGAGGAGAAGGGGGAGGAAAGGCTGAGGCGGCGGATCGAAGCCGGCCTGGGCGAGTCGCTTGGCTACGCCGTGCCCGTGTTCCTTCGCAACGCCGCTGAGCTTGGGGCAATCGCCGCGCGATCGCCCTTCGAAGCGGCTGTAGTCAGTGCGTCGAAGGGAAAGCTGCAGGTTGCATTCCTGTCCGCGGCACCGCGAAACGATGCCCGAAAGCGAGCACTCGCCCTTGCAAGCGACGAGGATCGGCTCTCGATCGACGGCCGCGAGCTCTACTGGCTGCCCGGCGGCGGGATCTCCGAATCGGAGCTCGACCTGAAGACGATCGAGGCGGCAGTCGGCCCATGGACGATGCGCACCAAGGGCACGGTCGACCAGGTCTCCGCCAAGCTCACCTAGAGATCTGCGCGGGGCAGCGCGGCCAGGCGAGCGTCGGCGCTGACGGCGGCTATTTCGCCGGGCAGCGCCGCGAGCTGGGCATTGGAGACGAACTCCATCCGCTGGCCGAGCGGGCGGAAGAAGTTGTCGTAGTGCGTAGGCACCACGACCTCGGGGTCGAGGCGGGGGAGGATGCGCTGCCAGTACTCCTCGGTGAAGCTGCGGCCCGCTACGCCGGCGAGGAAGACGTCGACCCCACGCTCGCGGATCGCCTCGTCGACCAGGTTGGCGCTGCCCTGGTGGTAGAAGCGCACGCCGGCGACCTCGATCGAGATGCCCCAGACCTGGCCGCAGCGATAGGCGCCAGGCGAGAGCGCGTCGAGATGCTCGCAGGTGAGGTCGCCGTCGTAGGGAACGGCGAGGCCGAGCAGCAACTTCGAGTGGACGCTTGGTGTGAAGCCGACCTCGAACGGACCGAGCTCGTACGTGCGGTAGGGCTCGACCTCGACCGCTTGCGTGCTGAGCCCGTGCAGCCCCATCAGGGTCAGCAGCGAGTCGGAGCCGTATGCCCTGCAGCCGAAGCGCCGCGCAATCGCAGGCGCGTCGACCGCATGGTCGAAGTGCGTATGCCCGACCAGGACCCCCGCCACCTCTCCGGGCGCGTGGACGAAGCGGTCGAGCGCCGCCGGATCGGGCAGGGTTGGCCGGCGTCGCAGCAGATCGGCGAAGGGCACCCGCGAGAGATAGGGATCGATGAAGAGCGTTTGTCCCTCAAAGGTCATTCGGTAGCCCGAAACGCCGAGCCATTCGAGTTCGAGGCCGTCTGGCAGCTCCAGCGGCTTCGCCTGCAGCTCGTCCAGCACCTGTTCGTCTTCGCGCTCGGTCGCGCGCCGCCTCAGCCGCGCCTTGGCCAGATCACCGAGGTGTCTCAGTGGCCTGGCCACCAAGGCCGCCTTACGCGGTCTCGAGCGTTGCCGAGAGCCGCGGCGTATCGGCGATCGTCTGGAAGACCACGCAGTAGCGCTCGGTCAGCTTCAGCAGGGTGTCGAGTTGCTCGCGGTCGGCCTCGGTCTCGAGCTCAAAAGAGAGCCGGATCGCCGAAAAGCCGACCGGCGTCTCGCGGTCGACGGCAAGGGTGCCGCGGAAGTCGAGCTCGCCCTCGGCACGCACGGTCCCGGACTCGAGCTCGATTCCCAGCGAGGTTGCCACCGCCTGCAGGGTCACCCCGGCGCAGGCAACCAGCGCCTCGAGCAGCATGTCGCCCGAGCAGAGCAGGCTGCCGTCGCCGCCCGAGGCGGGATGCAACCCGGCTTCGGCGATCGCCCGGCCGGTCTGCACCGAGCAGGAGATGCCCTCACCCAGCTTGCCGTCGGCTGACAACGTGACCACCGCCGCATCCGGATCGTCGCGGTAGCGCTGCTTCAGCGGTGCCTGGATCGTTCGCAGCTCCCCGCGTTTCACGCTGCGGAGCTTACTTACGCCTGCGTTGCGGGCTGCGTAATGTCAGGGATTGCCCATGGCAATCGCCACAGCCACATCGATCGATCTCTACGCCGGCGGCAAGCTGCTCTTCGAGGAGGTCTCGTTCAAGCTCGAGGCGCGCGAGCGGATGACGCTCTCCGGGCGCAACGGTGTCGGCAAGTCGACTTTGCTGCGTGTGCTTGCCGGGGAACGGCCGCCCGACTCGGGCAGCATCGCCCTGCAGAAGGGCGCGCGGGTCGCCTTGCACGACCAGCGGCCGCCGCGCGACGCTGAGGTCTCGCTCGGCGACTACGTCTTCTCCGGCCGCACCGACATGCAGGAGACCGAGGCGCAGCTCGCCCGCCTCGAGCAGGCGATGTCTAAGGGAACGCCCGACGAGGAGACGATGCGCGCCTACGCCACCGCGCAACAGCGACTCGAAGCCGGCGGCGGCTACCGCTGGCGCGACGACGTGCTCGCCGTGCTCGGCGGCCTCGGCTTTGGCGAGGAGGCGGCGAAACGGCGGCTCTCGACCTTCTCTGGCGGCGAGCTGACCCGTGCCTCGCTCGCCCGTGCCCTCGCCACTCGCCCCGACCTGCTGCTGCTCGACGAGCCGACGAACCATCTCGACATCCCCTCGCTGGAGTGGCTGGAGCGCTATCTGGTCGATCTCGACGCAGCCGTCGTCCTCGTCGCTCACGACCGCTGGTTCCTCGAGGCGGTCGGAACGTCTGTGTTGGAGCTCGAGGCCCAGCGCGGTCGCTTCTTCGCCGGTCCCTGGCACGCCTGGCGCAAGGAGCAGGCGGCGCGGGCGATTGCCCTGGGCAAGGCGATCGAGCGACAGCAGGCCGAGATCGAGCGGATGGAGCGCTTCGTCGAGCGTTTCCGCTACAAGGCGACGAAGGCCAAACAGGCACAGTCGCGGCTCAAGCAGATCGACAAGATCAAGCGCGACGGCGCCAAGGCGGAGGCGCGAGATCGTCGCAACCTGCGCTTCTCCTTCGTCAAACCGGAGCGGCCCGGCCGGGTCGTGCTGAAACTCGTCAACGCGACGATCGAGGTGCCGGGGAGGACCCTTCTCGCCGGCGCCAACCTCGAAGTCGAACGAGCTGAGCACGTTGTGCTCGTCGGTCCCAATGGCGCCGGCAAGACGACGCTGATCGAGACCCTGGCCGAGCAGCGGGCGCCTACCGCCGGCTCGGTTCGCACCGGTCACAACGTCAAGGTCGGCTATCTCTCACAGCATGCCGAGACGGCGGCGGGGGAGGGCTCTGTGCTCGAAGCGGCCCAGCGCGAGACCGGGCTCAGCGGCCAGAAGGCGCGCAGCCTGCTCGGCAACTTCCTCTTCTCCGGCGCCGACGCCGAGAAGTCGCTCAACGACATCTCCGGCGGCGAGCAGCGGCGCCTCTCGCTGGCGATCCTGGTCGCCTCGGGCGCCAACGTGCTGATCCTCGACGAGCCGACCAACCACCTCGACATCGAGAGTCGTGAGGCGTTGGAGGATGCGCTCCTCGCTTACGAGGGCGCCGTGATCCTCGTCTCCCACGATCGCGCCCTGCTCGAGGCAGTGGGCAGCCGCACCCTCGTTTGCGAGGGCGGCGAGCTGCGCAGCTTCTCCAGCGGTTGGGCGACCTACCAGCGCGATCGCGACGAGGGCGCCGAAGCTGCCTCGGCATCCGCCGCGGCAGCCAAGCGTGAGAAAAAGAAAGTGGCCAAGCACCACAGTCCCGGCACGATCTCCAAAAAAGCTGCCCGCAAGGCCGGTCGCCTCGCAGAGAAGATCGAGACCGCCGAGGCCGAGTTGGCCAAGGTCGAGGAGGATCTGGCCGATCCCTCGGCGTGGTCCAGCCCGACCAGGGTCGAGCAGGCAAACCTGCGCCACGAAGCGGCGAAGGCGAAATTGGCCGATCTCTATGAGCGCTGGGAGGAGGCCGAGCGGGCGGTCAGCGCAGCGGGCGATCCAGCTTGACGATGGTCCCCTTGCCCGGGGCGAGGGTGATGTTGCGGACTTTGGCCTTCTCCGGCCTGGGGTCGGGAGCGCTCAGATCGGCGCGCTCGACGATCTCTTTGAGAATGATCCGCATCTCGTATTCGGCGAAGGCGGCGCCGATGCAGCGACGCACGCCGCCGCCAAACGGGATCCAGGCGTAGTTGTCGGCCTTGCCCTCGAGGAAGCGCTCGGGCCGGAACTCCTCTGGTTCCGGGAAGAGGTCTTCGCGGTAGTGCAGGGCGGCGATCGCCGCCATCACGAAGCTCCCCTTGGGCAGCTCGTAGCCACCGACCTGGGCCGGCGCAGTCAACTTGCGGGCGACGTCGACGATCACCGGCCGCGCCCGCAGCGTCTCCTTCACGGTCGCTTCGAGGTAGTCGTCCTCGCCGGCGGCAAGTGACTCGCGCAGCTTTGTCAGTACGCGCGGCGTACGCAGCAACCGCTCCATTGCCCAGGCGAGGCCGGTCGCGGTCGTCTCGTGACCGGCGCCGAGCACGGTGACGAGCTCGTCGCGCAGCTCTTCGTCGCTCATCGGACTGCCGTCGTCGTGGCGGGCACGGAGCAGCAGCGAGAGCACGTCGTCATGGCCTTCCCCGCCGGCCTGGACCTCGGCGCGCCGCAGGCCGATCTCCTCGTAGATGAACCGGTCGAGCGCCGCCCGGGAACGCAGGAATCGCGGCCAGGGGCTTCCCGGCCCGAAGTTCTTGCGCAAGGCTGGAAAGGTGGTGATCAGGCCGACCCGCTTGCTGAAGTCGTTGATCAGGCGCTCGAAGCGGGCCAACCGATCCTCGTCGTGGACGCCGAAGACGGCGCGCATGATCACCGCAAGGGTGATCCGCTGAGTGTGAGGGCGCAGTGCGAAGGGCTCGCCCACGGGCCAGGTTTCGATCTGCTTGCGGGTCATCTCGCGGATCAGCTCGCCGTAGCCGCGGACCCGCTCGCCGTGGAAGGGCGGCAACAGCAGCTTGCGCTGCTGCATGTGCGCTGCGTCGTCGAGGGTCAACACCGAGTTCGGCCCCAGCGCCGGCCCGAGCACGGTGGCGTTGGCCTCGCCGGCGTGGAACTGCTCAGGCGAGCCGGTGAACATCGTCTTGACCAGCGCCGGGTCGGCGACGTAGAAGAGACGACCGAAGAAAGGGAAGGAGAGGCTGAAGACGTCGCCGTAGCGACGCTGCAGCGCGACCAGGAAGCCGAGCGGGTCGCGCGCATAGCGCAGCCCCTGCAGCAGCGAGGGGGCCTTCGAGCCAGGAGGCAGACCGGTGCGTGGAACCGCAGCGGCAGGGCCGCGCGGAATCGTTACCTGCTCCATCGCCCTAACCCTAGAGCAAAAACTGGCTGACTAGCCAAAGAGGCTTCAGCGAGCGCGCATCCGACTTTGACCCCCCTGGAGTGGGGTCAAAGTCGGATGCGCGCTCGCGTGGCCTCAGAAGACGATCGTTCTGGCGCCGTCGAGCAGGACGCGGTCATCGAGATGGGCGCTGACCGCGCGGGCAAGGACGAGGCGCTCGATGTCGCGACCGATCCGCTTCAGGTCACCGACCTCGTCGCGGTGGCTGACCCTGGTCACGTCCTGATCGATGATCGGCCCGGCGTCGAGCTCCTCGGTGACGTAGTGAGCGGTCGCGCCGATCAGCTTCACCCCGCGCTCGTGCGCTCGGCGGTAGGGATCGGCACCGACGAATGCCGGCAGGAAGCTGTGGTGGATGTTGATCGCCGGGGCCTCGAGCCGTTGCAGGAATCCGGGCGAGAGGACCTGCATGTAGCGAGCGAGAACGAGCAGGTCGATTCCGCGGAGCAGTCCCAGCACCTGCGCCTCGGCCTCTTCGCGGGCATCGGGGTCGACCGGCACATGGTGGAAGGGCAGGCCGAGCGATTCCACCTGCCCGGCATGATCGGGATGGTTCGAGACGACGGCGACGACCTCAGCGCCGAGCTCGCCGCTTCGCCAACGCCAGAGCAGGTCGGAGAGGCAGTGGTCTTCGCGCGACACCATGATCGCCACCCGCTTGGGCTCGCTTGACTCGGCAAAGCGCCAGTCCATCTCGAAGCGCGTCGCGATCTCCCCTTCGAAGCGCCGCCGTAGGTCTTCCCGCTCACTCTCGGGAACCGCCTCGAAGACCATCCGCATGAAGAAGCGGCCCTCGTTGCTCGAATGCTGGTCGGCGTCGACGATGTTGAAACCGGCATCGGCGAGGAAGCCGCTGACGGAGGCGATTAGGCCGGGACGATCAGGGCAGGCGAGCAACAGGCGCGATGTCGGTTTGTCGGCGATTCACGAATCATCGCCGGTAGGCCGCCGACGGGCGTCACGGCTATTCCCAGCGGTCCTCTGCGGCCCGCGCGATGGGGTAGCGGGCATCGCCTCCGCGACCGGCGAGGACGATGCCCAAAGTCAAACGGTCTAGACGTGTTCGCAGCGAAGGTGTCGTCTCCGCTGATGGACGTCGCCATTGTCCGTGGCCCGGTTTTCCAGGATGAACACGCAGAATTCGCCACTGTGAAAGGCGACGGCCGCGACGCAATCGACGCGCTCCTGAGCAATGCGGGCGCAGTGGCCGACCTTCCAGGAGGCGCATGAAGGTCCACGTGCTTCGCAGGCTTCCCGCGTCCATACCTTGCTCAGGCGCCTCGCCTGGCCGAACGGAAGAAAGTGGGATGCCTCTGCTGCCGTACCGAACAGCAGGACGGCGACGAGACTCAGCAGCACGATCCTCAACTTCATTGACTCCCCCTCCATTTTGCAATGCGGACGAGCGCCAGCCTATGGCCTAAAAGAGCAGAAACAAACTATTTTTTAAGCACTCTGACTCACGTGATCGGTTGCACGATCCGCTTCATCGTCAGAGGCGAGAAATCAGGCCGTGCCTGATGCAGGTGCCATTTGCCACGACCTCGGCCTTTGTGTGAGCGCGATCACGTCTCGATGCCGCGGATACCGCCACGGTTCCGCGCTTGCTCACAAAACGCACATATTTCATCCCTGCTCTTGTTGTCTGCATCGTCTTCCCTGCTGCGGCTCTCGCCGCCGGCGACGGAGGTCCAGCGGGAAAGTCCGATGCGGCCAACGCGAAGCCAGCTCGGATTGGCGTCCTGCAGAGGCCGGTCATGCGCTTCCATAAAACAATTCGCACCACGGTCGCTGGCATCGAAGCGGCCCATCGCGCCAAGCTCCGCAGTGAGCGACGGGAGCTCTACGCATCTCTGCCCGGCGGCGTCTCTCAAGCCACGCTTGATGCCATAGGAGCCTGCGAGTCCGGCGGCGATCCCACCGCGGTCTCCTCGGATGGCGCCTATCGCGGCAAGTACCAGTTCGACTACGGCACCTGGGCATCGATGGGCGGCTCGGGAGATCCCGCGGCGGCTTCTGAATCAGAGCAGGACTACCGCGCTGCATTGCTCTACGCCGCTTCGGGCTCCAGCCCCTGGCCTGTGTGCGGCTGAACCCCGATGCTCCCCTACGATCAAGTCAATGAGTGAGGCAGTCCCCACGCCAGATCCAAAGGGACCCGCTCGCAAGCCGCCGCGCGAGGCGATAGCCGAGGCGAAGGTACGGGCCCCAACGCGGGGCAACCGCAAGCTGGAAAGCTTCCTAGGGGCCATCAACCAGGACGACCAGGTGCGGGCCTGGTGGTACATGACTCAGGTGCACGCCGAGCGGCTGGGCATGTCGGACCACTCCTGGGTCCACATGCAGATCGTCCTCAACATCGCCCTGCGGCTATTGCGCCTGCTGGTCAAGTCGGGAGTAGAGCCAGTGGTCGTAGTCGACCACGGGATGTCAGCGAAAGACGCCGAGGTGGTCGTCGCCGGCGGTGCTCTCCTGCACGACGTGGGCATGTCGATCCATCGTCAGGACCACGAGGCCTACAGCCTGTTCCTTGCCAGCGGAGCGCTCGAACGTCTGCTCGCCGACTGCTACCGGCAGCCCGAGCGGACCATCGTCGCTGCCGAGATCCTGCACGCGATCATCGGGCACCGCCGGCGTGGCGAGCCGTACACGCTCGAGGCGGGCGTCGTCCGGGTCGCCGACGCACTCGACATGGCGCAGGGCCGCACTCGCCTGCCGATTGAAGCGGGGCAGGAGGGCATCCACTCAATCTCCGCCGCCGCGGTCGACGAGGTGCGGATCGAGGCGGGGGAGGAGCGGCCGGTGCGGATCGAGATCGAGCTCAACAACTCGGCCGGCATCTTCCAGGTCGACGACCTGCTGGCGACGAAGATCCGCGACACCCCGCTCGAGGGCAAGGTCGAAGTCGTCGCAAAGATCGAGGGCGAGAGCGAGAAACGACTGCTCAGCGGCTTCCGGCTGGACTGACTAGGAGCCGTAGCGCTGCAGGTCGTAGCGACGTCGTTCTTTGCGCTTCTCGAGCTTGCCCTGGACGATCGAGAGCACGATCACCAGGGCCGCGAAGAAGGCGATCACACCGAAGCAGAAGAAGGTCACCGTCTTGTCGGTGGTCGGCCCAGCCAGGCCGACGCCGTTATCGGCAAGCGCCATCGGCGCCGCCAACAGCATTGAGAGCAGCGCGGTGCCGAATACTGTGAAGGCTGCCGCTGGGCGAGAGGGGATCTTCACACCGGGGAATCTAGCGCTTGCGCGCCATAGGATGCGCCGCCATGAGCAACCTCGAAGCCATCGTCCTCGGTCTCGTCCAGGGGCTGACCGAGTTCCTGCCGATCTCCAGCACTGGTCATCTGCGCATCGTGCCGGCGTTCCTAGGGTGGGAGGACCCGGGCGCCGCTTTCACGGCGGTGACCCAGCTCGGGACGATGGCCGCGGTGCTGCTCTATTTCCGCCACGATCTGATCCGGATCGCGCTGGCCTGG
>Ga0136846_1221303_pt1 | contig 10679 bp, 6 predicted proteins | sample HopSoiMetagenom2_FD_96841 | JGI IMG/M metagenome (GOLD analysis project Ga0136846, IMG submission 96841) | Grasslands soil microbial communities from Hopland, California, USA - 2 Assembly 2016 (version 4) | ecosystem: Environmental > Terrestrial > Soil > Grasslands | place: USA: Hopland... | reverse complement strand
GCTGCTCCGGCCGCGCCGAGCGTGCGGACCAACCGCGGACCGGGGACCAACAACGTGCCGTCGGCTCCTGCTCCGCAGGCGCCGCCGCCCGGACCGGCTCCCGCGCCGGAGGTGCCGGTGGTCCCGATTCCGCCGGTCATCCCGTTCCCGCCGTTCAACCCGTTCCCGACATTGCCGACGTTTACGACTACAGTAACGACGACGCCGGCCACAACCACCACTACGACGACGCCTACGACAACGCCGACAACGCCGACAACGACGTCTTCTGAGACGACGACGTCGAGTTCAACGCCCACCACGATTCCGACGTCGCAGTCGCCGCCTCCGATCATTGAGAAGTCGGCGCCGCCGGCGTCGCAGGAACCCGCGTACACGCCGCCGGCCGTAGCACCTGCGTACACGCCTCCGGCCGTGGCGCCCGAGCCAGCTCCGGCACCTGCGCAAGCCCCGGTGATCGAGGCCCCGTCGAGTGGCGGTGGATCATCAAGCGGCAGTGGCGGTTCCGGTCAGACGCCCGTGACAACGATTCCAGTGTCGCCGTAGACAGACTCCGCCGGGAGCCGCGCGACTGTGGCTTTCGTCGTGGTTCTGCACCGTCGCGACGAACACCAGTTAGGTGGAAATCGTTGTGTTGTCGGCACTTTCAGGGCTGGCCAGGCTGAAGCTCAGCGCGCCGGCGAGACGATGCCGCGCTCAATGTGTCCCTTCGCCCGCAAGGAGCGGATTCCAGCAGCCGCCTAAGACTGGATCAGTGCGGGGTGGCGAACCCCGACGGCGTGGTGAACGTAAAGGGCGGTGTGGCTTTTGATGTCACCGGTTGCTCCGGCGGAGTCGTGGTCGTCGCGGTTTCGCCAAGCGTCGCGTCGGGGCCAGAGATGGCCGTGCCGGTGTTGGCTTGATTCTGGGCAAATCCGACGCCCAGAAGGACCATCGCCACGAAGGCACTTGCACCCGCAACGGCCGACAACTTCTTGAATTGCTGTGATCGAAGCATTGAACACTCACTCCTGATTAGAAGTCCCTCACTACTTCCAACTGAGCCGGTCATCAAAGATGAGCTCGACTAATAGATACGAACGCGGGTTACCCGGATAAATTCCGACGCAGCGCGCCGATACCGAAAGCCGATGTTCCGGCCTCGCGGCGGGGGTCTCAAACCCCGTGTCCGAACTGCCACAGCGATATGACGGAAATCGCTGATCAGCGGTGACACGATACTGGCGTGGGCGACAAGGGGGACCGTCGCGGTGCCGTGACAGCAGCGGGACTGCTGTGTGGGTCGTGCGGCATGGAATTGCCGCCGGACTCACGGTTCTGCAACAAGTGCGGCGCGCCGATCAGCCCAGCCCCCACAACGGCGGAGTACAAGCAGGTGACGGTGCTGTTCGCCGATGTGGTTCATTCGATGGACATCGCAGCTGCCGTCGGTGCCGAACGGCTGCGCGAGATCATGGCCGAACTGCTGGACCGCTCCACAGCCATGGTCATGCGCTACGACGGGTCCCTCAGTCAGTTCACCGGCGACGGCATCATGGCGGTCTTCGGCGCGCCGATAGCGTTGGAGGATCATGCTGTTCGCGCCTGCCTGGCGGCTCTCGGCATTCAAGAGGAAGCGAAGCCGGTCGCGGCAGAGGCCCGCGATCGCGACGGTATCGACCTATGGCTGCGGGTGGGCCTGAACTCCGGTCAGGTGATCGCCGGTGAGATCGGTTCTGGCTCTTACGGTTACACCGCGATCGGTGAGCAGGTCGGCATGGCTCAGCGGATGGAGTCGGTGGCCCCGCCGGGTGGAGTGATGCTCAGCGCTGCCACCGCGCGATTGGTTGATGGCGCGGCGACCTTGGGCGAGTTTGAGTTGGTTCAGATCAAAGGTGCCGAGGAGCCGGTGCGCGTCCGCCGTCTGTTGAGCATCGGCGAACAGCATCGCGTCGGGCGTGCTGAGTCGGATTTGGTCGGTCGGCGCCGGGAGATATCCGCCGTCGAGGGCTTGCTGGAGCACGCGATCGATGGCCACGGCGCAGTGGTCGGCGTGGTGGGGCCACCCGGCATTGGCAAGAGCCGTTTGATGCGGGAGGTGGCGGCGATGGCGCACCAACTGAGGGTTGAAGTGTTCAGCGCCTTCTGCGAGTCGCACGCCAGCCAGGTGCCCTTCTATGTGGCCGCGCAGCTGTTGCGCGCGGCCACCGGGGTTGGAGGTATGGACGCGGAGGTCGCGCGGCATCGAGTGCGCGAGCGAATGAGTGATGCGGACCCGGAGGACTTGTTGCTCTTCGACGACTTGCTCGGCATCGACGATCCGGATGCGGTTATGCCTCAGATCGACCCGGATGCCCGTCGGCGGCGGTTGAGCGCTCTGGTGAATGCCGCGATGTTGGCCCGCGAAACCCCGGCCGTCTATGTCGTCGAGGACGCCCATTGGATCGATGAGGTCAGCGAATCGATGCTGGACGATTTCTTCAAGGTGATCCCGCAGACGCCCTCGCTGGTGTTGGTCACCTACCGACCCGAGTATCACGGCGCATTGGCTCGCGTGGCCGACGCCCACACCGTAAGCCTTGCGCCGCTGAGTGATTCAGAGACCTCGGCACTGGTTGCACATCTCCTCGGCCCCGATCAGTCCGCCGATGCACTGGGCCGCGGAATCGCCGAGAGGGCCGCCGGTAATCCGTACTTCGCCGAGGAGTTGGTGCGCGACTTGGCCGAGCGCGGTGTGCTACGTGGCGAGCCTGGTGCGTACACCTCGGCGGCCGACGTGAGCGAGGTGAGCGTGCCTGCGACTTTGCACGCGACCATTGCCGCGCGCATCGACCGGCTTGCTCCGAAAGCCAAGCGCACGCTGAGCGCAGCGGCGGTCATCGGCTCCCGGTTCGGCCTCGACCTATTCACGGCGCTGGGTGTCGAGCCGGTCGTCGACGAACTGGTGGCGGCCCAGCTCATCCATATCACCCGACAACCGGAGTATGTGTTCCACCATCCGCTCATTCATTCGGTCGCCTACCAAGCACAGCTCAAATCGGATCGCTCCGAATTGCACCGACGGGTGGCCGCCGCAATCGAAGCTCGCGATCCGGAATCGGGCGACGAAAACGCAGCGTTGATTGCAGAGCATGTGGAGGCCGCCGGTGATCTGCACGCCGCCTACGGCTGGCACATGCGCGCGGCCACGTGGGCGACCAACCGCGACATCTCTGCGGCTCGCCGGAGTTGGGAGCGTGCCCAAACGATCGCCGACGCATTGCCCGCCGATGACCCAGGCCGGCCAGCCATGCGCATTGCCCCGAGCACCATGTTGTGCGGGACCGGCTGGCGCGTCCACGCCAACATCGCCGATGACCGCTTTGACGAATTACGGGAGTTGTGCGGCACCCTCGGGGACAAGGCGTCACTGGGAATCGCGACGGCAGGGTTGGTGGTTGGCTACGCGCATCAAGACCGGGTGCGCGAGGCGTCGCAGCTGGCATCGGAAGCCTGGGCGCTGGCGGAGGCGGTCGGAGACGCGACCTTGACAGTGGGACTGTCTTTTCCGCTGATCTACGGCAAGATCGAGGCCGCCGAGTGGTGTGACGTGCTGCGATGGTCACAGACCGTTATCGACCTGGCCGACGGTGATTCGACGAAAGGCAATTTCCTCGTCGGATCGCCGTTAGCGCTCGCCTTCGTGTCACGCGGCATGGCCCGTTATTTCCTGGGGCGTCCCGGATGGCTAGCCGACCTGCGGCACGGCCCGCCCATGGCCCACCGCGCTGACCCCGCGTCCTACGCCGGGGCTGTCAGCTATGTCTACTTGCTGGGGATACCGTTTGGCGTGCTGAGGCCCGACGATCGTGCGCTGCACGACATCGAGGATGCGCTACGGATCGCCGAGCGATCCAGTGATGACGTCGTGGTGGGCTTCCTCCAGGGGACGTTGGGACTTGCGCTGATGCATCGCCAAGAAGCTGCGGAGCGCGACCACGGACAAAAGCTTGGGACCGAGGTCAGCGAAGTGTTCCGAAACCGAGGGCACAACCTATGTGATTTGCCGATCGTCGAGATCTACTTGGCGCGGGAAAAGGCTAGGCGTGGAGACCGCGATGACGCCATCCCGCTCATGCGTGCCGTCGGCGACCATCTATTCCTCGACGGACGACTGCCGCTGTGGGGCGTCCCTGCGACGGGTGTTCTGGTGGAAACCCTGCTCGACCGCTGCGCGGCGGGTGACATGGCCGAAGCCGAGGCCGCGATCAAACGATTAGCGGAGGCGCCAGCCGATGAGGGTCTGGTGGTACGCGAGATCTGGCTACTGCGGCTGCAAGCTCTGCTGGCGCGGGCTCACAGTGACGATGTCCGGTATCGCGAGTACCGGGGTCGCTACCGCGACATGGCGAAAACGCTTGGCTTCCAGGGCCATATCGCTTGGGCACAGGAAACGCCGTAACGACCTCACACGCCAGCAGGTACCCGCGTCGCCGTCTTGCGCATCTCCTGCCGCAGCGACGTGACTCCGAACTTCCAACTGAGCCGGCCATCAAAGATGAGCTCGACTAATAGATACGAACGCGGGTTACCCGGATAAATTCCGACGCAGCCCGCCGAAGGTGACGGATCCGGCGACCTTGCCGATCGCGGAGGTGTCGCCGCCGGTCATTGAGAAGACGGCGCCGCCGGTGACGCAGGAACCTGCGTACACGCCGGCTCCCCCGTACACACCAACGGCAGCGCCGGCGTACACGGCGCCGGAGCCTGCGACCAGCCCTGGCACCTGCGCCCAGCCCCGGTGATCGAGGCACCGTCGAGTGGCCGTGGATCATCAAGCGACAGTGGGAGTTCCGATTCGACGCCCGTCACGACGATTCCGATGTCGCCCTAGTCAGACTCCAGGTCATCTTCCCGAAGCCACCGCCAGCTCGTGCCGGATGGTTTGACGCCACCGTCAGCGCGGGTATGCGAGGTTGATGGAACGGCTAAGCGGGCTCGACGCCAGTTTCCTCTACGTCGAATCTCCCAACGTGCCATTGCACGTGTGCTCGGTGGTCGAGTTGGACACATCAACCATTCCCGGCGGTTACAGCTTCGATCGACTACAGAACGATTTGGCGTTGAGAATCAAGGCTTTGCCGGAGTTCCGTTCGAAGCTCGCCGACAGCCAGCTGAATCTGGACCACCCGGTGTGGGTGGAGGACAAGGACTTCGACTTGTCTCGGCATGTGCACCGCATTGGCCTGCCGTCGCCGGGAGGCCGCAGGGAACTGGCCGACGTGTGTGGGCATATCGCATCGGTGCCGCTGGATCGGAGCAAGCCGTTGTGGGAGATGTGGATGATCGAGGGGATCGGCGGCACGGATGCACAGGACGGCGGCCCGCTTGCCATGATGATCAAGGTGCACCACGCCGCCGCGGACGGCGTGACGGCCACGAACCTGCTCAACCAGCTGTGCAGCCTGGAGCCCGACGCGCCGCCTCCTGAGCCGGTGGAGGGGCCAGGGGACGCCACTCCGCTCGAAATTGCCGCGGGGGGACTGGTGAGGTTTATGACCCGTCCGCTGCAGATGGCCAAAGCGGTGCCGGCGACCGTGTCGACGATCGTGGATACCGTGAGTCGGGCGATCACGGGCAAGGCCATGGCAGCACCGTTCACCGCGCCGCCGACGATGTTCAACGCCGACGTCACCGCCGAGCGCAACGTCGCGCTGGCACAGCTGGACTTCGAGGATGTCAAACGGGTGAAGAACCGGTTCGGCGTCAAGATCAACGACGTGGTGTTGGCGTTGTGTGCCGGTGCGATGCGCGAATTCCTGTGTGATCGGGGAGAGTTGCCGGACAAGCCGCTGGTGGCTGTGGTGCCGATGTCGGTGCATGACACGTGTGATCGGCCGGGCCGCAATCAGGTGTCGGGGATGTTCGTCAACCTCCAGACTCACATCGAAGATCCGGGCGAGCGGCTGCGGGCCATCACGAAGGCGAATGCCCGTGCAAAGGAACACAGTCGAGCCATCTCTCCGACGCTGGTGCTCGACAAGACAGAAGTCGCCGCTCGCGGGGTGTTGGGTTTCGTATTGGGCCTGGTGGCTCATACGCCGCTGAGTCACACCCCGGTCCACAACCTGATCGTCTCGAATGTGGCTGGGCCGCAGGAGAAGTTGTATGGCTTGGGTGCCGAAATCCAAGCGCTGTATCCGCTTGGCCCGATCTTTCACGGTTCGGGGCTGAACATCACGGTGATGTCGCTGAGCGGCAAGCTCAACATCGGCATCATTTCGTGTCCACAATTGGTGGACGACGTGTGGCCACTCGCCGACCGCTTCGAGACGGAACTAGGCGCACTTCTCTTCAGTCGCATCCCGCCTGGTGGCTGACCGCGCAGGATACTTCGGCGGCTCGTTGTGGGTGGCGTGTCTCCGTGGTCAGCGGCTCTACCGGATACCGGTCACCGCTGTCGGCTCATTCGCCGATCCGGTAGCACTTTTTGTCGGACAGTACGGGGCGACTGCGCACCGTCGCCGCCGCACCGGATGGCTCGCTGTGGTTCACACCAGCAACCGCGACGGTCGGGGAAGCCCGCGCGACGGCGACGAACAGATCCTGAAGTTCCGGTTCTGAGCCTGCCACCTGCGCCACGGCAAGCGATTTCATTGGGACGGAACCAGCACGGCCGACGGCATCGCGGTCTTCACCCTGCTCAACGTGATGGTGTGCCGCCCGACGGGCACCGCGACCGACGGACCGGCCGGCTGACCGTCGATCACCACCGTCGCCTCGGATGGCAGTGCGGTGAGCGTGACGAGAGCCGGTGTGTCGGTGATGATGTTGATCGCCGACGCGGGCAACGACGCAAGCCCGGCTCTGGCGACGTCCACCGCGAGGCCGGCGACACTGGTGAGCTTCAGCGTCAGGTAGGGCAGCGGGTCGACAGCCGGCCCAATCCGCCACAAGTTCTCGGTGTACAGGCCGGGTGACAGGTCGAGGTCAGGTTCGAAGCCGCGACGCCGTCGGGTGGTGCGCGTCGGGTCCGGCCGCGCGTATGACCGCGCGTCGACCGACGCGATCGCCCCCCGGGTGGCCGTGGTCTGCGGGTCGGCGGTCAATTCCGACAACCACCAAAGTTGGTGTGGCCCAATGCCGAGATCATGCCGCACCAGCTGCGGATACCACGCGAAGGTGATGTGTCCGGGATCGCCCTGGCGAAGACCGGTGCCCATGTGCGAGATCGGATCGTTGAACTTATCCTCGAGCACCCACGCGATGTGGTCCTCGAACGGATAGACGCTGAACCGATAGCGATAGCCGAGCCGGTCGAGCTCGAGAACCTGCGGCAAAACCGATGTGATCGGCACAAGTTCGTCGAGCACGCCGTGGGCGATGACGAACGGAAGCCACCTCCCGTTGACCAGCAGTGGCCAGGTCTCGCCCTCTCGGGCGCAATGCGAGTTCGGGTCGAGGTCGGCGGGAATGTCGACGTCGGGCAGCAGTCGCACGCCGCATGTCGGCGGGCCGGCGAGAACGACCGCCTGGGCGAACACTTCTGGATAGGTCAGCCCGAGTTTGTATGCGGCATAACCGCCCATCGAGTAACCCGCGATCACCGTGCGGTTGGGATCGGTCCTGAGTTGTTCGGCCACCCGGGCCCAGACTTCCCAGACATCGAGCTCGCCTTCGTCGAAATACCAGCACGACGGCCCACGGGCCAGCGGCGTCGCCACCACCGAGTCGCGGCCGTCGCAGACTTGGTGCAGCAGGCGCGGGTCGATGGCGGCGAACTGGTTCTGGCCCAAGGCAAGTGAGTGCAGCAGCAGCGTCAGCGGCAGCTTGCGGCCGGGCGCATAGGTCGCGGGAAGACACACCGAGTACGGCTGCACCCGGCCGAGGAACTGCGGCTCGGTACTCAACACGTTGGTCTCGGCGACGCCCTGTCCCAGCTCGACCGAGGAGACGTACCACCGGGTCGAGGTGCCCCGCACGACCGGTTCATCGGTGGTCGCACGATCGGCAAGGTCCTCCCACGGCACGGCCAACGAGAACTGGGTCACGTCACCGTGGGTGAGCGCGGCGGCCTGCGCCTGGTCGGACCAGAAGTTGAGATGTGCCTTCTCCTGTTCATGGGTGCGGAAGGCGACGTTGTACACGTTCGGCTGGCCGGGCAGCGCGCCGCGGATGCCGGGGACGTCGGCGAAGCCGTCGCCCGCGTCGTTCGCCAGGCCGGCGACGAGCCGCACGGACCACGTGCCGGTGGGATCGACCAATGTGCGTGGGATCTTGGCGAGGAACGACCGCGACTCCATCTCGACCGAGTGCTCGATCGGCGTCGACGCGTGTGTCGTCAGGTCGATCAGCCGTGCGCCCGCCGCCGAGACGAGCAGCGCCAGATCGATGCCGGCAGAGCGGACCCCCGCGCCGGCCGGCCATTGGTCGGTGGCCACCTGCCCGCGGTCGGTGTCGAACGTGAACAGCGCGATCGGGACGGACGGGTCGAGCAGCGTGTTCCAGTCGACGCGCCACCAGGTGTGCGTTTCCGTGAGTCCGATGGCGACGCGGAAGATGTCGGCGCCGTTGCGGGCCGCGGCGCCGGAGGGATAGGTGTAGGTGCCGCGCGGGGGCGCCAGGCCGCCGGTCGGGATGTCGACGGGCACGCCGGTCGCCCCGTGGTCGTCGTAGAGGAAGTCGGTCCAGAACAGCGCGCCGCCGGCGAAGCGGCTGGTGCCGCAGGTGCGCGGGAACTCCTCGCCGAACGGCCAACCGGCGGGTGCGGGAAGCCGCGGCTCGGGCCGTCGTGCCGCGGGCGGAACCCCTTCGGGCATCCCATCGACGACCACGAGTTCGGAGGGCGGGGCAGGCGGCGCCGGTGTGACCGCCTGCAGAACAGCATCGGCGAGGTGCAGGCCGACGCGGACGGGCAACAGCGCTATGTCGACAAAAGACATGACTTCAACGTAAGGCGTGATCGATGATCAATTCTCGATTTACGGCGCTTCGAGCGACCTCGACGATGCTTTGCGCTTGCCGGCGTACTGGGGGTTTGAGTGTTCACCGGTGCGCTCCCATTTCTCGCTATCGACCGGGCACTCATCGAGTTTCTTTGGGTCGCCGCCGAATACCGTGTCGGTCGAGCGGCCGCGGGCCAACTCGTCGGGAAGATCCCATTTCTCGTCACGGTATGCATGATCAAGATTCAATTCCCACGGAAATGCCATTCGCTCCCCCCACTTAACGTCGCGTTGGCAATTAGCGGAAGACGCTACCGCACTATTCGGCAGGGCTGGGTAACTATTCTGTATAGACTGAATTGCGACTACACATCGTTCAAGAGTCCCTTCTATTGCCTCTTCGGACGCTCAGTCCTACCGTCTATCTGAGCTTCCAGAGAGGGGCGAAGACATGACAGCGACAACGCCGGACCAGCCCGAAGAATTCGTTTCTGAACGCGTCGCGGGCGGAATGCTTCCTCGCGTCCTCAACACATTCGACATGGTCGCCATCTTCGTCTCGATCGTCCTGTTCATCACCAATGCGGCGGTCATCCAAAGCGCCGGACCGGCAGCCTTCGGCTGGTGGATCATCGGATTCCTGGCCTTCCTGATTCCCGGTGCAGTCGTGACCGGTCAACTGGGCCGCATGTTCCCGGGCGAGGGTTCGATCTACCTGTGGACCCAGAAAGCTTTCGGACCGTTCTGGGGTTTTTTCGCGGGCTTCTGCGCGTGGTGGCCCGGCGTGCTCGTCATGGTTGCCACCGGCACCGTCGTGCTCAGCTACCTCGGCTACGTCTTTCCGTCGACGATCGGCGCGGCCAGCGTGCAATGGCAGGGCGTGTTGATCATCGGCTTCATCGTGCTATCGGCTGTGGTGGCCAATCAACGCTTCCGGCTGACCCAGAACGTCGTCAACGTGGTGTGCGTCCTATACGCGTTGGCGATCGGGCTCGTCGTTCTCGCTGGCGTAGTCCATGTGCTCAGCGGTGCCGCCCCGGCGACCGACCCGACTGACTGGTCGGCGTGGGCTCCGTCGGCTGACACCGGGATCAATCTCACCAATTGGAGTTTCTTCGGCCTGGTGGTGCTCGCGCTTCTCGGGGTGGAAGTGCCGCTCAACATGGGCGTTGAGATAAAGAACGAGCGCTCGATCACGCGCTACCTCGTGTGGGGGTCGCTGGCCGTGATGCTGGCGTATCTACTCGCCACGTGGGCTGTGATGGTGACGGTGCCAGCCGCCGACGGGCAGTCGGCTCAGGTGACTGCATTGGCGAGCGCGGTCGGCGCCACGCTGGCCGGCTGGTTGGGCAAGGTCGTCGCGATCCTGCTAGCCGCCTTCTTTCTGTTCATCACCGTGGTCTACAACTTCTCTTTCGCCCGACTGGTTTTCGTTTCCGGTCTCGACCAGAAGCTGCCGGCGGCCATGGCCAAGGTGAACAAGCACAAGGTGCCAAGCAACGCGGTGTGGGCGCAAACCGTCATCGCGTCGCTGTTCGCTTTGCTGGCGTTTATCGTGTTGCCGTCAATCGGCGTCGGGGGAGGAGCCCCGATCGAGACCCAGACCAAGGCGTACGACGTGCTTCAGGCGGCGGTCACCGTGATCTGGTGCATTTCGATGGTGGTGCTGTTCGTTGACGTGGTGATCATCATCAGGCGCTTCCTTCCGCGGTACGAGGAAACCAAGCTGGCGCGTCCGGCGGTGTTCTACACCTGCGCGGTGATCGGTGGTCTCTC
>Ga0136846_1216497_pt1 | contig 10679 bp, 12 predicted proteins | sample HopSoiMetagenom2_FD_96841 | JGI IMG/M metagenome (GOLD analysis project Ga0136846, IMG submission 96841) | Grasslands soil microbial communities from Hopland, California, USA - 2 Assembly 2016 (version 4) | ecosystem: Environmental > Terrestrial > Soil > Grasslands | place: USA: Hopland... | reverse complement strand
CTAGACAGCCGCCTCGTCAGCTTAAATGATGAAATAAGCAATCGCTATAAGTCTTCGCCTCTAGCGGCCCGTTTTTTACCGGTCGTGGACGCGCCGTCCGACGTCATTGCCCACATAGCCACTGCCTAATCAAGCTGACTCCCGGGGCCCCTTTACCATGGTTTGCGGCGGAGCTACCCGGGCCGCGCTGCTTCTTTCACAAGTCGATTGCGCAACATCGCAAGCACCGCGGCCTCTTCAGCCTTCAGGCTTCCCACGGCGCTTCGAAGCTCACTCTCCGCCTGCGATTGGATCTGCAGAACAAGGTTGCCGTCCATGTAGGAGTTCAGAACTTCGGGATGAACGTAGCACTTGCGGCAAATTGTCGGCGTATTGCCGAGCCGCGCCGATACCTTTTCAATCGCGCTACGAAGATTGCGCTTCGCCTGCGCAGCGCTATCGAAACTCTCAAATTCAGAGAGGGCCATCGCCGCCAAAACCGTTCCCGCCCAAGTGCGGAAATCCTTGGCCGTGATGTCCTTGCCGGTTATTTCCTTAAGATAGTCGTTTACGTCCGTCGATGTGACGTCCTGACATACACCCTGCTCATCGACATACTGAATCAGCTCTTGTCCGGGCAAATCCTGACAAGCTCGGATGATCTTGGCAATCCGTCGGTCCCGCACGCGTAAGGACCACTGCTTGCCGCTCTTGCCCGTAAAGCGGAAACGCACCTCGTTCCCGTCGATCGCGACGTGGCGGTTCTTCAAGGTGGTCAATCCGTAGCTGTTATTCTGCTTGGCGTAATCGTCATTACCGACGCGGATCAACGTGGTCTCAAGGAGATGCACGACGGTCGCAAGCACCTTCTCCCGGGGCAATCCGCGCAGGCTCATGTGCTCACGCACCTGTTCCCGGATAGTCGGCAGCTCGTCCGCAAACGCCACCACACGCTCGTATTTCGTGCTTTCTCGTATCTCGCGGAAGCGGGGGTGATAACGGTATTGTTTGCGCCCCTTGGCGTCACGGCCCGTTGCCTGGATATGGCCATTGGCGGACGGACAAATCCACACATCTGTCCAGGCCGGAGGAATGGCAAGCGCCTTGATCCGCTTCAGCGCATTCCCCTCGGTTAGCCTTGACCCGTCAGGCCGCGTGTAAGTGAAGCCTGAGCCCGACTTCTTACGGTGAATTCCGGGACGGTCGTCGGCGACATGTCGAAGGCCCACCGACTCGGCAGCATCCCTTGGATCGACAATGACCTGCGCGGCATCGGACGAATCGACTAGCAAACTATAGGCCTCATAGGGGTGTCACCCAAATTTTTTGCACGACGCATGTTCCAAAGGTTGCGGGTTCGCCGTCCAAACCGCCGCTAGTTAAGGCTTTCGTCTTTAGCGCCGGAAGCGATCGACACCGGGCTGACATCGGAAACTTCCGCCGCAGCGCGCGCGCCGAATCTCTCGAGCCGCAGACGAAGCGGTAGGGTGAGGGTTGCGAATCAGTGGGCCGCGTACGCGGGGCGAAACTACCTTGCTCCGCGCGCCCGGGCAGGATGACGTGCCGAACTTTTTGCACCTCCCCGCTTCGGCGAGGATTTTGTCGTACGCTCGGCGGCGATGCTGCGCCGGAGCGCGTCCATGAGATTGATTACGTTCTCCTGCGATGGCTTGACCGGAGGCCCATGCGTGGGCCGTTTGACCTGCTTTTTGCGCAGAATGCGAACAAGCGCGGCGCGGTAATGATCTTCAAGCATAGATGGATCGAACTCCGTCGACTTGGTCCTGATGATGTGTTGGGCAAGCTTCATCATCTCCGCTGGAAGCTTCATCTGCGGGATCCCGCCGAAATAGTGGTCTGCGGTGCGCACCTCGTTCGAAAAACGCAGCGTCATACCGCGAAGGCCCCCGTCCATCGGCTCGATCAAGAACGGGCGCTCGCAGGAGGACAATACGACACGGGCGAGGCCGACGACGCCCTCGCGGGTCATGGCGTCGCGGATGACTGCAAAAGTTTCTTGTCCGATCTCTTCGCGCGGCACCACATAGTATGGCTTTTCGAAATACCGGCCGTCGATCTGGCCCGCCTGAACAAAGCGCTCGATTTCGATCGTTCGTGAGTTTACCGGACGGGCAAAAGTCTGATCTGCCTCCTCATTATCGTGGTCATTTTCTTCCGTGTCCTGCTCAAGCAGCCCCGCGGGCACTGTCGGCGGACTCTCGTGCGGAAGCGGCTCGGCAAGTTCCACGGCGCCAGGCGGCAGGCGGCGACTGCGCGCCCGCTCAAGGTCGCGATCCTCGACCAGTAGAAACTCGTCCTCGCCAACCTCGTAGCCCCGCGCCTTCTTTGATGAATCCACCGCTTCGCCAGTGACGGAGTCGACGAGTTTGTGCCTGAGGCGATGACCAGTACGCCGGTTAATCTGCCGGAAAGAGACCCGCTCGGCCGCCGAGGTCGCTGGGTAAAGCGCGACCGGACACGAAACGAAGGACAGCTTCAGAAAGCCTCTCCAGAAAGCGCGGGACGCAGGCACGCAAACCTCCAACGCAAAGAGTAGGTAGTTCCGGGACTTAACGGGCTGCAAGCACGGGAGTTTCAGGTAATCACGCTGTTTTTCCCCGACTATTGCAACCAAGACCCAGCAGGTGGCCGGCAGTACATCGGGGGTAGCGTATCGGTCGCTCATGCTCAGTCTCCTCGAGCTTTCCTCATGGCGCGCCTCCGTCTGGCTGACATCCATGCGCGAAGGCCGTAGCGGACGTGCCTGACGAGTCGGGCGAACTTCTCACGCAGTATGGTGCACAGGACTTTTATCGAGGATCTCAAGAAGCAGCTAGCCGAACGAGGTTAGTCGGAGTCGCTAGAGGCAAATGGTTCTAGCGGCTTGGAAAGTGCAGCCAGCTCCTCGGGATTCCGCTACTTGCCGTCGGTAATAACAGCCCCCATCGACGCCAAGTTGGCTCCATTCAACCAAAACATCTGGCTGGCAGGTGTCGAAAGCATGCGACCGATAATCTCAGAAGGGACGCCCAAAAGTTTCGCTATCCGGCCCATGGATTCAGTAGCTTTGATCGATATGGCGCCGGACGCCATCGTCGCCGCGTGTACCCCCACTCTAGCCCCATTCTGAACGGATTGGTTGAGCCCGCTGCAAAGACGAGGAAGCAAGCTGACGCGCAGATATTGCGTTCCGCAACGCAGGTATTAAGCGAAGCGGTTCGGACGACTCTTGCCAGGCCAGTTCCTTCATACAAGCTTGCACCGATCGAATTCAGCTGGATTTCGGATATGGAGAAGTTCGCAAATTGGGCTGTTTGTATTTCCAGCCTCAACGCTTCCGCGTCGCCTTCCACGATTTCTCCGGCGATCGAAATTGCAACGGTCCCATCAGCGCTCGCGCGGCTCTCGATTACTGCGCCGCTCACGGGCAACACGTTGAATATGGCTAGCAAGGCTATCCGGAGACTTATACGAACAATCAATCCGCCCCTAGCCATGCTCAACCGCATAATAAACTGAGAAAGAATGCGTTTATTGTCGTTCCGGCTTCGGTCGCTGGACGACAGTGGCTCGATCAACAGCCCTTGCAGATGCTTTTAATTTTCTTGTCGACCACCTCATCTTCCGCTCGGATTGCAGCGTCTCCGGGCACGTTAGGCCCTTGGGTAACCGTACCGTCAATACGACCGCCGCTTTGCCCGCCGCGTCGATTGAGCGCTGATCCGGTGGTTTGGGAATCGGTACCCGTTGACGAGTTGCTGTTAGATGATCCTCCGGTTGCATTGGCGGTCCCAATGCTATTGGTTCCAGGAGCAGTGGGTACTTTGCTTGCGTTACCAGCGCCGCTCGGATCATTACCGGAATTGTTGTTACCTCCAAGATTGGCGGGGCCATTAGGAACGCCACTGACCGCTTGGGTGCCCGCTCCCGCGGATCCAGCGCTCGGGGTGCCAGCCGCGCTGGGGCTCCCTGAAGTCGGACCACTCGCCGCGCCAGCCGCAGTTGTCCCGGTGCTGGCGCCGGCTGAAGATGCACCTCCACCCGTACCGCCGCCTCCTGCACCGCCGCCACCGCCGCCTCCGCTACTTTGAGCGTATGAAGCGAGCGGCGACACCAACAAACCAATGAGCAATAATCTGGAAACCACAGCCATCGCGAGATCCTCCGTCTGGCCACCAACTATCTCATCCCGCACCCGTTCCTAGCGGTGCCGACAATCGCGGCTGAGACTTGGTTGGTCCTGACCTCATAATGCTGCGATCGCCCGGTCGCGATGGCGGTCATTGATTCGCATGCTCAGTCGTATGTCTCGTGCATCTCAATAGTTCCGCATGCCGGTTTCTAATCTGGCGGCAATACGCCGTCCGGCTTTGTTTGGTACGCCCATGTCTGGTTCATTCGAGTACTTGCGGCCTTTTCGTCCGGCATCCTCAGGAGCTGGGCGGGCCTAAAGCGGAGGGATGCCCTGTGGCTTTAGGAGCTAATCCTGATGCACCGCGTTAAGGCGGCATGGAGACCCTTGAAGACTATTTGCTCAGAAAGAACGAAGAGTGCAAACTGCTAAACGGCCTCCTCGAAAACCCGTTCAAACTTAGGCAGCCGCGGTCTGTGGATGAGGTTATCGAGCAGAAATTTCACTTGGCAGCGGCGCTTAAGGCCGAGCACGACTTGCAAGACTGGGCGCTCACGGAAACGGCCTGGACGCATTCAGGTCGCCCCAGATCGAGCGCGTTCGAATTTAGATACGACTACCAACGTGCCGACCTCGAAGTCCGCGGTCCATCTTTCTACGCTTTCGAGAAATTGGCAGACGCCGAGCCCGTCTATACGGCATCGGGGATGGCGGCCATTTCGGCGCTGTTAATGGCAATGCGGCCTACGTTCTTCGAAGCCGACTTCATCACCCTGCCGAACGGTTACGGTGAAACCACCGAGCTGATCGATGGTCATGTAAGGCACCTGAAACGGATCGAACTGAGCGCATCGTTTGACGAGGTCCGACGCAGAAAGGGAGCCAGACCGCGGATCCTTTCGTTCGATTCCTCTATGTCTAACGGGATCTTCGAGGCCCTACTTAAATGCGTGCGACCGCGTCTTGATCTGATCGTGTTCGACACCACATGCTTTTCCGGTGAATCGGGACGCATACGTCGGGTCATGAATTGGGCCGCTCGGGCTGCTATCCCGCTCGTTCTCCTTCGAAGCCATACCAAGCTCGACTCTCTAGGTGTCGAATACGGCCGTCTTGGATCTGCAATCTTTCCGAACTGTCGCGGTCTCTCCGAAGAACAGCAAGTGCTCGTGAATAGGCTCTCGGCTGAGACCAAGAAGGCTGTCCGATTATTCGGCAGCGCTGCTCTCCCTGCGCATTTCCCACCCTTCGCCGGGAGTAGGACTTACCGCTCGTTGACGAGTAAGCGCATCTGCGCCCTTCTGAAAAATGGCAAGCGCATGAGGGGCCATTTCTATCGATCATTGTCCGCCTTCGCTGCCGAATTTCATTTTGCGCATGGTCTATATTTGACATTGGCGTCTGCAGGGTTGAACGACGAGAAAGCCGCGCGCGAGATCGTTGCGGAGATGTGTGCCGATCTCAAATGCAGAGGTTTGCCGATTCGCCACGCAGGAAGCTTCGGATTCGACTTTGCGGCGGCGGAATGGGCTCAGGACAGATCGCGGAATCGCTACGTGGTTAGGCTCGCGGCGGCAGATCTGCCAACCCCAATATGGGACGAAATTGTTGCCGCAGTTGCTGCTTGGTGGAGGGCTCGCGAAAGGCAATCGCCGTGTTGCCATCACGGGAAAAGCACCGCGCAGCGGTGACCCGCGGCCGTGCTGACGGCGCGGTTCGTGGCAACCTCACCGGACGATTGGGTTGAAACGATGGAACGTCGCTACACCGATTTGCTTGCAATCCAAGTCATAGAAATGCGGCTGAAACATTGAATTGAACGCGCGAATGGAAGCCCACGTCCGTTGGCACAAAGCCGATCTAGGCGGCCTCCACGTCCACCATTGTTTTGGCGAACTCCTCAATGGTGTAAACGCGTCCATCAGCGACAACTGTGACAACGGGGAATTCTCTGCAGAAAGTCACTTGCAGCGCGCATCGCTTCCTTGCGGGTAGCGGCAACGACCTTCTCAATCCCATCCGGCTTCCACGGCTTAGCCTGCACGATGAACACCATCTCGCAGTCCTACGTTTGAGCCCGCGACTAAAACGGGCAAATGGTTCGGGAGTTCCAACGGATGCCAGCTCGGAATTGTGCCCGCCAATGCAAGCGAAGGCCGTTTGCACCAACCTAATGGACGAGACGTCCGCCGCCAATGCGACCGTTTCGCCAATAGCTCCATGGATGCTCATCTGTCGTGCGCCTCTCAGAGAGCGGGACCATCGTGAGCCCTAGTTTTACGGAACAGGTCCGCTTCTTTGATATTGTCTGTTCTGGTATGCGAAAAGTAATCAGCAAACCGTGGACCGTCTATGATGTTAGCGCCTTAAGGGAGCTGGCTGAGAAAGGCACGCCTGCTCGAATGATTGCTGTAAAACTCGGACGCACCCTAGGAGCAGTTCAGGCAAGAGCGCAGCCGAGCGCATTCCCTGCGAAAGTTGCGGCCTTTACGCAGTTTAATAAGGTAACGTCGCCCCACGCTTCGAGCTTCGGGGCACTGGTGGCTCGATCTCAAATCGCGGTCCGGCGCCGACCTGCAAAAAGTCCGTACACAAAGAGCACTATGATCGCGCCAACCACAGCGCCAATCAGTCCAGCGCCTTCGCCCGGTCGGTACCATCCCAGAGCTTGGCCTAAATAGCTGGCCACGAAGGCACCCGCAATCCCGAGAATTGTCGTTAGGATAAAGCCCGACGGCTCGTTGTCGCCGGGCATGATGAATTTGGCTATTACACCAGCGATGAAGCCGATGATGATCGTCCAGAGGATGCTCATTTCAATCGTCCTTCCGTTTGTAGTTAGTTGGACAGCCGGGTACACGCCCATCCAAATGCCTCTAAATGGGATGGGTTCCAATGGGACTACTCCCGGGATGAGCACCAAGACATCCAAGCCATAGGGGCGGCCCGGGGTCATGGGCCGAAGATGCACGCTGGGACTGCTCGGCAACGGTTATTGGAAGGCCGGGCGTCGCCGATCAAGCCGAGGCCGAAGCCCCCATGGTCATGTCCGCATGGAAGGCTGGCGGCCGGACCGAGCCAGCGTCACGGTGCCCCTATTCTTAAGGGCCGCGACTGGAGTGGAGTAATATATCTAAAGGGAACTAATGTTCACTTTTTAACTTGATGGTCTGCTTGCTCTCAACGGCGAGGCAGTATCGTGAACAGAGATTTCAAGAACGAAGTATTTTCCAAATATGAGCCTAACCCGGCTCCTCCCTGTTACTGCGGTGCAAAGCCGGTTCTTAAGCTCAAGATGCTTAATCCGGGCACCGGCCAGACTGTTCGAATGTTCAAATGCGAGTGCGGCGCGCAAACATGGAATGCGGCCAAAGAATAAGGACGTCTTGTTGGCGAGGGCCTTTTCCCTCACCGCTTGCCCGGCCAAGATGTTGACGGCGGATCGCTCGCGCTGATCTTGGTGATACGCAACGCCACCAGATGGCTGCGCTTGTACGGGCGCCCCCGAAGTCTTGAGCAATCTTTGCACCGCATGTATCGCTCCAGTTCGTGGATCGGTGAGGCGGCTCCGCAAGTGCGAAGAGGAGTGCGCCATGCATTCGAGGAAGCGTCTTTCGATCAAATTAGCGACAGTTGCCGAGATCGCTGCTAGCGCCCTGTTGGGGCTTGCAGGTGTCACTCTCAATCCCGCGCCAGCTAAGGCGGTCGTGTACTGCACATACGAGCGATATCCCGGAGGGTGCATTGCCCGCGCAGGCGTCGTGCTCAGGCCTCGTCCGGTGGCGCGTGCGGCGGTCCGTCACAATGCCGGTGGCAAATATGAATGGTGGCGTCAATCGCGTTGGAGCACGGCGGTAGAGGATTGTTTCGGCGGCAAGCGTGAAAAAGAGTCGTCACCGCTTCAACCCCGGTGGCGGCGTTTTTTATCGTTCCGGCGCGGACAGGCGAGAGGCGGCGGCATCGCGGCATGAACTACACTTGGTATGTCACTTTTGAAGTGCCAACCGATGGCACGCTGTCAAGGCGGCGAGCGCGGGATGACCGCAGAATCCATCGGCCAACTCCTTGGCGGCTGGGCATGAAATCGTGCTTCCAATTGGTGGCTCTCGCCAGGTTTGTTTGGGGGCGACGGGGTATTTAGGTAGCGCCGAACCTAATCGCATTTTTCATAGAATCGAGGTGCGTCATGAACTCCGCAGGGCGCTGCATGGAGGCAATCAACTACGACCATCACTCGGCGAGCTCAACCAGCCTCTTTTGCGCGAGCCCCGCAATGTGGGTGGCAGAGAAATTGCTCGGCCACAGGCAACCGGTCGGCGCGCCGGCGCACCGCGGCATTGCGGTCGAGGGTGGCGTCATGGCCTCCTGATGCCTGACGCATCCCTGGCGGAGTGCGTCAAGGTTGCCATCATCAAATTCGACACACTCATGGCGTTGTCGCCCGACGTCCGCCGTGAGCGGTATCGCGAAACGATTTCCGTCATGGTTAGCCAGGCTGGCGGAATAGCGCCCTTACGCGTGCCCTCGGCCGTGCAGGGCCGCGTTGAGTGGAAACCCGATGGTTTGCACCTGCCTCGATGGTCTGGCGGGCTGGTAAGGAGGCGTTTATAACCGGAACCTTCATCCGTCTCATGCGTTACGAGGCCGAGTAGGAAGGGGCCATGCATCGCGTTAGACTGGTAATAGCAGATCGACGTCCCATTGTTTTGCAAGGTCTTGTATCGCTGTTCGGAGCGCAACCCGATTTCGAGGTGGTTGCATGCTGTCTCGATGGAGCTAGTTGCCTTGCAGCGATTCGCAGGCTGACGCCAGATGTGGTGTTACTGGAGGACGGGTTCACGGATGTGACCGCGTCCGACATGCTGGCCGTCGTGGGCGACAAAGGCCCTTCTTCCCGACTGGTGTTCTTCACCGCTTCTGTCGCCTGTGGCGATCTTGCCACAGCAATAGCGACCGGTGCTTGCGGCATGATATCGATGAGCGCCAAACCGGAAGCGCTAGTGCAGTCCGTGAGGCTGGAAAAACCGGGGTCAGATCTGGCGAGGGTCGGTAACGAAGCCAATGGAATCGCGTCGTTCGGTAATAACGTTCTGGCAATTCTGACCGTCAACGAGCGGACGATCATGGATCTCGTCGCCGAGGGGTTGTCAGACAGCGATATTGCTCGGGTGCTCGGTGTCGTCCCGGACATCGTCAGGATTCACCTCAACCACGCGCGACAGAAGCTCGGAATCAGCAGCCGTACGGAGCTCGCCGCGCTCGCCCTGTCGCGCCGTTACGGCGCGATGAGTATCCTGGCAGCTGCTATCCTGGCAGCGTTGGACGATTCAGTCGACGCCGGTCACACCGCGATCGAAAGTTTCACGGTCATGGCCGCAAACGGCTCCGCGAATGTTGTCACTATCAAAATCAGCCGAAAGGAAACAGTATCAGGTGACACCCCAGAAAGAGCCGCCAGCAAGGAGCGCGGCGGCGCCGGCGCGGCAACTGGAACGTCAAGGCCGATCGGCAAGCTCGTCGATCCGGGTGGCGAGATGGCCGCGAGCTCATTTGCGCAGGCAGCGCTCAACGCGCCGAGGCCGAGTTCGAGCAGCTACAGCATCTTCACGATTGCGGCTTTCGGAGCCTTGATTTACGAGCTCGATCGTACCGCCCACGCCGCGCAAGCGTTTGATTTTGGCGATGGCCTAGCTGATGTCTTCACTTCATCTCCCGCAAGCGACGCCAAGGGACTGGCAGCGGTCGCAGCTCCCAGCTTCGCAAATTTCGACGGCACACCAGCTACTGCAGTGTACGATAGGGCGTTCGCATTCGAGTTCGCCCAAGGCGATACGATCACCAGAGACCACAGCGAGCTTCATGTTGGCGATGCCGACGCGAAGGATAACGGCAGCGACCGAGCGAACACTGTTCCCCAAGGTTCCGGAACCATTAACGTTGTCGCGGCGGCCGCGAACGAAGGCGCGCGTGACACAACGCAGGCAGGCCAGGATAACGAGCCCAATCATGGTCAAGGGCAGCCCGACTTGCATGATTCCGACAACGGCTCTGGAGCTGCCAAGGGGCATATCAAGCATGAGGCCCCGGGAGACGATTTAAATCACGGTCAATCGCAGAAGGCCCTGCATGATTCCGACAACGGCTCTGGAGCTGCCAAGGGGCATATCAAGCATGAGGTCCCGGGAGACGATTTAGATACTAACAAACCGCAGCACGATCTACAAACGGCGTCCGTAAAATCTGCCAACGACGCACATTCGGCATTGAAGGTTAAGGCTGAAGGAAAGGAAGGGGCTTCCTCCGACGACGCCGGTCGGGCCAAATCACCAGTTGGCACTGAACTTGGCGATTCCTTTCATTTTAAGAATGGCGCCAACAATGCTTCTTCAAACATTCTTGACTTACAGCAGCTGGGCCATGGAAGCGGGAAAGCACATGAAGATGGTCAGCATGCTGCCGCACACAACGGACCGGTGTCAGTCCAGGATGCAGATGCGATTGATACTTCAGCGGCGCAGCACGATCACTTAGGGCATAGCAATCACTATGCGACTCACGATTTGATTGT